>Ga0207695_10001276_pt1 | contig 42826 bp, 35 predicted proteins | sample KBSC54metaG_FD_184354 | JGI IMG/M metagenome (GOLD analysis project Ga0207695, IMG submission 184354) | Corn rhizosphere microbial communities from Kellogg Biological Station, Michigan, USA - KBS C5-4 metaG (SPAdes) (version 2) | ecosystem: Host-associated > Plants > Roots > Rhizosphere > Soil...
CGCCAAGGCCGCCAAGAAGTAATTCAAGCAATTATATAAGACTCGATTTTCTCTCCCTGCGGTGCCCAGCGCAGGGAGTACTTCGAAAGTGATTCGTCCCGGCCCCTGGTCGGGACGCTTCGTTTCCGGGCCTCGGAAACGCAAGCTTAAGAAAAATTCTTATCTGCCCGGCGAGTGGCGCTGTACATAGCGTGATTCCTTGCTGGTGGACTGTGACGGGTCTGGCGATTTGCTGTGCTGCGCCTTTGCGGGTACCTTTCTCACCCATCCGCGCCGCGGTGGCCTGGGGAGGCCTCCGCTCCTGGATTCACAGGGGGAAAAAGCGCGGGTATCTGGTTCAGACTTACGCGAGAGACCATGGATACCCGAAATATTCGTCATGCGCGTCGCTACGCGCGCGGGGCCATACGCCCTGTCGCCATTGCCATCGTTGCGGTTGTTGCCTTGTTTGCCGCATGCGCCTGGTTCCTTATCATCAAGCCACACGAAGACCTGGTGATGTCCGACTCCGGCGGTCACCCGTCGACACCAGTCACGGCCAGCAAGGTGGTGGCGCCGGCGCCCGTCAACGTGGGTGCGATGAGCCTTAACGAACTGCTCGCCGAAGCCCGCAAGGCGATGAACGAGCAGCGGATGCTCACCCCGGCCGGCAACAACGCGTTCGAGTTCTACCTGAAGGTGCTGGAAAAGCAGCCCGGCAATCAGGTGGCCGTCGATGCGCTGCGCGAGACCTTCCCGTTCGGCGCCAATTCGGCCGAGCAGGCGATCAACCAGCGTGACTTCGGCGAAGCCCAGCGTCAGATCGACCTGCTGGCCAAGGCCGATCCGGCGAACTACACCCTGACTATTCTGCGTTCCAAGCTCGACGCGCAGCGCAAGCTGCAGGATCGTGAGCAGCAGTTGGCATCCGACAAGGAACGCCAACAGCAACTGGCGGCGCAGAAGGCGGTAACGGACAAGGCAGAGGCCGACCGTGTGGCTGCCGAACAGCAGAAGGCAGCATTAGCCGAGCAGCAGCGTGCGGCGCAGGCGCGTGCAGCGCAGCAGGCCGAGGCGTCGCGTCAGCAACAGCAGCAGGCAGCGCCCCAGACGGCGAGTGCCGGCGGTAGCTCAGCGGGCGAGGGCGGTGGCTCCGGTACCCATGGCCCGGTTCTGATCAAGGGTGGTCAGCCGCGCTATCCGACGGCCGCCATGCGATCGGCACAGGAAGGTTGGGTGGAGGTGAGCTTCACGATTTCGCCCGAGGGCAACGTCGGTAACGTGAAGGTACTGGATGCGCAGCCGCGCCATGTATTCGATCGTGCCGCCATGGACGCGGTGAGTCGCTGGAAGTACGAGCCGGCCACGCAGGCGGGATCGCCTGTAGCATCGGAGCGTCAGCAACGCATCGAGTTCAAGTTGAATTAGTGAAGTCGGTCGCTGCGCGACCTGAAAAGGGTAAGAGAAAAAGCAAAAGGCCAGCCTGACGAGGGCTGGCCTTTTCTTCTCTGCTGTTCTTCTTGGCGGTTCACCGGTGGCCTGTACGCGCCACCGTCACTGTGCAGCGCGCTTTCGCTTTTTCTTCGTTGGTGTGGCCTTCTTTCCGGCCTTCCTCGCCTTGGCCGGTGCAGCCGCCACCGGCGCCGAGCCTTCGACGTCGGCCCAGTCCACATGCGGCAGGCCCAGCATGCTGTCGAGCACCATCGGCATCAGGCCCGAAGGCACCGCGCCGGCGGAGTTCCACATCGTGACCACGCCGGCGTGATACTTCGGAAAGAAGCTGATCATCGTGCGATAGCCTTCGACCGCGCCGGCATGAAAGATCAGGGTCTCGCCACCGTACTGGAACACGCGCCAGCCGAGCGCATAGTGCGCATCGGTGATGCGTGCGCGGCGCCATGGCGTGGAGTGCATTTCCACTGGCGTGGGCACACCTGGCTCGTGCAGTACGTCCAGCAGGGGCTGTGGCAGCACATCGGGGCGGCCACCCATCTGGGCGATCAACCATTGCTCCATGTCATGCAGGCTCGCGTTGACGCCCGCTGCCGGCGCGACGCGGTAGTAGGTCTCGTTCGGCTCGAACGGCACCCATGAGCCGCGGCCAGCAGCGCGATGTGGACGCGCCCAGCTCTTGCTCGACTCCAGTGCCTCGCGGCCATAGCTGGCGGTCTTCATCCCCAAGGGCAGGAAGATGCGCTTGTCGACCAGGCGATAGAAGAAGTCGCCGGTCTGTGCGTAGAGCACATCGCCGATCAGGCTGAAGGCGACGTTCTGGTAGCCGTAGCACTGGCCTACACCGCAGGCCATGTCGACTTCGTCGAGCTTGCGCACCAGTTCCTCGTAGGAAATGTTGCCCTCGAGCATGTTGTCGTAAGTGTTGCGCGGCAGGCCCAGGCGCTGGCCAAGAATGTCGCGCACAGTGGCCTGGTTGGAGGCCTGCGCATCCTTGAGCTTGAAGAACGGCAGCACATCGACCAGCTTGGTGTCCCAGCCCAGCTTGCCGTCCTCGACCATGACGCCGGTGACGGCAGTGGCGAATGCCTTGGAAAGCGAGGCCAGTCGAAAGACCGTATCGGGCGTGACCGGCTCCCGGGTGGCCGCATCGGCATAGCCGAGGGTGTGTTCGAACACGACCTTGTCGTCGACCACCACCGCGGTGGCCATGCCGGCCACCGCGTCACGCTCTTCGAGCTTGGCGAGCCATTCCTGGTACGAGGCCAGGGTTTCCTTGACGCGTTCGGGTGGGAGTTCTTCGCGAGGAAAAGTCACCGGATGCGCGGCGGTCGTCTCGGCGTTACCGGTGACCTGATGGGCGAATGCGGGCGTGCTGGCAAGCCCCACTGCGCCGGCTATCAACAGAAAAAGATTACGGAACGGCATGCTGCTCAACAAAGGTCTCGGCGGCGGGGAACGCCTTGGCAGAAGGGGATGGGGCAGGTGTTGCGTGTGCCGATTGTCGTGCACTTCCCTGTGGCCTACAACGAAAAATGCATACCCGCGAATCGATCGTCAGACCGGGGTTCAGCCGTCGCGCATCAAAGGACCGTGTTGGCTTCGACAACTTGCGCCGTTCGAAGGTTCGCTGCCCGTTCGCTTGTTGCGGAGCAACAGGCAAAGCTTGCGTGCTAGTCTTGCCGCGACCCACGCCGGATTCACGCCGTTGAACGCTCGCCCTATCGCCGCGTCTTCGCATGTCGCCTCCGTGCTGTCCGCGCTGGCGTTCTTTTTCGTCATGACCTCGTACTACATCATTCGCCCGGTACGCGATCAGCTCAGCGGTGCCGTCGGCTCGCAGTCCTTGCCACTGTTCTATCTGATCGTGTTCGTGGTGATGCTGGCGCTGACTCCCGTCTTTGGCGCGCTCGTCGCACGTTTTCGCCGCAAGCAATTGCTGGCCTGGAGCTACTGCTTCTTCATCGCCTGCCTGCTCGCCTTCGTGCCCGCATTCATGGCGCAGGATCGCATCGGTGCACGTTCGCTTGGGGTGGCGTTCTACGTCTGGGTGAGCATCTTCAACCTGTTCGTGGTGTCGCTGTTCTGGAGCTTCATGGCCGACATCTTCAATGGCGAGCAGGCGCGTAGCGTGTTTCCGTTGATTGCCCTGGGCGGCATGGCAGGCGCGATCTTCGGCCCGCTGGTAACCAAGGCGCTGGTGCAGACGCTCGGCGTCGCGCTACTCCTGGTGGTTTCCGCCATCACGATGGCGCTGGCCTTAGCTGTATTGCTGTTTCTTTCGGGCGAACAGGATCGAGCGGGCGACCGGCAGGGCGAGCCGGTGGGTGGTTCGTTATGGGCCGGCGTCAAGGAGTTGATGACGAGGCCGTTCCTTCGCTACATGGCCGTATTGATGCTGCTGGGCGATGGCGTAGGCACCTTGGCGTATGCGCTGCTGGCCGACTACAGCAAGGCCCATTTCACCGACAAGGTGGCGCGCACTGCGTTCTATAACGATCTGGATCTCTACGCCAACGTACTGGGCGTGTTTCTGCAATTGACCGTTACCCGCTGGTTGATGGTTCGGCGTGGCGCGGTCATGGCGCTGGTGACCACGGCGCTGATCAACCTTTTGCTGTTGGGGGCCGTAGTGATGTGGGGCCCGGGCGAACTTCCCGGAATAACATTGGGGCTACCCTTGCTGGCCATCCTAATGATCGGCTCGCGCGGTTTTACCTATGGCATGACCAAGCCGGCCTCCGATGCGCTCTATACGCGCGTGCCGCGCGAAACCCGTTATAAGGGCAAGAACTTCATCGAAACGGCGATATGGCGCCTGGGCGACGTGCTGGTTACCGGCGGTGTCAGCCTGTTCGGCACGCTAGGCGTGAGTGTCGCGGGCATGGCCGGTGTCGGTGTAGGTGTTTCGGCGCTATCGGCCTGGGTGGCGCGCCAGATAGGGCGCGCACCCGATCTCGCACCGGAGACCGCCGATCAATCGCCCGTTGCGCGGCAAGCCTGAAAGCGCTCGTCAGCTGGCGATATAGCGCTGCAGTTGCTCGATCTGCTCGGCCTGCTCGCCGATAACTTCCTTGACCAGATCGCCGATGGAAATCACGCCCACCACGGCTTCGTTATCGACTACCGGCAGGTGACGGATGCGGCTATCGGTACACAGCCGCATGCAGTCGAACACGTCGGTATCGGGCGTTACGGTGAGCACTGGACTGCTCATGATTTCCGATACGGCCGTCTGTGCCGACGAGCGGCCCTGCAAGATCACCTTGCGTGCGTAGTCGCGCTCGGAAAGGATGCCGACCAGGATTTCCCCACGCATGACCAGCAGGGCGCCGACGCGGCGTTCGGCCATGTGCTTGATCGCTTCGAGTACCGGTACTTCCGGTGCGATGGCGTAGATCTCGCTGCCCTTGTTTTCCAGAAGATGCTTCACCTGACGCATGCTGATCGCTCTCCCTCCAGCCGCGGGCCGGCCGCGTGCGGATCAGTCTAGCGCCGTCCCCGCAGGCAGATGTAGCGCGTTTGTGAAGTCAGGCTAGGGGTCCAGATCTTCGTCTATGAAGTAGAGCGGGCGTTGCTTGCTTTCGGCATAGTTGCGCCCGAGGTATTCGCCGATCACGCCCAGCGCCAGCAGCTGCACTCCGCCCAGGAACAGGATCACCAGCATCAGCGTGGGATAGCCGCGCACCGGGTCGCCATAAAGAAGCGACTTGGTCAGTACCCACAGCCCGTAGACGAAGGAAAACAGGGCTGAGAACAGCCCCACCCAGGTAGCCAATCGCAGTGGCGCGGTCGAGAACGAAGTCACGCCTTCGATGGCCAGCTGCAGCAGGCGCCAGTAGTTCCATTTGGTCGTGCCGGCCTGGCGCGGCTCGCGCTGGTAAAGCACAGCGGTCTGGCGATAGCCGATCCAGGCAAACAGGCCCTTCATGAAGCGCTGGCGTTCGCGCAACTGGTGCAGGGCGCCGAGCGCCCTGCGCGAGAGCAGGCGGAAGTCGCCGGTGTCGCGCGGAATGGGCGTATCGGACAGGCGCTCCATGCTGCGATAGAACGCCGCTGCGGTGAAGCGCTTGAAGCGCGTTTCGCCCTCGCGCACGCTGCGTGTCGCGTAGACCACGTCGTAGCCGGCCTTCCATCGCTCAACCAGTTGGGGGATCAGCTCAGGCGGATCCTGCAAGTCGGCATCTATCACCACGACCGCGTCAGCGTCGGCTTTGTCTAGGCCTGCGGTCAAGGCCGCTTCCTTGCCGAAATTGCGCGACAGGCGCAGGCCACCGACCTGTATGCCCTCGGTGCGCAGGCTCTTGATCAACTCCCAGGTGTTGTCCGAACTGCCGTCATCGACATAGAGCACGCCGCATTCGAGGGGCAGTGCAGCCAATACGGCGCCAAGCCGCGTGTGGAAAATTTCCAGCACCGAGGACTCGTTGAAAGCCGGTACAACGACGGTGAGTTTTTGCATTGACCCATCTACACGTGAAAACCGGAGCATCTTAAAGGGTTTGCCGATCAGCGTCGGCGTTGCAGATACCCGGGGCCGCCCAATTGGCCCATCTGTTGCTGGATCCAATTGGCGCGACGTTGTACGTACGCGCTTGGGGCATCTGCCCGCAGGCGTCGTGGGTTAGGCAGCACCGCTGCGAGGCGTGCGGCCTGGGCGGCGCTCAGGCGAGCCGGTTGGGTGCGGAAATACGCATCGCTGGCCGCACCCACGCCATAGATGCCGTCGCCCAGCTCGGCGATATTCATGTACACCTCAAGGATGCGCTGCTTGGGCCAGGTCAGCTCGATCAGGACGGTGAAGTACGCTTCCAGGCCCTTGCGCACGAAACTGCGTCCGTTCCACAGGAACAGGTTTTTCGCCGTCTGCTGGCTGATCGTGCTGGCCCCGCGCAAGCGCTTGCCTTCGTCCGCCGCGTCGATGGCATCCTGGATGGCATCGACGTCGAAGCCATGGTGGAACGGGAATTTCTGATCTTCCCCGGCAACCATTGCCAGCGGGACATAGGGCGACACGCGTTCCCAGGGCACCCAGCGTTGATGGATTTCAAACCCGGGCTGGCCATGCACGAGCGCACTCAACCGGCGCTCCATCATCACGGCGGAGGTCCATGGCGGTACGAAGCGCAATACCAGCACCACAAGCCAGCTCAGTGCCAGCCACGCGACGATCAGGATGGCGGCGGATCGCAGGATTCGGATGGGAAGGGAACGGGTTTGGGCCATGGCAACGCGGGCTTGAGGTTCGTTGCAGTATATAAGGCTCTCGCACCGCTCTGAGACACGGGCCGGCAGCGGTTGCAGCGGGCGGCCTGTGCCCCCATCTTTTCTCGCTTGGCCGTTATTGGCCCATTGCTGCCCAAGAGGTTCGGACGTGGAAACCGTGTTGCTCGACGACGTATTGCATCGCTTTTTGCTTGAGCGCGCCGGTGTGCGCGGCGTGCTGGTGCGCCTGGGCCCGTCGTGGCGCGACGTGGCGGGCCGCGCCGACTATCCCGAGGCCGTGCGTACGCTGCTTGGCCAGAGCCTGGCAGCGAGCGCCCTGCTGACCGGCAACATCAAGTTCGAAGGTGCGCTGTCGATCGAGCTCAAGAGCTCCGGCGCCCTGCGCCTGTTGTTCACCGAGTGCACCGATCAGGGCCGCCTGCGTGGCTTGGCACGTTGGAACGACCCGTTGCCGGAGCCATTCGTGGTTTCCGATCTGCCCGCTGCGGTGATGGCGATCACCATCGGGCATGCCGAGCGCGGCCAGCGCTATCAGGGCCTGGTCGATCTGCACCATCCGAGCCTGGGCGAAGCGCTGGAGAATTACTTCAGCCAGTCGGAGCAGCTGCCAGCGAAAATCGTGCTTGCCGCCAACGGCGAGAACGCAGTGGGCCTGATGCTGCAGCGCCTGCCCGGTGAAGGTGGCCACAGCGCCGCCGACGACGAGGACGGCTGGAATCGCATCGAACACCTGACCGCAACCCTTGGTGCGGAAGAGTTGCTCAATACGTCGCCCGAACAGTTGCTATATCGGCTCTACCACGAAGAATCCGTGCGGCTGTTCGAACCACGCCCGCTGGCGTTCGGCTGCAGCTGCACGCGCGACCGGGTGGAGTCGATGTTGCGTTCACTGGGCCGCGAAGAAGTCGAGGCGGCACTCGAAGCGCGCGATGGCGAGATCGAAGTGATCTGTGAATTCTGTGCGCAGCGCTATACGTTCGATCGCATCGATGCGGAGCATTTGTTGAGTGCCAGTCACAATGCGGAGGCGTCGACGACGTCGCAGTGAGGTTGTCTTGGGGAGTCGCTCGCTGTGCTCGCTGTAAATTCGGCCGCTATGCGGCCTGTAAGTAGTAAACGGGGAAAGCAAAAAGCCGCTCATTCGCCGGTCTTTGCTTTCCCCGTTTACTATTTACTATTTACAGCGAGCACAGCGAGCGACTCCCCACCGTCGACTCAAGGAACCGCAAACCTCTTCTCATGCTGCAGCCACACCTCGGCCGGCCGTGGCGTGGCAAACAAGAAGCCCTGGCCGAACCGGCAGCCGACCCGTAGCAGTGCCTGCCGCTGCGGCTCCTCTTCGATGCCTTCGGCAATCACCTGCATCTGCAGCGAATCGGCCAGCACCTGGATGGCGCGCACGACCGCCAGGCCATTACTGCTTTCGCGGGGGATTTCGGTGATGAAGGAACGATCGATCTTCAGCGTGTCGATCGGGTACTGGTGCAGGTAGCTCAGCGACGAGTAGCCCGTGCCGAAATCGTCCAGTGCGATACCGACGCCTTGCTCGCGCAGGTTGGACAGGATGCGTTTTACCTGGGTCGGATTTTCCAGCAGCGCGCGCTCGGTCACTTCGATACGCAACGATTGTGGTGGCAGGCGGTGTGCCGCGAGCAGTTCGAGCAGGCGGTTATCGAGATCTGGCGAGCGGAAGTGCCGGCCCGATACATTGATGCTGACAAAGCCTTCATTGCCGACCAGCGCCTGTACCTGCGCGCAGGCCTGTTCGAAAATCTGCCAGTCGATGCTCTCCGAGCAGCCGCTTTCTTCGGCAATGGCGAGAAAATCACTGGGCGTCATCAGGCCGCGTTCGGGATGGCGCCAGCGCAGAAGGGCCTCGTAGCCGACGGTCTGGCCTGTTTCGAGGGCCACGATGGGCTGATAGAACGGGACGAATTCGTTGCGGCTCAGGCCGCGGCGCAGGTCGCCTTCCATTTCCAGTAGCGACAACGCTTCGCGCCGCAGGCGGTCGTCGAACACGGCCGCACGATGACGGCCTTCGTCCTTGGCGCGATACATCGCCGCGTCCGCATCGCGCAGCAGTTCTTCCGGGCGTTGGTAGTGCTGGCCAGGCAGGGCGATACCGATCGATGCGGAGGTGAATATCTCCTTGGCGCCGAGGCGGAACGGTGCCTGAAGTTCGTCGATGATGCGTTCGGCAATCAACGACGCCATGCGGATATCGGTGATGCCCTCGGCCAGCACGGCAAACTCGTCGCCACCCAGCCGGGCCACCACGTCTCGCGTCTTCAGGCAGGCGCGAATACGCCCACCGACCTGGAACAACAGGTCGTCGCCGACCAGATGGCCGACCGAATCGTTGATGACCTTGAAGCGATCCAGGTCGATAAACAACACGGCGAAGAGCTCTTGCGCGTTGTTGTGGTAGCGCTGCAGGGCCTGCTCGAGTCGTTGCAACAGCAGCGTGCGATTGGGCAGGCCAGTGAGGGAGTCATGCAGGGTTTCGTACTTGAGCCGGCGTTCGACGCGTTCGCGTTCGGCGATCTGTTCGCGCAGGTCGCGATTGGCCAGCGCCAGCGCACGTGTGCGTTCGGTGACGCGTCGTTCCAGGCTCGCATAAGCCTGCTTGAGCGATTCGGTCGTATGCTTGCGTTGCAGCGCATTGGCAACGTGATAGCCAACGAAAGTCAGCAATTCCTGGTCACGTTCGTCGTAGGTGTGCTCGGGCGAATAACTCTGTACCGCCAGTACGCCCATCGCACGTTCGCCCCAGATCAGCGGCACGCCCAGCCAGCAGACCGAGCGTGTGCCGAACTGCCCGATTTCACCGAGCTGGCACAGGCGATCGATTTCTTGCGGATCGGCAAGCAGCGGCTTGGCGTGGCGCAGCACATATTCGGTGGCACCGCGCCCGTGCGCGCGCGGCAGGCGCACGCTGTCTAGCTCGTCAATCGAATAGGGGAAGGTCAGTTGTTTGTTTTCGTCGTCAAGCAGCGCGATGTAGAAGTTTCGTGCGTACAGCAAGCCGCCGATGACCCGATGGACGGCGGCATAGAAGTTGTCCAGGCTTTCGGTGGCATTGGCCAGCTCGGCAATGCGGAACAGCGCCGCTTGCAGGCGCTCGCCTCGCTGGCGTTGCAACACTTGCTGGCGCAGCACACGGTTGGCTTCGCGCAGCGCGGCCGTGCGGCTAGCGACGCGGCGTTCCAGCTCGGCGTGCGCTTCGCGCCGCTCCAGCGCGGTCTGTACGTGCTGCGCAACGTAACTGAGCAGCTCGCGATCATGCTGCGTGTAGTGGGTGTCCTCGCGGTAGCTCTGCATCACGATGCCGCCGACGACGTGACCCTCGCGCAGCAGAGGTACGCCCAGCCAGTGTTCACAATTGGGGCCTACCGGCCGCAGGTGCTCGCCAAGCTGATGGGTCAATTCCTCGATCGATCCCATGATCGGTTGTCCGCCCTGCAACAAATGCCAGGTCAGGCTGTGACGCATTTCCTGCAGTGGCTGGCTTTGTTCGGGCGCAGGTGGGTCCTTGTCGACCGTGTCCACGTAGTAAGGAAAGCGGACGTTCCCGGTCGCCGCATCGTGTAGCACGATGTAGAAATTTTCCGCGTACATCAGGCTGCCGAGGATGGCGTGCAAGGAGCGCATCATCTCGGTCATGTTGTGTTCGGCGCCGGCCTGTTCGGCAATCGCATACAGCGCGCGTTGCAGGCGTTCGGCCAGTGCCAGCCGCGAAATGGCTTCGTACAGGCGCGATGTCTCGGCGAGCTGGCGCAAGCGCGCTGAGGCCAGGCGCCCGAGCCAGACCATCTGTTCGCGCAGGGTGTCCGGCAGGGCAGGGCCATCGGGCTCGATATCCAGCACCAGCGCTCGAAGCCCTTGCGGATCGTCGGCCAACTCGATGCGGTGGCTGACGGCGGCTGTCGCGGTATCGCTGACGGCCTGCCAATGCAAATGGCCGTCGACCCTCAGCTCTTTCAAGACCGTGTCACAGATCTCAAATACATTGGCCGCGTCCGAGGCCCTAAACAGCCGTTCAGCCGCGACGCGCAACACCACGCCCCCCTCGGCGGAGAAGGGCAGGAGCGCACTGCTGATTGGCGCGGAATTCATCGATCGCGGCCAGACTTGAAGGGTGGCGGATGGAGCAACTTTATAGCTTCTCGGTTCAGCTTTGTTGGTCACCTTGTATCGGCCGGGAACCATGCAGGCTGAAGCGGTTCTAAGCGGCGGGCCAGATGACGTAAGTCGTTTCATCCAAAGGGAAAAAAATTCCTTCGGTTTGCCGGTAAACCGGTTGTTATTAAAAAGTAAAATGTGCTACGCTCACCTCGCAAATCCCTCGGGGGAGGGATGGCCAACGGAATCTATCGAGCGCCATGCGTCGCCTTCTACTTTCATTGCCGATTCTGCTGATGCCGCTTGCTGCGGCCGGGCAGACTGTGGCCAATGACCAGGCGTCGCGGCCCTTGCTGTTGCAGCAATCGGACCAGTTCCCGGCCGTCAACCCGGACACCGTCAACAATGGCTTCAGCTCCGGCACGGGTGCAGCCCAGCAGGGGGCGTCGCCGCTGGTCCTGCGTCCGGACGCAAAATCGAAAACCGCCGACAGCCAGTATGGCCTGGGGCCCAACCTGCAGGCACACGCCTCGGTCAGCGAGCATTCCTGGGCCAATGGCGCCACCACGCCGCGGGTCGTCAGCAGTGAGCTTGGCGCCACTTATAACGTCGATCGCTACAGCGTAGGCCTTAGTGTCAGTGCGAACGGCACGCCCAATAGCGCGGCGCTGCCGCGCCTTTTGCCCGGCGGCGCGCTTGGCAATGTGAACGGCCTGGCCAGTTTCGACAGCAGTGCACAGCTCAATGCCAAGGGCCGCCTGGCCCTGGACAGCAAGAGCGGCATCGATCTGGGTGCCAGCGTAGGCAGGGTACGCCTGCTGCCAGGCAACTTGCTCGGTGTCAGTACGCTCGATCAGAAAGCCCTGAGCTTCGGTGTCGACCGTGGCCCGCTGAGCGGCGCCATCATCGGTCGATCGCTACAGCCGCAGGCAGGCATACCGGGTGCCTACAACCCGGACCGTCGCTGGAACAGCATCGATCTGGGTGTGACATGGCGCCTGCCATGGCAGGGCGAGCTGAGTATCGGCGCGCAGAACGTGTGGTCCTCGGGTAATGGCGTCAATACGCCAGCGGGGCCTGAGCCGGATCAGTCGCGTACGCCTTACGTGCAGTATCACCAGGATTTGTAAAGTCGGCCGCTGCACGGCCTGTAAAGGGTAAAGGGAGAAAAGCCGGCATCGTGGCCGGCTTTTGCATTTCCTCTTTACCCTTTTCAGCGCGCGTAGCGAGCGGCTGTACGTGCCGTGCAGCGGCCGGCCTTAGCCGCCCTTCTTGATCCGCAGGTCGCCGCTGAACGTCTCGACCGTGATCTTGCCGCCGCCGCCGCCCGCTGTGGTATTGAGTTCGCTGCCGGGACCGTTGTCGTTTTTCTTCGGCGTACCGAAGTCGCTGCGCATATCGCCGCTGAAACTGGTGGCATGGATGGTCGCTGACAGGTCGCCGGGCAGTTGTAGCTGCACGTCGCCGCTCATGCTGTCGATGCTGTAGCTGCCACTGCCGGCCACGCCGCCACCGAGCTGCACGTCGCCGGAAACCGTGCTCAGGTTGAGCTTATGCCATGGGCCGCCGTTGACGTGAATGCGACCGGAAACGGTTTGCAGTTGGGCATTGGCGCCGACGCTGGGGGCGAGGATGTCGCCGCTGACGGTTTGCAGGTCGACATCGCCTGCGTGACCGGCCAGCTCGATGCTGCCGCTAACGCTATTGGCTTCAAGCGAGGGTGCGCGCGCGTTGATGCGTATCTTGCCGCTGACGCTGCTGACCTTGATCGAGCCACCGTCGATACCGTCGATGCCCAGTGGCGCGCTGACCACTTCGACATTGAGCGAGGCACCCTTGGGCACCCGTAGATCGAGCGTGCTCGGTTGCATGGAGGTGTCGCTGTTCCAGTTGAACCACCCGGCCTTGCCGCCTTGTGGTTCCACCTTGATCGCCATATCGCTGTTGCTGCCATCGATGGTCAGTGGCTTGGCGCCTTCACCCAGCCGGCCGGACACCTGGACCTGATTGCGATCCCAGGCGGTGATGGTGACGGCGCCCTTGATATTGGTGATCTCGATGCGCGCATTGGGCGCGGCATCGTGGCTGATATTGATTGGCGTGTCGGCCAGCGCCTGGCCTATCGCGAAGCAGAGCAGCAGCGGAGTGTAGCGAATGATTTTCATATGAGGCTCCTGCAAGCTCAGCCTGCCTGGTTTTCCATGTGACGCAACTGCGACTGTTGGCGCTCGGTGCGGTCGAGCAAACGTTGCAGTGCGACCGAGTCGGGTGCCTGCTTGAGTGCCTGACGTAGTTCCATCTGCGCGGCATCCAGTTCAATCGCCGCGCCTGCCAGGCGCGGATCGGACGGCTTCCAGCGGCTCAGGTCGGGCGTCGTGGAGGCCGGCGTCGTCGTCGTGCCCGCCAGTTCAGTACCGTCTTGTACCTGTGGTTGCCTAAGATGAAAGACCACACCGCCGGCAAGGATCACCAGGCCGGCAAAGCTGGCCGCAAGCAACCACACGCGATGGTGACGGCGTCGTACCGGTGGCGCTGAAACCGTTGGCTGCGCGGCATCCAGGGCCGCATCAATCTGCGTCCACAGGTCGCGTTGCGGGGCGACCGGCTCGCGCAGCGCGCGCATCTGACGGTGCCATTCCAATTCGTTCATGAGCCTTCTCCCAACACGTTTCGCAGCAATCCACGGGCACGATGCAATTGTGCTTTGGATGATCCAACAGCCATACCTAGTTCTTCGCCGATCTCTTCGTGCTTCCAACCTTCCACGTCATGCAGCACCAGCACAGCACGTGCGCGGGGCGGCAGTTTGGCGATGGCGCGTTCCAGTTCGTCGCGTTCGGCGGCGCAGAACGGCGTTTCGCCGTGATCGGGTACAAGCTCCTCGTCCATCATGTAGACCGGGTCCGAACCACGCGAGCGGATGTCCATCAACGCGACATTCACCGCCAGGCGATACAACCAGGTACTGAAGGCGCTTTCGTGACGAAAGCCGGCGAGTTTTTGCCAGCAACGCACAAAGGCTTCCTGCGTCAAATCTTCGGCGCGTGCATGGTCGTAACCGGCCAGGCGATAGACAGCGCCGTAGATGCGGTCGACATGCTGGCGATACAAACGCTGGAACGCCTGCCGGTCACCCGCTGCCGCTGCCCTTACATCGTCCGCATCGCTCCTGTCCGCGGCATGCGCGGGTGGCGGGATGTTTCCGGATGTAGGGCTGGCAGCGATCATCTTGCTAGCTCTGATGCGGCGGACGGGTACAAGGTTTAGATGCACAGCGAAAAAACGGGCAGCCTGGCTGCCCGTGTCGGAACAAAATGCATGGAGTTGCCGGCCGCGTCCAGACCCGAAAGACTCTGGTGTCTCAGAAGGCGACCGCGTGGCGGGAGGGTTCCCGGGTTGTTTCATCCAGCGCCTGGGCTACGCGTTGCTGTTCCGCCCGCAGGCGTTGCGGCAGGCGGGCACCGAAGCTTTCCAGGTATTGGCCGATTGCGGCCAGTTCCGCCTGCCAGCCGGCCAGGTCGACGTCGAGCAGCTCGGACAGTGCGCTGGCCGGGACGGCGAGGCCTTCGGCACGCAGCTCACCCTTGGCCGGTACAGTGCCGATGGGTGTGGTGGTGCCCGCAACAGTGCCCTCGATACGGCCGATCATCCACTCGAGCACACGCAGGTTTTCGCCAAAGCCCGGCCACAGGAACTTGCCGTCCGCGCCCTTGCGGAACCAGTTGACGTGAAAGATCTTCGGCAACGAGGCGCCGGGGCGGTCAAATGACAGCCAGTGCTTGAAATAGTCGCCGTAGTGATAGCCGCAGAACGGCTTCATCGCCATCGAGTCACGGCGCAGTACGCCGACTGCGCCGGTCGCAGCCGCCGTGGTTTCCGAGCCCATTGCTGCGCCCATCAATACGCCGTGCGTCCAGTCATTCGCTTGCATGACCAGCGGCAACAGCGAGGGGCGGCGGCCGCCGAAAACGATCGCACTGATCGGCACGCCCTGGGCATCTTCCGCCTTGGGCGACCAGGTCGGGCATTGTCTGGCGCTGACGGTGAAGCGCGAATTCGGGTGCGCGGCCGGGCCATTGGCCGGATCGTAGGGGCGGCCCTGCCAGTCGGTGACAGGCGTGCCGGGCAGGCCTTCCCACCAGGGTTGGTTGTCCGCCGTCACGGCAACATTGGTGAAGATGGTGTCGCGCGCAATCGTGTTCAAAGCATTCGGATTGCTGTCATTGCTGGTGCCTGGCGCAACGCCGAAGAAGCCGGCCTCGGGGTTGATCGCATAGAGGCGGCCGTCGCTGCCGGGGCGCATCCAGCAGATATCGTCGCCCACGGTCCACACCTTCCAGCCGTCGCGTCGGTAGCCTTCGGGCGGAATCAACATGGCGAGGTTGGTCTTGCCGCAGGCCGATGGGAATGCCGCGGCGATGTAGTGTGTTTCGCCCTTGGGATTTTCGATGCCCACGATCAGCATGTGCTCGGCCAGCCAGCCTTCCTGGCGCGCCTGCCAGCTGGCGATGCGCAGCGCGTGGCACTTCTTGCCAAGCAGGGCATTGCCGCCGTAGCCGGAGCCGTACGATTTGATCGTCAGCTCTTCCGGGAAATGCATGATGAAGCGGCGTTCCGGATCGAGTTCGCCGGTGGAGTGCAGGCCTTTGACGAATTGCCCCTCGCGCTCGATGCGCGCCTGCGCGGCCGCACCCATCCGGGTCATGGTGCGCATATTGATAACCACATAGGGGCTGTCGGTGATTTCCACGCCGCAGCGGGCGAGCGGCGAATCGATCGGTCCCATGCAGTAAGGGATCACATACATCGTGCGCCCTTCCATACAGCCGTCGAACAGCGCGTCCATCTTGCGGTGCGCTTCGCCTGGGTCCATCCAATGGTTGTTCGGGCCGGCATCCTGCTCGTCGCTGGAACACACGAACGTCAGGTGCTCCACACGAGCGACGTCCGAAGGATGAGAGCGGTGCAGATAGCAGCCCGGGTGCGTGTCCTGGTTGAGCTCAACCAGCTCGCCGCTGCCGAGCATCTGCTGGACCAGCGTCCGATATTCGGCATCGGAGCCGTCGCACCAATGGATGTGTGCGGGACGGGTCAAGGCTGCGACGTCGTCGACCCAGCGCTGCAGCGCCTCCAGTGTGCTCGCCATGGATTCCTCTCTGGTCTTGCGGCAAATGATTGTAGAAACGCTAGTTTACGATCACTGGCATTGCAAGGCGCGACGCAACAAGAGCGCGCCGGGAGTGGAGAAATGAGAAACGAGGGGCAAGCGACAGGGCCGCTGTATCGCGCGCCAGGGCAGGCCCAAATTAATCTTCGAGGGGTGAAGAAAAGCTCAGGGGGCAGCGCGGCCCCCTTACTTCTCACTCCTGACAACTCACTTCTGCTCTCAGGCGGGGATCAGCGTGGCAATCATGTGCTCGACATAGGCGTCGAATTCGTCATGACTGATACGCGGCAGGCCCAGGGTGAAGTTGAGCTGGAGGAAGCCGACGTAAGCGGCATAGGTGAGGCGGGCGCGGTTAAGCGCTTCTACTGGGGGCATGCCGGCTTCGGAGTAGGCGGTATGCAGAAACTCCATGCGCCGCTGGGACACGCGCGCCATGACCGGTACGACTTGCGGGTGATCGAGCGCCTTGAGCAGGGCGGCATACACGCGATGTGGCTGCAACTCGTGGGCGACCCGGCGAAACAGCTCGGGCAGGCGTTCGCGGGGGTTCGGGATCGCTTCGATCTGGTTGATCACTTCGCGCTCGCCGTACTGCTCCCAGCGTTCCAGTGAGGCCTGCAACAGGGCCTCGCGGGTGCGGAAGTGCCAGTAGAAGCTTCCCTTGGTGACGCCGAGCCGGCGTGCCAGCGCTTCGACGGCAACGGCGCCAACGCCTTGTTCGGCGATCAGGGCGAGGGCGGCGTCTTCCCAATCTTCTGCCGACAGGCGGCTGCGTTCGGTCTTGTTACTGGCATTCATCGTGGCATGGTAGCCCCAGTCCCTGGCTTTGCAAGGGAGGGAGCAGGTAAGTGATTGAAAAAGAGGTGTCTTTGAAAAGGCTGAGCCTATGCAGCGAGGTGGTTGACGATCGCCGCTGCGCGACCCATACTCATCCGTATGGTAACTCATTCAGCTACTGACCGCCACACCGAAGCCATCCCCATGCGCGATGGCTTGACGCTCTCCATCGATGTTTTCCACGCGGATGGCCAGCCTTCGCTGCTGTTTGCGCATGGTTTTGGCCAGACGCGCGGCGCCTGGGGTGGTACGGCGCAGGCCCTTGCCGAGGCGGGGTACCGCTGCGTCACGTTCGACGCGCGTGGCCATGGCGAAAGCGGTCGGGTCGCTGGCGGCGCATACCACATGGAGCAATTCGTCGAGGATCTGACCGCGCTGGCGCGCATGCAACCGGAACCGCCGGTGCTGGTGGGCGCGTCGATGGGCGGCTTGCTCGGCCTGGTCGTGGCCGGCGAATTCGATCCCCAGGCGTTTCGTGCGCTTGTACTGGTCGACATCACGCCGCGCTGGGAGTCCGCCGGTGTCGAGCGCATCCTGGCCTTCATGAAAGCCCACCCGGATGGTTTTGCCGATTACGCGGAGGCGGCCGAGCAGATCGCGCAGTACCTGCCGCAACGCCGCGAGCGCAAATCGGAAGAGCAACTCAAGCCGCTGCTGCGCGAAGGGCCTGACGGTCGCCTGCGCTGGCATTGGGATCCAGCCTTGCTGGATGGCGTGGTCAGCGAAAGTGAGCGCTATCAGCCTCGCCTGTTCTCGGCCGCAGCCAAGCTGCACATACCCCTGCTACTGCTTTCGGGCGGGCGCAGTGACGTGGTATCACACGCTACCGTCAATGAATTTCTGCAACTGGTGCCGCACGCGCGGCATGTCGAGCTTCCGCAGGCCACGCATATGCTGGCAGGCGACGCGAACGACGCATTCACGCGTGAAATCGCACGCTTCGTGCGTGATCTGGAATCGACCGGCGTCCGGCATAACGTCGGGGCTGCGTAACGTAAGAGTGAGGTGTTGAGATGTCTGTTCTACTGACCCTATTGGCAGCAGTTATTGCGACAGGCGCTTGCGCCTACCATCGCAGTAGCCTGCGGACCTGGGCCATTGTCACCACGCTGGCGACGTTGATCGTCGGTGTGATCGTGCAAGCGCCCTGGACGACGGTGATCCTGCTGATCATCGAGGCACTCATCGCGGTGCCGTTGCTGATGATCGGCTTCCGCCGCAAGAAAATCAGCGCGCCGCTGCTGAAGCTCTTTGCGAAGGTGACGCCGAAGCTGTCGGCTACCGAGCAGACGGCACTGGAAGCGGGCACCGTCGGCTTCGAGGGCGAGCTGTTTTCCGGCAAGCCGGATTGGCACGAGCTGCTCAAGCAGCCCAAGCCGGAGCTGAGCGTCGAAGAACAGGCCTTCATGGATGGCCCCGTCGAGCAGCTGTGCGGCATGATCGACGATTGGCAGATCACGCATGAGCTCGGCGACCTTTCGCCGGAAGTCTGGGACTTCATCAAGAAGAACAAGTTCTTCGGCATGATCATTCCCAAGCAGTACGGTGGCCTGGGTTTCTCCGCATTGGCGCATTCGGCCGTGCTGCAGAAGCTGTCGACGATCTCGGCCACGGTTTCTTCCACCGTGGCGGTGCCCAACTCGCTTGGTCCGGCCGAATTGCTGCTGCATTACGGTAGCGACGAACAGAAGAATCACTACCTGCCGCGCCTGGCGATAGGCGAAGAAATCCCGTGTTTCGCGCTGACCGGCCCGTATGCCGGCTCGGACGCGACCTCGATTCCCGATTACGGCATTGTCTGCAAGCAGCTGGTCGACGGCGTCGAGACGCTGGGCATCCGCCTGACCTTCGACAAGCGCTATATCACGCTTGCGCCGATCGCCACCGTCGTCGGCCTGGCGTTCCGCATGTACGACCCGGACAAGCTGCTGGGCGACGTCGAGGATCTGGGCATCACCCTGGCGCTGCTGCCGCGCTCGACACCGGGCCTGGAAATCGGCCGCCGCCACTATCCGTTGAACATCCCGTTCCAGAATGGTCCGGTGCATGGCAAGGACATCTTTGCGCCGATGAGTACGCTGATCGGCGGCGCGCACATGGCCGGCCATGGCTGGCGCATGCTGGTCGAATGCCTGTCGGTCGGCCGCGCGATTTCGCTGCCGTCGAACGCTACCGGCGCAGTGCGCATGTCCGCGGCCGCTACCGGTGCCTATGCGCGCATGCGCAAGCAGTTCGGCCTGGCAGTGGCTCGTTTCGAGGGTGTGGAAGAAGCGCTGGCACGCATCGGCGGTCTCACCTATGCGACGGCTGCGCTGTCGCGTGCCACTGCCGCTGCGGTCGATCGCGGCGAAAAGCCGGCGGTACCCTCGGCCATCGCCAAGTATCACGCTACGGAGTGGGCGCGCATCGTTGCCGGCGACACCATGGACGTGCACGGTGGCAAGGGCGTGCAGCTGGGCCCGAAGAACTACGCCGGCCGTGGCTGGCAGTGCGTGCCGATCGCGATCACCGTGGAAGGCGCAAACATCATGACGCGCAGCCTGATGATCTTCGGCCAGGGTGCGATTCGCTGCCATCCGTATGTGCTGAAGGAAATGCAGGCATTGTCGATCGCCGATTACGGCGATCGCCTGAAGACATTCGATCGGCTGTTGTTCGGCCATATAGGTTTTGGCATCTCCAATGCCGTGCGTTCGTTCGTGTTCGGCATCACCGGTGCGAGCATCGGCGAGTCGGCCGGCGACGCCTACGTGCGCCGCTACTACCGCAAGCTCAATCGCTATTCGGCGGCGCTGGCACTGTGTGCCGACGTATTCATGGGCGTATTGGGCGGCAAGCTGAAGTTCAAGGAAAAGCTCTCCGCCCGCCTCGGCGACGTGCTGAGCTTCCTGTACATCGCCAGCGCCATGCTCAAGCGCTACGAAGACAGCGGTCGCCCGGAAGCGGACCGGCCGTTGCTGGCCTGGGCATTCCACGAGTGCATGTGGCGCATCCAGATCGCGCTCGACGGTGCGATCCGCAACTTCCCGGTACGCCCGGTGGCATGGCTGTTGCGCTTGCTGGTGTTCCCGCTTGGCCGCCGCGAAGTGCCGCCGTCCGATCGCCTGGGTCGTCGCGTGGCCGCCATCATCACGGCACCGGGTGAAGCACGCGATCGCTTGTTGCAGTGGACCTACATGACGCCGACGGCCAACAACGTCGTCGGGCGCATGAACGCGCTGCTGCCCGACGTGATCGCCGCCGAGCCGGTCGAGCGGAAATTCGCCAAGGCGCAGAAGGGTGGCCAGTTCAAGGCACACGACTACGTCGGCCAGCTGACGGAAGCCAAGCAGGCCGGTGTGATTACCGAGGCCGAGTTCGATCTGCTCAAGCGCGTGCGCGAAGGCGTGTTCGAGTTCATCTCGGTCGATGATTTCGAGCCCGAGGAATTGCGCGCTGGGCAACAGCGCGGCGAGAAGAAACAGGACGGCAAGCTGGCTGACGCTGCTTAAGCTGCCTGGCCTATGCGCATCAAGCCCGCTCCTGACCGAGCGGGCTTTTTGTTGTCAGGCGAGCAGGACGCAGCGATTCTTGCCACCATCCTTGGCCTGATAGAGCGCGCGATCGGCAGCCTGGATCAGCGCCTCATCGTTTCCCCGATCGTCATCGTGATAGGTAATGCCAATACTTGCGCTCACATTCGCGACAAAATCGCCATTCCGGCCTTGCAGCGGATACGGCTCGGCCAGCTTCCCACCGATTTCGCGGCAGCGCGCCAGCAGGGCGCTGGTGTCGCTGACGTCTTCCAGAATCAACGCAAATTCGTCGCCGCCCAGCCGTGCGACCGAATCGTTGGCACGAAGGTGCTGGCGTAGACGTTCGGCGATGACGATCAGCAAGGCGTCGCCAGCCGGGTGACCGTGCCGGTCGTTGACCTGCTTGAAGCCATCGATATCCAACAGCGCCAGCGCAAAGCCGGTGCCATGTCGCGGTACCCGTTGAATCGCCGTGCGCAAACGATCGTGGAAAAGAGTGCGATTGGGCAGGCCGGTCAGCATGTCGTGAGTGGCCTGATGACGTACCAGGGCTTCGGCGCGCTCCCGTTCGGCAACCTCTTCGACCAGTTGCTGGTTACGCGCGGAAAGCTCGTCCATCGCCTGCTGCAGTTGCGCCCGCGCGCTGTAGAGCTCCAGGAACACACGTACCTTCGATTGCAGGATGGCGTCATTGACCGGTTTGGCGATGTAGTCGACGGCGCCGAAGCGATAACCCTTGAGGCGGTTCATATCGTCCGCATAGGCGGCAGTGACGAAGATCACCGGCGTGTCGCGTAACTGGTCCGTCTCGGCGAGCAGTTGCACGACCTCGAAGCCGTCCATGTCCGGCATGTTCACATCGAGCAGGATTAGCGCGAAACGGTGATCGAGGCATAGTGCCAACGCCTCGTTGCCGCTGGTGGCCTCGATCAGCTGCGCGCCGCAATCGGCGAGCAGGCGGCGCATGGCCACGAGATTGGCAGGGGTATCGTCGACGACAAGAATCTTGGGGAGCATGGGCTTTTCAGCTAAGGCAGAGTCGGTTGAGCAAAGGGGCGATCGCGGCCAACGGGATGCAATGGTCGGCCCCGGCGATATCGAGTGCGGCCTGGGGCATGGTGCGGACTTCGGCATCGGCCGGATCCTGCACGATGCTAAGGCCGCCGCAACGGCGAATATCGGCCAGGCCGCATGCGCCGTCCTGGTTTGCGCCGGTCATGACGATGCCGATCAGCGATGCGCCATAGGCATCCGCGGCGGAGGCAAACAGCACGTCGATGGAAGGTCGTGAAAAATTGACTTTCGGGTCGACGGAAAGCGCAAAGCGCTCGTCATGTTCGACCAGCAGGTGATAGCCGCTAGGGGCGACATGGACCGTGCCGTTGCGTGCCGCCGCGCGCTCCCCCGCTTCGACGACCGGCAGCTGCGTGTGTCGCGCCAGCAGTTCGCAGAGTATTTCCACATCGCTGGAGCCGGTATGGCAGCAGACCAGGACGGCCGCCGGAATGCGCGGATCGAGCCCGCCGAGCAGGACTTCGAGCGCGGTAAGGCCGCCCGCCGAACAACCGATCACGATGGCGCGCGGCGAGGTCATGTCAGCTCTTGTTGCCCAGCTGGTAGATGCGCAGCTTTGCATCCACGGCGGAGAAGTCGCGCGCGGATGGTGCAAAGTCGATGCTTTCGCGAATGCCAAGGCAAAGAAAGCCACCACGGCGCAGGCTGTCACGGAACAGGTTGAGTGCACGATCCTGCAAAGTGTCGCCGAAGTAGATAAGCACATTGCGGCACAGCACCAGGTGTGCTTCGCAGAATACGTCGTCGGTGACCAGGTTGTGGTTGGCGAAAATCACGTTGCGGCGTAAGCGTTCGTCAAGCTTGATCAGCTCATAGCGCGCGCTGTAATAGTCGGCCAACGAATGAGCGCCGCCAGCTGCTGCATAGTTACGCGACCATAGTTGGGCTTCACGTGCCGGATAGATCGCCTCTTGCGCCTGCCAGAGCGCAGCGTCGTTGAAGTCGGTGGCATACAGCTGGCAGCGATCGTAAAGTCCGGCCTCTTCCAGCAGGATGGCCAGCGAATAGACTTCTTGCCCATGCGCGCATCCGGCGAGCCATATGTTGACCTGCGAGTACGATGCGAGCACGGGCAGCACATGGTCGCGCAATGCGCGAAAGACCTGCGGATCGCGGAACATCTCCGATACTGGTACCGATAGTCCTTCCAGCACCACCGACATGAAGCCTGGCTCGTACAGGACCCGCTCGATCAGGCCGCTGATCGTGCGCATGCCTTGCGAGTGCGACAGCTGCACGATGCGACGCTTCAACGAAGCGGGTGCGTACTGGCTGAAATCGTAACCGTGACGCTGTTGCAAGGCGCGCAGGAACAGTTCGATCTCGATGTCGTCGGGCGAGACGGCCATGGCGCTCAGCGATGCAGCCACACGCGCATCATCGACGACAACTTGTCGATGTCGATCGGTTTGGAAAGGTAATCGTTGGCGCCCACTTCCAGGCACTTTTCGCGGTCGCCGCGCATGGCCTTGGCGGTCAGTGCGATCACCGGCAGCTTGAAATACTTCGGCTGCGCGCGGATAGCCTTGATGGTTTCGTAGCCGTCCAATACCGGCATCATGATATCGGTCAGCACCAGTTCGATGTCGTCGCTTTCCGCGAGCACCTTGAGCGCCTTCTGGCCATCCTGCGCCATGGTCACATTGAGTCCCCACTCGCGCAGTACCTTCGACAGCGCAAACAGGTTACGCATGTCGTCATCGACCAGGAGAATCCTGCGGCCACGCAGCTCATCGTCCACCGCTGCACGCTGGTTGGCTGCCGCGGCGTGGCGGCGATCATGGCGCACGCTATGCAGGAACAGACTCACCTCATCGAGCAGGCGCTCGGGCGCGCGAGCGCCCTTGACGACGATGCTATCGGTGTAGCGGCGTAGTTTCAGGTTTTCTTCGCGGCTCAGGTCACGCCCGGAATAAATCACCACAGGCGGAATCTGGCCACGATTGGAGAGCTGCTCCAGCAGTTCCACGCCGGACATGCCGGGTAGGCCCAGGTCGAGCACCACGCAGTCGTAGCCGGTATTGGCGATGCGCTCCAGGGCCTGCTCGGCGCTGGCGGCTTCGTCGATGGTGACGCCGTCGTCGTTGAGCAACGTGCGAACGGCTGCGCGCGAATCGTCGTCGTCATCGACGATCAGCAAGTGGCGTGTGCCGCCTTCGGCGAAATGCAACAGCCGCTCGAAGGCACCGTTGATCGCTTCGCGGCTGACCGGCTTGGTCAAGAAGCCGACGGCACCCATTTCCCGGCCGCGGTGGGCTTCGTCGACGGCCGAAATGAAATGCACGGGAATATGACGTGTGACGTTGTCGGCCTTGAGGCGTTCGATCACGGTCCAGCCGTCCATGCCTGGCAGCATCACGTCCAGCAGGATACCCGCGGGTTTGTAGTGCTGCGCGAGTTGCAGCGCAGATTCCCCCTCTGCCGCGGCCAGTACGCGGTAGCCCTTGCGGTGGACCATATCGGCGAGAATGCGCGCGAAGATCGGATCGTCTTCAACGACCAATACGACTTTATCGTCAGGCGCCAGGTGCGCGCGATCATCTTCGATGGTTTCAGGCAGCAGGGCGCTGGTCACCGGTGCGCGGGAGTAGCTCGTCTCGACGGGGCCCGATGTCTTTTCTGTGGGCGCGTCGGTGGCTTCGGTCAGTTCGGGCAGCAGAATGGTAAAGGTGCTGCCACGCCCTTCGCGACTGCGCAGGTCGATACAACCTCCAAGCAGCTCGGCGATACGCGATGAAATAGCCAGGCCCAGACCGGTACCGCCGTATTGGCGGCTGGTGCCGGAGTCGACCTGCTCGAAGGCGTTGAAGATTTTCTGGAACTTGTCGTCTGGAATCCCGATGCCGGTATCACTGACAGCAATGGCGATCACCGGCTTGCCCGTCAATCTTTCCGGGAGCGCCAGGTCGGTCGTGGGGCGGCCGATATGTACCGTGATCGAACCCTGGTGGGTGAACTTGAAAGCGTTGCCGACCAGGTTGTTGATGACCTGTTCGAGCTTGGGCGAGTCGGTATGTATGACTGCGGGCAGGGACGGGTCGATTTCCACGCTGAAACCGACCAGCTTTTCCTGCGCGACATGGTCGAAGGTACGCTTGAGGGTGCGAATCAGGTTGTTCAGGGGGAAGTCGGCCAGATCCAGTTCCATCTTGCCGGCTTCGATCTTGGACAGGTCGAGAATGTCGTTGATCAGCCGCAGCAGGTTGCTGCCCGAATCGTGGATGATGCGCGCCGATTCGACTTGCTCGTCGTTGAGGTTTTCCTCGCGGTTATCGGACAGGCTGCGCGAGAGGATCAGCAGGCTGTTGAGCGGCGTGCGCAACTCGTGCGACATGTTGGCGAGGAACTCGGACTTGTACTGGCTGGCGCGCGCCAATTCCTCGGCTTTGTGCTGCGTTTCGCGCTGCAGCCCTTCGAGCACGCGTTTTTGCTCATTGAGCGTCTCGGTTTTTTCCCGCAACTCTTCGTTGGATGCCTGTAGCTCTTCGGTCTGTACGCGCAGTTCTTCTTCCGAGGCGACCAGGCGTTGCGATTGCTCTTCGAGTTCGGCCGTCTTCTCCTGCAGCGCGTCGTGGCTGTCGCGCAGTACTTCTTTTTGCTGGCGCATGACCAGTTCGGAGGTGCGAAGCTCGTCGGCCTGCTCCTGCGTTTGCTCCAGCAGCGCTTGCGTGCGGATGGCGCGAGTGAGATTTTCCTGGGTCAGCCCGGCGATCGGCAGCAGCTCTTCGAGCAGCTGACGGTGCAGCGGCGAGAGGCTGCCGAAGCTGGCCAGTTCGAGCACGCCACAGAGTTCGTCGCCCACCATCACCGGCATGATGGTGATGCAGGTGGGCAGGGCTTCGCCGCTGCCCGAATGCACGCGTACGTAGTTTTCGGGCACCCGGTCCAGCACGATCACCCTGCGCTCGGTCAGGCACTGGCCGACCAGACCTTCGCCGGGCATGTAACTGTCCGGTCCCTGCCATGACTGGCGCAATCCGTAGCTGCCCAGCAGATCGAGTTGCTCGCGCTGGCTGTCGTAGAGGTAGTACATGGACAGGCCTGCGCCCAGCAAAGGCGCCAGCGACGAGGTGAGCTCGCGTGCGAAATCGCGATGGCTGCCAGTCTGCTGCAGGCGGCCGGCAATATCCGATATCTGTGTCTTCAGCCAGGTCTGGCCCTGGGTCTCTATCGACATGCGCTTGAACACTTGCAACGCACGGGCGATCTCGCCGATTTCGTCCTTGCGCGCCAGTTGGTGCACTTCGATATCGTGGTCGTGGTTCGACAGGCGGGTCATCAGGTCGGTGATACGACGCAACGGACGCGTGATCAGCCTGTAGGTGAGGCTGATCACCGCGAGGCCGAAGATCAGACCAAGCAGCGCAAAGGCTATGTTGACGCCACGCGTGGCGGTGAGCGTGCTGGCCAGTATCGTGTTACGCGTGGTCAGCAGCTCGTTTTCGGTGCGGGCCATCTGGTCGATCAGTGCATAAGCGTCGTCAATACGCACAGTGCGGTGGGCGATGTAGTCGTTACGGATGCGCTGCAGTTCCTGTGCTGCCTTTGTCGGATCGGACTCCGTCATCTTGCTGATGGGGTCGACCGCATAAGCGGTGACTTCACGCTGCCATTGCGCGATCAGGGCCTGGATACCGTCGATTCGCGTCTGCTGTACCGGGTTGTCCATGGTAAGACTGCGTAGCGTATCGAGATGCGCAACGCTGTCGTGGAAGCCGGTGAGGAAAGCGGTCCGCTCTTCGGCGTGCTGGTTGAGCACATAGCCACGCACACCGACCTGGCCGGTCTGCATGGCCAGGCGCACCTGGTCCAGTTCAAGCAGGACGCTATAGGTGTGTGTTGCCCACCGGCGGTTTTCGTCCTGCTTGCCCAGCGCGGAGAGCGTGATGACGCTGGCCAGCAGGAACAAGCCGACAAGCAAGCCGATGGCCAGCAGGATCTTGCGCTGGATGGGTTGATTGGCAAGCCATGTTTCTTTCTTGATATCCGCCGCCATGCGACCCGTCTTTGGTTTTGAACGGGGGCCTCGCTCAAGGCCGCTCCGTTGGGTTTCTGTGTGCGGCCGCCATCCCAGTCGGTCGCGAGTGAAACTTCAGTGACGACGCCAGCTTGGCGCAACGAACGAACGCCTGCGCCAGGCTATGACGCACAGGGTCGTCGTGAACACCGAACAGATCAGCAAAGCGATAACCGATGCCTCTGCGCCAAAGATGCCTCCGCTCAGCCAGTCTGGCCCGGTTCGGTAAGACACCAGCCACCCATCGGCGTGTGTACCCGAAACTGGCACGCCGAAGACGGTGCCCTGCATGACGTTCCAGGCCGCATGCATGCCGATGCAGGGCCATAGCGAGCGAGTCACGTGGTAAAGCATGCCGAGCATCAGGCCGGCCTCGATGGCGATCGCCGCCGAGCTCCATAGCGTCGCGCCGGGATTGAAGATATGCGCCGCACCGAAAAAAACCGCCGAGATCACCAGGGCCCAGACCGTTCCCATGCCTTCTTCGACGATACGAAACAGCACGCCGCGGGTGATTATTTCCTCGGAGATCCCCGCGCTCAGGCCGGTGGTCAGCACGGCCGGCAGCCAATCCACCTGGGGGTTGGTGCCGGTCACGTGATAGACGCCCAACAGCCACAACACGCCGGCGACGGCGCAGAAAAGCACGGTACCTATGACAAGCCCCAGGCCGCCTCCCAGGGGCAGTGCTCGCGGCGATAGCTCGCGAGGCTTGCGACGTTCTATCAGCCGTACAAGCAGCAGATAGGCAATCACCGCCGGGATAACCTGGCCCAACAGCTTGGCGAGGGCGCGCTGTACCGGTGGCGACTTGGCGTCACCGAACCCCGCTGCGACCAGACCCAGGTTGATGACGGTGATCAGGACGATCATCGTGACGATGAAAAACACAATCCGCCCCACGGGCGACAGCACGATCCAGCGTTGCCACTCGGGCGCATCGGCCGGTGTGGTGAAGGCAAGTTCTCCCGGCTGCATATGTTCCCCATCTGGCCACGGTCAGTGGCCAGATTACCCAAGTTTGGACGCCAGGTTTAGACGTCGAGGGATGTGGCGTGTTCGCGGGTGGCGGAAAAGCGCACGTCGGGGGAGCGTTCCTGGGCCAATTGCAGGTTGACCCGCGACGGTGCCAGGTAGACCAGCTCGCCGGCGGCGTCGATACCCAGGTTCAGCGCATTCTTTTCACGGAATTCGGCCAGTTTCTTGGCGTCGTCACAGTGAATCCAACGCGCGGTGACCACGCCCACGGTGTCGAAGCTGGCATCCACGCCGTATTCGTCCTTGAGGCGGTAGGCCACCACGTCGAACTGCAGCACACCGACCGCGCCCAGGATCAGGTCGTTGCTCATCAACGGGCGAAAGAACTGCGTGGCGCCTTCCTCGGACAGCTGGGCAAGGCCCTTCTGCAATGCTTTCATCTTCATCGGGTCGCGCAGGCGCGCGCGGCGGAACAGCTCCGGCGCAAAGTTCGGGATACCGGTGAAGCTGATCGGCTCGCCTTCGGTGAAGGTGTCGCCGATGCCGATGGTGCCATGGTTGTGCAGGCCGATCACGTCGCCGGGATAGGCCGATTCGACGATCTCGCGGTCGCTGGCCATGAAAGTCAGCGCATTGGCGATACGGACCTCTTTGTTGGTGCGCGCTTGCACCATCTTCATGCCCGCCGAATAGGTACCCGAGCAGATACGCATGAACGCAATACGGTCGCGGTGGGCCGGATCCATGTTCGCCTGGATCTTGAAGACGAAACCGGTGAGCTTTTCTTCCTCCGGCTGGATCGTGCGGCCCAAAGTGGCGCGTGGCTTGGGTGACGGGGCATTTTCGACGAAGAAATCCAGCAGCAACTGCACGCCGAAGTTATTCACCGCCGAGCCGAAGAACACCGGCGTCTGCTTGCCCGCAAGATATAGCTCCAGATCGAATGGGTTGGATGCGCCCAGCACCAGCTCCAGTTCGTCGCGCAGTTCGGCCAGGGCCTCGCTGCCGACCAGGGCTTCCAGGCCAGGGGCGTCCAGGCCCTTGAAGATGGTCGAATCCTGGCGGGTGAAGTTCTTGCCCTGTTCGAAAACGTGCACCTCGTCCAGCAGCAGGTGGTACACGCCTTTCAGGCGCTGGCCCATGCCGATGGGCCAGGTCAGCGGCGCGCAGGCGATGCCCAGCACCGACTCCACCTCGTCGAGCAGTTCGATGGGCGAACGACCTTCACGATCGAGCTTGTTGATGAAGGTCATGATCGGCGTGTCGCGCAGGCGGCACACCTCCATCAGCTTGATCGTGCGTTCCTCAACGCCCTTGGCGCAGTCGATCACCATCAACGCGGAGTCGACTGCGGTGAGCACGCGGTAGGTATCTTCGGAGAAGTCCGCGTGGCCTGGGGTGTCGAGCAGGTTGACGATGCGCCCCTCGTAGGGGAACTGCATCACCGAAGACGTCACGGAGATGCCGCGCTCCTTTTCCAGTGCCATCCAGTCGGAGGTGGCATGGCGTGCCGCTTTGCGCCCTTTCACCGAACCGGCCATCTGGATGGCGCCACCGAACAACAGCAGCTTTTCGGTCAGCGTGGTCTTGCCTGCGTCAGGGTGGCTGACGATGGCGAAGGTGCGGCGACGGCGGGTTTCTTCGAGATGCGTGGGCATGGAGGCGGCAGGCAATAGGCGAACCGCCAATGATACCAGCGGGGGGTGGGGAGCGACCGGCCGTTTCCGCGCCTTGAAACCCTACATCCGAACCACCTGGCCACCCTCGGCCCGCCGCAGCGGCGGTCGGTAAGCGGCTACTCGCCCTTCAGCGCTCGCCGCGTAGGCGGCCGCCTGGGCACGACGTTCGTCCAGGCCGCTAACCGAGCAGCAGGTCTTCGTAGAACGCCCCGTAAGGTTCAGTCGGATGCGCAATCTGGATTTCCAGAATCCACAGTCCAGAGGACGGTGTGGCATCCAGTTCGCCAAGATCGCCAGCCTTATGAATCGAATGTGGAAAATCGCTAACCCTATGACCTTTGATCGCATGATTAAGCCGCCACCCCATCGTCTCAGCCTGCTGTTTGGCAAACGCATAAAGCGCCTGCCCACTGATGCCATCCCTGCGCCACGCCTCGGCGACGATTCGATGCAGCTCACGCGCGGCGTCGGCACAGGCCTGACGTTCGGGTGCGTGACCGGTCACGAAGGTATCGCCCACATCGCCTTCATGGCCGTCGAAGACGAGGCCCAGGTCGATGAAATAAATGTCGTTTTCGCCGAGCCGCACGCTGTCGTCGGAGCGCTCGCGATAGATCTTGGTGGTGTTGGCGCCGATGCGGACGATCGTCGGATGCCAGAGCCGTTCCATGCCGAGGCTGTCGAAAACCTCGGCGGCCTCGGTACGTGCCTCAGCTTCGCTGATGCCAGGTCGCATCCGTTCACGGATGCCTTGCAATGCCTGCCAGGAGAGTTCGCGTGCCCGCTGCATCAGGGCAGGGTCAAAGCGGTTGCCGACAGCTTCTCGTTGGGGGGCTACTGCATTCAAAGTGACTGTATCGCTTGAGGCTTGAGGGACATCGTGCGCGAGACCTGCGGTCTTTTGTCGCGCACAACCCAAGCCTGCCACTTCGGCCGATGACATGCATGCGGCGGAGCACCATGCCACCCCAAAGGCGGCATGCCGGTCAATCAGGGGCTGTAGCTACAGCTAGATAAAGAGCAGCGCCAAGCCGATTGCGGCGGGCAGGGCCTGGATCAGCAGGATCTTTCGGCTGGCGGTAAATCCGCCATAGATGCCGGCGATCAGTACGCAGCCCAGGAAAAACATGGCCACATCGCTGCGTTGTGCGGCCAGTGCCCATATCAGGCCGGCCGCGAGAAACCCGTTGTAGAGCCCCTGATTGGCGGCGAGGGTCTTCGACTGGGCGGCAAATTCGGCGGTCAGGCCGAACGCTCGCCGACCGGCTGGCTTGTCCCAGAGGAACATCTCCAGCACCAGGAAATAAATGTGCAACAGGGCGACGACGGCAATGACGATGCTTGCGGCGATGGACATAGGGCTCCCCTTGGTGGGGCGCAGTTTTGCACGCCTACGCCCGAATGACGACGCCGATAGTTCTCAGGAGGCGGTGGGGAAGGCCTTGTCCAACCAATCGGGCACGGGAATGCCTTTGCTGCGCAGGAACACCGGGTTGAACAACTTGGCCTGGTAGCGCGTTCCTGCATCGCACAGCACGGTAACGATCGTATGGCCCGGTCCCAGTTCCCGCGCCAGGCGGATGGCGCCGGCGACGTTGACCCCACTGGAGCCGCCGACGCACCAGCCCTCACCGTGCAGCAGGCTGTGCGTGATCGGCACGGACTCCTCGTCGGGAATCGACCAGGCCAGGTCGATCGGCGCACCGTCGAAGTTCGCGGTAATCCGGCTGGAGCCGATCCCCTCGCTGATCGAATTGCCTTCAGCGACCAGTTCGCCAGTTTGCACATATCGCGCCAGCGCCGAGCCTGCCGGGTCGGCCAGGGCAATGCGTATCGCACTCTGGCGTGCCTTCAGCGCCCGCCCCACGCCGGCGAGCGTGCCCCCGGTACCGGCGGCGCAAACGAAGCCGTGAAGCTGCCCCGCGGTCTCCTCCCAGATCTCGATCCCGGTGGTGGCCTCGTGAAAGTCACGGTTGGCGGTGTTGTCGAACTGGTTCGCAAACCAGGCGCTACCTGGGTCGGCCTCGTTCATTGCCTGTGCCTGGGCTCGTGCGTGGTGCGCGTAGTGATGGGGGTCCTTGTAGGGCACCGCAGGCACCAGACGTACCTCGGCACCGGTCAGGCGCAATGCATCGATCTTTTCGCGGCTCTGCGTATCGGGCATGAAAATCAACGTGCGATAGCCGCGGCTGGCGCCGAGCAGTCCCAGCCCGATGCCGGTATTGCCGGCGGTGCCTTCGACGATAGTGCCGCCTGGCCGGATCAGCCCGCGCCGCTCGGCATCTTCCAGCAGGCCCAGGGCCGTGCGGTCCTTGACCGAGCCGCCGGGATTGAGGAATTCGGCCTTGGCGAGAATATGACAGCCGGTGAGCTCGGACGGGCCGCGCAGGCGCAGCAGGGGCGTATGGCCGACGGTGGCCGGAAAATCGGAGCGGATGCTCATGGGGTAGCCGGGTTCTTGAGGCGACGGAAGGATGCAGCTTATGCCCGTGGATCGCCAGATGGCAGCGCATCATGTTTTTGCGATGTGTTGGGTGGATGCGGCCAAAACCAGCGCCAGGGCTTGGTTTGTGACACTTCGTTGGCAAGATGGAACGATATACGCCTAGACGTTTAGACGTCTATTGACACGGCAGTGGATGATCACTACAGTCAGCTCCACTCATCGAGACCGGCTGAGGGACAGGCCCTTTGAAGCCGGGGCAACCTGCAGAATTTCCTGCAACGGTGCCAACTCCTGCGGAGGCGTTCCCCAAAAACGCCACCGAGAGATGGGTTGAATTCCATGCCGCGCGTTCTGCGTGGCGCGGGCTTCAAACCTCTCCCGGGCCCGCAGGGCGATGCCGAACCGGAGAGCGTTTCACATGCCCAGCCAAGCCAGCCCCGTGCCGCCGCCAGCCTTCGTCGCAACCTCGTTGCCGGCCACAGCCTTGCGTGGGGACCTTACCGCTCAACGCAGTACGCGGCGTGTCACGCTGACCCCCAAGTACGGCGCGGGACCCTGCGAAGTGGATGTGCGTTATCTCTGGTGCGGTGCGCCGGACGCGCCGACGGTGATCGTGCAGGGCGGTATCTCCGCCGATCGCGATGCCGTGACCTTCGGCGATCAAGCTGCTGGCTGGTGGCAGGGATTCATCGGCGCGGGTTGTACGATCGATCTCGATCGTTACCGCGTGCTGTCGATCGATTGGCTGACTCCCGCCGACCTTGGCCACGCCCAGGCCGTATCCAGCGAAGACCAGGCCGACGCGCTGGCCGCCCTGGTCGATGCGCTCGGTATCGGTCGCGTACACGCCTTCATCGGTTACTCGTACGGCGGCATGACCGGCCTGGCATTTGCCTCACGCCATCCGTATGCGCTCGATCGCCTGGTGCTGCTGGGCAGCGCGCATCGCGCTCATCCGTTGGCTACCGCCCAGCGCTCCGTGCAGCGCAGCATCGTGCGCCTGGGCGTGGAAAGCGGCCAGCCCGAGCAGGCGCTGGCGCTGGCGCGACAGCTGGCGATGACCACGTATCGCGGCAGCGAGGAGTTCGTGCGCCGTTTTGCCACCGCGCCGGAGTATCGCGATGGTCGCTTCCATTTTCCGGTCGAGGATTACCTCGAGCAGGCGGGCCGTCAGTTCGTTGCGCGTTTCGATATCGACCGCTATCTCGCCTTGTCCGAATCGATCGATTTGCACGACGTGCGGCCGGAGCAGGTGCCCACGCGGACCACATTGATCGGTACACCGTCCGATCGCCTCGTACCGCTGGCCGATCTGTGCGAACTGCAGCGTCGCCTGCAAGGGCCGGCATCGCTGGAAGTGATCGATTCGCCTTATGGCCACGACGCTTTTCTCAAAGAATCCGATCGCCTCGCGCCGCTGTTGCGCGAAGCGCTGGCTTGAACCCAAGAAACGAGTATCCGGAGTTACCTTCATGAGCGACACCACCGCCCCCTGTACCCGCGCTGTGCGCGCCGGCATCGAATCGGATACGCAACACGGCGCGGTGGTGCCGGCCTTGCATTTATCGACCAACTACAGCTTCGAAGCCCTGGGCAAGAAGCGCGCATACGATTATTCGCGCAGCGGCAACCCGACCCGCGACCTGTTGGGCGAAGCATTGGCCGATCTGGAGCAGGGCGCGGGCGCGGTGGTGACCAGCAGCGGCATGTCCGCGGTAGCGCTGGCGCTGGAACTGGTACCGCCCGGTGCGAAGATTCTCGCCGCGCACGATTGCTACGGCGGCACGTGGCGCCTGTTCGACGCATGGGCGAAGAAGGGCCGCTTCAGTGTCGAATTCGTCGATCTCACCGACAGCCATGCGCTGGCCGCGGGCCTGGCCGGCAAGCCGGCGTTGGTGTGGGTCGAGACGCCGTCCAACCCGTTGCTGCGCATTACCGACATCCGTCACGTGGCGCACGCCGCGCACGCTGTGGGTGCATTGGTCGTCGTGGACAACACCTTCCTGTCGCCGGCGCTGCAGCAACCGCTCGCCCTCGGCGCCGATGTGGTAGTTCACTCCACTACCAAGTACATCAACGGCCATAGCGATGTGGTCGGTGGCGCTGTCGTGGCGCGCGATCCGGCCGTGGCCGAGCAATTGAAGTGGTGGGGCAACTGCAATGGCCTTACCGGCGCACCGTTCGACAGCTTCCTCACCTTGCGTGGCCTGCGTACGCTCAGCGTGCGCCTGCGGCAGCACCAGGAGAACGCATCGCGTATCGCCGAGCTGCTCGATGGCCACGCGGCCGTGCGCAAGGTTTACTACCCGGGTCTTGCGCATCACGAAGGCCACGCGCTTGCGGGGCGTCAGCAATCGGGTTTCGGCGCCATGCTCAGTGTGGAACTCGATGGCGATTTCGCGCAGATCGAAGCCTTCGTCAACGGCTTGAACTACTTCACCCTGGCCGAATCGCTGGGCGGCGTGGAGAGCCTGGTAGCTCATCCGGCGTCCATGACGCACGCAGCGATGGCGCCAGAGGCGCGTCGTGCGGCAGGTATCGCCGATACGCTGATCCGCCTTTCCGTCGGCATCGAAGATGGCGACGATCTGCTGCGCGACCTGAGCTTGGGCCTGGAGCGTGCGCAGGCGGTGACCGCACACGAGAACAAACGCCGGGTGAGTGCATGAGTGCAGTATGGGCGCCGGAGGTTTCCACGTCTTCCTTTGCCGTCGCGTCAAACGATATCGCCGTGGTACTGCTGGGCACCGGCGTGGTTGGGGGAGCGTTCCTGAAACTGCTGTGTACGCCGGCGGGGGCGCGCCTGCGTCTTGTCGGCGCAGCCAATTCACGTCGCCAGCAAATCGAATCGGAGCAACTGGCTGCGCGTGATCTACGCGAGCGCTTGAAGCAGCACGGTGCGGCACGTGACGACGCCGCGTTGTTGGCGACGCTCGATGCCAGCGGCGCTCCGATCAAGGTAATTATCGATGCTACCGCTTCGACCGATCTGGCAACGCGTCATACTGAATGGCTGGCACGTGGCTATCACGTAGTGACAGCGAACAAGTCGCTGGCGGGCGGTCAGCTGAGCGGCTGGCGTGCCCTGCAGGCCGCTCGTGCCAGCGGTGCGCGGTATGGCGATGCTGCTACGGTGGGAGCAGGGCTGCCGGTTATTTCGACCTTGCGTCGCCTGCGTGATTGTGGCGATGGCCTGCTTACGCTTGAGGGCGTGTTTTCCGGTTCGTTGTCGTATTTGTTCAATCAGTATGACGGTAGCCGTCCGTTCTCTGCCTTGCTGCGCGATGCGCGTAAGCTTGGTTATACTGAGCCTGACCCGCGTGCGGATCTTTCTGGTGAAGATGTGGCGCGCAAATTGCTGATCCTGGCGCGTAATGCCGGGTTTGCGTTGGGCTCCGACGAAGTTGTTGTCGAAAGCCTGGTGCCTGAGCATTTGCGCGAGGTGAGCGCGGAAGTATTTCTCGATCGCCTTGAAGAGCTGGATGCGCCTTTGGCGGCGCGCCATGACGAAGCACGTTCTCGTGGTCAGGTGCTGCGCTTTCTGGCGCGGCTCAACCAGCGTGGTCGCGCCCGTGTAGGCCTGGTGGAAGTGCCTCTCACTCATCCTGCGGCGCGTCTCTACGGCACCGACAATCAGTTTGCTTTGACTACTACGCGTTACAACACTCAACCGTTGGTGATTCAGGGGCCGGGGGCTGGGCCGGAGGTGACGGCGCAGGCGTTGCTGGGTGATGTGCTTGCGTTAGGCTGATGGGTCAGTTTTAGGCGACCCTCCCTACATCGTCATTCCGGCGAAGGCCGGAATCCAGTTCTCAATGCATTATTTGCTTCGCGGCATTTTGCAAGCGGATGCGGATGGCCATGTTCGTTGGCCTGATAAAAAAGCCGGGCTTGTGCCCGGCTTTTTTTTTACGAATGCGCTTCGAGTTGCGCCTGTTCCACGGATGGGGTGCGCCAGCCGGACTTTGATCCCCAGATGAAAAAGATCAGGCCGACGACCGCCACTACGGCCAGGTCCGTACCGTAGGGAATGAAATCCTTGCCGCCGAACTTGCTGCTGCCAATCCACGATACGAAAGCGATGGTCGGCAGGTAGACGATCAGCCACCACGCGCCTTTCAGCTGGCGGCCGAAATCGTGCCAGCCGCTCTTGGCCTGGTAGTACAGGTACACGGGCAGGGCGACGACCATCAGTACGATGATTTCGCCGGTCAGGGGCCAAGTTGCCCAGTACAGCAGTTCGGTCGCCAGGATAAATGCAAGCGCTGCCAATACCGGCAGGCCGGCGATGCGCAACGGGCGGTGCAGGTCTGGGGCGGTACGGCGCAGCGTCATGGCGCTGACCGGACCGGTCAGGTACGAAATGATCGTGGCTACGGAGATCACCGCGGCCAACGTGCCCCAACCGCGGAAAAAGAACAGGAACAGGAACGACACCGCCAGGTTCAGCCACATCGCTGGGCGCGGTACGCCGAACACGGGATGGATATGGCCCAGCACCTTAGGCAGGGTGCCGTTGCGCTCCATGCCGTAGATCATGCGTGCGGTGGTCGCCGTATACGTGATGCCGGTACCGCTAGGGCTGATGAACGCATCCAGGAACAACAGATTTGCCAGCCAATGCAGATTCACCAGGATCGCCAGCTGTGCGAACGGCGAGCTGAAATCGATGCCATGCCAGCCGGCCTTGGCCAGCAGGTCCGGCGGCACGGCACCGATATAGGCGACCTGAAGGATGACGTAGACGATGGTTGCCAGCATGATCGAGCCAAGCACGGCAAAGGGAATGCTCTTACCGGGGTTGCGTGCTTCGCCAGCGAGGTTTACCGGGCTCTGGAAACCATTGAAGCTGAAGACGATACCGGCGGTCGCGACAGCCGTCAGCACTGCAGCGATATCGATCGAATGCGCTTCACCATGCACGCCCACGGCGAAGTTTTCGCTGTGGAAGCCGCTGGCAATCAGTGCCAGGCCCGTTGCGGCCGGCACGACGAGCTTGAACACGGTGATCAAGCTGTTGGAACGCGCAAACAGCTTGACGCTCCAGAAGTTGATCAGGAAATAAATGATGACCAATACCGCGGCGATGCACAGGCCGATGCCCGAAAGCTCGCCGTGGCCACCGGGCGCGTGCATGTACAGGTCCTGCGCCCACTGCCATTTCCAGCCGGCCATGTACTGCACCGAAGCCTCTGCCTCGACCGGAATCACCGAAACGATCGCAATCCAGTTGGCCCAGGCACCGATAAAGCCCACCAGCGAGCCATGCGAGTAATGGCTGTAACGCACCATGCCGCCCGATTCGGGAAACATTGCGCCGAGCTCTGCATAGGTCAACGCAATCGTCATGATGATCGCGGCGCCCAGCACCCAGGCCCAAACCGCGCCAGGGCCCGCCAGGCCCGCTGCCTTCCAGGCACCGAACAGCCAGCCTGAGCCGATAATCGAGCCGAGACCGGTGAGCATCAGAGCGAAGGGGCCGACGTCGCGGCGGATCGAGCTGGAGGACATGGCTAACTTTCCCGTTGTACGGTCCAGGGGACCATAAAGTTCGGGATGGTCGCAAAGACGGACGGGTATGTCACGTCAATGGCGGTACGAGCGGCACGTCACCCAGCCATCCAGCCCCCATCCCGGCCTGCGGAGAGGGGCCTGTCACAGCTTCCAATTCCCGGCAATCAGCACTCAATCACGTTGACGGCCAGGCCGCCACGCGAGGTTTCCTTGTATTTGTCCTTCATGTCGCGGCCGGTATCGCGCATGGTGGCAATCACCTTGTCCAGCGAGACGCGATGCTTGCCGTCGCTCTTGAGCGCCATGCGGCTGGCATTGATGGCCTTGACCGAGCCCATGGCGTTGCGCTCGATGCAGGGAATCTGAACCAGGCCGCCGATCGGGTCGCAGGTGAGGCCCAGGTTGTGCTCCATGCCGATCTCCGCGGCATTTTCCACCTGCAGCACACTGCCACCCAGTGCTGCTGTAAGGCCGCCGGCTGCCATCGAGCAGGCGACGCCCACTTCGCCCTGGCAGCCGACTTCCGCGCCGGAGATCGAGGCGTTTTCCTTGTACAGGATGCCGATAGCTGCGGCAGTGAGCAGAAAGTCGATCACACCGTTCTCGTCGGACTTCGGGCAGAAGCGCACAAAGTAGTGCAGCACTGCCGGCACGATACCGGCTGCGCCGTTGGTCGGCGCCGTGACCACGCGCCCACCGGCCGCGTTTTCTTCGTTGACGGCCAGTGCGTAGAGATTGACCCAGTCGAGAATCGTCAGCGGGTCCTTCAACGAGGCCTCAGGCTCACGCCGCAAGTCCTCGGCCATCGCCGGGGCACGGCGTGTGACCTTCAAGCCGCCCGGCAAGGTGCCGGGCGAGCGCAGCCCGCGCTGCACGCAATCCTGCATCGCCTTCCAGATCGTCATCAGGCCGCTGCGAATCTCCTGCTCGCTGCGCCAGACCTTTTCGTTTTCCAGCATCAGCTGTGCGATCGACAGATGGTGCTGCTCGCACAACGCCAACAGTTGATCGCCGGTCGAGAACGGGTAGGGCAATTCGGTGGTATCGGCAACGATGCGGTCTTCGGCCGCTTCGTCGGGGTTGACCACGAAGCCGCCGCCGACCGAGTAGTAATCGCGCGTGGCAAGCACACTGCCATCGGCGTCATACGCAGAAAAGCGCATGCCGTTGGTGTGAAAAGGAAGCTTCTGGCGCTTGTTGAAAACCAGGTCGCTCTTCTCGTCGAAGTCGATCTCATGCTTGCCCAGCACGCGCAGCCGGTGCGTGTGGCGAATGCGCTCCAGCGCGGCCGGAATCTGGTCGGGGTCGACGCCGTCGGGGTGCTCGCCCTCAAAGCCAAGCAGCACGGCCTTGTCCGTGCCATGGCCGCGACCGGTCATGGCCAGCGAACCGAAAAGCTCGGCACGCAGGCGCACCACGCGATCGAGCACGCCTTTCTCTTCCAGCCAGTGCTCGCAAAAGCGAGCAGCCGCGCGCATCGGCCCGACCGTATGCGAGGAAGACGGACCGATACCGATCTTGAACAAGTCGAATACGCTGACGGCCATGGTTTTCTTGAGTGTGGGCAAAGAAGGGGAACCGGCTATTCTACGCGCGCCGCATCCCGGTAACAGCCATGGCCGACCTGACTCTCTATCAACGCGACTATTGCCACCTCTGCGACCAGGCGCTCGCGGTGATGGCGCAAGCTCGTGCGCCGGATTTCGACAGCGTTTGGGTCGACGACAGCCCGGTGCTGGAAGGGCGCTACGGCGCGCGGGTACCGGTCTTGCGGGACAACCGTGATGGCCGTGAACTCGATTGGCCTTTCGATGCCGATGCGGTGCAGGTTTTTGTTGCTGCGTTGCAGCAGCTCTAGCGCGCCGCCGAGGTTTTCAGTCGCCTGAGAATTTCCTCGCGCGCTTCGCGCAGGATGGAATCGCGGTCCAGGCTGGCCACGACCTCCGCCACGGCACGCTTGGCGCCCAGCTCACCCCAGGATTTGCCTGCAACCAGGTAGCGCTCTGCCGCTCGCCCGATCAGTACGGTCGCGTACCAGGCCAGGGCGCCCTGCGCGGCAGCGGTGACGAACACCGACAAACCGGCGCTGACTCCCTTCAACGCCGACGCGGCAAGCTGCATACCCCAGATGGCTCCCATCAGAGCGGCCAACTGAGCGGAAATTACGGCGACCAGCCGGCCAGATTCGGCACGCGTCAGCGGGAGGCCATACAGGCGTGACAACTGCACCACCATGGCGGCGTCCAGACCGGCTGCAGCAAGCAGGTCCGCGACCGGGATCGGATTCAAGGCGACTGCGATGCCCTTGGCAAGACAGTAGTTGCGGATGAGCCGGGTTGCCATCACACGCCGGGTTTCGGCGATGCGTACCGAAACCTGATCGGTCAGGCGGCCGGCATGCAGCCCGGCATTGAGTGCGGACAGCGTTTTGCCCTCGCGCCTGGCGATGTCCAGCAAACGCTCGCGCAATGCAGCGACATCCGGTGGAACCGTCTGCGCATGGGTGCGTTCGCGGCCGTTGGCGTCCGTATCGATTACCTGGCGCGGTGCGGGGCGGGCGGCCACTGCGATCACATCATCGGCACGCAGCAGGCCGCGTGTGCGCTCACGCAGATGCCCCAGCAGCGATTGCCGCTCGTCTTCGCCATAGCGATCGGCTTTGTTCAAGGCCAGCAGCAACGGTCGCTGAGTCTGCGCCAGCACCTTGAGCGCATCGAGTTCATCGCGGGTGAGATCGCCATCGGCAACAAACACCACAAGATCGGCGATTTCGGCGACATCGAAGGCAAGACGTTCGCGTGTCTCACCATCGAGTTCGTTGATGCCCGGCGTGTCGATCAATACCAGCCCGTCATGCGCGGCCTCATCCAGCGCAGCCTGCTCGGCGATCATGGTGGTGCCATGCAGGACGCCGACTTCGAACGCTTCGCGGCCCAGCAGGGCATTGCAGAGCGCCGATTTACCTGCCGAGACACGACCGAAGACTGCAATATGCAATTCGCCGCGGTCGAGCCGCTCAAGCATGCTTTCGATGCGGCTGAAATCGCTGGCCAGCTCGCTGCGAATAGCCGGCGGGATGGTCGGGTCGTCCAGCAACTGCCGCAGGCTATCGGCTACCTTGTCCTGAGCGCCGGCAGCGGACGTGCTGGCCGGCGGCGGGATATCACCGTGCGAGCCGGCTGTTCCCAGCCAGCCGCGCATGCGCTGCCATAGCGTGTCCATCGCCATGGCCGGGAGTTTACTTGGCGGTGAGCGTCAGGTGCGCATTGATCTTGACGTCGGGGCCGATCACCGAGGTATCGGCATACTCGCCGCCGCCCACACCGAAATCGAGTCGTTTGACGGTGCCGGTGACATCGAGCGTGGCGCCGGCGCCCTGCGGCTTGAAGCTTACGTTGAGGCTGACCGGCTTGGTCACGCCACGCAGGGTCAGGTTGCCGTCGGCCACGACCTGGGTGCCGTTCTGGCGAAACGTCGTGGTGACGAAGTGGGCTTTCGGAAACTTGGCGGCGTTGAAGAAATCCGCGCCCGGCAGCGCGCCGTCGCGATCGTTGTCGCCGGTCTTTGCGCTGGTCAGGTCAACTTCGACGTCGAACTTCGAAGTGGCGAGCTTGGTGGCGTCATAGCTGATTGCCGCCGTCCACTTGTTGAACGTGCCGTCGAAGTTCTGGCCTTGGAAATTGCTGCTGAAGCCGAGCTTGCTCGATGCCTGCTGCACCGTGTAGTCGGCCGCGCCGGCAACGCTGGGGATCGCTGCTGCAAGGAGCAAGGGGAGCAGTTTGCGTGCGAACGAGGTCATGGTTTTTCTCCTTGTGAGTTCGTGCCGCGCAGTTTGCCGAACGGCAACATACGGCGCAGGACATTGTCGTTGTCGAACACGTGGTGCTTCAGTGCGGCGCCGGCATGGGCTACCAGTACCAACAGCAGGAAATAGAAAAGATACTCGTGGATGCCGATCACGGTATGTGCGAGTTCTTCATTCTTGCCGGTCAATGCCGGCAGGTTGAACAGCTTGAACCATTGCAGCGGAAAGCCGCGCAGCGAATTGAACCACCACCCGCTGAGCGGCAACGCCACAATCAGCACGTAAAGCAAGCCATGCACCATGTGCGCGGCGGCACGTTGCCAGCGTGGGCCCGGTTCATCGGGCGGGCGACGGTCTACCGCACGCCACAGCAGGCGCAGCAGGAAAAGCGCGAGCACGGTAAGTCCGATGGACTTGTGCCATGCGAACCAGCCGATTTTCTGCATGGGCGAGTGCGCGAAATCCATGCACAGGCCGAAGATGCCATTGCCCAGGATAGCCAGCGCCATCAGCCAATGGAAAAATTTGGCAACCGAGCCCCATTGGCGGTCGTTGCTGCGCAGGCTCATGGTGATTCCTTCGGGTTCGGGTCGGTGGATGAAGTCGGCGTCGGAGCCTCATTCGTTTTGCCTGCGTCGCCTTCCTTGATGGCCTCGAGCTCCAACCACACGCTGACGCTTTGCCCGATCGAACCTTTGAACGCTGTCATGCCGAAATCGGTGCGATCGAGTGTCGTGCTGCCGGAAAAGCCTGCCACCGTATGCAGGCCATAGATAGTCTTGGCCGCACGGTTGAACGTGAAATTGATGTCTATCGCCCGGGTTACGCCACGCAGCGTCAGTTGGCCATGCAGCACGCCGTGGTTGGCGTCTTTTTGCTCGACCCCGGTGCTGACGAAATGGGCGTAGCGGTTCTTGTCGCTATCGAGGAAGTCCGGCTTGAGTACCGCCGCGTTCCAGGCGGCGTCACCCATGTCCAGGCCGGCCAGGTCGATATCCAGTTCGGTGGATGCCTGGCTCAGGTTGGCAGGATCGAGGTGCAATACGCCCTTGGCGATGTGCAGCCGTCCGAACGGGCGCGAATAGCCGTTGTGGTCGATGCTGAAGAGGATCTGGCTGTGCACGGTGTCGTAGCGGTAGTTCGACTCGGCCGCCTGGGCGACACCGAGTGAGCCAAGGGCCAGGAACGCAGAGCAGAGCAGGGTTTTGATGGGCATAAGGAGAAAGTCTGGCCGATGGGAGGGGGAACGCCAAGCTTCAAACACGAAACGGATTGTTTCTCCCGTGAATAGTTCCACCCCTGCGCGTCGGTTCAAATCCGACCTGTCGCGGTCAGGTCATGGTTCAGGCTGGTCATCCGCGTCGCGTCGCTCCCGCCACGCATCGGCGGTCAAGGTGGCCAGTTGACGTATCCGCCCTGCGCTGGCTTCGGTCAATAGCGCTTTCAACTTATCACCGGCATCCGCCTGATCGAGTGTCTTGCGCTCGGCAAGCGATGCGGCCAGTGCGCGTCCCATGCTGTCGAAGATCAGTGCATACGCGAAAGCGTGCAGGATACCGCCACCCAGCGTGCCCAGGCCCGGAAAGGCCTTGAGCGCGTTGCCCGCAATCGCCAGCACGATCGAGCTGCCGGTACGCAGGGTAAGGCGTGCCTGATGCAGGAAATCCTCGATCTGTACATCGGTGACGCGGATGTCGTAGAGCGCCGCGAGCTCGCGCGTCAGTGCCGCCGCCAGGGCTCCCTGGATCACCAGGTCGCTACCCGGTGCGACAGCGGCGAGGGCGCCGATGACCGCGCGGCGAGCGTACTTGCGTACGATCTTTTCGGCGTCGGCTGTGCGCGTGGCCGACTCCAGGGCACCGGTGCTTTCGTGAAGCCCGGTCAGCACGGCACGTTCGCGCGACGGCTCCAGTCCACTGGCGCCCGGGGAGGTAAGCCGAACGAGCGCATTGAGCAACGGCTCGATCGTGGGTCGGCGCTGGCGCTCTACCTGACCGGGCTTCACGAAAGCACCG
>Ga0207695_10001277_pt1 | contig 42813 bp, 31 predicted proteins | sample KBSC54metaG_FD_184354 | JGI IMG/M metagenome (GOLD analysis project Ga0207695, IMG submission 184354) | Corn rhizosphere microbial communities from Kellogg Biological Station, Michigan, USA - KBS C5-4 metaG (SPAdes) (version 2) | ecosystem: Host-associated > Plants > Roots > Rhizosphere > Soil...
GGCGGTGTCGGAGATGGCGCCGTGGCGGGCGGGGGCGCCGCCGCTGCCATGGCAATCCTGGTCGCGGGAATGAGCGCCATGTGAACGACGCGTGGTGCCTTCACCCGCACGCTCGGTGCACGCGAAGCACTGGCCGGAGCGGTCGCCAGGCGGACGACTGCGGGATGCATTGCCGTGTTGATCCGCGCAGCCGGAGCTGGAATCAGTGCCACCGCCGGCATCGCCGGCGCACGCAACCTGAGCCGCGGCGTCTCGGTCGCGCCCGAGGGCGCCGCGGCAACCGTGAGTGCCTGATGCGGCGCCGGAAGGCCGGGCACCGGCGCGTGCTCCGCGACCACGCTCTGTTTCACGGACGCTACGCGGCCCGGGGCGGGCGCCGGACTCGCTGGCGGCGTGGATGCTTCCTGCGTCAGCTTCGCGGCCTGTGCCATTGCGGCAATGAAACTGCGGCCCGGATCGTCCGGCATGTGCAGGATCACATGGCCGCCGCGCTCCACACGCACGCCGCCGCCGGTCGCGGCGACCCACCGTTCCAGCACTGTCCCGCTTGCGCCGAGTGACCCGCTGCTCACTTCGGCGGAGTCGCTGGCATCGCGCGCCGTGGGTTGGGGATAGCTGATCGTCTGCGCCGACTCCGCCCATCGGCGAAGCGATGCGGCCGGCAACGCAATGGGCCGGGCGAAGGCGTCGCGATAACCCTGCGACATGAATAGCTGCACGACGCCGGCGTCCGTCGCCTTTATCCAGATAACCGTCCCGCCCACCACGAAATTTCCGGTCTCTTCGGTCATGGCCTGGGCGTGCAGCGTCGCGGCGCAGCAGGATAGCGTGAACAGGCATGCCGCCAGAGCGCGGCCCGTGTGTCCCATACGGAGGAGACGAGCGGGACGAGCGCCTGTCACGCGCCCTCACGCGCGGGCCTGCAACGCGCTATTACAGCAGGCGGAAGTCCACGTACCCCTTGAGCGGATCCGTGCGCACGAGCCGCAGCCGTACGCGATCGCCGACATCCACGCGATGATCCACGCCGTCCACGATTCCCTCGGCGGGCGGCTGCAGCAGGCGTGCAAACGTACCCTTGGCCGTGACGCCGGTAATGATGCCGTCGAAGGTCCCGCCAATACGGTCGGCGAGCAGCACGGCGGCGATCTGCTTGCGCACGAGTCGTTCGACGTGCCGGGCATCATCCTCCTTCGCCGTGCAATGCTGCGCGAGAGTGGAGAGCGCCTCGTCGGAGTACGGCGGCGTCGCGTTCGCCAGCGCGGCCTTCACGATGCGCTGCGTCACGAGATCGGCATACCGCCGGTTGGGCGCCGTGGAGTGCGTGTAGTCCTGCACGGCGAGTCCGAAGTGTCCCGCGGGCGCATCGCCCGGACGCTCGAGTGTGTAGGTACCCGGGCCAAGCAGCTTCACCACGGAGAGTGAGAGATCGGGGAAGTGCTGCGGGTCCGCCGCCTTGCGCTTGCGGAGGAACGCGGCGAGCGCCGTGCCGCTGGGCTGTTCCGGCAGCGATTCGCCCAGCGATTGCGCGAGCGATACGATGCGCGGCCACCGCTCCGGGGACTGGACGACGCGCAGGATGGATGATCGCTTGCGCTCCGCCAGGAACTGCGCGACGACGGTATTGGCGGCAATCATGAAATCCTCGATCAAGGCGCGCGCGAGCCCCTTTCGCGGAACCGTGAGATCGGTGACTTTCCCGTCCGTCACCACCGGCGTGGCCTCGATCGTTTCGAGCTCCAGCGCGCCATGCGTCTCGCGCTGCGTGCGCAACGCTTGCGCGGCTTCATGTTGCAAGCGAAGCTGCTGGGCCAACGCCTGGTCAGCGGCAACGGGCGCCGGGGCCGGCCCGGTGGCGTCCAGCCACGCGCCCACGCTGTCGTACGCGAGCTTTGCGCGATTGCGCACGACGGCGCGATTGACCGCGTGTCCCGACACGGTTCCATCCGGCGCGACGACGAATTCGACGACGATGGCGGATCGATCCCCATTTTGCGCGAGGCAGGTGAGATTCGTCGAGAGCGCCTCGGGCAGCATCGGAAACGTCTCGATGCCGGTATACACGGACGTGGCGTTCACCCGCGCATGCGAATCGAGCGGTGTCGCCAGCGTCACCAGGTCGTCCACATCCGCGACAGCGATGCGAACGCGAATGCCACCGTCGTTCACGCGCTCCGCAACCTCGATCTGATCGAGATCACGCGAGTCGTCGTTGTCAATGGAGGACCACGGCAGCGCTCGAAGGTCCTGCGCGTCGGCGACTCGCGCCGGCTGAGCTGCACCATCGAGCGACGCGAGCTGCCGTGCCGCGTCCGGCGGAAGGTCCGGGGCGAAGCCACGATCCAGCAGATCCTGCCGAACCGCGGCGCGAAGATCGAAATGCGCATGCTGGTGATTTGACATGCGCGAAGAAATACGGCGTCTCATGCCGCCCCGGAAGGAGTCCGCCGCGGGGAGGTGAATCCCATCGTGCCCGGCCGCCTGTCATTTGCTCCGCGAAGTCTTTTCTGCCCAGCCCGCTTGGGCTAGGTTGAGATTCCCACTCTGACGGAGGGTCGCTCATGACCGGACTGGAACCGGAGGATCAGCCGCGCCGGCGCTTCGGGGGCGGTGGCCGGTTGCTGATCGCGCTCATCATGGCGGGCGTCGCCGTGGTTTCCTACTTCGGCACCCGCCAACTGAATCCGGTGACGAACGAAGTGCAGCATGTGAGCATGACGGCGGATCAGGAGATCGGCATGGGGCTCCAGGCTGCGCCGGAAATGGAAGCGGAGTACGGTGGTCTCTCCTCGGATGCCAGGGCGAGCGCGCGTGTCGAGCAGGTGGGAGAGCGGATCGTGACGCGTTCAGCCGCGGGCTCCACACCATACAAGTTCCAGTTCCATCTGCTGGCCGATCCGCGGACCGTCAATGCATTCGCGCTGCCGGGCGGGCAGGTGTTCATCACCGAAGGGCTGCTGCAGCAGATGCACAGCGAAGGCGAGCTGGCGACGGTGCTGGCCCACGAAGTTGGCCATGTCGTGGCGCGTCACAGCGCACAGCAACTCGCCAAGTCGCAGCTCACGCAGGGACTCACCGGCGCCGCCGTGATCGCCACGTATGATCCGAACGACCCGTCCAGCTCGCGCAATGCGGCGGTGATCGCCGCCGTCGGCCAGCTCGTGAACATGAAGTTCGGGCGGAATGACGAGCTGCAGGCGGACCAGCTCGGCGTTCGCCTGGCGTCCGATGCCGGCTATGATCCGCGCGCCATGATCAAGGTGATGCAGACGCTCGAACAGGAGGGTGGCGCACGGCCGCCGGAATTCTTCAGCACGCATCCGAATCCGGAAAATCGGATTGAACGCATTCAGCAGGCCATTGAGAAGAAGTATCCCAACGGCGTACCACAGGGGCTGACACCGTGACGACTGCACTCAACCCGGCGGACTTCGAGAAACTCGGCGCGTTCTATCTCGGCCGCGGCTACGATACCAGGGCGAATGCCGCGTCCGGGCCGCTCACCCTCTACGATTCCCGGGATCTCACGACACACGCGATCATCATCGGGATGACGGGCAGCGGAAAGACCGGCCTTGGCATCGGCATGATCGAGGAAGCGGCGATCGACAGGATTCCGGTCATTGCCATCGATCCCAAGGGGGATCTCGCCAACCTGATGCTGACCTTCCCGCAACTGCGCGCGGAGGATTTCCGGCCGTGGATCGACGAACAGGAAGCGGGCCGCCAGGGCCTCACGCCGGATGCGTTCGCCCAGGCGGAGGCGAAGAAGTGGCGCGACGGGCTTGCCGAGTGGGGCGAGACACCCGAGCGCATCGTGCGACTTCGTGAGTCCGCGGAGTTTGCCGTATTCACACCGGGAAGCAGCGCCGGCATTCCCATCTCCGTGCTGCGCAGCTTCAGTGCGCCGCCGGCGGCGGCACGCGCGGATCGCGATCGCTACCTCGAGCAGGTGCAGTCCACGGCGACGAGTTTGCTCACGCTGCTGGGCATCGATGCCGATCCGGTGAATGGTCGGGAGAGCATTCTCATCGCCAATCTGTTGCGCGCGTCCTGGGACGCGGGTCACGATCTGGATCTGGGTGCGCTCATCAACGGCATCCAGCGGCCGCCATTCAACACGATCGGAGTCATGGATGTCGAGTCCGTGTTTCCCGCCGCGGATCGCGTCAAGCTCGCCATGCGGTTGAACAACCTGCTCGCCTCACCCGGCTTCGAGGTATGGCGACAGGGCGTGCCGCTGAACACGGCAGGCCTGCTGTTCGCGGCCTCCGGCAAACCGCGCGTCTCCGTGATCTCGATTGCGCACCTGTCGGACGCGGAGCGCATGTTCTTCGTGAGCATGCTGCTCTCCGACCTGATCAACTGGATGCGCACGCAGTCGGGCACCGGAAGCCTGCGCGCGATCCTGTACATGGACGAACTGTTCGGCTATATGCCCCCGGTCGCCAACCCGCCGTCCAAGCCCCTCTTCCTCTCGCTGCTCAAACAGGCGCGCGCCTTCGGCGTCGGGCTCGTGCTCGCTACACAGAACCCCGTGGATCTCGACTACAAGGGACTGTCGAACGCCGGCACCTGGTGCATTGGACGCCTGCAGACGGAGCGCGACAAGGCGCGGGTGATGGATGGCCTGGCTGGAGCGGCGACGTCGGCTTCGGGTACGTTCGCTCGCTCCGCTGTCGAGACCCTGATCGCGGGCCTCGACAAGCGCGTGTTCTATCTGCACAACGTCCACGAGGACACGCCCGCGATCTTCGAAACGCGATGGACGATGTCATACCTTGCTGGGCCAATGACGCGCGATCAGATCAGGCGCCTCATGGGCAGGAGCGACACCACCGACGCTGCTGATGGCCGCTCATCGCCAGCGGATGTGGCATCGGCTCCGGCACCGGCAGCCACGCCGGCTGGGCGATCCGCGGCCCCCGGCGCCGTTCCCCCGGCGCACGCCGTGGTGCTGCCGCCTGGCGTCAGGCAGTTCTTTCTCCCGGTGAAGACCGCTGGCGGCGCCGTAGTGTACAGCGCGTCGGCACTCGGCGCCGCCGACATTGCGTTCACGAACGCCAGGCAAGGGCTGAATGCCACGCGCCGCGTCGTGCACGCCTGCGCCATCGATGATGGTCCCGTGCCGGTGGATTGGGCGCATGCCGTCTCGCTCGACGTGCCGCTCGACGCGCTGGGCGACGCACCCGTGGCTGGCGCGACGCAGCGCGCACTTCCCGGTGCGGCGATGAGCGTAAAGACCGTGGCCTCATGGGAGAAATCGTACGCTCGGTGGCTGCGCAGTTCGCAGTCGCTCACGCTCTACCGGAGCGCGACGTTCAACGTCACGTCCGAAGCGGATGAGAGCGAAGGCGCGTTCCGCGCCCGCCTGCAACTCCTCGCGCGTGAGAAGCGCGATGCGCAGGCGCAGGCGCTGCAGGCAAAGTTTACCGCGCGCACAAGCGCGTTGCAGGACCGCCTGGCCCGCGCCGAGCAGGCTGTGCAGCGCGAGCAGGATCAGGCGCACACGCAAACGTGGGGGGCCTTCGCGAACGTGGGAACCGCGATCCTTGGGGCCGTGCTGGGTCGCAAGCGTCTGACCGTGGCGAGCGCTTCGCGCGTTGGGACTGCCGTACGCGGCATCTCGCGGGCGCACGACGCCGCCGGTGACGTGTCACGCGCACAGGAGAGCGCCGAACGGGTACGCGAGCAGTTGACGGCGCTGAACGATGAACTGCAGCAGGCAATCAGTGGACTCGACAGCGTGTTCGATGCACAGCATGAGCCGCTCACCACCATCGAGGTTCGTCCCACGGCGGGGCAGGTGAGCGTGCACTTCGTCGGTATCGGCTGGTCGCCCGACTCCTGATAGGAAGGGGCAGCCCAAGGGGCAGCCCCTTGGGCTGCCCCTTCCTATCAGGACTTGCCGAACAGCTTTCCGAGCATCTGTTCGCCCATTTGCATCAGGCCACCGGTGGCACCGGCGCCGGCCTTGCCTTCGAGCACTCCGGCAAGATTGCCCATTTCGGGATGCTGCTGCGCCACGGAGGCCGCCTCGTTGCCGAGCAGGCCGGCCAGGCCGCCAGCGTTGAGTCCACCATTCTGCTGCGCCTGGCCGAGCGCACCCATGACCAGCGGCGCGACGGTGGCGAGCACGGTTCCGACCTTGTCGCTGCTCATGCCCGTTGCTTGCGCAATCTGCGCCTGCACGGCTCCCTGCTTGTCGCCGAGGACGTGCCCGAGAATGCCCTGGCCGTCCGCCAGATTGGGGTTCTGAACCGCGCCCTGGACGTTGTTCAGGATGTTGCCGCCCGCGTGATCAGTCGACACGGCGGCGTGCAGATCAGCGGCGCCCTTCGGACTCGACGCATTTCTGGCGAGTGCGGCCAGCAGAAGGGGCATGCCGATCGCCACGGCATTCTGCACCGTCTTGGGATCGGCGCCGGTGTGCTTGGCGATGGCATCGGCAATGCCGCTCGTGCCGAGACTGCCGGCGAGATTGTCGAGGAGACCCATGAGAGACACCCCTTATGAAGGAGAAGGACGAATCCGGTCAGTCAGCGTCCGGACTCTGGAACTTGAAGACCGCGGCCGCTACCGCGCCGCCAATGAGTGGACCGACGATGTAGTACCAGACCTGTGCGAACGGCTGGTGCCAGACGAGGCCTGCAAGGGCCGGGCCCACGCCAATGGCGGGATTGAAGGCTGCACCCGAGACACTGCCGACGGCTGCGGTCCCGGACATGATGGTGAACCCGATCGCCAGTCCGTAATACGAATTGCCCGCGGTCTTGCTCGAGGTCGCGGTGTGCAGCACCACGAGACACAACGCGAAGGTGAAGATGAATTCGGCGATGAGGATGGCGAGCACCGAGGCGTGCGGCGACGGCAGCACGACAAACGCGTGGCGCAGCTCGTACGTGGAGACGAAGCCTGCGATGACACCGCCCAGGAGCTGCGCGATCCAGTACGGAATCACCTCCTTTCCGGGCAGCTTGCCGCGCAACCACACGGACAATGTGACGGCGGGATTGTAGTGGCCTCCCGAGATGTGCCCGCCCATGTACACCATGAACATGAGCGCGCTGCCAATCGCGATCGCGGCCAGCGGCTGGCTCACCGTGACGGTCAGGCATACGGTGACCACGAGAAAGAATGTGCCGATGAACTCCGTGAGGTAGCTCCGCATCGTGGGCCGTCCTTGAGAAGGGGCAGGGCAGCGCGCCGGGGCGCGCGAGAGAGACAGTTACGGAATGCGCAGCTCGCTCGCCACCACGTGAGCTCCGGTGAGGCGCTCCTGCAGCCGCGGCGCGGTGGCCTCCGTCGCGTGCAGGATGACATCGAACGGCACCGGATCCGAGTCAGGACCATCTCCGCCGTGCTGCCAATACTCGTGCACTCGGGCGAGCAACGCGAGGAACGCCTGCAGATCGTCCGGATCGGCACGGGCCAGGACACTGGGCGCATCGGTCATGACGAGAACGTATGAGTCTCCCGGCAGCCAGTCCAGATCTGTCAGGCAGTCCTCGATCGCATTGAAATTGCCGCCGAAGTAGTACGGAAACTGCAATGCGGCTCCCATCTCGTCGCAGAGGGTACTGATCGTCTGCATGTGTCTGCCGCGCAGCACGCGCATGACAAGCGACTCGCGCGCGCGCTGCTCGAGCGACCACGCCCAGTCGGTCAGCTCCGGCAGGTCGGCGACGACACGGTGCAGCCACGCGGGACCAGTCGTGAAGCGGCTCGCTGAATCTGTCACGGGGATATCGGAATGAAGGTGCGATAGTGGTCGGCCGTGTACCACGCGCGTCCGTCGCTGCCGGTAATGAGCCGATCGGCGCCGCGATTCACGCCGCGATGATACGGATGGACATCCCACTCGCGATACTGAATGGGTTCGCCCGTACTGGTTCGTCGCGGCAGCACCTGCCCATGACCGCGGCCGTCGTTCGAGAAGGTACGCCCGCCGCGATATCCCGCCGGTGCGCGCCCTGTCGACTGGATCGTATCCAGCACCGCGAGGACGTTTGCCGGAACGCGGCCATTCGCGTGTGGTATCGCGGCATTCGACGGGGAAGCCGGTGGCGCCACGCCCCGCGATGCACTACGCGATCCGATTGCGGGCGTGGAGTTGCTGCCGTGACCGCATGCCAGCGCCAGCAGTGCCAGGCCTGCCATCACACAGCGCGCTGCACACACCCTCCCCCCAGCGTGAGACCGCAGAGCGCGTCGCATCACCGTCCAAAGTTACAGGACGCAGGAGCACTCGACCATGGCGCGCGACGCAGGGGCAGGCGCCTACTTGCCTTGCGTAGTGCATGGGGTGTAGCGTATGGGCCTTCGATCATGTGCCGGACTTTTCCCCTCGCGCTCGCACTGGCGCTCGTCCCGGCGCTTGCCCGCGCACAAGCTGATACGACCTCGGCACTCGCACCCTGCGACGGCCGTGTGGTGTCCGCCATCGAGATCACGCGCGAGCCGCCGCCACTGCTCTCGCGGTCCACCTTCGCGCGCCCCATCGTGGCCGCCGTCCTGCAACACGTCACCACCAAACCGAAGGCGATCCTGCCCTTCATGCAGGTCAAGGTGGGCCAGCCGTGCTCGGAGTTCCGGCTGGCCGAGTCGGGGCGCGTGCTGCGGGCCCAGCCCTATCTCGCCAATGCCTCGGTGCGCGCGGTTCCGGATTCGAACAACACGGTGCGCATCGAGGTGTCCACCGTGGACGAAATTCCGCTGGTGATCGGCATGCAGTTGCGCGGCACCGCCGTGTCCTCGATGCGATACGGGAACTCGAACATTCTCGGGAACGGCATGTACGGCGCGGTGTCGTGGCGGCGCGGTTTCGCGTACCGCGAGGGCTTTGGCGCGCGATATGTGGACTATCACCTGCTGGACATGCCGAACACGCTCAATTTCACCGCGGAGCGCTACCCGGTATCCGCACACTACGAGCTGAGCGTCTCGCACCCCTTCTACACGCCATTCCAGCAGACCGCGTGGTTCGCCGGCTATCGCCGCCTCGAGGATTACGATGGATTCCTGCGCCCCGATGGCAGCGTGCTGTCGCTCTCGGTGCATCGCGAGCGCTACGACATGGGCGGAGTCGTGCGCCTCGGTGGAGGTACGGTGCGATTCTTCGTGGGGCCGCTGTACACGCACGAGAGCATCGTTCCCGCCGCGAATGCAGTTGTGCTCTCGGACACCGGGTTCGCCACTGACCCCGATTCGACGCTGCAAGGGCGGTACGCGTCAGTCCGCGGGGGACGGTTCGGAGGCGTGTTCGGCGTCCGTGCGCTCACCTTTCGCACCGTAACCGGATTTGATGCGCTCGCTGGTGCGCAGGACGTGGGGCAGGGGGTGCAGCTCGCGACAACGCTCGCCCAGAGCATCGGTGGCGGTCAGCGCGGCGATTTGTGGAGTACGGACGCCTACGCCGGCGTCGTGAGCGGCAGCTCCTATCTCGCCATTCGCACCACCTGGGAATCGGAGCGTCAGCCGCGGTTGCATCGCTGGGGTGATGTGGTCGGCAGCGGCCGGCTCGCCTGGTACCACAAACCGAACGACCGTCAGACGCAGATCTGGAGCCTCGAGTTCGCCGGCTCGTGGCGACAGCAGACGCCGTTTCAGCTCACGCTGGGTGATCACGATGGCGGCGTCCGCGGGTATAGCGACTCCCGCCTCGTGGGCGGCCAGCGCCTGGTGCTGCGGTCCGAGCATCGCTGGCTCCTCGGCGGCTTCACCAAGTTCGACAACATCGGGATCGCGGCGTTCTCCGACGCCGGTCGCATGTGGGCAGGCGGCGTTCCCTACGGGCAGGATGTATCCATTCGCGTAAGTGCCGGGATAGGCCTGCTGCTCGCGATTCCCAAGCAGTCCCGCCGTCTCATGCGCGCGGACCTCGCTGTTCCGCTCGTGCCTGACCGGAACGCGCATTACGAGCTGCGCTTCACGATCTCGACGCCCTTCAACACGCTCTGGAGCGAGCCGGGTGCGATCGCCCGCCTGCGCTCCGCCACACCGGCGACCAACATCTTCAGCTGGCCGTAACGCGGCGAGCCCGTGCGTAAAGGAAACTTTGTGTGACCGCATCTGGTTCGCCCTGCCGCGCCGCGTTAGTCGTTCAGCGTCATGGCAACCTCACGTGTTCTGGGCAATTCATCAGGAGTGACCATGTCCACTCGGTACACGCTGGTCTCGGCATTCGTGGCAGCGGCGCTCGTGCTGCCTGCGGTCGCGTTCGGGCAGGCGACCGCGACCACGATCTGTAAGGACAGTACCACCTCCACGGTTTCCGGTCGGGGCGCCTGTTCCGGCCATGGTGGGGTGGACCGTGCGGCGACGAAGGCTGCGCGCGCGGCGGCAAAGACAACCTCGAAGACGGCCGCGTCATCCGCGGCCGGGACGGAAGCCACTGCAACGTCGGCCGGAGCGGCCGCGATGGTGACGTGCAAGGATGGGTCGACGTCCAAGGGCGGACGCGGTGCCTGCCGCGGTCACGGCGGAGTGAACAAGGGTGCGTCGGCCGCGCGCAGCACCAGCACGCCAGCGAGCCCGGAGAGCAACGCGGCACCGACGCCGGCTTCGCCGGCGGCGCCAGCGACACCGGCCGCTCCGGCCGCCTCGCCGCCAGCGAACACGCGCGCGGCGCGCACCAGTCGGGCCGCATCCACCGGCATGGCGGCCGGCAAGTCGAGCGCGCATGAGAACACTGATCCCAGTGGCGCGATTGCCCAGTGCAAGGATGGCCTGTACTCGCACGCCGCGCACCGCGAAGGCGCCTGCTCGAAACATGGTGGCGTCGCGAAATGGCTGACCCCGGGCGGTCAGTAAGCCTTTCGCGCGACAAACTGCACGTGAAGACGCCCGCGGTGCTGCTGCCGCGGGCGTCTTCACGTGCATGTCCCCCTTCCATTCCGGACCGGTCGCGCGCAACTTCTCACCCACCGCGCGCTCGCCGCATCATTGCGGGTGCGTTTCCCTATCGCAGCTGGAGAACGGCAGTGTACTGGATTCCCATCTCCTTCTTCGCGCTCGGCGCCTGCCTCATTGTCTTCGCGTTCGCTACCGGCGTTGGCCTGCGCAAATTCACCCTCGCGATCGCGCTCTTCATCCTTGGCGTCATCTCCCTGGGCGGGTCGCTCGCCTATGGCTATCACCAGAGTGCCACCACGCACGGCCTCCGCGTGGACGTTCCCAACAGCAACAAGTAGCCCGGCGCACAGCGCGGCGCGGCTGGTGCCGGTCGGCACGCCGGAGGATCATTCCGTGAAATGATGCCCCGTTTGCTCGAAGCGCGCCGCTACTGGCAGGAGAGTCAGTCGCCGCGCTACAGCCTGCTTTTCGCGGTGCCGTTGCTTGGGCTCTACGAGACGCTTGTCGCCATTCTGCCGCGCTCCGAAACTCGCGGCATCCGCAATGGCGCCGATGTCCTCCTCGAATCTTTCTTCCAGTTCATTGCCGGTTCCCGCGGACCGCTGCTCTTCGGCGCCCTGCTCGTGGGCGTCGGCGGGTGGCTCATCGTGCGCGATGGGCGTGCGCACGGCTGGCGGCTTCGTGCCTGGCTGTTCGGCGCCATGTTCACCGAGGCAGTGATCCTTGCCCTGGCGCTGGGTCTCGTCGTCGGGGTCGTCACCGCGCAGGTGCTCGGAGCGACGCACCTGCTTGCCATGGTACAGGTCCAGCGCTTCGACCTCTGGACCCGTATCATGGTGTCCCTTGGTGCCGGCCTGTACGAAGAACTGCTCTTTCGCGTGCTGCTCGTCTCGGGTCTCTTTCTGGTGGCGCGCGACGCGCTGCACTGGCGCCCACGTCTGGCCGGCGTGTTCGCCGCCGTCGTGGGCGCGCTGCTGTTCTCGGCCTTTCACTACGTCGGGCCCTACGGCGACCCGTTCGCCGTCTCGTCATTCACCTTTCGGGCAATCGCGGGACTCGCGCTCAGCGCCATCTACCTGCTGCGCGGCTTCGGTATCGACGCCTGGACGCACGCGCTCTACGATCTACTCCTGCTCTTCGCTCGATGACGCGGGTGCAGGAGGCTCGGCCGTGCTCGGGACGATCTGCGGCTGACCTGCTTTCGTCAGCACCGCATTCACCTTCGGCAGTCCAGCAGCCAGTTCGCGCGTGAGCAACGAGAGCTGCGTCCGGAGCTGCGCGGTGAGCGTGTCGAACACCACGTAGCTCTGATCGGTCGGGCGTGCGTCCGCGCTCGAGACGGTGCTCCCCAGCGCGGCAATCTTGTTGTTCAGCCGGATGGGGTAGTTGAGGGGATCCTCACCACTCCGATTCTGTGTCTGGTAAATGGCCTTCTCGATCGGATCGAGCGAGGCAAGGAGCCGGTCCGCCGCGGCGGCAAACGCCTTTGGCGCCTTCGGCCGCCGCTGGTCGATCTGGTAGTGCACGTTGCGGATGGTACGGACGGCATTGTTTGCGGCGCTCAGGGTATCGCGGATCTTCAGGAGCAGCGCGAGCTGTGCGTCGAGATCCTGCTGCGTCGCCGGAATGCGCGGATCCTTGCGGAGTGTGAAGGGCTGCGTCTGCGACTGTCCGCCCACGGTGAGCCGGACGGAATACTTCCCCGGTGTGGCCAGCGGTCCACGTGTGCCGCCTGCCCACATGATGAGATTGCGGAAGCTCACGGCGTCGGGATAGCGAAGATCCCACGCGAAGCGGTTGAGACCCGCCTTGTTCGGCACACGCGTCGGGCCCGCGCGTCCCCGGCGCGGGCCACCGCCCGCAGGCGCTTCCGCCGCCTCGAGGGTGCGAATCGAGTCGCGCGAGAGGCCCGCGCGCGAGAGACTGTCGGTGCGGGCACGTTTCACGCTGTCGGCTCGCACGCTGTCCGCGAGCCCGGCGCTGTCGAGCGCACTGGAGAACTTCCGGATGACGGTGCCCGCCGAGTCGAGGAATTCGAGCGTCACCGTTTGTCCAGGCCGGGCCAGTGTGAAGTACACCAGGGCACCTGCCGGGGGATTCTGGCCCTCGGCCGCACCGCCAAACCCGCCACCCCACTCCACACGGTAGGCATCGCGCGGCGCGAACAGGTGTGCGGGCTCCGCGGCGACGCTGCTCGAGAGCTGCCGCAGCGCGGAGAGATCGTCAAGAATCCAGAACGAGCGGCCATGGGTCGCCGCCACGAGATCGCCCTGCGTGATCTCCAGATCGTGCACGGGCACAGGCGGCAGATTGCGCTGCAGCGACTGCCAGTGCGCCCCGTCGTCGAAGCTGACCCACACGCCGCGCTCGGTGCCGGCGTAGAGCAGCCCGCGTCGCTCGGGGTCTTCGCGAATCACCCGCGTGAACTGGTCGCGCGGGATACCGGCATCGATCCGCGTCCACGTTGCGCCGTAATCCGTCGTCTTGAAGAGATACGGCTGGTTGTCATCCAGCTGATAGCGATTGGCCGCAACGTACGCGGTGCCCGCGTCGAAGTGTGAAGCGTCAATGATCGACACACGCGTCCACTCACCCAGATCCTTCGGCGTCACATTCGTCCAGTGGGCGCCGTTGTCGCGCGTGAGGTAGATCAGCCCGTCGTCGGAACCTGTCCAGATCGTACCGCGCGCGACGGGTGACTCGGCGATCGCGAAGATCGTGGCATAGTACTCCACGGACGTCTGGTCCTTCGTGATCGGACCACCTGACGCGCCAAGCGTGGCGGGATCGTGCCGTGTGAGGTCGGGGCTCATCACGTCCCAGCTCTGCCCCTCGTTGTGCGTGCGAAAGAGGACGTTCGATCCCAGATAGAGCGTGGCGGGGTCCTGCGGCGAGATGAGGAGCGGGAACGTCCACTGGAAGCGATACCGGAGATCCTGCGCCGAGTGCCCCATGGGGTTGTCGGGCCAGGGAATGATGTCGCGCTGCTGGCCGGTCTTCGTGTCGAGTCGCGACAGGTAGGCGTAGCTCCCGGCGTAGATGATGTTCGTGCTGTCGGGCCGCACCTGGATGTAGCCGGATTCACCGCCGCCCGCGTCGTGCCACTGGCTGAGGTCTATGCCACCCGGCCAGCGACTCGGGCCGCACAGCGTGCTGTTGTCCTGCTGCGCACCGCACACTCGATAGGGGAAGTCGGTGGTGGTGGTGACGTGGTAGAACTGCGCGGTGGGATAATTCTCGTCGCTCCATGACTTGCCGCCATCGGTGGAAACAGTGGCACCGCCATCGTTGCTCTCGATCATCCGCTTCGCATCGTCCGACGCGATCCAGAGATCGTGATTGTCGCCGTGGGGAACACGGATGGACCGGAATTTCTTTCCCCCGTCGGTGGAGTGCCAGAACTGGACGTTCACGACGTACACGCCGTTGGAGTCCTTCGGATCGGCGAAGATGCGCGTGTAGTACCATGCACGCTGGCGGAGATTGCGGTCATCGTTGGTCCGCGTCCACGTCTTGCCGCCGTTATCAGAACGAAATACGCCGCCCGAGTCGGCCTCGACAATCGCCCACACGCGATGCGAGTTGGCGTTTGACACCGCGAGGCCAATGTCGCCGATGACGCCCTTGGGGAGTCCGGCATTGCGCGTGAGCTCCGTCCAGTGTTCTCCCGCGTCCGTGCTCTTGAAGATGCCGCTGCCGGCACCGCCGCTCACCAGGAGCCACGGCTTGCGCCCCGCCTGCCAGAACGCGGCGTAGAGTGTATTCGGATCACCAGGATCGAGCGCCAGGTCGCTGACGCCGGTGGAATCGTTCCGGAAGAGAATCTTCTTCCACGTCTTGCCGCCATCGGTCGTCTTGAACACGCCGCGCTCTGGATTCGGTGCCCAGACGTGGCCGAGCGCGCCCACGTACACAATGTCAGGGTTTCGCGGATCCACGCGCACGCGTGAGATCTGCCGGGTCTCGGCGAGTCCCACATGCGTCCAGGTCTTGCCGCCGTCGGTGGTCTTCCAGACGCCGTCCCCATTCGACACGTTGCCGCGAATGTCGTATTCGCCAGTGCCCACGTAGACGATGTCGGGATTCGAGGCGCTCACGCCGATGGCGCCGATCGTGCCGCCGAAATACTTGTCCGTCACCGGCTTCCAGCTATGACCTCCATCAGTCGTCTTGAAGACGCCGCCGCCAGTGGTGCCCATCCAGTATTCGTTGGGTCGCTTGTCGGAACCCGCCACCGCCACGGAGCGGCCGCCCCGAAACGGCCCGATGTCGCGCCACTCGAGCGCGTTGAAGAGCGTCGTGTCATAGGGAGCATAGGTGCCGCGTAGCGCGGCGGGGTGCGCGCTCCGGGTGGCAGCGCTGACATGTTGTGCGCGCGCGATGCCAGTGAGGCAGCATGCGGCAAGCGGGATGAGCGGCATGACGCGGCGAAGTGTCGCCGGCGCGAACGAGTGTGGGATCATGACCGAGTGCGGAGGAGCGGAAGGAAGACAGGAGGACGAACAGGATGAAAGGAACGGAATTCCGGGGCGTCGGGCAAGTCGGCACGTGCACGCCGCAGTGACCGGTGCGGGCGATGTGCCACTCGCCGCGCCGTGCACTGCACCCGGGGCCAGACACCGCAACCGGCGTCTGGCCCCGTTCCTTCATTCGTTCGCAGTCCCCTGGCCCTGCGGATCAGCCACCGCGCGCGTCACTCCGTGATCGCCGTCCTGCAGCCGCTTTGCGCCGCGATGTACGCCGATTCGAGCACGGCTGCCACGTTCAGCACGTCGCCGAGCGCCGCCTCGGCTTCGCCGCGGTCCATGGCCTCGGCGAACGTCCGGAAGAGTCGTGAGAACCACGCGGCGTAGGAAGCCTTGTTCAGCTCCGCGGTGTAGTCCAGCGACATGGATTGGCCGTCGCGCTCCAGACGCAGGACGCCGCCAATCCATTCGATGGTGCCGCGCTCGCCGATGAAACGCACGCGGTTTTCCCGATGGTGTGCGCCCCACGTGAGAAACATCACGCCGAGCCGTGAGGCGTACTCGAAGAGGAGATGCGCGCTGTCCTCGACGTCATAGTCGGTATGCCGCAGCTGTCCGGTCCAGGCGCGCACGGCATCGGGCATGCCCGCATTGTCGAGCATCTGATAGATGAGGTGCGTGCCATGATCCAGCAGTACCCCACCGCGGCTCTGTTCGGAGCATGCCCGCCAGGGCGTCGCCGTCGCGCTGATGCCGCGGTCCGCCATGAGTCGATAGACATGCATTTCAGCCAGATGCCAGCGGCCAATCATGCCGGCATCGAGCCAGTGGCGAATGCGGTCCCACACCGGATTGTAGCGGTGCTGATGACAGGGCATGACCACACGCGCGTTGGCGCGCGCTGCGTCGGCAATGCGATGCGCCTCCGCGCGCGACAACGCCACGGGCTTCTCGCACAGCACGTGGTAGCCCTGCTCGATCGCCCACATCGTGAGGTCGAGATGCGACGCCGTTGGCGTGCAGATGTCCACGAACTCGAGCGGGCCGGCGTCGCGCAGTGCATCGCGCGTCGCGAAATGGGGCACGCCCTCCACCGGAACCGTCTCGCGCCCGCCGTCGACCGTCGCGACGATCTGCAATCGCGATCGGACGAGCGGATCGCGCGTGAAGCCTGGTAAATGCGACTCGCGGGCGATGCCGCCGAGACCAATCAGTGCGCCGCGATAGAGTCGCGGCGTTCGCCTTGGACCGGAATCATCGGGCGCGCCATCGGTTGTCGCGGGCCGTGCGATGGCGCTCATGACCGGGCCACCCGCTCGGATGCCTCAAGCAGCACATCCTTGAGAATCGCCAGCCCCTCCATCGCGAGCGCTTCGGGTATGACCAGCGGCGGGTTGATGCGGACCTCCGGATTGTAGATCATCGCCAGCACGCCGCGCGCCAGCGCCGTATCGAAGATCCATCGCGTCAGCGACTTGTCGAGCAGGGTCCGCGTGCCGGGCACCACCAGGTCCATCCCGATCATGAGCCCGCGTCCGCGGACATCGCTCACAATGGGGACATCTACCTCCCACTGCTGCATCTCGGCGAGCATCTTCTCGCCCAGCGCGCGGCTGTGCTCCACGAGCTGTTCCTCGAGAATCGTCTCGAACGTGACGCGCGCGGCCGCGGCCGCGAGTGGATTCCCGCCGTAGCTGGACGAGCTGCCACTCGGATTGGCCCAGGGCTTGGCAAATGCCACGGGCTCGCGAATGAGCAGGCCGCTCATCGGGAATCCGCCCCCGAAGCCCTTGCCGACAGTCATGATGTCCGGCACGATGCCCTCGTGTTCCACACCCCACATCCGCCCCGTCCGGCCGAATCCGGTGATCATTTCGTCCGCAATCAGCAACGCACCCAGTTCGGACGCGAGATCCCGCAGCGCCCGCAGAAATCCGAGCGGCGGCACGATGTTGCCCGCGGTTCCCTGAATGGGCTCGACGATGATCGCGGCGATGTCGTTCGCCGTCTCGACCGCGATCTTGCGTCGCAGGAACTCCACGCACGTCCAGTCGCAGGCGGGGAAGGTCTTCTCGAACGGACAGCGCGAACATGACGCGTAGGGCGAGGAGTACCGCCCTGGCATCAGGGGCCCCAGACCGTGCTTGAAATTGCTGCCCAGCAGGGGAAGAACGCCGGCGGTCTTGCCATGGAAACCGCCCCAGAAGCCAATGAATTCGGTACGTCCCGTATGGGAGCGCGCGAGGCGCAGCGCGGATTCCACCGCTTCGGCGCCGCTGCTGTAGAACTGCACACGATTCACGTCGCCGGGCGCATGATCGGCCAGCAGCTTCACCAGCGCGGCACGGTGCTCCGAGGTGAAACTCCCGACATGGATGCGCGCAATCTGCTTCTGCATGGCCGCCACGTACTTCGGGTGCGCATACCCCAGGCTTGCCACGCCAATGCCGGCCATGAGATCGATATAGCGATGGCCGTCGACGTCGAACAGCAGCGCGCCCTCGCCGTGATCGATACAGATCTTGCTGAAGAGCGCGAAACTCTGTGCCCCAGGCGCAAGATGTTCCTGCTCCGAGTCGAATATCTCTCTCGACTTCTCACCCGCTTCAAACGTCGGCGCAATCAACTCCGGCACGGATACCTTCCATCGAATGGTCACGTCGTCGTGGCTCGTGCCGTCATGGCACAGCCTCCAAGGTAGGGAGGCTAGAGCCGCGCGGCCAGAAGTGGGAAGGGGTACAAAGGCTTCTTTGCGCCCCCACGCCGGCCGGGCCGCGTAACGCCGGGACCGGTTCGGCGGTCCTTGAGCCAGGCGCCCGATTGCCCGGAGCGGCACCGCGCGGCTACACTGTGTAGCATTGGCGGTCGTGTCGTTCGTCGCACGCCTCACTCCACTGGAATCACACCATGGCCTTTCGCATCCGTCACGTCGCTGCCGCCGGCGCGCTGCTCTTGCCGCTTGCCGTTGGCGCCTTCCTCCTGGAGCCGGCTTCCGCGCGATCCGGCGCGCGACTGTTCGATCAGGTCATGGGTCTGGTCTCCGACCGCTACGTGGATAGCGTGGGCTCCGAGGAGCTCTATGAGAAGGCAGCGCGCGGACTCGTGAATGAGCTGCAGGATCCGTACGCGGCGCTCTACTCTCCCAAGCAGTTGCAGCAGTTCAATCTCAACACGGGCGGCCACTATGGCGGGCTGGGGATGCTCGTGGAGGACCAGCACGGCATCGTCGTGGTCAATCGTGTCTATCCCCACACGCCTGCCGAGGGCGCCGGCGTGCGCGCCGGCGATCAGATCTCCTCGGTGGACGGCAAATCGACACACGGCTGGCAACTGTCGCAAGTGACGGACGCGCTCAAGGGGACGCCGGGCACGCAGGTGCAGGTCGGCTTTACCCGGGCTGGTGTGGACGCGCCCATTGGCGTCAAGTTCACGCGGGCGATCATTCACATTCCGGCCGTCCCGTTCAGCCTCATGCTGGATGGACACATTGGCTACATCCCGCTGCTCCAGTTCAATGAAACGGCGGGGGACGAACTCTCGCAATCGGTCGAACGCCTCACCAGCGCCGGGGCCAAGGGACTCGTGATCGACCTGCGCGGCAACGGCGGCGGAATCGTGGATCAGGCCATTTCCATCTCGAATCTCTTTCTGAAGAAGGGTTCGGAGATTCTCGTCGTGCGCTCGCGCGGCGGCGAAGTCCAGAAGTACGTCGCCCAGGACTCGCCTGCGGCGCCCAGCATTCCCCTCATCGTGCTCGTGGACGGCTACACCGCCTCCGCGAGCGAGATCGTGGCGGGCGCCCTGCAGGATCACGACCGCGCGCTCATCCTGGGCACGACGTCGTTCGGCAAGGGGCTCGTCCAGTCGCTCTTCCCGCTCGACGGTGGCTGGGCGCTCAAACTCACGACCGCCAAGTGGTACACGCCAAGCGGGCGATCCATTCAGAAGGAGCGCAAGCTCGTTGACGGCAGGCTGGTCGAGGTCGTGCCCGATTCCATGGAGACCGATTCGATTCGTCGCGCGCGCCCGAAGTACAAGAGCGACGCGGGCCGGGTAGTGTACGGTGGCGGTGCAATCTCTCCGGATGTGGTCGTGCCACCCGATACCCTCTCGAGCGTGGAGCAGGAGTTGCTGCGTGCGGTCACGCCCAAGTCACAGGACTTCGCCGTGACGCTGTCCACCTTCGCGTTTGCCCGCAAGGACTCGGTCAAACCGGATTTCACGGTGAGCGCGGCGTGGCGCGCGGAATTCTACCGCCGCCTGCAGAGTGCCGGTGTTCCGCTGGACCGGGCACTCTACGACTCGGCATCCACCGAGGTGGACAGGCTGATTGGTGACCGCGTGGCGCGGGTGGCCTTTGGCGACTCCACCGCGAAGCGGCGCGAGCTCAAGGATGACGTGCAGCTCGAGCGTGCGCTGGAGATCCTGCGCAAGGGCGAGACGCAGCGCGATCTGTTCGCCAGCGAACACCGGTAGTGCGCCTCCTGCTCGTGGCTGGCGGCGTCCTGTTCGCCGCCAGCGCAGGAGCGCAGGTCGTCAAACGCAACGTGGCGACGCTGCCCTTTCAGGCCGGCGTCATTGCGATCGATGCGCGCAGCGACGCGCACGTGGTGGTCGGGGGTGCGGCCGGTGACAGCACCGAAGCCGTCGTGCTCCGGCGAATCGATGCCAGGCAGTGGGCAGATTCCATATCCCATCTGCTGCGACTCCGCGTGCGCGCGCCGCGCGGCGAGCGTGTGTTTCGCGCCACCGTGACCGACACCGCGAGCGGTGCCGGCGTGACGTTCAGCCGGCACGTGACGGGGAAAACCTCTGCGTACCGGCTCTTCTTCGCGAACGCGCACTACGGCGGCTTCCGCTTCGATCTCGAAGCAACGGAGGTGCGACTGTTCGTGGATAAGATCAACGCGGCCGTACGCCTGTCCCGCACGCTCTCACGGCCGCTTCGCTCGCCCGGCGTCAGAGCTGCGCCACCCCGCTGAGTTCAGCCGTCAGCGACTCCAGCCGTTTGCACGGTCGGCGCGCGTGCCGTCCGGCATGGGCGGCTCTACGCCATCGTCGAGAACGGAGAGCTCCGCGATGTCGGCCACGTCCGCGCGGACATCAGCCAGCACGGCCGCGGGCGGTACGAGGCCATCCCGCCGCTCGTGGATCCGATTCGAGAGCACGATCACGAACAGGTCCTGGTCAGGATCAATCCACAGCGAGGTACCAGTGAAGCCCGTGTGGCCGAACGCGTGCTCGCTCATGTGCTGCCCGCAGCTTGCACCGCCCGCGCAGGTTTCCCAGCCCAGTGCACGCCAGCCGGCGCTCCGTCGCGTGAAGAGCGCGACGGTGGAGGCCTTGACGATATGGCGGCCATTGTAGCTGCCGCCGTTGAGCATCATCTGCGCGAAGACGGCAAGGTCGTGCGCGGTACTGAATAACCCTGCGTGACCGGCCACGCCGCCTAGCGCCGCGGCCGTCTCATCGTGTACCTCGCCCCGGAGCTGTCGCTGACGGCGCGAGGAGTACTCGGTGGGCGCGATGCGCGCGCGCCATCCGCGCGGCGGGCGAAACCTGGTGTTTGCCATGCCGAGCGGCCGGAACACGTTCCGCCTGACGAAGTCGTTGAGCGGTTCACCGCTCACCGCCTCCACCACGAAGCCGAGGACGTCCGCGCCGACATCGGAGTACACCTGTACCGTGCCGGGTGCATGCTGGAGCGGCGTGGAAAGAATGAGGCGGCGCACCGCGCGGCTCGTCGTCATGTGCCGTGGGATCTCGCGCCCCGCAGGCAATCCCGAGGTGTGCTCGAGCAGTTGGCGAATCGTCACGCGACGCCGCTCACCGTTCCGGAAGGCCGGCAGGTAGCGCGCCACCGGATCGTCGAGGCGGATCCTTCCGCGATCATACAGCACCATGATGGCGGTCGTCGTAGCCACGACCTTCGTGAGCGATGCCAGGTCGTAGACTGTGCGCGAGGGGTCCACCGGTCCGCTTTCGGCGCTCCAGTCGAGCGAACCGTATCCCTTCGACCAGACTACGGCGCCATCGCGGCCCACCACGACGGACGCGCCGGGGAAGCCCCGCGCCAGCACGCCCTTCGTCGCTACATGGTCGATCATCGCCAGACGCTCGCCCGACATGCCGACCGAATCCGCCGGCAGACGGACGAGCGGACAACGCGATGTCGAGAGCACGCAGGTGGCGAGCAGTGGAAGCAGCATGCGCCCGGAGCGGTGAGAGCCAGGAGTTGCGTGGCCGGTCTCGTCGGCCGCCACACAGGGCCCGACGAACCACTGCGCGTTCGGGCAACGGCGAGCGCGCGTGCTCTACTCTACGTCGAGTCCCTCAGCGCGCCAGACTGCCATCCCGCTCCACGTCGAATCCCGCACCGCGCCAGGCACCCATCCCGCCGGCGAGGTTCAGAACATCCTTCACCCCGCTGGCCAGCAGCACGCTCGCGGCGATGGAGGATCGCCCGCCCCCCTGGCAGTGCACCACGATGGGGCGACCAGGCTGCAGTTCCGCGATGCGCGCGGCGAGCTGCCCGAGCGGCACGAGCTGCGCTCCCGCGATATGTCCCTCGTCCCATTCCGCCTGCGCGCGCACGTCGAGCAAGGTGATCTCGCCGCGCGCCAGCCGGCCGCGTGCATCGCCAGGTGTCATCTGCGGCACGATTTCCAGCACCCTGTCACTCTGCAACCACGCCGGCAGCACGTCATCGCCAAAGTATCCCGACACCCGGTCCAGCCCGATCATCGCCAATTCTCGCACCGCGCGCGCGGCCGACCCGAGATGCGCGTCTCCCGAGACGATCAGGTAGAGATCGCGGTCGTAGGGTAGAAGCCATCCGGCCCACGTCGTGAACGACCGGTTGAGCGGAATGTTGATGACTCCAGGCACGTGGCCGGCCGCGAAGTCCGCGGCATGACGGGTGTCCACAACCAGTGCGCCTTTGGCCAGCACCTCGGGGAGGCGCGACGCGGGGAGTCGCTCGGGCGGATGCAGCTCGCCGAGCAGTCGCGGTCCGGCGCGATTCACGCGCTTCATCTCCGCGAAGTATTGCGGCGGCTCCGGCTGGCCGGCTAGCACGAGCGAAACGAACTGCTCGATACCGCCACTGTTGAACGCCCAATTGAACATCTTCTCGTAGCCGAGCGTAGTCTGCGGTACTGCGCCAAGCGCCTTGCCGCAGGCCGAGCCGGCACCGTGACCGGGCCAGAGCTGGAGGTAGTCGGGGCGCGTCGCAAAACGTTCCAGCGACGCGTACAGCTCGCGCGCACTGCGCTCCATGGTGCCCGCCTGGTGCGCTGCTCGCTCCAGCAGATCCGGCCGCCCGACGTCTCCGACGAAAATGAAATCGCCGGTGAACGCTCCCATGGGCTGGTCGGCCGTCGCAGCATCTGTTACAAGGAACGTGAGATGCTCTGGCGTATGTCCCGGTGTATGAATGACATCCACGCGCACGTTACCAATCTGGATGACGCTGCCGTCGCGCAGCAGTTCCGCTCCTTCCTGCCGGGCGAACGCGTACTGCCAGTCGGGTCCGCCCAGACCAGAGAGCAGCAGCCTGCCGCCGGTGCGTCGCGCCAGCTCGAGACTGCCCGAGACGAAGTCGGCGTGAATGTGCGTCTCCGTCACTCGCGAAATGCGCATCCCGTGCGCCGCGGCAGCGTCCACGTACTGCGCCACGTCCCGATTGGGATCCACGATCAGCGCTTCGCCGCACTGTTCGCAGCCCACCAGATAGCTCGCCTGTGCGAGTGCCTCGTCGTAGAAGCGTTTCAGCAGCATCGCTCAGCTCCGGAAGGAGATCGGGCGCTCAGCCCGTGGCCCCGTGCCGCCGGGCGTACTCGCCGGCCATCATGGCAAGCTCGGGGCTGCGCAGTCCTGCTGTCTGGGCGAGGCGGAACGATTCCGCGAGCGTCCGATGCTCATCCAGCGCAAAATAGGGAAGCAGCAGGGCGCCGACGCGATTCGACGTGGCACAGTGTACCACGACCGGGCGCCGCGCCGGGTCCCGGACAATGGCGCGGAAGGCGTCGAACGCCTCGTCAGAGAGCGTCGCCTGGGTGATGGGAAGTGACACGTAATCGAGCCCCGCTGCCCGCACCGCTTCCGGCTCGTCGTATCCGCGGGGCTCGTTCGGCGCGCGCAGATCCACGACCGTGCGATACCCCGCCTCAGCCAGCGCCCCCCACGCGGATTCGGCCGGTTGGCCGGCGGTAGCTATGTCGCGCACCGGACAGGCGCTGTACGGTATGGTTTCCAGCACTGCACGCAGCGCAATCTCATCGTGACTCATGTTCTCGCTGTGATTCAGGATGCAGCAAGATGCCATGAAAACCGGCGCGTGTGAACGGGGTCGTGTTGTTTCATGCACGGCGCTCGTGCATCATCCGCCGTCATGCGCGCGATTGTCCTTGGCCTTGCCCTTGCTGCACTCAGCGCCGTTCCCGCGACGGCCCAGCAGATCACATTCCCCGCGCTCCCGTGGCGGCGCGTCGAGACGAAGCATTTCGTGCTGTACTATCCGGCCGCGGCAGCCGCATGGACGCTCGACGTCGCGGCACACATCGACGCCGTCTACGATGAGGTGTCGGCGCTGGCTGGCAACGCACCGGACAAGCGCATCAGCGTGGTCGTTGACGATCCGAATAATCTGTCCAATGGTTTTGCGCTGCCATTCCTGAGCGGGCCACTGATATTCTTCTGGCCTACGCCCCCGTCGCCGGCAAGCGGGATCGGCGACAATCGCGGCTGGGGCGAAATGCTCTCGGTGCATGAGTTCGCGCACATCGCGCATCTCGCGCGACCATCGCGCAATCCCTGGTTGCGTTTCTTTGCCGTAGCATCCCAGACGGATCTCGGACCCCTCGCACTCAAGGCGCCGCGCTGGCTCACCGAGGGCTACGCGACATACGTCGAAGGCGTGGTGACGGGTACCGGGCGCCCGCACAGCGCGTGGCGCGCGGCGGTGCTGCGCCAGTGGGCACTCGATGGCCAGCTTCCTGTCTACGGCCAGCTCGATGGCGACGAGCGATTTCTCGGCGGGTCAATGGCGTATCTGGCCGGTTCCGCGTACCTCCAGTGGCTGGTGGATCGTTCAGGAGATTCGAGCCTCGTGCATCTGTGGCGGCGCATGAGTGCGCGCACCGACCGCTCCTTCGATGAGGCGTTCGCCGGTGTCTTCGGCGGTTATCCGGCGGTTCTTTATGGCCGCTTCGCCGCCCAGGTAACGGCGGACGCCGAGCGCCTGGTGCAGCAGAGTTACGCCGGCATCCCCGGCGCCACCCGGGATTCGGGGCAGGGCACACTCGTCCAGGCGTTGCAATGGAATACCGGCGCGCCGGCCATCTCGCCGAATGGGACACTCATCGCCATGGTGCGTACGGTGCGCGACAGGCCCTCGCGCGTGGTCGTCTTCACGACCGCGCTGGACACGGCGGCGGAGTCCGCAGCCGCGCGCGCCCGGGCGCGCATGCTGCGCCTCGATCCTGAAGATGTCGCCGCCATCGACTGGCTGCCGCCGCCCCATCACCGGGTTGCGACACTCTATCCCCATGGCGGCGTTCCCTATGAACAGCCGCGTTTCATGCCGGATGGTCATCGCCTCCTGCTCGTGCGGTCCACGGGCCGGGGCGACGGTGCGCTGCGCAATGACCTCTTCATCTGGGACTTCCGGTCAAACGCCATGCGACGCGTGACGCATGCGGGTGGCCTGCGCCACGCCGATCCGGCGCCGGACGGCGAGCATGCCGTGGCCGACCGTTGTGTCGCGGGCATCTGCGACGTGGTGCTCGTCGATCTGCGCACCGGACGACTCCACACGATCGCGCGCGGATCGCCGCGCCTCGTCTATTTTCGTCCGATGTTTGCGCGCGATGGGCAGCACATCGTCGTGAACGTCCAGTCGCATGGTCAGTGGCGTCCGGCGCTGCTCGCCCCGGACACCAGTGTTCAGCGTCCCCGATTCATTGGCCCGGACGACAGCGCCAATCGCTATGACGCCATCTTCTCGGCTACTGGCAGCAGCGTGTTCGTCGTTTCTGACGCGAGCGGAATCCCGAACCTCGAGCGCGTGGACACCGCGACCCGGACGGCCGTGCCGCTGACGCATGTCACGGGGGCGGCGCTCGCGCCCGCACCTGACTGGGTGCATGGGAGTATCTACTTTCTCCGACTCCATGCACGCGGGCTGGATCTCGCGATGACGTCGGACACCGCGATCCACGTCGCGCCCTCCGAAGCGGCCGCGAGCCTCGAGCCGGCCGCTCGCCTGCCGCTCGCAGCTGGTGACTCGTTCGCGGTCCAGCCCGTGGCGCCGGACACGCCGTATGGACTCGGCCCTCGCCGCTATCGCGTGCTTCCCACGGTTGACATCGCCGCCGAAGGCAAGACCTTCGGACTCACGCTGGCCAGTACGGATCCGATCGGCCGATTCACCTGGCTCGCGCAGGCTGCGTATGGCGACCGCGGGGCCTGGCGCGGTGGCTCGCTATCAGGCGCATGGCGCGGCAGTGTCCCATCGCTCGGTGCGCAATTCTTCTACGCCGAGGATCACGTGTCGACGCAGCACGGCGGCATCGCGAATTCCGGCGTACCGGACGTGGACTATCTCGGCGCACTTGCCAGCGCCACCGTAGACCGGGACTTGCTCACCAATGCCCACAGCATTCGAGTCGGGGCATCGGCAGGGCGCCTCGACAACCGGCCCGACTCGAGGAGTGTGCGCTGGTTCGGCTTCGCCCGGTATTCAGGTGGCTTCGTGCAGACCAGCAACGAATGGCGCTTCGTCGAGCATCTTGGCGTGCGCGGCGATGGTGGCAGCACGGCCGGCAGATCGTGGGCGCGCGCGAGAGGCAGCGCGCAATTGACGGTCTCCCATGGCACGCTGGCGGTGGAAGGTGACGGCGCGATTGGCGTGGTCAACAGCGAAGCCGATCCGTTCGAGCTGTTCGCGCTTGGCGGAGCAGCGTCGCCGCTGCTCGATGCGGATTTGCTGCCCCAGCGCATCACGATGCCTGCGCTGCCGGTTGGGCTTGCCACCGGCCGCCGATTCGCGACATATCGCGTTTCCCTTCCATCCTTGGCCCTGACGCCGTATTACTGGGCAGCGAGCGCCGGCGAGACACTCGGAAACTGGCACCGGATCGTCGGACTTGAATGGACGTTCGACATGGATGGGTTCGCGCCCGCGCGACTTCCCGCTGTGCACGCGCGAATTGGTGCCGGCTACTCGCTGGACGAGCCGTTCCGGAAGAAAGCGCGCGTGTACGTGGGACTCCGCTACGGGACCTGACGGCGCACGTCGTGCACTACATCTCATGCAGCACCCTCTGAGAGTCCTCATGAACATCGACAAGCATGTATTGCAGGGATTGGCCGCGGCGGGCGCACTTGGCGTATGCGCCGTGCTGCTCGCGTTGCTGGCGCTCGTGATCTTCATCAGCCTGCCTGGCGGAATCGACAAGACGGAGGCGTTCATCGCGTGGGTGAGCGTCGGCATCATGATTCTGCTCATGGTGGCTGGACACCTCGTGTACGCGCGAACCCTCTTCCAGGCGGCACGCGGCAGGCGATTCGGTCTCTAGACCGTCGCACCGTTACTTCGCTTCCCCCTCCTCGTCATTGCTGTGAGGAGGGAGGCCATGACAGACAGTGTCGAAGCACGGTGGGAACGTCACAACGAAGCCGGGAAGCGACTGCTCGGCGCGGGAGAGTTCGCCGCCGCGGAACAGGCATTCATCGCCGCCGTGCGCGAGGCCACACTGCTCGGCGCGGACAACGAGCGACTTGCCACCAGCCTGAGCCATCTCGGACAGCTCAAGACCCGTCAGAAGGAGTTCGCACAGGCCGAGGCGCTGTTTCGGCGCGCGCTCGCCATTCGCGAGCGCGTTCTCGGCAAGGATCATCCATCGCTCATTCCCGCGATCAACAATCTCGCCTCCGTGCAGGCGGCTGCGGGCAATGTCACTCAGGCCGAGCCGCTCTTCCGGCGCGCCCTTGAACTGAACGACCGGGCCTTCGGTGAACAGCATGCCTCCGCTGCCGCGCCGCTGAATAGCCTCGCCCGGATTCTCTTTCGCCGGAACGACTACGCTGCCGCCGCGCCGCTGCTCACGCGGCTGCTCGCGATCAAGGAAGAGGCGCTCGGCGCCAATCACCCCGAGGTCGCGGCGATTCTGACCAGTCTCGCGCGCGTGCGGACGGCGGAGGGCGATCATGCGGCGGCCGAGCAGCTGGCACGTCGGGCACTCGCCATCCGCGAGCAGACGGAATCTGCGAACAGTCCTGTCGTCGCGACGAGCCTCGATGTACTGGCCGAGGTCTGCGCCGCGAGGGGAAAGCCTGATGACGCGATGCAGTTTCGTGCGCGTGCACAGACGATTCGAGGGCCGGGTGTGGCGGCTGCCGCCCCTGTTCCAGGTCCGGCGCCGCGTCCGTCCGATCACGGGCACGACCGGAAGCTGACGCCGCCGTTCGTACGCCAGGTCTCTCGCGCGCCGCGCCGTACGCCGCCGCCGCGTGACAGTCTGCCCTGGGTTCAGCCACCTGCGCCGGTTGCCCCGTCGGCTCCCACGACGTACCGGGCATCTGTAGCACCCGCCGCGCCTGTCGCACCGCTATCAGGAAGCCCAGCCGTCACGCCCCTCCCCGCGGCCGCACCACTGGCGCCACTGGCGCCACTGGCGCCACTGGCGCCACTCGCACCGCTCGCACCGCGTACGCTCCGACAGTCACCGGAATTGGGAATACGCCGGACGTCCGCGCCAGTATTCGCGCCGACGACCATGAGCACGACCGGATCCATGAGCGCGATCATGGTGCCGCTGGGCGCCGCGGACATCTTCACGTCGCAGGGCGCAACGGGCTCGCGGTCCAGCTCGACGGCAGAGCTGGCTCAGCGCCATCGGGCGGAACATCCGGCGGATGCGGAACCTGCGGGCGCGACGGCGTCGGCCGAGCTTGCGGACGTCATGGCAGACTCGGCGCCACGTCAGGCGTTCGTCTCGGCCGCGGAGCTCTCGGACGGCGCCTCCGAGCCGTCCTTCCGGATTCGCCGCACGGGATTGCGCATGCCGCAGTGGCTCTCGGATCCGCGCCGTCCCTGGCTCAAGGCTGTGGCCGGGACCTCCGTGCTCGTCATTCTGGGTGCCAGTGCGTGGGCACTCAGTCCGCATGCGTCGACGGCACGCGCCGAGACGCCCGGAACGCCCATGGTGCAGAGCGAGCAGGGCGCCACGCTTGCACCCGCGCCACCGGTGGCGAACCCGGCACCGTCAGTTCCCACAGAGGCCGATCGAATGGCGACGGCGACCATGCCGCCGCAGCACAGCGATGCGCCGCGCGCCTCCGAGTCGCACACGACCGCCGCACACGCAGCTTCTGATTCGCACGCCGCCAAGGGCGGCGGAGACTCGATCATCGTGCCCTCGTTGCCGAAGCTCCGGAACGTTGACAGGGTGACGAACGCCATCGGCGAACGGGCTACGAATCGCGCGGATTCCCTTGGCCGCGCTGTCACGATCAAGCCACCCACCTTCGGCAAACCGTAGCGTCGCTGCAACTCTTTCCAGCTCCGGCGTGCGGAGGTAGTGTTGAGACATGACCTCCTCTGCTGCGGGAGAATTCATGTCGGGTGGTTCGGGCGTCGGTGAAGCACAAGCGGCGGCAGCCGGCATCCCTGCGGCAAGCGATCCGCTGCTCCGGGCGGTGCGCGCCGTCTCGCACGAGAATTTCGAAGTACTCGGCGACATGGGGCACAGCACCAGCGACCGGGTCACGCTCCTCGCGCGCGAGCTGGCGTCAACCAATCTGGTGGCACTCCGTCTCGAGCCGCGCGGCGACGAATTCCACCTGGATGTCATGCGTGCGCTGGACGAGAGTATCCCCGCCGCGGCGTTGAGCTGCCCGGATTGCAATGCGCCGCTGCAGTCCAGCGTCCGCTTCTGCCCGCGGTGTGGCGCCGATGTTTCCACGGTCCTGATGCCGGCGGCCACGGTCGGTACCGCTGAGGACGCGTTGCTCGATGTCGTTCGCGACGCCGCTCGCGGCGCGTACGAGGTGCTCGGCGAGATGCCGCGCGCCGATGGCGCGGGCTCCATCTTCTTCGCGCGCGAGCTGGCAACCGGTGCCATTGCCACGTTGCGGCTTCGGCGCAATGCAGAGCTGCATCAGAGCGCGAGTGCCTTCTCGCTGCGGGTCACCAGCGTCGTCAAGCCGCTCGTGGCGTCCATCGCGCAGCCCGCGCCGAATGCGCACCGTCCGGCACTGGCGCAGCCATCCCCACGTCGCGCGACACCGCAGGAAATCCTGGTGCCGCAATCCGTGCCGGTAGCAGAGGAGACGCCTCAAGTGCGCCGGCTGCCTCGTGAAATGATCGCAGGGGGTGCTCTCGCGACGCTGGTCGCGCTGGGATTGGCGGGCTACGCCCTGTGGCGCCATGCCACGCTCGATGCCACGCGCGCCACCGCCACCCTCGCCATGAGCGATGCGCGGCCTCGCACCGCCGCGGCTGCGCCAACGAATGCGCTGGCAGATTCCGCGCGAATCGAGGTGGCGGCGGATCTCCCGGATCAGGCACACGTGACGGTCGATGGTGTGCCGCTGCCGGCAGGGATCATTACCGTGGCTCCCGGGCGCTACACGTTTCGGGTCACGGCGCCCGGCTTTGTCACCACGACCGAGCAATTGATCGTGAAGGCGGGTGAGACGCTGGCGTGGACGCCGCAGTTGAGGAAAGAGGGGAGCGCGCGTGTCGCTCTCCCCCCATCGCGACGGCGAACGGCGGCCCCGCCGGCGCCAGTGGCCGGCGCGGCGGCTGCCGTAGCGCCAGCGGCATCGGTGGATGCGCCGACTTGCGCCGCGATGTTCAATGCGAAGAATTGGGCCGACGCCGTGCCGGGCTGTCAGCGCGAAGCCGATGGAGGAAGCGCAGGCTCCGCTCGTCTGCTGGCCGTGATGTATCAGGCCGGCGACGGCGTCACGCGCGACTCCGTTCGTGCTGCTACCTGGTTCCGGCGAGCCGCAATGCTGGGCGATGCCGAAGCGCAATTCCAGATGGGCCGCGCGTACGAGCGCGGACTGGGCGTGCCCGTGAATCTCGCGGAAGCGCTGGCGTGGTATCGCAAGGCGGCGGCGCAGGGCAATGCGCGCGCGGAGAACTATCTGGGCTGGCTCCGTGGAGGCGGCCACGGGGTACCGCGTGATGACGCGGAGGCTGTCAGGTGGTTCCAACTGGCTGCGGCGCACGGCGACGCGCAGGCCGAATACAATCTGGGCTTCATGTACGCGAATGGACGCGGCATACCGCGTGATGACAGTCAGGCCGTGTTCTGGTATCGCCGGGCGGCACGCGCGGGTTATCATGACGCCATCGCCGAACTGAAGCGCCGTCACATCACTCCCTGAGCGAGAACCGATGAATCACGTGGATGTTCCGATGCCGACGCATACATGACCGCCGCTGAGCCGCCAGCCTCAGTCACACCTCCGAACGATCCCATCGCCCACTTCCAATCGCTGCTTGCGCAGGCCAGAGCCATTGATCGCGCGCTGCTGCCCGAACCCACAGCCATGACGGTGGCGAGCATCGGCGAAGATGGCCATCCCTCGGTGCGCGTGGTGCTGCTCAAGGCCGTGGACGCACGCGGTTTCGTGTTCTATACGAATCTCGAAAGCCGGAAGGGGCAGGAGCTGCTCGCGCGACCATGGGCGGCGCTGTGCTTTCATTGGCAGCCGCTCGAGCGGCAGGTGCGCGTGGAGGGCAGTGTCACGCGCGTCGCTGACGCTGAAGCCGACGCATACTTCGCCTCACGCGGGCGAGCCAGCCAGATTGGTGCGTGGGCGTCGCGGCAGAGCGCTCCACTCGCGAACGACGCCGAGCTGACCGCGCGCGTACGGGACGCGGAGGCACGATTCGCCGGCGTGACTGTGCCGCGCCCGCCGCACTGGAGCGGGCTGCGCATTGCGCCCGCGCGCATCGAGTTCTGGCGCAATCGGCCGTCGCGCCTGCACGAGCGCCTGCTGTATGAGCGCGCGGGCGACGCGTGGACGGTGCGGCATCTCTATCCGTGACCCGTTGACCCTACACGCGCCGCCGCGCGTCACGTAAACTTCGCGGCCTATGGCAACGCACATCGAAGCGGCGCCGCCGGCCGAGTCGGCAGCGCCCTGGACCATCGACGATTCCCGCGCGCTCTACAACGTGGAAGGGTGGGGAATCGATTTCTTCGACATCGACGATCGGGGGCACATGGTGGTGCGTCCCGACAAGTCGCGCCCCGAGCGCGCGCTCGACCTCTACGAGCTGACCACGGATCTCGCGGAGCAGGGCGTCGGGCTGCCGGTGCTCCTGCGCTTCTCCGACATCCTGCGTTCCCGGATCGAAACGCTGAGCAGTCGCTTCCGGCGCGCCATCGACGAATTCGGCTACGAGAACGGATACACCCTGGTCTATCCGATCAAGGTGAACCAGCAGCGGCACGTCGTCGAGGAGATCGTGCAGTGGGGCGCGCCGTACGGCGTCGGGCTCGAATGCGGGAGCAAGCCCGAGCTGCAGGCGGTGCTGGCCCTGAGCGAGTCGGTGAACCACATGATTGTCTGCAACGGCTACAAGGACGAGGAGTTCATGCGCCTCGCCCTGATGGGCCAGAAGCTCGGGCACCAGGTCTTCATCGTGATCGAACAGGTCGCGGAGGTCGACACACTGCTGCGCGTCGCGGATGAAATGGACGTGCAGCCGACCGCGGGCGTGCGCATCAAGCTGGCGTCGGAGGGATTCGGGCGCTGGGCGGAAAGCGGCGGCGAGAAGTCCAAGTTCGGGCTGAGCGCCAGCGAACTGATCAAGGTCGTGGACCGGCTGCAGGCCGCCGGGCGCCAGGATGTGCTCAAGCTCATCCATTTTCACCTCGGATCGCAGATCACCGACATTCGCTACATCAAGTCGGGGCTGCAGGAGATCGCGCGCTTCTACGGCGAGCTTCACGCGGCCGGCGTGAACATCACGCACGTGGACGTGGGCGGCGGTCTGGGCATCGACTACGACGGCTCCGGTTCCACTGTCGCGGCCAGTGTGAACTATTCCATTCAGGAGTACGCGAATGACGTGATCTACACGCTTGCAGAATCCTGCCGCGAAGCCGGTCTGCCCATGCCGCACGTCATCTCGGAGTCGGGTCGCGCGCTGACCGCGCATCACGCCCTGCTGCTGATCAACGTCATTGACGTGGACAGCCATCAGGACATCGTGCTCCCGGAGGTCGGCGAGGACGATCACGCCATTCTCCATGATCTGAAGGAGGGCTACGAGACGGTATCGAATCGATCGGTCCGCGAGGTCTATCACGACGCGACCTTCCTGAAGGACCGCGCGCACGCGCTGTTCAACAGCGGCGTCCTTTCGCTGCGCGGACGTGCGCTGGCGGAGCAGCTCTACGCCGCCACCCTCAACGCGGTCGCGCGCATCGCACAGAAGGATCGCGAAGAATACGCGGATATCATCGAGGATCTCGAAGCGCAGCTCGTGGATCGCTACTTCTGCAACTTCAGCGTCTTCCAGTCGCTGCCGGACAGCTGGGCCATTGACCAGCTCTTCCCGATCATGCCGATCCACCGACTCGACGAGGAGCCCACGCGGCGCGGCACGCTGCAGGATATCACCTGCGACTCCGACGGCAAGATTGACCGGTTCACCGGTGGAAGAAATGGCCATCCGAATCTCGCGTTGCATCCCTTCCACCCGGGTGAACCGTATATCCTCGGCATTTTCCTCACCGGTGCGTACCAGGAGATCCTGGGCGACCTGCACAATCTCTTCGGCGATACGAATGCCGTGCACGTGCGCCTTTCCCCCACCGGTTACGAAGTCACGGATCTTGTGCACGGTGACACCGTGACCGAGGTTCTCAACTACGTGCAGTTCCGCGCCTCGGATCTGCTCACCCTCTTCCGTCGCAAGGTGAGCGCGGCGAAATCGCTCTCCCGCCAGGAGGCGAACGCGTTCATTGCGGACTACGTTGCCGGTCTGGAAGGTTACACGTATCTGGAGGGGGATTAGCGGCTGCTGGCTGGTCGCTGCATCTCCCTGTTCTCGCCGTCATTAGCCGCCAGCGACCAGCCAACCGCGCGTGCCTCACGACATCCCGCATCTTCTCGGCATTCTGGTCGCCACGCTGGTCGCGACCAAGCTGCTCGGCGAGCTGGCGCAACGCATCGGCCAGCCCGCGGTGCTCGGCGAGCTGCTCGCCGGCGTGCTGCTCGGCGCGTCTCTGCTCGGCATTCTCCAGCCCGACGATCCGGTCATTCACGCGTTTTCCGAGATCGGGGTTCTGGTGCTGCTGTTCGAGATCGGGCTGCACACGGATCTGCGCTCGCTCCTCGGCGTCGGCAGTGCCGCTGCCACGGTCGGCCTTGTCGGGGTCGTCGTACCCTTCGCGCTCGGCACAGGCGCTGCCCATCTCATGGGCCTTCCCGCGATACCCGCCATTGTGTGCGGCGCGGCGCTCACCGCGACATCGATCGGCATTTCCGCGCGCGTGCTCTCCGATCTGGGACAGCTCGAAACCCGGGAAGGACAGGTCGTGCTGGGCGCGGCCGTGCTCGACGACGTGGTGGGGCTCATCATCCTGTCGGTCGTGAGCGCGCTGGCCAGCGGAGTGTCCGTCAGCGCGATGGGTGTGGGGATCAGCACCGCGGCAGCCGTGGGCTTCATCGTTGCCGCACTCGTGATTGGCGGCAGGATTGCGCCGCCCCTCTTTCGCGCCGCCGTGCATCTCGAAGCCGAAGGGAGTCTCGGCGTGCTGGCACTCGCGTTCGCCTTCTTCATGGCGTGGCTCGCCGCGAAAGCCGATTCCGCATCGATCATTGGTGCCTTCGCCGCGGGATTGGTGCTCCATCGAACCCCGCAGCGTGAAGCGATCGAGAGCAAGGTGACGACGCTGGGCCACTTCTTCGTGCCCATTTTCTTTGCAGCCGTCGGGGCGGCGGTGGATGTGCGCACACTGGCGGATCCACACGTCGCGCTGGTCGGGGGCGCGCTCATCGTCGTCGCGCTCGTCGGGAAGTTCGTGGCCGGCTATGCGCCGTGGTGGTTCCACGGAAGCAAGACACTCGTCGGCGTCGCGATGATTCCGCGTGGTGAGGTTGGCCTGATCTTCGCCCAGATGGGTCTCGCAACCGGCGCGCTCGACGTGAGCCTCTTCAGCGCGATCGCCGTCATGGTAATGGTGACGACGTTCATCCCGCCGCCCATCCTGAGCCACCTGTCCAGGCGTCGGCCGGCTGCGAGCCCGCGTCTCTCCGGCGTCGCCGAGGAAGGGATCGACGACCTGGTTGTAGGCGGCGAGTAGCTGGTCGCTGTCCGGGTACACGCGGCAACGGGCGACCAGCTACCGGCTCCAGGCTGCCAGTTCGTGCCTACTTGCCGCGTCCCTCGAAGCGCTTCGCCACCTCGCCCCAGTTCACCACGTTCCACCATGCCGCGAGATAGTCGGCGCGGCGATTCTGGTACTTCAGGTAGTACGCATGCTCCCACACATCCACGCCCATCACCGGATACCGGCCCTCCATGAGAGGGTTGTCCTGATTCGGCGTGCTCTCGATCTTGAGCGCACCCGACGCGTCGGCCGTTACCCAGGCCCACCCGGAACCAAACCGACTGGACGCCGCCGCATTGAACTGTTCCTTGAACTTCGCGACGTCGCCAAAGGAACGCTTGAGCGCCTCCGCGAACGGACCGCCCGGATCGCCGCCTGCCTTGGGGGCCATGATCGACCAGAACATGCTGTGGTTCCAGTGACCGCCGCCGTTGTTGCGTACCGCGGTGCGAATGCTGTCGGGTACGGCACCGAGGTCGCTGATGAGGGCGTCGAGCGTCTTGCTCTGCAGCGCGGGCGCCTTTTCCAGTGCGGCGTTGAGATTGTTCACATAGCCCTGATGGTGCTTCGTGTGATGGATCTCCATGGTACGCGCGTCAATGTTCGGTTCGAGCGCGGCGTAGTCGTAGGGCAGTGGCGGAAGTGTGAAAGCCATGGGTCGTGCCTCCGGAATTATCGTACGGACTTCATGGGGCGCTCCCATCGGTGGACACCGAGGGCGCGCGGCGCTGCCGCATCCAACCGATGAACCCCGGCAGGAGCGAGAGCAGGATCACGATAGCGATGACGATATCAATATGCTTGTCGACGCCCGGGATGTAGCGGCCCAGGAAGTATCCGATGAAGAGCATGCTCCATACCCAGCCCAGTCCGCCCAACACATTGTACGCAATGAAGTGCCGGTAGCGCATGTCGGCAACACCCGCCACCACTGGAGCGAACGTCCGGATGATGGGCATGAACCGTGCGAGCACGATCGTCTTGCCGCCATGCTTCTCATAGAACTGATGGGCACGGTGGAGGTGCTTCTTGTTGAAGAACAGTGAATTCTCCCGCGTGAAGATGTGCGGTCCGGCCGCGTGTCCGATCGCATAGCCCACCGAGTCCCCCACGATCGCGGCCACGGACAACAGACCGCCCAGGACGTACACGTCCAGATATCCGCGCGAGGCCAGGAGCCCTGCGGTCACCATCAGCGAGTCGCCGGGAAGGAAGAACCCGATCAACAGTCCGGTTTCCGCGAAAATGATCGTCGTGATGGCGGTATAGCCGCCCCAGCGAATGAGGGCGGACACATCGGTCAGGCGATGCCACAGATCGGCGAGGCCGTGCATGAAGTTCCGTGGTAAGTGGAGGCGAACGGGCGATGCCTGAACATCCGTGGCCGCGGCGCTCGGGTCAACGGGCACCGCCTCCGTTTGGCGCGCAGCTGATGACTGGAATTACCTTCCCCGGTGCGCAAATGCATGCACGCTCACTGGCACACCCCATGACCGCCGACGCGTCTCACCCGCTGCACATCTGCGTGGTAGCCCATACACACTGGGACCGCGAGTGGTACCACCCGGCGGGGCGCTTCCGGCAGCGTCTCGTCGCGCTGATGGATGAGCTGCTCGACGAGCCGGAGCCGCCAGGCGCAGCCTTCCTGCTCGATGGACAGACGGTACTGCTCGACGACTACCTGGCTGTGCGCCCCGACCGGCGTGATGCGCTGCGCGATGCCTTGCGGCGCGCCGCGCTCGAAGCCGGCCCCTGGTATGTCCTGGGCGACGAACTCATGCCCTCCGGCGAGGCACTGGTGCGCAACCTGCTCGAGGGACGTCGCGTGCTCCAGCGCCTGCACGCCGACCCGCCGCCGGTCCTCTATTCGCCGGACGCGTTTGGACACCCCGCCATGCTCCCGGCGCTCGCGAGCGGATTCGGATTCCCGCTGATCATCCTCTGGCGGGGCTACGGCGGCCCTGCATGGCCTCCCGGTGACGCGGTGCGCTGGCGCGCCCCCGACGGCTCGACCGTGCTGCTCTATCATCTGCCACCGGACGGCTACGAATTCGGCTCGACGCTGCCCGATGACGAGAACGCCGCCGCGACGCGCTGGACCCGCGTGCGCGATGTGCTCGAACCGCGGGCCACCCTCGGCGTCGCACTTCTTCCCAGCGGCGCGGATCATCACGCCCGCCAGCGTGGGCTGGCGGCCGCCATCAGCGCGCTCGCGCGTGCGGCGCGTCCCGCGGTCGTGAGCCGCTGCTCGCTGGCCGAATTTGCCACTCGCCTCGTGCGTCGCGCTGCCGATGCCACCTTGCCGGTCGTGCGCGGTGAATTGCGCGATTCGTATGGATATGCATGGACCCTCCAGGGCACCTTCGCCTCGCGCGCGGCGCAGAAGCGCCGCTATGCCCGCGCCGAACGGCTCCTGACCCGGGACGTCGAACCGTGGGCGGCGCTGCTGTGGGCGCGTGGGCAGGGTGATCAGCGCCCACTCGTGCAGTCGGCGTGGCGCGCGCTGCTGCTGTGCCAGCCCCACGATACGCTTTGCGGCTGCTCATCCGATACGGTGGCGCGTGCCATGGATGCACGGCTGGATGACGTGGAGTCCCAGGCGTGCGGTCTTCGGGATGATGCGCTGCTCGCGCTGGCCGGTGTCGACCCTGACGCGATGCATGGCCATCGCGCGGAGTGGCGTTCCGCTGTCCTTGTGCGCAACCGCTGTGCGCGTCCACGCAGCGGCGTCGCTGACGTTGACATCGTACGCGTACTGCGTTCCGCGCCGGTGGGGCCGGGCTCGGCCGGATTTCGGGCCACGGATGTGCCGGACACGCCGTTCACGCTCGGCAACGGAACGGTGCCGCTGCAATTGCTCGGCGAATCACGTCGCCATGACCGTGTGGAGGCGCCGCGCCACTATCCGGTCAACGACCTGGTCCGGGTGACTCACGCGGTTGCCTGGGTGGACGCCGTGCCGGCATACGGACTGACCGCGCTGAGCATTGATGACGCGGCGGAGATTGCCACGAGCGCCATTCCGGACGATCGCGTCGTGCGTGCCGGCGCGTACTGGATGGAGAACGCCGCACTGCGCGTGGACGTGCTTCCGGACGGCGCCGTTCGACTCACATCGCGAGAGCCGCCGTTCACGTGCGCCTCCCTGATCGCGTTCGAGGACGTGGGCGACGTGGGAGACCTGTACACGCATTCGCCGCGAGCGCCGGTCGTGATCCCGGACACGTTTCTGGGCGCCCACGTGATTCATGAGGGACCGCTGCGCGCGGAACTGCGCGCGTCGTGGCGGCTGCATGTCCCGGTGGAGAGTCATCGCGATGGGCGCGCGCGTGCCACGCGTGCGCTCACGGTGCACGTGTCGCTGGTCCTGGATGCGGGCACGCCGTTCCTGCGCGTTCACGTGTGGGGCGAGAACAGCTGCGCCGATCACCGCTTGCGCATTGTCTTCGCGACGGGTCTCGCCGGTGGAACCGTGCAGGCGGACGCCGCCTTCGCCGTCGTCGAACGGGCGCCGCTGCCCGAGCGCCCGGGTGCGGCGGAGCGGCCGCCGCGAACAGCGCCACTCGCGCGTTACGTGACTGTTGTCGGGGCAGACCGCGCGGCGACGATCTACTCGGATGGACTCGCCGAATACGACGTCACGCCGGCGGGCGACGTGGCCATCACGCTGCTGCGCGCCGTGGGCGAGCTGTCACGGCCGGATCTTCCTGAGCGGCCGGGTCACGCCGGCTGGCCAATGTCCACGCCGGACGCGCAGTCGCTCGGCGCATTCAGGGCCAGCTTCGCGGTCCTGGCGCATGCAACCGGCGACGCGGCACGGGATCTCGTGGAGCGCATCGCGGACGACGTGCTGCTCCCGCTGGACGGGAGCACGCTGCGCCCGCTCGTGGCGGTGCCGGCCGACGTGACCGGCGTCGCCCTGGACGGCGAGGGGCTCGTGTGCTCGTCCATCAAGCAGGCGGAGAGCGGCGCGGATCTCGTGTTGCGCTGCGTGAATCGTCGCTCGCACGAAGTGCAGGGGAGCTGGCGCTGCGACTTTCCCGTCGCGGTCGCGCGGCGCGCGCGTCTGGATGAGACACCGCTGCACGCGCTGGACCTCGACGGCAACCGCGTGCTCTTTCGCGCCGGCCCGCGGGAGATCGTGACGATCCTCGTGAGCCCGGCAGGCGAGGTTCCCACAAGCGTCGATGTCACCCCCGCGCCCGCAGTGTGATCGTCTCTTCGCCCGCCAGTCGATCACGCAACGCATCGCCCAGCAGTGTGCAGGCCAGCACCGTCAGGATAAGGGCTACTCCCGGTGAGAGCGCGACCCAGGGAGCGGTGACGATGGCGTCGCGTCCGCCCGCGATCATGTTCCCCCAGCTTGGCTCGGGCGGCTGGATGCCGAGGCCCAGGAATGAGAGGCCGCTCTCGAGCAGAATGGCGCTGCCCACGCCCAGAGTGATTGCCACAGTGGCAGCGCCCAGGGCATTGGGCAGCACGTGTCGCCACAGTATCCGGCCGGGGCGCGCGCCCAGCGCCATCGCCGCTTCCACGTAGCTCTGCGTGCGCACGCCAAGCACCTCGGCGCGTACCAGCCGCGCTACTCCCATCCAGCCGGTCGCCATCAGCACGATCACGACCATGGTCGCGCCCGGCGCCCAGAGCGCGGCGAAGACCAGCAGGAGCACCAGTCGCGGGATGGCGAGGAGTGCATCACCGATCGCCATGGCGACGCGGTCCAGCACACCGCCGCGCCACGCGGCAACCGCACCCACGAGGATACCCGCTCCGCCCGCGAGCAGAGCGCCGAGCAGGCCGACCAGGAGCGAGACGCGCCCCGCCAGCATCATCCGGGTGAACAGGTCGCGTCCGAACCGATCGGTGCCCAGCAGATGGACGTGACCGGCGCTGTCGCGCGCGAATGGCGGGAGCAGACGCATGGCGAGCACGTCACCAATGGCACGCGGATCCGTCGGGGCGACGAGCGGCACCACGATCGCGCCAATCACGAGCGCCGCGAGCAGCGCGATGGCCCAGCGCACGCGCCAGGTCGTCTGCGGCAGGCGTGGCATCAGCTCCGTCGCCTCGGATCGAGGACCGGCAACGCGAGGTCGCCAGCGAGGTTCGCGAGAATGACGAGCGCCGCGTAGAGCACGGTGGCACCCATCACCACGGGATAGTCTCGAGCGAGGATCGAGCTCACCAGCAGTCGTCCCATGCCCGGCCAGGCGAAGACGGTCTCCACGAACACGGATCCCGCGAGCACGCCGGGGAGCGCAAGCGCGAACAGCACGACCAGCGGAGGCAGCGCGTTGCGCAGCACGTGGTGCAGATAGAGCGTCGTGGGCGTCACACCCTTCGCGCGCGCCGTCTGCACGAACGCGAGGCCGGTCACGTCCGACACCAGCGTGCGCGAGTAGCGCGCGATCCCCGCGGCTCCGATGGCGGTGAGCGTGACGACTGGCAGAATGGCGTGCCGCATGAGATCCGTCAGCGCGCTCCATCCCGACGCACCGCCCGCGGGATCGCGCATGCCGAACGCCGGCAGACGCAGCGCGGGCGGGAAGCCCCACCGCGCCGCGCCATAGGTGAACAGCGCGACCAGTGCAAGTGAGAGCCAGTAGCTCGGCGCCGCGTACACCGCGGTGGACGCCACCGTGAGCGTCGTGTCCAGCGGGCCGCCCCGTCGCGCGGCCTGCACGGTTCCCACGAGAATGCCCAGCAGAAATGTCAGCAGCAATGACGACAGGCCGAGACCGAGCGAGACGGGCAACGCGCGCTCCAGCACCAGCGACACCGGCTCCCGCGTGACGAAGCTTTCCCCCAGCTTTCCTTCGAGCAGCGCGCGCCCCCACCGCGCATATTGCACGGGCAGCGGCCGGTTCAGTCCCAGCGCGGCGCGCGCCCGGGCGACGTCTGCGGCCGAGGCGGACGGCGCAATGAGCAGTGCCGCGGGATCACCGGGCGCCGCGCGCAACAGGAGAAACGTGAGAGTGGCGACGATCCAGAGCAGCAGGACCGACTGGGCCAGGCGGCCAGCGAGCATGCGCATCGCGTGATGATGCGCGCCGGGCGGATCGCGTCAACCATCGCTGGAGTCGCGGCCGTGGCAGCGTGGGGAGCGGGCGACGGTTGCGCCGCGAGCCGGCGCGACCCCGGCACAGTGGTCTATGCGTCGGGCGCCGACCTCGAGTCGGCGAATCCGCTTGTCACTGTGCATCCACTTGCACGCCAGATCCAGCGGTACGCGCTGTTCGTGACACTTGCCCGGTACGATGATTCCCTGCAGGCGGCCCCATATTATGCGAAACGCTGGTCGTGGTCCGCCGATCGGCGCCAGCTTTCGTTTTCCCTTACGCCCGGCCTCGCGTGGCAGGATGGTGTGCCCACGACCGCGAACGATGTCGTCTTCACGCTCGATGCGGCGCGCGATCCGGCCACCGGGTACCCGCGCTACGCCGACCTGGCGGACCTCGAGCGGGTGACCGCCGCGAACGACACGACCGTCACGCTGTACTTTGCTCACGCGCAGCCGCACTTCCCGCTGGTGCTTTGCGAGCTGCCCATCGTCCCGCGTCACGTGCTGGGCGCCGTGCCCCACGCGGCGATGCGGCGCGCGCCATTCGGAACGCACCCCGTCGGCAACGGGCCGTTCCGGTTTGTCGAGCGACGGCCCGGAGAGCGCTGGGTCCTTGCCCGCAATCCCGATTTCCCCGCCGCGCTGGGCGGCCCGCCGCGAATCGCGCGGCTGGTGGTGGTTGTCGTGGACGAGGCATCCACGAAATTCGCCGGGTTGGTGAGCGGCGAGCTGGATGTCGCGGGTATCGCGCCCTTCATGGCGCAGCTCGTCACGCAGGACCCGGCGCTCCGCGTGCTCGAGTACCCTGTGCTGCAGGCGAATGGCATCATCTTCAACGTCTCGCGGCCACCGTTCAACGATGTGCGGGTCCGCCGCGCGATCGGGATGGCGATCAATCGCAAGCGCGTGATTGCGGCCGCGCTGGCGGGCTATGGCACGCCCGCCACCGGCCCGGTCCCGCCCGGTCACCCTTACGCTCTTCCGGAGAGCGCCCGTCTGGATACGGCGCGCGCCGACTCGTTGCTCGACGCCGCGGGGTGGCGCCGCGATGCCGCCGGGATGCGCGCGCGCAATGGCCGTATCCTGTCCTTCCAGTTGCTCACCGTGGGCGGTGCAGATAACGCAGTCGAGGAGTTGCTGCAGGCGGATCTCGCAGCCATTGGAATCCGCATGGAGATTCGCCAGCGGGAGATGGCGTCGTTTCTCGCCGAGGCGCGTGCCACGCCGCGCCGCTTCGATGCGCTCTTCACGGGAATCCCGGGCGACGTGTCGCTCTCGTATCTGTCCGCCATGTACGATTCACGCCAGGCAGGTGGGGCGCTCGACTACGCCGGCTTTCACACCGTGAAGCTGGACTCGCTGCTTCAACGGGCCCGCACCGCTCCCGAGGGCGCCGTGGCGCGTGACGCCTGGTTCGCGGTGCAGCGGGAACTCGCACGCGATGAGCCGGCTGCCTGGGTCTATCACTCGCGTGGTGTGCAGGGACTCAGCCGGCGATTGCACGGCGTTCGCATGGATCTGCGCGGCGAGCTGGTGACCTTGCACGATTGGCGCGTGACGGACTCGACCGCGATGATGGTACGGCGATGACCCTGCTGCTTGACCAGGAGGCGCTCGCACGGCGCCGCATCGCGGCACAGTCCGCGCTGGCGCCGCTCGCCACGTCATTGCGCGCGGACCTGCAGCGCGTGATCGACGCGGGCATCGAGATTCCGACCCGCAAGGCGCTTCTCTCGCGCACTGGCGGCCGCTGCGAGGTGCACGGGTGCGCGCTGGAGTTCGACCCATTCGCGCCGCACGCGCACCGCTGCCCCGTGGGCGGCGAGCTCCACCACGGCGAGCGGCACGACCTGTGGTGGACCACATTCTACCAGCTGTGGCTGGCTGAGCGCGCTGTTCATGCGGCGGCGCTTTACGCGCTGTGCGGCGACGTGGCCGCGGGCACGCTCGCGCGCCGCATTCTCGAGGGCTATGCGGAGCAGTATCTGCGATACCCCAATCAGGACAATGTGCTCGGGCCCACGCGGCCGTTTTTTTCGACGTACCTCGAATCCATCTGGCTGCTCCA
>Ga0207695_10001278_pt1 | contig 42811 bp, 39 predicted proteins | sample KBSC54metaG_FD_184354 | JGI IMG/M metagenome (GOLD analysis project Ga0207695, IMG submission 184354) | Corn rhizosphere microbial communities from Kellogg Biological Station, Michigan, USA - KBS C5-4 metaG (SPAdes) (version 2) | ecosystem: Host-associated > Plants > Roots > Rhizosphere > Soil...
CTCAGCATCCGGCATGAGCCGCACAGCTACGACCTCTGCGAGCGGCATGCCGAGAAGCTCTCGGCCCCCCAGGGCTGGCAGGTCGTTCGGCACGTGGTGATGGACCAGCTCGGCGCGTAGGCATTTCGCGCTCGCAAGCCGATCCGCAGCGGGAGGCTGTCACAATGGGTGCATGCCTGACATCGCGCAGACCACCCTTCCGTTCAAGGTCGCCGACCTCTCTCTCGCCGAGGCCGGTCGGCATCAGCTCCGCCTGGCCGAGCACGAGATGCCCGGCCTGATGGCCCTGCGCGAGGAGTTCGGCCCCTCGCAGCCCCTTGCGGGCGCGCGCATCGCGGGCTCGTTGCACATGACCGTTCAGACGGCCGTGCTCATCGAGACCCTGGTCGCCCTCGGGGCGCAGGTGCGCTGGGCCAGCTGCAACATCTTCTCGACCCAGGACGAGGCCGCCGCGGCCGTCGCGGTCGGTCCGACCGGAACGGTCGACGCGCCCGCCGGGGTTCCGGTCTTCGCCTGGAAGGGCGAGACCCTCGAGGAGTACTGGTGGTGCACCGAGCAGATCTTCGACTGGAGCGCGGCCGCCGGGTACGCCGACGACTTCGACGGCCCGAACCTGATCCTCGACGACGGTGGGGATGCCACCCTCCTGGTCCACACCGGCCGCGAGTACGAGCTGGCCGGCTCGGTGCCCGCCACCGAGCCCGGGGCGAGCCACGAGTGGAGCGTCATCCTCGATGTGCTCCGCCGCTCGCTCGCGACCAGCCCCGACCGCTGGACCAAGGTCGCCGCCGGCATCATGGGCGTCACCGAAGAGACGACGACCGGCGTGCACCGTCTCTACGAGCTCGCTCAGCGCGGCGAGCTGCTGTTCCCGGCGATCAACGTCAACGACTCGGTCACGAAGTCGAAGTTCGACAACAAGTACGGCATCCGCCACTCGCTCCCCGACGGCCTGAACCGCGCGACCGACGTGCTGATCGGCGGCAAGGTCGCCTTCGTCGCCGGCTACGGCGATGTCGGCAAGGGCGCCGCCGAGGCGCTCAAGGGCCAGGGCGCGCGCGTGATCGTGAGCGAGATCGACCCGATCAACGCGCTGCAGGCCGCGATGGACGGCTTCCAGGTCGCCCGCCTCGAGAGCGTGCTCGGCGAGGTCGACATCCTCATCACCACGACCGGCAACAAGGACGTCGTGACGCTCGACCACCTCACGGGTCTCAAGCACCTGGCGATCGTCGCCAACGTCGGCCACTTCGACAACGAGATCGAGATGGCGCAGCTCGAGTCGCTCCCGGGCGCGGTCAAGGTCGAGATCAAGCCGCAGGTGCACGAGTGGCGGCTGCCGAACGGCCGCAGCATCCTCGTCCTGAGCGAGGGTCGCCTGATGAACCTGGGCAACGCGACCGGTCATCCGTCCTTCGTGATGAGCAACTCCTTCACCAACCAGGTGCTCGCGCAGCTCGAGCTGTTCACCCACCTCGACGACTACCCCATCGGGGTCTACGTGCTGCCGAAGAAGCTCGACGAGAAGGTCGCGCGACTGCACCTCGACGCCCTGGGCGTCGAGCTGACGCAGCTCACGCCCGAGCAGGCCGCCTACATCGGCGTGCCGGTCGACGGACCGTACAAGCCGGATCACTACCGCTACTAGCGGTCAGAACCGAACGAAGGCCCCGGGCGCGAACCCGGGGCCTTCGTCGTGTCGGAGGCTACTTGGTGGAAGTGCGGCCGAAGAGTTCCTTCCAGGTGAAGCCGGCGATCAGCGCGCCGACGATCGGCGCCAGGATGAACACCCAGACCTGACCGAGCGGCGCCCCGCCGCCGAGGATGGCCGTGGCGATCGAGCGCGCCGGGTTCAGCGAGGCGTTGTCGATCGGGATGGCGACCAGGTGGAACAGGGTCAGGGCCAGTCCGATCGCCAGCGGCGCGAATCCGGCCGTGACATGGGCGTTCGGGGCTGTGACCCCGAGGATGATCCAGACGAACAGGCAGGTGACCACGATCTCGGTGATGATGACGGCGCCGATGCCGAATCCGCCGGGGGAGTGGTCGCCGAATCCATTGGAGACGCCCGCGAAGTTGGCCGTGAACTTGCCGCCGCTGGTCGCCGCGATGGCCCAGAGCGTGAGCGTGGCCAGAATGCCGCCGACCAGCTGGGCGCCGATGTAGGGCAGGACGTCCTTCCACGGCATCCGCCCGGCCGCCGCGGCGCCGAGCGACACCGCCGGGTTGAAGTGGCCTCCCGAGATGTGCCCGACCGCGTAGGCGGCCGTGAGCACGGCGAGACCGACCGCGAGGGCGACTCCCAACGGGCCGGTGGCGCCCGAGATGAACAGCGCGGCGCCGATGACGCCGAACACCAGCATGAAGGTCCCGAACGTCTCGGCGATGAGACGGGAGAGCAAGGAATGGGGGGACGGCGCGTCGGCCATTTTCGTCCAATCTGAGGAGTTACTGGGAACGCCACCACGGTACCCCCGGGGCCCCCTGCCGACGACCGCCCCGCCGCCGAAGCGCAACAGAGCAGTTGTCACGACTACTCTGGGGCAAGAACACCCGCGCCCGACCGAGGGCACCCAGCGACTGACGAGGACGATGAACGCGCGCATCCTGGTGGTCGATGATGACCCCGCCATCGCCGAGATGATCGGCATCGTCCTGCGCGCGGAGGGCTTCGAGCCTCAGTTCGCAGGGGAGGGTCAGGCCGCCCTCGATCTGTTCCGCTCCGGCAAGGCCGATCTCGTGCTGCTCGACCTCATGCTGCCCGGAATGGATGGCATCGAGGTCTGCGCGCACATCCGCGCCGAGAGCGGTGTGCCCATCATCATGCTCACCGCGAAAGGCGACGCCGCGGATGTCGTGCGCGGCCTCGAGAGCGGCGCCGACGACTACGTGGTCAAGCCGTTCAACCCCAAGGAGCTGGTCGCGCGCATCCGGGCCCGGCTGCGCCCGACCCTGCCGACCTCGAGTGACGCGATCGGCATCGGCGATCTGGTCATCGACGTCGCGGGGCACGAGGTGCGCCGGGGTGAGAGCCGCATCAACCTGACGCCCCTCGAGTTCGAGTTGCTCCTGGCGCTCGCCGCCAAGCCGCAGCAGGTGTTCACCCGCGAGATGCTGCTCGAGCAGGTCTGGGGCTACCACTACAAGGCGGATACGCGCCTGGTCAACGTGCACGTTCAGCGCCTGCGGGCCAAGGTGGAGCACGATCCCGACAACCCGCGGATCGTGACCACGGTGCGCGGTGTCGGCTATCGCGCAGGAGCCGTGACGTAGGTTCCTGACATGCGCGTTGATTGGCGGAACTGGCGCGATGCGCCGCGCCGCCTTGCGCGGCTGTGGGGCGGCTCGCTTCGCATCCGAACCGTCGCGATCACCGTGCTGCTCTCGGCGATCGCCATCACCGCCATCGGCGCATACATCTCGACGAGCGTCAGTTCCAATCTGTTCAGTCAGCGGCTGACCCTGATCACCACGGAGGCGAGCAAGGCCACGCTCGGCGCTCAGCAGGTCTTCACGCAGGCGGCGACTCTCAGCGAGACCAGCGACCTCGAGTCGGTGGAGGACAACGCGACCAGTGCCATCAAGGGGACCGTGTCGTCGCTGCCTCTCATCGCCATCCTGCGCGTGCCGGGTCAGGATGGTCCCTCCCTCATGGAGAATCGCGCGAGCGCCGGTTTCGAGGACGTTCCGCTCAGCTCCACGATCGAGAAGTCGGTGAGGACGGGCGGAGTGAGCCAGTTGTCGTGGCAGTCGGTTTCGATCCCGCACAAAGCGACCGGCCAGTCATCGCCCGGCGTCGTCGTGGGATCCCTGCTCGAGGTGCCGACCGCGGGCGAGTACCAGCTCTATCTGGTCTACGACCTCAGCGACGTGCAGCAGACGCTCGACCTCGTGCAGAACACGCTCGTGCTCGGCGGGCTCGCCCTGATCCTCTTGATCGGCGCCGTCGCGTATCTGATCGTGCGGTTGATCGTCGGGCCGGTCCGGCTCGCCGCCGAGACCAGCGAGAAGCTCGCAGCGGGTCATCTCGAGGAGCGGTTGCGCGAGCGGGGTGACGATGAGCTCGCGGTGCTCGCCAGGTCGTTCAACCGGATGGCCGACAGCATGCAGCGGCAGATCCGGCAGCTCGCCGATCTCTCCCGATTGCAGCAACGATTCGTCTCGGATGTGTCGCACGAGCTGCGGACCCCACTGACCACGATCCGCCTCGCCGGCGATGTGCTCTACGACCAGCGGGACACCTTTCCCGCCGCGACGGCCCGCACCGCCGAGTTGCTGCACGCTCAGACCGAGCGCTTCGAGCTGTTGTTGGCGGACCTGCTCGAGATGAGCAGGTACGACGCCGGGGCGGTGCAGCTGGAGCGGGATCCGACCAACCTGGTCCGACTTGTCGAGGACGCGATCGCCGCGGTGGCGCCGCTCGCCGAGGACAAGCTCACCGAGATCCGCCTGATGGCACCCGGTGGGTACTTCGAGGCCGATGTCGACGCACGGCGCGTTCGCCGCATCCTGCAGAACCTTCTCGGCAATGCGATCGATCACGGGGAGGGTCTGCCGATCGACGTGTACGTCGACAGCGACGCCGAGGCCGTGGCGATCGCGGTGCGCGACCACGGGATCGGGATGAGCTCGGCCGACATGGCGCGCGTGTTCGACCGCTTCTGGCGGGCCGACCCGTCTCGCCGCCGCACGACGGGAGGCACGGGACTGGGGCTCGCGATCGCGCAGGAGGACGCGGCGGTTCACGGCGGCCTGCTCGATGTCTGGTCGGAGCCCGGACAGGGCAGCTGCTTCCGCCTGACGCTTCCTCGCCGCTCGGGCGATCGGGTGATGGGATCACCGCTTCCCATGCCGCCGGACGAGCCCCTGAGCGATGACGACGCGAGCGATGGCGAGCTGGGCCAGATCCGACAGAGCGAGGAGCGGGCATGATGCGCGTCCGGCTGCTCGCCCCCGTCGCCGTGATCGGCGCGCTGCTCACCCTCGTCGGGTGCGCCAACATCCCGACCAGTGGCGATGTCTCGAAGGTCACGATCGACAGCAGCGGCGGCGACAGCGCCTTGGCGACCCTGCCCGACGAGCCGGTCAAGGGGGCGAGTCAGGAAGAGATCCTGGCCGGCTTCATCCGCGCCGGTCGCAGCTCGGTGGCGAACTATCAGGTGGCGCGGGACTTCCTGACCGACGACTTCCGTGGCAAGTGGAATCCCAACGCGGGTGCCTTGATCAGCTCGAGTCCGATCGACCCGGTCGCGGTCGCGCCGGATGTCCTGCAGATCGCCGTCACGGTCTCCGCGACGATCGACGCCGACGCGCGTTACTCGGTTGCCGACGTCTCGCATACGCAGCCGCTGCAGTTCCACTTCGCCAAGGACTCGAAGGGCCAGTGGCGCATTTCGGCCGCGCCCGACGGGACGATCCTCCCTCCGAACCGCTTCGCCACCGTGTTCCGCTCGTACGACCTCTACTTCTTCGATCCCAGTTTTCAGTACCTCGTGCCCGACCGCCGCTGGTTCGCCGACAAGACGCAGGTCGCGACGCGCATCGTCAGAGCCCTGCTGGGCGGACCTCCGGAATGGCTGCAGGGGGCGGTCGTGACGGCCTTCCCCACCGGAACCGAGCTGACGGGAGCCCCTCAGATCGATCCCGGACGGGCGACCGTGGATCTCACGTCGCAGGTGTCGTCCGAGTCGGCGGCCAGCAAGCGTCGGATGACGCAGCAACTGACGCAGAGTCTCAGCAGCCTCGGATCACCCACCGTCACGATCACCGTCGGCGGATTCCCGGTGACGGTCGCCGACGGGCCGGACCCGGATCATCTCGAGACGGTGCTGAGCGATCCGGTCGGCTTCGAGCGGGGCGTGTTCGGCACCTTGGTCAACGGGACGGTGCGACCGTTGCCGGGTCTGGGGACGGCGATCGACAAGCTCGCCCCGACCGGCGCGGCCCTCGGTCGCAACGGCGACCAGGCGGCGGTCCTGAACAGCGCGGGGGTCTGGATCGCCCGCTCGACCAGCCCGGCCGTCCTGCTCGACAAGCGAGCAGGTCTCGCGGTGCCCACGATCGATCCCGAGGGCTTCGTCTGGAGCGTCCCGAACGCCAAGCCGGGCGCGATCATCGCCTATGACAGCCAGAACAAGCCCCACGACGTCGCATTCACTCTCGACGGTCAGGTGAACTCGATGAGCCTCTCGCGGGACGGCACGCGCATGCTCATGGCCGTGGAGACCTCCTCGGGGCCGAAGCTGCTTCTCGCCGGGGTCATCCGCAACCGCGACCTGGTGCCGACCTCGCTCGGGCCTCCGATCTTCCTTCCGATCGGCGCATCGCCCCTTCTCGGAGCCTCGTGGGTGAGCAGCTCGACGGTGGTCGCGCTGAGCCAAGGCACTGCGGCGGCCGTCGTGACGACCTACGACCTGGGCGGACTGCGCACCTCGCTCGGCTCGATCCAGGGAGGTGTCTCCGTGGTCGGAGGCAACAGCAGCGACGGGATCCGTGTGCTCGACTCCTCGGGGTCGGTGTTCGAGCCGAGCGGCAGCTTCGGCTGGCAGGACACCGGGCTGAACGCCTCCTTCCTCGCCTCGCAGCAGTAGCGGTTATCCCCGGATGCCGCGGGCGCCGCGCGCGGTCGCGGCTCAGGGCGCACCGTCGAGACATGTTCGTGCGACTCGACCTCCTTCGCGACGCCGCGCTCGACGCGCTCGCTCTGCTGCTCCCCGTGGAGTGCGCCGGCTGCGGGCTTCCCGACCGGGCGGTCTGCGCGGCGTGCCGGGCCGCGCTCCACCCCGAGCCGAGCGGCAGGAGGCTGCCCGACGGCACCCCGGTGTTCTCGGGACTCGAATACGACGGGGTCGCGCGAGCGGTCATCCTGGCCTTCAAGGAGCAGGGGCGCGCCGATCTCGCACGGGTGCTCGCTCCTGCGCTCGCGGCCGCGGTCACCGAAGCCGGCGCCGTCCTCGACCTGGCGGGAGTGGAGCCGGTGGCGGTTCCGGGGTCGCGGCGGGCGCGCCGTCGACGCGGCTTCGATCCCGTGCCGACCCTGGTCGCACGCGCCGGGCTCGATCGAGCCCGGGTGTTCGCACCTGCTCGGCAGCACACCGCCCAGAAGACGCTCTCGGTTGACGAGCGAGCGCGCAACCTCGAGGGGGTCTTCGAGGTCAGCACCGCCGTCGCCGGGCGGCGGTTCCTGCTCGTCGACGACGTGGTGACCACGGGCGCGACCCTCTCGGCAGCGGCCAACGCCCTTCGTCGGGCGGGTGCTGACGTCGTGGCTTCCGCGGTCGTCGCCTCGACGCCGAGGCTCTTCGGACCTTCTGTGACAGTTCGGCGCGAACGCCCAGCGGGCTTTCCGTGACATCCCGGGGTCGCGGCGCTACGGTGGGCAAAAGTGCGGACGAGAAACCGCCTGACCCCGACGGCCAGTGCCGGATGCGTGCCGCGAGGAGCAGGAGGAGGCTGCCATGGACATCACGGTCACCGGTCGTGGAGTGGGGATCCCTGATCGGTTCGAGAGCTACGCGATCGAGAAGTCCGAACGCGTCGAGCACCTCGCCGACAAAGCCCTGGCCCTCGAGATCAAGGTCCTCCGCCATCACGAGACGCACGGGACCAGCGGCGATGATCGCGTCGAGCTCACCCTCATCGGCCCCGGCCCCATCGTGCGCGCCGAATCCGGCGGAGCCGACAAGTACGCGGCATTCGACATGGCTCTCGACAAACTGGTCGAGCGCATCCGCCAAGCCAAGGACCGCAAGAAGGTCCACCGCGGGCAGCACCGTCCGACCTCGTTGCGCGAGGCATCCGCCGGAGGATTCGCCGGCACGGACGTCACTCCGGCCAGCCCGGAGGTGATCGAGGCGGTGACGACGGGATCCATCCCGGTGGTCTCCGAAGAGGAGGCCGAGAAGGACTGGAGCCCGGTCGTCATCCGCGACAAGGTGTTCCCGGCCGAGCGCATGACCAAGGAAGAGGCGGTCGACCGCATGGAGCTGGTCGGCCACGACTTCTTCCTCTTCATCGACTCGGTGAGCGATCGTCCGAGCGTCGTCTACCGCCGCACCGGCTGGGATTACGGCGTGATCGGTCTGGAGGAGCCCGCCGACGAACTCGTCGGCGCGCGCCGCTGACGCGCGCTGGGCGCTCGGTGACGGCGGACTCAGGACCCCACTCGGTAGGCTTGCTAGCATTACGCGCCGGTAACGGTGGGCGTGAGACTGTGCCCGCACCAGCAGGCCCGAAGCGAGTGGAGTCAACCCGTGGCGAATGTCCTCGAGAGAGTGCTGCGCGTCGGCGAGGGTCGCACCCTGCGCCGGCTCAAGAACTACGCAGAGGCGGTCAACCACCTCGAAGACGCGTTCTCCGAACTGACCGATGACGAGTTGCGCCACGAGACCGTCGAGTTGCGCGAGCGCTACGCAGCCGGCGAGTCGCTCGACGATCTGCTGCCCGAGGCCTTCGCCGCGGTGCGCGAAGCGGCGAAGCGCACCCTCGGCATGCGCCCCTTCGACGTCCAGCTGATGGGCGGCGCGGCCCTGCACCTGGGCAACATCGCCGAGATGAAGACCGGCGAGGGCAAGACCTTGACGGCCACCTCGGCTGCGTACCTCAACGCGCTGACCTCGCGCGGCGTCCACGTCGTGACGGTCAACGACTACCTCGCGAGCTACCAGTCCGAGCTGATGGGCCGGGTGTTCCGCGCGCTCGGGATGACCACCGGTGTCATCCTGAACGGCCAGACGCCCGAGCAGCGCCGCGAGCAGTACGCGGCCGACATCACCTACGGCACCAACAACGAGTTCGGCTTCGACTACCTGCGCGACAACATGGCGTGGACCGCCAGCGACATGGTCCAGCGCGGTCACCACTTCGCGATCGTGGATGAGGTGGACTCGATCCTCATCGACGAGGCGCGCACCCCGCTGATCATCTCGGGCCCGGCGTCGGGCGAGGCCAACCGCTGGTTCGCCGAGTTCGCCGGCATCGCCAATCGACTCGTCGAGGGCGAGGACTACGAGGTCGACGAGAAGAAGCGCACCGTCGGCGTGCTCGAACCGGGCATCGAGAAGGTCGAGGACTACCTCGGCATCGACAACCTGTACGAGTCGGCCAACACCCCGCTGATCTCGTTCCTCAACAACTCGATCAAGGCCGTCGCCCTGTTCAAGCGCGACAAGGACTACGTCGTCATGAACGGCGAGGTGCTGATCGTCGACGAGCACACCGGCCGCATCCTGGTCGGGCGGCGCTACAACGAGGGCATCCATCAGGCGATCGAGGCCAAGGAGGGGGTGCAGGTCAAGGCCGAGAACCAGACCCTGGCCACGGTTACCCTGCAGAACTACTTCCGCCTCTACTCCAAGCTCTCGGGCATGACCGGAACGGCCGAGACCGAGGCCTCCGAGTTCATGAGCACGTACAAGCTCGGCGTGATCGTCATCCCGACCAACAAGCCGATGATCCGTAAAGACCAGTCCGACCTGGTCTACAAGAACGAGACCGGCAAGTTCGACCAGGTCGTCGAGGACATCGTCGAGCGTCACCGGGCTGGCCAGCCCGTGCTGGTCGGCACCACGAGCGTCGAGAAGAGCGAATACCTCTCGCGGCTGCTCGCCAAGCGCGGGGTCAAGCACGAGGTGCTGAACGCCAAGAACCACGCGCGCGAGGCCGCGATCATCGCGCAGGCCGGCCGCATCGGCGCCGTGACCGTCGCCACGAACATGGCAGGACGAGGCACCGACATCATGCTCGGCGGAAACGCCGAGTTCCTCGCGGTCGCCCAGATGCACGACAAGGGCCTCAGCCCCGTCGACACCCCTGACGAGTACGAGGCGGCATGGGATGCCGTGTACGAGTCCACCAAGCGCGCCGTCGAGATCGAGGCGGCCAAGGTGATCGAGGCCGGCGGTCTCTACGTGCTCGGCACGGAGCGCCACGAGTCGCGCCGCATCGACAACCAGTTGCGCGGTCGTTCCGGTCGCCAGGGCGACCCGGGTGAGAGCCGCTTCTACCTGTCGCTGCAGGACGACCTGATGCGGCTGTTCAACTCGGGTGCCGCCGAGGCCCTCATGGGGCGGTCGTCGGTCCCCGACGATCTGGCGATCGAATCGAAGGTCGTGAGCCGAGCCATCCGCTCCGCCCAGGCGCAGGTCGAGGCGCGCAACGCCGAGATCCGCAAGAACGTGCTCAAGTACGACGACGTGCTCAACCGCCAGCGCGAGGCGATCTACAGCGACCGCCGCCATATCCTCGAGGGCGACGACCTGCACGAGCGTGTGCAGAAGTTCCTGGTCGACGTGGTCACCGAGGTCGTCGACCAGCACACCAGCGAGGGCTCCAGCGACGACTGGGACCTCGACGCGCTCTGGACCGAGCTGAAGACCCTCTACCCGGTCTCCATCACGGTCGACGAGGTGCTGAACGAGGTCGGCAAGGGCCGGCTCACGCCGAAGGTGCTCACCGACGAGATCCTGTCGGATGCCCGCATCGCCTACCAGCGGCGCGAGGAGCAGCTCGGCTCCGAGGCGATGCGCGAGCTCGAGCGCCGGGTCGTGCTCTCGGTGATCGACCGCCGCTGGCGCGATCACCTCTACGAGATGGACTACCTGAAAGACGGCATCGGCCTGCGCGCGATGGCGCAGCGCGATCCGCTGGTCGAGTACCAGCGCGAGGGCTTCTCGCTGTACCAGAACATGATGGGCGCGATCCGCGAGGAGTCGATCGGATTCCTCTACAACCTCGAGGTCGAGGTCACCGGCGTCGATGGCGAGGCGCGCGTCGCGGCTCGGGGTCTGGGCGAGGCGGGCAACCCGGAGTCCGGACTCAGCTACTCCGCGCCGAGCGCGGACGCGCAGGGCGAGGTCGAGGTGCGCAACCAGCGCGGTCAGCTCGAGCGGGCGGCCACAGCGCTGGCTCAGCAGGCGCAGCAGCGCCAGGCGGATGCCACGCTCAATCCGGCGTTCGGCCAGGGCGGCGCTCAGCAGGGTGGCGCTCAGCAGGGCGGCAGGCCGGCGGGAGCACCGCCCGCACAAGGTGGTCAGCGCGGTGCCTTCGGTCAGCGCACCGACGGCCAGCCGGCGCCGACCAACCGCGCCGAGCGGCGCGCGCAGGAGAAGCGCCGCTAAGCCAGCTGCTCGTCGAGCGTGGAGCTCATGCGCTCCACCAGCGCGCGAAGACGGGTGACCAGCGGCACGTCAGAATCCGTCGGCTCGTGCATCAGGCGGCCGAAGGCCGCCATGACCAGCGTCACGGCGAGGTCCGCCTGCTCCGGGCTGCTGGCACGCTCGGACGCGAGGGCGACGTACTGGCTGCGGGTCTCGGTCATCATCGTCATCACGATGCTGAGCAACTCGGGATGCCGCGCGACCAGGGTCTTCAGGCGTGCCCGGTCGGGTCCGGTCTCCGAATTGCTGGCGACGACGTCGCACAGGGCGAGAACCAGGCCGCCGCGAGCGCTCAGGAACCGCTCGCGCGCCTCGGGACTGATGGTCGCATCCGGCAGCTGCAGAAGGGCGGCCGCCTTCGACGGGAAGTAGTTGAAGAAGGTGCGGCTCGATACGTCGGCCGCGCCGCAGATCTGATCGATGGTGGTGGCTTCGAGCCCCTGCTCATCGATCAGTTCCAGCGCCGCCTGGTGGATGGCGTGCCGGGTCTGCAGCTTCTTCCGCTCGCGGAGCCCGGGCTCGAGCCCGGACTCCGCGTGACGGTCTTCTGAAACGGTGGTCATTCTGCTTCCGAGAGCGCAACCTCGGCTTCTTGCAATGCCGTGCGGATGCTTCCTGTCTCGGTCATGCCGGCGTTGTCGGCCTGCTCCTGCAGGGCCGAGCGCTGACGCAGCGGCGGCACCTTGAAGAACAGGCTCAGCAGGAAGGCCAACAGGATCACGCCGAGGCCGATCCAGTACACCAGCACCACCGAGCTGTTGAACGCGACCAGGAAGGGCTTGGTCAGTCGCTTGTCGGCACCGTTGAGGAACGAGGTATCGCTCGTCGCGCTCCCCGAGGCCTTCAGCGTCTTGACCTTGTCGATGATGGTCGGCACAGCCTTGTCGACCACCGTCGAACGGAAGTCGGCGTTCGAGAAGTCGGGAACGAGCTTGCCATTCTCGATCTTGGCGGCCCCGTTGCTCTGCGCGACCGCGGCCTGCAGGGCGGGGCCCTGCTGGGCGGCGGGCAGAGCGCTGATCTGCGCGTTCGCCGGAGCGAACTGCGCTTCGGCGCCCTTCTCGATCGGGTCGACGATCTTGTTCCAGACCTGCTTCATCACGCCGGCGTTCTTCGGCGCATCGGCGACCGAGGGGGTCAGCGCCGCGCTCAATCCCGAGGTGAGGTCGGCCTTGTTCCCGATCGCCGTGGTGATGTTGCCTGGCAGCACCGAGAACAGCACCGACAGCAGCACGGCGACGCCGAGCGTTCCACCGATCTGACGGAAGAAGGTGGACGCGCTGGTCGCGACGCCCATCTGCGTCGCCTCGACCGAGTTCTGGCTGGCGATGGTCAGGGTCTGCATGAGCTGGCCCAGGCCGAGCCCGATGAGGAACATCGCGATCATCAGGAACCACAGCGGCTTGTCGACCGTGAGGAAGGTCAGCACGAGGTAACCGCCCGCAACCGTCAGGGTTCCCGTCACCGGGAAGATCCGGTAGTGCCCGGTCTTGGACAGGATCTGACCCGAGCCGATCGCCGCGATCATCAGGCCGAGGATCATCGGGAGCAGCGCGAAGCCGGACTCGGTCGGGTTCAGGCCGGTGACGATCTGCAGGTAGAGCGGCAGCGTCAGCATGGCGCCGAACATCCCGAAGCCGACGAGGATGCCGAGCACGGTGGCCATCGAGAAGACGCGCGAACTGAACAGGCGGAGCGGGATGATCGCATCCGGTCCCATGGCGCGCTCGATCAGGACGAAGGCGACCAAGCCGACCGCGCCGATGATGTAGCAGGCGAAGGCGGCGGGGGAGGTCCAGCCCCAGTCGCGACCCTGCTCCGCGATCAGCAGCAGCGGGACGAGCGCGACGATCACCGAGGTGGCACCCCACCAGTCGATCCGCGGCTTCATCTCGCGATGGAACTTGGGCAGATGCAGGAACGAGATCACCATGAGGAGGGCGGCGACGCCGATCGGCACGTTGATCAGGAAGACCCAGCGCCATCCGGAGATGAACAGGATCTCGGGCGCGCCGGCGAACAGGCCGCCGATCAGCGGTCCGACGACCGACGAGATGCCGAACACCGCGAAGAAGTAGCCCTGGTACTTGGCCCGCTCCCGCGGTGCCAGGATGTCGCCCATGATCGCGAGCGGGATCGACATCAGCGCGCCCGCTCCCAGGCCCTGCACGGCGCGGAACCCGGCCAGCATGAGCATCGACGTCGAGAACGACGACAGCAGCGATCCGGCCAGGAACACCGCGATGCCGAAGATGAAGAGCGGACGGCGACCGAAGATGTCCGAGAGCTTGCCGTAGATCGGCACCGAGATCGTGGACACGATCAGATACGCGGTGGTGACCCAGGCCTGCTGATCGAGGCCGTGCAGGTCGTCGCCGATGGTGCGGATCGCCGTCCCGACGACCGTCTGATCGAGCGACGACAGGAACATGCCGGCCATCAGGCCGTAGATGACCAGCAGGATCTGCCGGTGGCTCATGATCGGCTGGGACGCTTGCGGGCTCTGGCTCGCGGGCGCCGAGACCGGCGCGGTGGTGGTGGACACAGAAATCCTTCGTGGTGTGTGATTTTGCAGGCGTTGCAATATTACACGAACGCATCTCTGCGTCAAGTGCAATATCCGGTCAGGTTGTTGCCTGCCCGAACGGCGCGGTATTCGTTGAGAACTGGTCGTTTCGCCCCGGTTTCGCGGTATTCCGCTCACACTGGCCGCTGATTCCGTTGTGAAACTCTTGTTGCACCGCCCCCTCGACTGCTACGTTCGCGCTACCCGAATCGAGCGTCAGGAGATCCCCGCAATGACCAAAGTCGCCCCGGCTCGCGAAGAGCACCACGAACTGCGAGCTGACGGGATCACGGCGGCCGGCTCGATCGTGATGGCCGTCGCGGGCAGCGCCCCCGCGTACTCGATCGCGGCGACCACCGCGGTGCTGATCGCCGCCGCAGGAGTCGCCGGGCCCGCCGCCCTGCTCTGGTGCGGCATCCCGATGCTCGGGATCGCGTGGGCGTTCTCGTATCTCGGACGCGCCGACGTCAACGCGGGCGCCGCATATTCGTGGGTCGGCCGCGCCCTGCACCCGATCCTCGGTTTCTTCGCCGGCTGGGCGCTCGTCGTCTCGGCCACCATCTTCATGGTCGCTGGAGCGCTACCGGCCGGAGCCGCCACCGTCGGCCTCTTCGATGAGAAGGCCGCCGGGAACACCCTGCTCGTCACGATCGTCGGCGCGGTGTGGTTCCTGGTGATGGCGGCGGCTGTGCTGCTCGGCGTGCGCGTGACCGCACGCGCGCAGTGGATCATGTCGACCGTCGAGGTGGCGATCCTCGTGCTGTTCGCGATCCTGGCGATCGTGCACGCTGCGACCGGACACCACCAAGGGCCGTCGTTCGACTGGAGCTGGCTCGGCTTCAGCCACTTCAACGGCATCGGCGGCTTCGTCGCCGCCGCGCTGATCGCCGCCTTCTACTACTGGGGCTGGGACGTCTCGTCGAACCTCAACGAAGAGACCAAGAACGGCCGCAAGGCCGCCGGCCGTGGCGGCATCATCGGTGTCATCATCGTCTTCCTGCTGTTCGAGGTCTTCACCATCGCGGTCGAGGTCATCCTGCCGGCCAAGACGATCGCGAACAGCAACGGCAACCTGCTGAGCATCCTCGGCAACGAGATCTGGCCGGGAATCGGCGGCAAGATCCTGATCATCGCGGTCGCGCTCTCGACCATCGCCACGCTCGAGACCACGCTGATCCAGGTCACCCGCACGCTGTTCGCCATGGGTCGCGACCACACCATCCCGCTGGCCTTCGGTCGGGCCAACAAGCGGTGGCGCACCCCGGCGTTCGCGACGGTCGTCGTGACCTGCGTCTCGCTGATCCTGTTCGTCGGATCGAACTTCCTGGGCAGCATCGGGCAGATCCTCTCCGACGCGGTGTCGTCGATCGGCCTGCAGATCGCCTTCTACTACGCGCTGGCGGCGATCGCGGTCGTGGTGGCCTACCGTCGCATCGTGTTCAAGTCGGTGAAGAACTTCATCTTCATCGCACTGTGGCCGGGTCTCGGCGCGATCTTCATGGTGTGGATCTTCATTGCCGCGATCCCCGCCTCCACTCCGATCGTGATCGCGATCGGCATCGGGGCGCTCGTCATCGGGGTGATCCCGATCATCGTCTTCTGGCGCAAGGGCAAGGCGTACTACGGTCGCCGTCCGCTCGAACTGCCAGAAGATCTGGTCACCAGCCAGATCTCGATCGTCTCGAACGATCCGCGGGTCGAATAGTCGGGGACCTCTAGCCCCGGCGCTCCGATCCGGTCAGACTGTGCCGCATGTCGACACAGAACGCCCCCCTGGTCACCGCTGGCTTTCCCTTCGGGGTGGCCAGCGGTGATCTGACGTCGAACTCGGTCGTGCTCTGGACGAAGGCGGCCAGTGCCGGCGCGACCGTCGACTGGTGGTGCGAGCCGGTAGAGGGCGGCGCTCGGCTTCAGGGCTCGGCTTCCGCCGATCCGACCACCGGCAGCGTGCATGTGCTCGTCACCGGCATCGGGGCCGCCGACCAGTATCGGTACGGGTTCTCGGTGGGCGCCGCGAAGTCCCCCGAGGGGTTGTTCAGGCCCCTGCCCGCCGACCGACCCGCCCGCTTCGCGGTGGTGTGCTGTGCCAAATTCAACTCGGGATTCTTCAACGCCTACCGCGCGCTGGCCCAGATGGACGACATCGACTTCGTCCTGCATCTGGGCGACTACATCTACGAGGCCGCCGAGGTACCGGTCGGCAAGCAGACGCCGGGCGCCAACATCGGGCGACCGATGAATCCGCTCGGCACCTGCGTGACCTCGGCCGACTACGACACCAGGTACCGCCAGTACCGCAGCGATCGCGACCTGCTGCTGTTACATGCGCGGCACGCGATGATCGCGACCATCGACGATCATGAGCTCTCGGACAACGCCTGGTCGGGCGGTGCCGACGAGCACGATCCGGCGCGCGACGGCAGCTGGGACGACCGCAAGAAGGCGGCGATGGACGCCTGGCAGGACTGGATGCCGACCATGCGGCATCCGCTCGCGGCCGGCCTCGGCGCGCAGGGCCACGTCTGGCAGGAGATCTCGCTGGGGGAGGCGGGCCGCATCCTGCTCTGCGAGACCCGCCTGGCCCGCAGCGACCCGGCCGCCGCCGACGGTCCGGACAAGACCGAGCTCGGCGCCGCTCAGCGCGACTGGGTGATGTCGGCGCTCGCGACACCGACGCCCGGCTGGACCTTCCTCGCGATGCCTTCGATGCTGGCCAGTGTCGAAGATGCGGCCTCCGATCCCGACGCCTTGTTCGCCTTGCGCAAGCTGAAGCTCACCGACGCGGATGCCGTCGAGACCTTCCACGACCTCTGGGGCGTCTTCGCGCATGAGAAGGCCGAACTGCTGCAGGCCGTTCGCGCCGCGGAGCGCACGATCGTGCTGAGCGGCGACGTGCACTTCTCGGCCGAGCACATCACGACGCCCGACGGATCCGGATTCGTCGAATGGACGTCGACCTCGGTCACCTCGCCCAATCTCGACGACAAGATGGGCTGGCCGCGAGGTGCCGAATCGCGCGACTACGAGGCCGCGCTGCTGAAGATGCTGCCCGATCTGCAGTGGTGCGACCTCGACAGCCACGGGTTCATGGTCGTGGAGGCCGGGCAGCAGTCCGCCTCGTGCCAGTGGTGGTTCGTCGAAACGGTGCGCGAGCTGAGCGACGTGTCGGTGATGGGGCACCAGGTGGTGATCCCGAGGCATCCGGTGGGGGAGTCGCAGGCGGGCTGACCCCCACGGGCGTTCGGGCGCGGGGCGGGACCTTTGCCCCTGTCGTGCATTCCCCGAGGGGTCGACGATCGGCGCATGTCGATCCGATTCGCGCGTCTTGCAGCATCATCGATGCTGCTCGTCGTCGCGCTGTCGCTCGCGGCGTGCACCGACCACTCCAACCCGAACGGCGCCCCGGGCGGTTCGAGCAGTGCGACGCCGTCGTCAACCCCCTCGGGTTCGACGTTGTCGCCCTCACCGTCCACGTCGTCCCCCGCTCCGACGAGCACGTCGACCTCGGCTCCGAATCCCGCGCCACGGCAGGTCGTCGGACTGATCGCGGAAACCGGAGGCGGAAGCGGTGAGGTGCTGTTGACCTGGACCCAGAATCCCGAGCCGGATGTCGTGTCGTACATCGTGTACCGGGCGCTCACTCCGGGTGGGTCAGCAACGAGGATCGGAACCGCGTCGCGGCACGATGTGGACCTGTTCTCCCAGAACGACCCCTTTGTGGATCCCAACGCGACCGTAGGCTACTACCGGGTGCGCGCGGTGGACTCGGCCGGCCAGCGCGGCCCGCTCTCGGCCGAGGTGTGCGGAACCGGTCTCGGGGCCAATGGAGTCACCACCCCCCGGTACCGCTGCTGATCGCACGGCCGGCGGGTTCGAGCTGTCGAGTACGGCCCTGACTCACCCGAACAGGTCGGCGACGAGGTCGGCGAGCAGCTCATCGGCGTAGCGCTCCAGCCCGCGCCGGGTGAACCAGTCGCAGATGTTGGTGCAGTCGCGCTCGAGGAAGGCCATGCCGCCGGGGTTGGCCACGACATCCACCAGCTGCGGCAGATCGATCACGACGACTCGTCCGCGGTGCACGAGCAGGTTGTAGGCGGACAGGTCGCCGTGCGCGGCGCCGATACGCGCGAATCCGTGCATGATCGCGACGACCTGGTCGAACTGGTCGCGGAGTTCGTCGCCGACCGCTCGCGTCTGCGCCAGCCGGGGAGCGGCGACGCGCCCCTCGCCGATGAACTCCATCAGCAGCTCGGTGTCGCGCACCTGCACCGGGTACGGAACAGCCACCCCGGCCTCAGCCAGCCGGCAGAGGGCATCGAACTCGGCGCGCGCCCACCGGCCCGCCGCGACGCTTCGGCCGTAGGACGAACTCCGGGCGATCGCGCGCATGTCGCGGGTGTTTCGCAGGCGGCGACCCTCCTGGTACCGCTCGGCGCGGTGGAAGTCGCTGGTCTCGGGGCCGCGGTAGCGCTTGGCCGCGAGGATGCAGCTCGCCGACGGGTCGTCGGGAACGGCGCGTTCGAGCAGGAAGACATCCGCCTCCTTGCCCGACTTCACGATGCCGAGCTCGGTGTCGAACGCCCCGGCGCTCGTCACCAGCCAAGCGGGATGGGGAAGAGGGCCGCGTTCGGTCGGCGTGGTCGCCGGCCAGGTGGTCCAGCGCTGGCCAACGCCCGGTTCGAGCCCGGCGAAGGTGGGGATGGTGAAAGACGTTGTAGCGGGAAAGAAGTCGTCAGACAACACGAGTGGTCGCTCCAAGGATGCGGGGCGACCCTGCCGATCGGCGCGCGATCGGCGCGCGATCAGCTGCGAGCGGCCCCTGTGGGTGGGTGAGGTGCGAAGACGGGCACAACAACCGTGTTCATGGCACGCTCCTCTCGCTCGGCTGGGCTTGTGGTGACTCAGCGCTCCCGCGACGGCGGGGCTCGGCCATTCAACCAGGATGCGCGGAGCAGGGGAAGGGCGCGTTACGGGTCCGTTACGGGCGCGGCGCACGATGGGGGAGTCCCCTGGAAGGAGTCTCATGATCCGCTCTCGCCTGCTTCTCGCCGCTCCGCTCGTCGCCGCCGCGCTGTTCCTCACGGCGTGTTCGACCGGTTCGCCGGCCGCCGGTGGCGGAGCGTCTTCGTCGGCGGCGACGTCAGCCTCGGCATCCGCCGGGGCGTCTGGCGGGGCGTCCGCCAACGGCTCCGTCTCGACCGACGGCGTCTGCGGCCTGGTGCCCATCGCGCAGGTGAACTCGATCCTGAAGCGCAGTTACACGACATCGAAGGAGGTCGCGCTTCCGGCGATCTCGATCGCGGATGCCGCGTACTGCTCATACGGGACGGCTGCCTCGCCCGAGCAGTTCGAGATCCAGGTCGCGACGAGTGACCCGGCGGATGCCGCTCAGACCTTCAACCAGGCCACCGGCAACAAGCTCGCCGCGCAGAGCGGCATCGGCGACTCGGCGATGTATTCCGCCTTCTTCCCGGAGCTGCTGGTGGTCTGGGGTCAGACGACCGTCGTGGTCGGCCAGAACGGCTCGGAGAAGGGCGACGCCGCCATCACCCTGGCACAGCTCGAGAAGCTCGCGACGGCGGTCCACGCAGCGAGCTGAGTCGCCACCGTCCGAACGGAAGAGCGCCGGGCTCGGAGCACCCGAAGCTCCGAACCCGGCGCGCCCATCCGAGGGCCGCAACTAGAGAACGTGGATGGCCGTCGCCCGCCAGCGGCGGTCGAGGCCTTCGAGCCGGATCGCCACCGCGCGCGCCCGGGCTCGGCCGCGCACGACGACCACCGCTTCGACGACGCCGTCGCGCGGTTCGCACACCGTCGTGGAGCCGAGCGAGAACGACGGCCGGATGGGCGCCTGCCCTTTGGCCTGCCGCGCGCGGCTCGAGATGACGACCCGCTTGAGCAGATGCCGGTAGACGTCGTCGCTCACCCAGCGGGCGATCTGCTCGAGCTCGCGGGCGCCCGCCAGGATCTCGATCACGCAGCGCGTGAGATTCTCGAGCAGCGGCGCGGGATCGGGAAGGGAACGGGTCGAGGTCGGCTGCTGGCCGAAGAAGTCGTCGGAGTCGAAGCGAGGTCGCAGCGCGCGGACGGCTGTGCCGTCGAAGGCGTCGTCGTCCGCGGCCTCCGATGCGGGCTCGGTGTCGAGAGGCGCGGGGCGGGCCGTCGTGGGACCGGCCGTCGCGGTGTCGAACACGGTGCTCATGGAGCCTCCGAATCGTGCTGAGGATTCGCCCCCCGTCCGGGGGTGGGAACACCCAACCATGCGATCCAAGACATTGTCGATGGGCAGAACTCCCCTGTGGATAACGTCGGAGGCGCCGGCGATCCGTGAATAGCGTCGGCGCATGCGCTGGGACAACCTCTTCGACGACCTGGAGAGCCAGCTCGAGCAGGGGCTCGGCGCCGAAGACGCCGACCTGGGCGCCGAAGAAGAGCGGCTGCGGCTCGGCCGCCTGACTCTGCGCGACCGGCTGCTCGCGATGACCCGGCCCGGTGAGGGAGCCTCGGTGCACCTGAGACTCGCCGTGCGCGACGGTGCGACCATCGCAGTGGCAGTCGGCTCGGTCGGGCGCGATTGGCTGGTCGGCGAGCTGATCGGAGCGCGACGCGGGTCGTGCATCGTGCCGCTGGCTGCGGTTACCGGACTCCTGCCGACTCCCGAGCAACTGGCCCGCAGCCTGGCGGTCGACCCGGGTGCCGAACCGACGGTGTCGCTCTCGACACGCCTCGGCCTCGCCTTCGTGCTGCGTGATCTGTGCCGACGGCGCGCGGCTGTCGACGTGAGCACAGCGTCGGGCGAGCAGCTGCACGGCACGGTCGATCGCGTCGGCCGTGACCACCTCGACCTGGCCGAGCACGAGCCGGGGGTGCCGCGGCGCGCGGTCTCGGTCGACCGCATCCGGATCCTGCCGTTCAGCGAGCTGGTGCTCGTCCGGTTCTAGCGCGGCGCGCCGCTAGCGATCACGCTCGGCGAAGAGCTCCGGGACGTCGGTGAACTCGGCCTGGTTCCACAGGTTTCGCCGGCGGTTCTCTTCGTACTTGCCGGCGATGTAGCCCTCGAGCACGTCGCGTTCAACGCGCCACTGGCCGCCGCTGCCGACCTTGATCGCGGGCAACTCGCCCGATCGCACGAGCGCATACGCCTGACCGGCCGAGATGTTGAGCACCTCGGCGGTATCGGCGAGCGTGAGGAAACGACCGAGACCCGACGGGTCGGACGGCGGCGCGACGGGTGCCATGGCTCGATTATGAACCGCGGCATGCCGGTGCAACCGCCGTGTGGATAACTCGCGGCGCGGTCGAGCGCCACGGGTGACCATGATGCGCATGACTGCTCCGAACGCCGCCGCGCGGCGCACCTTCTCGAAAGCCGGCCGCGGCGCACCCGACCTCCGGCTCGTCCTCGGCGTCCTGCTCGTCGTCGGATCGGTCGCCGGTGTGTACGGGATCGTGGCGGCCGCCGATCGACGCACGACGGTGTACGCGGCGGCGTCGGCCCTCACGCCGGGGGAGCGGATCGACGCCGGCGACCTCGTGCAGCGCAGTGTCGCACTCGACGGGGCGGACCGCCTCTATCTGGCCGCGGGCCGCATCCCGAGCGGTGGTCTCGTGGTCACCCAGCCGGTCGCGAAGGGCGAGCTGCTGCCCACCTCGGCGGTGGGCAGCACCTCGGGGGTTCGCTCCACGTCTCTGGTGCTGCAGCTCGCCACACGGGTCAGCGGGGCGGTGGTCCCGGGCTCGACCATCGATATCTGGGCGGCAGCCGATCCGGATGCCACGGGGGCGGTCTCCGCCGCCGAAACGCCGGGCGATGGGGCGACCGACTCGACGGGTGCGGCGACGTCGGTCGCCACGTCCGCGCCAGCGGTCATCGTCTCCGGTGCCACCGTCGTCAAGGTCCTCGACGATTCCGGGGGATTCTCGGTCGCGAGTTCGGGCAGCACCGTCGAGGTGCTGATCCCGCGCGACAAGGTGGCGCGGCTGTTGCAGGCGGTCGCGCAGAAGGCCTCACTGGCGGTGCTGCCGGCGGGCATCCCGATCGCCGACTCCGCCGGGGCGGGTGACGGGTCGTGACGTCGGTCGCGCTCGCCCTGCCGCTCGCCGATGAGCAGCGGTTGGTCGCCGAAGCCGGTCGGCATGGGCACCGCGTGGTCGCCCGGTGCTCGGGGGCCGACGATCTGGCGGCGCAGCTCGAGACGGCTCGACCAGAACTGGCGGTCGCCGCGGCGGCACCGCAATATCTGAGCTCCCGGGTGGTGGCGGCCTGCGACGCCATCGGCGTCCGATTGCTCGTGGTCGCCGGCTCGGTGCAGGAGCGCCGGTTCGCGGCGACGCTCGGGGTCGTCGATGCGGTGGATGCGCCCTTCGAGTGGGCAGCACGGCGCACCCCGGTGGACACGGGTGTCGACGAGGAGACCCGGGTGCGACCGGCCCGGGCGACGCCGGTTCCGTCGAGCGCCGACGAGGCGCCGCGCCGCGGATTGGTCATCGCCGTCTGGGGTCCCGCCGGGGCTCCCGGACGCACCAGCCTGGCGATCGCGCTGGCCGCCGAAGTGGCTGACGCGCACGCCGCTCGGTCAGGCGGTCAGACGACCATCGCTCTGGCCGACGCCGACACTCATGCCGCCTCGATCGCGCCCGCGCTCGGCCTGCTCGACGAGGCGCCCGGATTCGCCGCCGCGTGCCGCTTGGCCGGCTCGGGTGCGCTCGACCCGCCTCAGTTCGAGCGGATCGCGCAGCAGCACCGGGCAGGGCGGGGCGAGATCCACGTGCTCACCGGCCTGGGGCGCGCCAGCCGCTGGCCCGAGCTCTCCGCGGAGCGCGTGAGCGGCGTGCTCACGGCCGCGCGTGACTGGGCGGCCGTAACCGTCGTCGATGTGGCGGCCGGCTTCGAGCACGACGAAGAACTGATGACCGATCTGAACGCCCCGCGCCGCAATGCGGCGACGATCGAGGTGCTGCGTTCCGCCGATCTGGTGGTGGCCGTCGGCGCCGCCGACCCCATCGGGCTGTCGCGCTACCTCCGGGCCCACGCCGACCTGGCCGAACTCGTCGAGCCCGACCGCGTGCACACGGTGATCAACAAGGTGCGGTCGAGCGCGATCGGTCTGAACCCCGCCGCGCAGGTGAGGCAGACCCTGGCGCGTTTCGGGGGTATCGAGGCGGCCGTGCTCGTGCCCTGGGATCCTGCCGGGTTCGATGCCGCACTTCTGAGCGGCCGCCCACTGCTCGACGCCGCACCCCGGTCGGCGGCTCGGGCGGCGATCAGAGACCTCGCGGGGCTGGTGCGCGCTAACGTCGCACCATGAGCGGTGAACGGGTCCTTGTCACGGGTGGGACGGGCTTCATCGGCTCGCACGCCATCGTCCAACTCCTGGAAGCTGGGTACCGGGTGCGCACCACCGTGCGCAACCTGTCGCGCGCCGACGAGGTGCGCGCGCTTGCGGCCGCGGGAGCCGCATCCTCAGGTCTGAAGATCCCGACCGAGACGATCGAGGTGGTCGCCGCCGATCTGCTGAGCGACGAGGGATGGGCGGAGGCGGTCGCCGACTGCCGTTACGTGCTGCATGTCGCGTCGCCGTTCCCGGTGACGCAGCCCAAGGACGAGAACGAGCTGATCGTCCCGGCGCGCGAGGGGGCGCTGCGCGTGCTCAAGGCCGCCCGTGATGCCGGCGTCGCCCGCGTGGTGCTCACCTCGAGCTTCGCAGCCGTCGGCTACAGCCCGAAGACGCACGACGGCGACTACACCGAGGCCGACTGGACCGATCCGGCCACGCCGGGCATCACCGCGTATGTCAAGTCGAAGACGCTCGCCGAGCGGGCGGCGTGGGGCTTCATCCAGAGCGAGGGCGGCAGCCTCGAGCTCTCGGTGGTGAACCCGGTCGGCGTCTTCGGCCCGGCATGGGGAGCCGACCTCTCCACCTCGGTCGAACTGATGCGGCTCATGCTGACCGGCGGGGTGCCCGTCATCCCGCCCATCTCGACCTCGATCGTCGATGTGCGCGATGTCGCGTCGCTGCACCTGCTCGCGATGACCCACCCGGCGGCGGCCGGCGAGCGATTTCTCGCGGTGGCGGGGCCGCCGATGACCTTCGCCGAGCTGGCGAGCCTGCTGCGCGAACACCTGGGTCCGGCCGCCGCCAAGCTGCCGAGCCGGACGATCTCCGCGGGCATGGTGCGCTTCTTGGCCGTCTTCATCCCGCGACTGCGCGAGCTCGTGCCCCAACTCGGTCAGGTGAAGGGCGCCAGCCACGACAAGGCGACCACGCTGCTGGGGTGGACACCGATCCCGGTCGCGGAGGCCGTCACGGCATCCGCCGACAGCCTCGTGGCACTCGGACTGGTCCCCACGCCGTAGCCTAGGCAGGTGTCGACGCTCTCGGATCTGATGGCGGCCCAGGGCCGCCACGCCGACCCCGACACGGCGGCCGCCGACGTCGAGTGGCTGCACCTGCTGGTCGCCGATGGTCAGCTGCTCGCCGACCTGGCGTTCGCCGACATCGTGCTGTGGGTGCCGACCGCGTCTGACAGCTTCATCGCCGTCGCCCACTCGCGTCCGAGCTCGGCGGCGACGCTGTTCTACCGCGACTTCGTCGGGCAGGAGATCAAGCCGGAGTGGCGTCAGCAGGTCACGCAGGCCTTCGAGACCGGGCAGATCGTCGACACCGCGGCTCCCGACTGGTACGAGGAGACGCCGACGCGGGTGCGCGCCGTGCCGGTGGTGCGCCGGCTCACCGCCAGCGGATCCGCGACCACCGAGCATCCGATCGCCGTGATCACCCGCCACAGCAACCTGAGCGAGGCCCGCACCCCGAGCCGTCAGGAGCTCACCTTCAACCAGTGCGCCAACGACCTGTTCGCGATGATCGCCTCAGGCGACTTTCCCGATCTCGCCGCCCCGAGCGGACCGCGGCGCGGTGCCCCGCGCGCCTCCGACGGCCTGCTCCGCCTGGATGTCGACGGCATCGTCACCTTCGCCAGCCCGAACGGCCTCTCGGCCTTCACCCGCATGGGCTTCGTCGGCGAGCTCGAGGGGGAGTCGCTGGCCGAGGTCACGACGGCTCTCCTCAGCGGCAAGCTGATCGTCGACGAGTCGCTGCCACTCGTGGTCACGGGTCGGGCACCGTGGCGCACCGACATCGAGGCGAAGGGCGTGACGCTGACGCTGCGCACCATCCCGATCCGTCATCGCGGCGAGCGGGTCGGAGCCATCGTGCTGGTTCGCGACACCACCGAGGTGCGGCATCAGGAGCAGGAGCTGATCACCAAAGACGCGACGATCCGCGAGATCCACCACCGCGTGAAGAACAACCTGCAGACCGTGGCGTCGCTGCTGCGCATCCAGGGCAGGCGCACGCACAACGAGTCGGCACGGGAGGCCCTGAACCAGGCGATGCGGCGCGTCTCGGCGATCGCGGTGGTGCACGACACTCTGAGCGAGGGACTCGACCAGAACGTCGACTTCGACGACGTGTTCGATCGCGTGCTGATGCTGATCACCGAGGTGGCATCCGGGCACACGACGACCGTCCGCCCCAAGAAGACCGGAACCTTCGGCGAACTTCCGAGCGAGTACGCCACGCCGCTGGCGCTCGCGCTGACCGAGCTGGTGACCAACGCCGTCGAGCACGGCCTCGCGGGTCGGGCGGATGGCGAGGTCGAGATCTCGGCGAAACGCAAAGACGGTCAGTTGCGGGTGCGGGTGCGCGACAACGGAGTCGGGCTCGCCGAAGGCAAGGTCGGCTCAGGACTGGGCACGCAGATCGTGCGCACCCTCATTCAAGGCGAACTCGGCGGAACGATCGACTGGCACACCCTCGAGGGTGAGGGCACGGAGGTCACGATCGACGTGCCGCTGCGCTGGGTGACGAAGAAGGGCGCGTGAACCTAGCTGGCACGCCGTGCACGGGCCGCGCGACGCTTGAGCGCGCGGCGCTCGTCTTCGCTGAGGCCGCCCCAGACACCCGAGTCCTGGTTGGTCTCGAGCGCGTACTGCAGGCACATCTCGGTTACGGAGCACCGGGCGCACACCGACTTGGCCTTGTCGATCTGGTCGACTGCCGGGCCCGTGTTTCCCACCGGGAAGAACAATTCCGGGTCGGCGGTGAGACAGGCGGCTTTGTCACGCCAATCCATGGTGGTACTCCTTCATTGTTGCTGTTGACGCAGTCACGGAGTCAGGGTTTTTCGATTCCGCGCGCGGTCGAAGAGTCATCGAAAAAAGGGGGGAAAAGATTTCGGGACTCACCTACGACCCTGTAGGCGTCACATCAACCGATTCAAGAGTTTCATACTTGTTACGGCTAATCAATAGTTACGAATGGGATAACACTGTGAGCATTGCCCGCCGTCCCGCCCTGCTGTGGCTGTTGATCGTGCTCCTGGCGATCGAATTCCTGGGGCTCGCGGCCCTGGCGATCGTGCTGCTGATCGAGACGTTGACCGCACCAAGCTCGATCATGGGAGGCGGGATCGCGCTGACCGTCATCGGATTCGTCGCGGCGGCGTGGCTGGGCGCGATCGTCGTCGGTGCCCTGCGCGGCCAGTCCTGGATCCGCGCCGCCGCCATCGTGTGGCAGGTGCTGCAGGTCGCCATCGGCGTCGGTGCGCTGCAGGGCCAGCTCGCCCAGCCGGTCTGGGGCTGGCCGCTCATCGTGCTCGCGGCGGTCGTGCTCCTGCTGCTCTTCGTGAATCCCGTCGTGGCCGCGATCCCCGGTCGGCGTGACGCCTCGTGAGCCAGACTCCGATCCCTGCTCTCGACCTGCACGGTCTGACCAAGCGCTTCGGCGCGACCACGGCCGTCGACGCGATCGACCTCGTCGTGCCGAGCGGTTCGTTCTACGGCGTTGTCGGCCCTAACGGCGCGGGCAAGACCACGCTGCTCTCGATGGCGACCGGTCTGCTGCGGCCCGATGCGGGAACGGCCGCCGTGCATGGCGTCGACGTGTGGAGCGATCCGATCGCGGCCAAGCGCCAGATCGGCAACCTCGCCGACGGCGTGGATCTGTTCGACCGCCTCACCGGCGAACAGCTGATCACCTACACCGGGATGCTGTTCTCCCTCGACAAGACCACGATCGCCGAGCGCACGCGCGATCTGCTCCAGCTGCTCGACCTCGAGGGCAGCGCCGGCACGCTCGTGAGCGATTACTCGGCGGGGATGACGAAGAAGATCGCGCTGGCGTGCGCGCTCATCCACTCGCCCCGCGTGGTCGTGCTCGACGAGCCGTTCGAGTCGGTCGATCCGGTGTCGGCGGCGAACATCCGCGACATCCTGGAGGGCTTCGTGCGCTCGGGCGGCACGGTCGTGGTGTCGAGCCATTCGATGGATCTCGTGCAGCGCATGTGCGATCACGTCGCGATCGTGGCGCGCGGCCGGGTGCTCGTGGCGGGCACGACCGACGAGGTCCGCGGGTCGGGAACCCTCGAAGACCGCTTCCTCGAACTGGTCGGCGGCCGCCGCTTCAGCGAGGGGCCCGAGTGGTTGCGGCGCTCCTGAGGCTGCGGTTCCGCGTGCTCGCCAACACGCTGAACCGCAACGTGCTGCAGCTGCTCGCCGTGGTCTTCGGCGCGCTGCAGACCGTGGTCATCCTGATCATCGCGGTCGCCGGACTCGCGGTGCTCGTCATCTACCCGCAGCCGGTTCAGCAGGCGACGGTGGTGATCGGCGGGGTGGCCGTCACGCTGGGATGGTTTCTGATCCCGCTGCTGGCGACGGGCATCGAGCCGACCGTCGACCCGCTCAAGCTGTCGCCCTTTCCGCTGTCCGTTACGAAGTTGATGGCCGCCATGGTCCTGGTCGGCGCGACCTGGATCCCCGGCATCGCCACGCTGATCGTGTCGATCGCGACCGTGCTGACCTGGCGCGCGACGCCGGGTGCGGCGTGGGCGGCCGTCGGGTGCGGCCTAGTGGCCACACTGATCTGCATCGTCGGATCCCGGATGACGGCCTCGCTGACCGCGAACCTGGTCGCCGGTCGTCGCCGCCGCGATCGAGTGGCAGCGGTGCTCGTCGGGGTGCTCGTGCTGCTCGGCCCGGTCGCGCTGGCGGTGGTTCTCGGGCTCTCCTCGGACGCGCCGTTCCCGGCCACCGCCGACGTGCTCGGCTTCACGCCGTTCGGCGCGATCTGGAGCGTGCCGGGGCAGCTCGCGGCCGGGCATCCCGCCCCCGCCCTCGGATCACTCGCCATCGCCTTCGCCACCCTCGGGCTCATGGTCATCATCTGGCGGGGCAGCCTGCTGGCCACCTTCCGCTACCGAGGAGGCGGAGCGGGTCATCGGCAGGTCGCGGCCGGACGACTGGGGCTGTTCGCGGTCGTGCCCGCGACCCCGGTCGGAGCCATCGGCGCACGGTCGCTGCTCTATTGGGCACGGGATGCGCGGTTCGCCCGGCAACTGGTGCTCGTCCCGCTCATGCCCGCTCTGCTGATCCTGCTGGGTGCGCTCGTGCACGTCAGCTGGACGGCCTATCTCGCCACTCCGATCGTCGCGGGGCTGCTGCCGCTGACCCTGTTCGCGGTCATCTCGTACGACGGGACTGCGTTCGCGCTGCACCTCTCGACCGGCGTGCGGGGCATCGACGACCGGATCGGCAGAGCGGCGGCTCTTCTGGCCTTCGCGCTGCCGGCGCTGATCATCGTGTCGTTGGTGTCGCTGGGGGTGGTGGACGGCTGGCGCGACCTGCCGGCGATCCTGGGCATCTCGCTAGGGGTGCTGCTGTCGGGGCTGGCGACCGTCTCGGTGTCATCGGCGTCGATCGTCGTCCCGGTGGCCCGATCGGGCCGCAACCCGTTCACGGCGCAGGCCGGCTCCGGGATGACGTCGCTGGCCGCGTCGTACGCGGTCACCGGGGTGACGATCGCGCTCGCCGTGCCCGAGATCGCGCTCGGGATCGCGGCCCTCGTCATCCACTCGGCGCTGCTGGGGTGGCTCGCGCTCGCGGTCGGGGCCCTGTGGGGAGCCGGATCGCTCGTGATCGGCGTGCGCGTGGGCGGGCGCATCCTGGATCGAACCGGCCCGGCCCTGCTCGCCAGGATGCGGCGTACCGGCGGCTAGGGGCCTCGCTCAGGCGGCGAGCCCGAGCTTCTTCCGCAGCATGGCGACGTGGCCGGTGGCCTTGATGTTGTACAGCGGGAGGGTGATCCGACCGTCTTCGTCGAGCACGAAGGTGGCCCGGATCACGCCGTGCACCACGCGACCGTAGAGCTTCTTCTCGCCGTAGGTGCCGTAGAGCTCGTGCACCTCGCGCGTCGGATCACTCAGCAGCGGGAAGGTCAAACCCTTGTCGGCGACCATCCTCTGGATCGCCGGCGGCTCGTCGCGCGAAACGCCGACCACCGAGTACCCCGCGTTCTCGAGGGTGCCGAGGCTTTCCTCGAAATCGCAGGCCTGGGCCGTGCAGGCGGGCGTGCCGGCCTCGCCGTAGAAGTACAGGATGACCTTGCGCCCCCGCAGCGCCGAGAGCGTGACGCGGCGCCCGTTCTGGTCGGTCAGGGTGAAGTCGGGAGCGAGCTCGCCTGCCTGCAGGCGCACGGGATCTGACACGGTTTCCACCCTAGGGCGACGGGGTGATATCGTGTCCATTCGGTCCGGTTCACGCCGGAACCGCGCACCTCTAGCTCAATTGGCAGAGCAACTGACTCTTAATCAGTGGGTTCCGGGTTCAAGTCCCGGGGGGTGTACTCGAAGCCCCGCAACCTCTCGCCAGGTGCGGGGCTTTGTTCATGCCCGGAAGGCTCCAGTCATGATTTCGTCATGATGCCTCAGCTCAAGGGCGGACGCGCGATGCCGTGACACCGCCTCGGCGACTTCGTCCAATCGGTCGGGCCAGAGATCCGCGTACGTTCAGGGTCATGGACGCGTCGGCGTGCCCCAGCATCCGTTGGACGACCTTCACGTCCGCGCCTGCCGCGATCGCCATGCTCGCAGCAGTGTGACGAAGCGCCTTCGGAGTCAAGTTGCGGTGAGGGAGTCGCGCTGCCCGCACAGCCGGATTCCAAACTCGGCTTCGCCAGTTGTGGATGTTGATGAACTGACCGCGGACCGTGTCGACTAGCGGGTCTGTCGCGGCCTTGCCCACGCTCAACGCTGCAAGGTCATCAATAAGGTGCGGGGCGATCGGCACCTCTCGGCGTTCGCCGTGCTTAGGCTCTCCGAAGATCGCCGCACCGTTGATGTCAACTGTGGCCGTCCGTCGGATCTTGATGCGGCGGGCCGGAAGGTCTACGTGCTGCACCTGGAGCGCGACAACTTCGCCCGGACGCAGCCCAGAGAACGCCATCAGTTCGATCATGACGGCATCGGCCTTGCGACCAACCTCGGTCGCCGCGGCTACCAACTGCTCGACTTCGATGTAGTCGAGCAAGACCTTGTCGGTTGCCCTGGTCTTCGGGAGTTCGACTCCTCGCGCGGGATTCGAGTTCAGCCACCCGAGCTCGACTGAGTTGGCAAGCGCGGCTTTGAACGGAACCCACACTGCTGTTAGCCCGGCGGGGCTGAGCCCGCCCCCACGGACTCGACGCCCGACCGCATGCGGCGCAGAGCCTTCGATCAATTGAGAGACCCACTGGTCAATCTCAGTTCGCTGAATCGATGACAGGGAGCGATTCGACCAACGCGGCAAGGCCCACAACTCGAGCGCGTCCCGATACCGAAGCAGCGAAGCTCCACTTGGTCGCTTCTTGCCCTCCAGCCACGCTGCAGCGGCGTCTGCGAATGTTTTGCGGGTCTGATCAGGAAGGCGGTAACTCCCCTCGCGAAGTTGATGCTCGGTCTTGGTCCGAAACGCTTCTGCTTCGCCTAGCCGCTCAAAGTTCTTGGATACGAGCTTCCTCGTGCCATCGTGTTGCTCCGCGTAGTGCGAAACCTGCCAGCGGGAGCCGTGCCCGTTATTTGCCTTCTTGATCGTCTTCTTGCCAGTCGACGGGTCGACGGCCCACCAGCGATCAGTGATCCAAACCTTCACGTGCCCTCCCGCGTGATCGATGGCTCAAATATCCATCACGCCGACGACACGGTTTGGTACCGCTCAGGCTAGATCGCGTCCATGATTGTGCGGACGATACCGATGATCCCGATTACCACGAACACAGGGCCGAGGATCAGGTAGCCGATCGCCGCGGCCTTCACTCCGCTTTCGCGGTAGACGCGGTTCGCAATACGACGCCCTAACATCTGCGAACCTGCGCCTCGGAAGAACTCGGCGACCTTCGTCGTATTTCGCATGAAGTAGATCCCGAGGACAAAGAAGCCGGCGGCCAGACCTGTCCATACGACGAGGAAGATGACCTTGCCGACCGGGTCGTCTTCCATGTCGCTCATTCTGCGGATGTGAGACAAACACGCGTCGCATGCTGCCGCGCGAGCGTCGCTCGCTTGCCATCGAGGTGTGGGCAAGGGAGCGTGCTCCGCGGCAGTGGCAGTTACCTGGTCGCGGGGCGCGACCGGGTAAACGACATTTACGTGCGGCTCTGCCCTGCAATCCCGCCCCTGCCGGCCGACGGCCGCTTTCCAACCTCCCGCACTCAACTGTGTCGATCACGGGAGGTTGGAAAGTGCGCAGGGGCGGAATTCCAGGGCAGGTGTAGGTCCTACAGGTTCATCAAGAGGACGAGGACGATGACGATGACGATGACGAGCAGGAGGACGAGAACCACGATGACCACGACGAGCAGCACGATGAACAAGCCGATGAACACGTCGACGAAGAGGCCGACCAAGCCGTAAGCGAGGACGTCGTCGCCGCCCAGGATGCCGCCGCCGATGCCGCCGACGATGCCGCCGACGATGCCGCCGCCGCCGACGATGCCGCCGCCGCCGACGATGCCGCCGCCGCCGACGCCGCTCCCTCCGCGGCTTTGTGGGCCGTTGCTGCTGCTGCTGCCTCCGCTGTCGTCGTCGCCGTTGCGGAGATGGTTTTGCCGGTGGACGGGATATGCGTTGGTGGATAGAGGGGACGTTGGGAATCCCAACGTGTGTAGCCGTACGGCGACAAACCGAAATGTAGCCGTACGGCGACAAATCATTATGTAGCCGTACGGCGACAAATGCTAATGTAGCCGTACGGCGACAAACAGGGGGAGCGATGCTTACTGTCCGAGAGGCTGCAGCGGTCGTACGAGAACTGCGAACGCAACGCGGGTGGACCCAAACGGAGCTCGCTAGCAGGGCTCGGGTTTCGCGTTCGTTCGTAGCTGAGCTTGAAACCGGAAAGTCAACGCTCGAGGCAGCAAAGCTCTTTGACGTATTTCAGGCGTTTGGGCTAGAGATAGCGCTGCGCGATCGCTCGTCTGGACTCGTCCGATGGTGACCGAACTGGTCGTTTACCTGGACGGCGAACGATGCGGCAGCGTCGAGCAAACGCAAACGGGGAACGTCACGTTTACCTACACCGACGACTACCGCATGCGACCCGGCGCGACCCCGTTGTCTCTGTCGATGCCTCTCGCGGCAGCCACTCACAAGAAGCGCGCGATCCTTCCATTCCTCCAAGGGCTGCTTCCCGACAGCGAAGAGGCGCTTAACGCGATAGCTCGGCGCTACGGGATATCGTCCCGCAGCCCGTTTGCGCTCCTGAAGCATGTTGGTGCGGATGTGGCCGGTGCGGTCCAGATTGTTGCTCCCGAGATGGAGTCGTCGGACGCCGTGGGCAAGCGAGGCAAGAGCCGGGCGGTCGATGAGTCCGAGATCGGCAAAATGCTCAGACAGGTCCTCGATGAGTACGCCGAGGGAGTGCCGTTCATCGGAAGTGTGGGTAATTTCAGCCTTGCAGGAGCGCAGCCAAAGATCGCCCTGTTCAAGTCCGAGCAGGGTCGATGGGCGGTACCGGAAGGCGCCACCCCTACGACTCACATCTTTAAGCCAGTAGCTGGGACCGTGAGACGGATTGATGTGGTCGAGCAGATGACGATGTCGGCCGCACGGATGCTTGGCTGCAACGTGGCGTCATCGACTCTCCAAACCATCGATGGCCTCGATGTCTTTGTGACCGAGCGCTACGACCGGAAACTTGAGGCTGGACGTTGGCGTCGACTCCATCAGGAGGACTTCTGCCAGGCGCTGAGTGTGCCCCCAGACAAGAAGTACCAGCACCGCGACGGTGGGCCGGGTCTTGCGAAGATCGCTGAACTGATCCGTTCACTCCCATTCGAATCCGATCGGCAGGAGGTCGGGCGCGACTTCTACCGTGCGTTTGTCTTCAACGTGGTGGCCGGCTGCACGGACGCGCACGCGAAGAACTATTCGCTGATGCTTCAGGGCGAGAGCGTGCGCCTTGCTCCGCTTTACGACCTAGTCACCTACGCGCCGTATTGGGATGGGCGCGCCCGCCTAGACACCGCGATGAGCGTGGGTGGCGAGTACGCGCTCGAGCGCATCAGTGTGCAGAAGCTAGTCGCCGCGGGCAAGCAGTTTGGCGTCGGGCATGACGCCGAGGAGCTTGTGCAAACAATGCGGGCAGGCATGATCGACGCATTCGCCACGGCGCGCACCCAACTCAACTCATCTGCCCGCGAAGTCAAGAAGATCGCTGATGAGCTGATGGCCGGGCTCGAACGAATGCCGCTGGTCCAGTCATGATTTCGTCATGACGCAGTGATCATCCGATCTCGATCCACCTGATCGCTTCGATAGCAATTCACTTGGTTGCGTTCGCGTCTTGATGTCGTCACGTCCCGTTCGATCACGTTGATGACGCTTCGATTTGCCTGGACTAATCAGTGGGTTCCGGGTTCAAGTCCCGGGGGGTGTACGAAAGCCCCGTTACCTCTCGCCAGGTGCGGGGCTTTTTCTGTGCCGGGAGCGCGACAGCGCAGCCGCGTCGTTGCCGGTCGAAAACGTCGAGCAAACGTCGAGCATCCGGGCCATACGCTTCGACCGTGGCCACCTCCAACAAGCAGCGCAGCGCCGATCAGCGACGAGAGAAGTTGGAGCGGATCAGGCTCGAACAGCGCAGGCGCGAGCGCAGTCGTCGGATCCTGATCGGGACCGTGATCGGGCTGGTGGCGGCGCTCACGGTGGTCATCGTCATCGTGGTGACTCGACCCCAGGGCGGCACAGGCGCGGAGGCGGGTTCGGGTGCGGGTGCAGGCACGAAGAGTCAAATCCTCCCCGCCGCACCGAGCGGAGCCAAGACCGTGCAGCAGCCGGCCACCACGGTCGCCGACACCAGCGGAATCCCGGGCGTTCTCGCCTGGGACACCACGGGATGGCCGGGAGACGGAGCCGCTCACCCCGGCGCCCTCGAGCATCAGCATGTCGACGGTCCGGTGACGTATGCCGTCACTCCGCCGGTCGGCGGACCCCACAACGGGATCTGGATGAACGCCGGCGTCTACACGAAGCCGATCCCCTCCGAGCGCGCGGTGCACAACATGGAGCACGGCGCGGTGTGGATCACCTACGGGCCGGATCTGCCGGCTTCCGAGGTCGCGGCCTTGACCGCGTTCGTCACCCGGCAGTCCCTCATCCCGGAGACGGGAGAGACGGCCACCGGCGCCCCGACGACCAACTCGAACCGCTACATCGATTTGAGCCCCTGGGCGACCAGCGCGCTGCCTGCGCCGATCGTGATGAGCGCGTGGGGGCACCAGCTGCGTCTCACGGATGCCACCGACCCGAGGATGCAGAAGTTCGTGGACACCTTTCGCAACAGCCGGACGTACTCGCCCGAGTATGGTGCGGCCGTCGACGGCATCCCGATTCAAACCGGAGGTCGTCCGGCCTCCGACGGGAGCTCTGAGCCGAACCCGCCGGGCACCGTGCGGTAGCGGTCAGCTGCCGATCCGCGGGCACGGCCGCCGACCGCGCCGCCTACCCCTGATCGCGCGCCGACGCCAGCCCCTGAGCGCGATTTCTTCGACGGGCATAGAGTCAGCCCATGCCCCAGCCTCCCGAACTTCCCGAGCAATTCCGCTCGTTCGGAAACGTCTTCGACGTGCTGGCTGACGACCGTCCGATGCACTGGACGATCTGGAGTCTCGACGGCTGCATCGGCGAGATCTCGTGGAGCGACGGCGTCTGGGTTTCGCATCCCGAAACCGATGGAGACGTCGAGGGCGCGGGCGACACTCCGCATGAGCGCTGGCAGGACGCGATCGACGCGGTGATCGCCGGCTGACGTCAGCGATCCTCGTGGGGGCCGTTGATCGGGATCAGCGTCCCTTCTTCCGTGATCTGCAGGCCGAAGTTCGAGCTGGCGGAGCTCGCGAGGGTCTCCACCCGTTCCCGGTTGATCGAAGGCGTCTTGCTGCCATCGAACTCGAACCAGAGCGGGATGCCGTTGTCGATCCAGATGGCGTTGCGGCCGCCGCCGGCCGCTGCGCTGTTGCGCCAGCTGATGAAGAAGTTCTCGCTGCGGCGCAGCTTCATCCCGATGACGATCTGCAGATGCGCGAGTAGCCGGTCATCGAGATGGAGGTCTCGGGTGTTGTAGTGAAGAGTTCCCACGACTCCCCTTTCGCGGAGGTCGCAACAAACGTGGGGGATCGTGAAGCGAAAATCAAGCCCTCGCGAAGAGCAGTCGTCAGCGCCCCCGTGCGCTCGGAGGCAGACACTCGCGCTGCAACCCGTACCGTCAGCGCGCCACTCTCACGGAGCCGCTCTTCTCGTTGTGGGCTGTGAAACCTGGTTTTGTTCCGGTCACGGCGACCGAGAGCTTCGCACCTCGGTCTGCTGCCGTGATCAGGTAGGTGGCCTCGCCGGCGCCGCTGATCTTCTTGCCATCTCGGTACCACTGGATCGCGAGAGTCACCGGCGCGGGCGACCAGCTGCCGAGGACTGCCGTCAGGGTGTTTCCCACACGCGGTGTTCCGGAAAGGGTCGGCGTGTCTCCCGTCAATGTCCCGCCTGTGACGAGAGCGGTGGGCGCGCTGGCGACCGTCGCCGAGGAATATCCCTTTTTCGATCCGGTGACGGAGACGGTCAGAGTCGCGCCGGCATCCGCTTGGACCGCGCGGTAGTGGTCCTTCGTCGCACCGGGGATCGGCACTCCAGATCGGAGCCACTGATAGCTGAACGACACCGGCTTCGGGCGCCACGTTCCCGTCCTGGCCGTCAAGGTGTGTCCGACGCGGGGGGACCCCGAGATCGTCGGAGTCGACGTCGTCAACTTGGGCAGCGCCACGGCGGCAGCCAGGGTGATGTCCGTGCCGCTCAGGTTCTGGCCGGCCGCTAGGGTGATCGGGGTCGCGGTCGCCAGACTGCTGTGGTTCAGGTACCACTGCGACGAGAAGTCCGTCGTATCACCCTGGGGATCGATCTCCAGGAAGTACGTGCCGGCCGGGAGATTGCCGATGGTGTACGTGCCATCCAGGTTCCCGTAGACCTGGCTGGCCTGCGAGCCGTCTGGGCGGACCGCGGTGATCGTCGCGTTCGCCGCGGGGAACGACGTTCCGTCCGCGATCAGGCCGGTGACGGTGCCCGAGATGGTCGCGCCGGCACCCAACGCGGCGTCGATCCCGGTCACGTGCTCTTGGTCGCCCACGTGGATGGGGCTTGCCGCGGATGGTGTCGTCGCCCCGTTCCACCAGCCGGCAGCATAGCTTCCTGCTCCCGACGCGTCGAAGGAGACGGTGTAGTCGCCCTCAGTGAGGCCCGGGATCGTGTAGTTCCCCGAGGCATCCGCAAAGCCGCTGACTCCGTACGACTCGCCCGCCTTGGTTGCGTAGGCCGAGCCGTAGGGAATCGGGTTGCCTGACTCGTCTTTGATCGTCCCGCTGATGCTCGACCCGCTCACGAGTGTGGCGTCGTAGCCGCTCACCTGCGTCGCCGCGGGAAGGTCGAAGTACTGGGCGCCCGTCAGGGTCGAGGCACCGGACCACCACTGCGGGAGGAGGCCGTCTGCAAACGGTGGGTAGAACTGGAGGGTCGTCGAGCCGGCTGCGAGTCCGGACAGCGTATAGCTCCCGTCCGATGCGGTGGCCCCGCTCGTGATCACCCCTCCGCCCGGCAAGAGGGCGCTGACGGACGCGAACGCCAGTGGAGAGCCATCCGGGCCGGTGACTGTCCCGCTGATGGACGAACCGGGCTGGAGCACCGCGTCCTTACCCGTCACCGTATGCCCGGCGGTCACGGCGAAGTAGGTCGCGTCGTCGAGCGACTCGACTCCCCCGTAGTACTGCGGGGCGACGTTGGTGCCGTAGGGGCCCGCGAAATACAGCGTGTAATTGCCCGGTTTCACACCCGTCACGGTGAACGTGCCGTCGGCTGCGGTTCCGATCCCGAACAGATCGCCGGGACCGTTCACCACGGCGCCCTGAGCGACCAAGGCGACGGTCGCCGATTCAGTCAGCGGGCCCGTCGACAGACTCACTGTGCCCGTGATGGAACCTCCCAGAGCGAGCGCGACGTTCACCCCTGTGACGGTCTGCCCGTCGTTCACCGTGAACGCAGACGTGGTGGTGCCCAGGTGGCCGGAGTTGTAGTCATCCGAGACCTGCTCGACGTAGTTCGCGGGCTGGAGACCCGTGAACGTATACGTGCCGCTGGAGTCGGTCGATGTGGCAGAGACCTGCGTGCCACCGGGAAGCGTGAGGGTGACGCCGACGTCGGGGAGCGGGGCCCCCGTGTCTGCCGCCGTGACGACGCCCGAGATGCTCGCGGTGGCCGAGGCGCTCGCGGAGAGGGGCGCGAGAGTGGCCGCCGTCATCGCCACGGCGAGTGCGGCAAGGGCCGCGGCCGCAGCCCGCAGTGGACGAGGAGCAGGGGAACGACGGACGCGGATCACGGAAGCCTCACTCGATTCGGATGGAAGAAACGGCGAGACGTCTGCGAGAGATGCTCGGTGATCGTGAGTCTAGGTCCGGCGAGAAATCCGTGGCAAGCAAGAGTCGTAGGCTCGAACCATGGACTTCCGCTACCTCGGCAACTCGGGCCTCAAGATCTCTGAAATCACCTACGGCAATTGGCTGACCCATGGATCGCAGGTGGAGAACGACGCGGCGCTGGCCTGCGTGCGCGCCGCCCTCGATGCCGGCATCACCAGCTTCGACACGGCGGACGCCTACGCGAACACGGCCGCCGAGACCGTGCTGGGCGAGGCCCTCAAGGGGGAGCGGCGGGCCTCGCTCGAGATCTTCACCAAGGTGTACTGGCCGACCGGGCCGAAGGGGCCGAACGACTCGGGGCTGAGCCGCAAGCACATCTTCGAGTCGATCGACGGATCGCTGCAGCGGCTTCAAACGGACTACGTCGACCTGTACCAGGCCCACCGCTACGACACCGAGACGCCGCTGGAAGAGACGATGCAGGCGTTCGCGGATGTGGTCCGCCAGGGCAAGGCGCTCTACATCGGCGTGAGCGAGTGGACGGCCGACCAGCTGCGGGCCGGACACGCGCTGGCGACGCAGCTCGGCATCGAACTGATCTCGAACCAACCGCAGTATTCGGCGCTCTGGCGGGTCATCGAGCCGGAGGTCGTACCCGCGTCGATCGAACTCGGGATCTCGCAGATCGTCTGGTCGCCGGTGGCGCAGGGCGTGCTCGCCGGCAAGTATCAGCCCGGAGCGCCGCTGCCCGAGGGATCGCGCGCCACCGATGCGAAGGGCGGCGAGAACACGATCAAGCCGTTCCTGCGCGAGGAGGTGCTGTTCCGGGTGCAGAAGCTTGCGCCGATCGCGGCCGGGCTCGACCTGACCATGGCGCAGCTCGCGGTGGCCTGGGTGCTGCAGAACCCGAACGTGTCGGCAGCGATCATCGGGGCGTCGCGCCCCGAGCAGGTGGCCGAGAACGTGAAGGCGTCCGGTGTCGTGCTGCCGGCGGACGCGATGGCGGCGATCGATGAGGCGCTCGGCGACGTGGTCGTGAGCGACCCCGCGGAGACGGCCGAGCGCGGCCCCAAGTCGCGGCCGAGCTGAAACGGCGCTACTGGCTCAGTCGTCGAGCACCGCGAGCGCGTCGATCTCGACCAGCATCTCGGGCAGCGGCAGGGTGACGAATACCGTGGTGCGTGCCGGCAGGATGCCGCTGGGCAATCGCTCGGCCGTCAAGAACTCGGTATAGGCATCGTTCATCGCGGCGAAGTGCTCGCGCGCCGTGAGGTAGACGCGCAGCATCACGACGTCGTCGAGCGTGGCTCCGCCTGCTTCGAGGATCGCGAGCACGTTGTGCAGCGTCTGGGTCGTCTGCGCGCCGACGTCATCGAGTGACGGGTAGCTGCCCGTCTTCGGGTCGACGCCGCCCTGGCCCGACACCTGCACGATCGCGCTCTTTCGCACGCCTTGCGAGAAGACCGGGAGCGGTGGTGGGGCGAGTGGGGTCTCGAGTCGGGTCTTCGACGTCATGGGCGCAACGCTAGCGTGGGGCCATGGTGTCTGCCCCGGTTCCGGATGACGGCCTCATCCTGGGCGTGCGGCACAAGTCGGTGCCGGCGCGATTCTGGGGCAGAGCGGCCGCCGAGGTCGCGGCGGAGCGGCATCCGCTGAGCGAGTTCTCCACCCCGCTGCTGACTCTCGATCGCTCGGCATCGGACCACAACGTCGCCGCGCTGATGGCCTGGGCCGACGAGCGCGGCCTGAAGCTGGCGCCGCACGGCAAGACGACCATGGCTCCCACGCTCTGGCGTCGCCTGTTCGATGCCGGCGCCTGGGGGTTGACCGTGGCCACCCCCTGGCAGGCCCAGGTGGCACGCGCAGCCGATGTGGAGCGGTTGCTGATCGCCAACGAGGTGGTCGACCCGGCAGGGATCGCCTGGCTGGCCGAGCAGACGGATGCGGGGGTCGAGATCGCCTGCTGGGTCGACTCGGTCGAGGGTGTCCGGTTGCTCGCGGAGTCGGCAGGCACGCGCCCGGTGGACGTTCTGGTCGAACTCGGCGCTCCCGGCGGCCGCACGGGTGCGCGCGGCACGGAGGCCGCGCTCGCGGTGGCGCGTGCCGTGCTGGCCACGCCGCGCCTCCGCCTGCGCGGAGTCGCCGGCTACGAGGGGTCGTACGGCGCGGATCGCGCGCCGACGACCCTGGCACGCGTGCGCGGGTATCTGGTCGAGTTGCGGGAGCTGGCCGAGACGCTGTTGTCGTGGGATGCGGTGCGCGATCCGATCGTGACGGCGGGCGGCAGTGCGTTCTTCGAGCTGGTGGCGGAGGAGCTGGCGCCGCTGGCGGCGTCGCGGGGGCGCGACGTCACGGTCGTGCTGCGATCGGGGGCGTTCCAGGCGCACGACGAGGTGTTCTACGACGGGATCTCGCCGTTCGCCCAGCCGGGGTCGGCCCAGGTCGAGTTCAGGGCGGCGCTGGCGATCTGGTCGCGCGTGGTGTCTCGGCCGGAGCCGACGCTCGCGTTGCTCGACGCGGGCAAGCGCGACCTGCCCGTGGATCTGGGCCTCCCCGTCGTGCACGGGCATCCGGACGCCGTGGTCACGGGGGTCAACGACCAGCACAGTTATCTGTCGACCCCCGCGGACTCGACCCTCGCGGTCGGCGACGTCGTGCGGCTCGGGATCTCGCATCCCTGCACGGCTTTCGACAAATGGCGACTGATCCCGGAGGTCGAGTCGGCGGACGTCGCCGATCCGGTGGTCGTCGGCTTCGTGGAGACGTACTTCTAGTCGCGCTGTTCTGGTTCTCAAGTGCAGCACTTGAGAACCAGAACGCCGCGGACATGCCGATGGCCCCGGCGGCGAACCACCGGGGCCATCGAGTCAACGAGACGGGCTACTTCTTCTTCGGTGAGGGCTTCTTGGCTGCCGCAGGTGCGGCGTCGCCCGTGCCGAAGACCTCCTTCTCCATGGCGTCGTAGCCCTCCGCCTCGGGGTCGCGGTGCAGGCCGCCGCTGAGCGCGTACTCCTCCTCAGGCGAGAGCACCAGGCGCTTGCGGCCGTAGACGGCGAACACCAGCAGGCCGATCGCGTACACGACCGCGATGGCGGCGATCGCGATCTGGTAGCCGGGGTTGAACAGGAACGCGATGAAGATCGCCAGAGCGATCACGCCCGCGATCACGGCGCCGACGATTCCGGTGGGGCTCTTGTACGGACGCACCGCGTTCTTGAAGCGGCGGCGCAGCACGACGAAGGCGATCATCTGCATCAGGTACGAGACAACCGCTCCCCAGATCGCGATGTTCAACTCGATCGCCCCGGCGACGCTGCCGACTCCCTTGCTCGCTGCGGTGATGGCATCCACCACGACGAGCACGACGTAGCCGATTACCGCGCCGACCACCAGGGCGATCAGCGGGGTCTTGCGCTTGCCGGTCACCGACAGGAACTGCGGGTAGTAGCCGGCGCGCGAGAGCGAGTACATGTTGCGTCCGTAGGCGTACATGATGCCCTGCAGCGAGGCGAGCAGCCCGATGAGCGCGAAGACGGCGAGCACGCCGTCCAGCCCCTTCGGCACCATCTTCGAGAACCCGTCGACCAGCGGCTGACCAGACGCCTGCGTGGCGGCCAGGCCGAGCACGCCGGTGTTGAAGATCAGCACGGCCACCGCCGCGACCGAGAGCGTGATGAGCGCGATGATGCCGGCACGCGGGATGACGCGGGCCGGGTTGTGCGTCTCCTCCGAGGCGAGCGGCAGCTCCTCGATGCCCAGGAAGAACCACATCGCGAACGGGATCACGGTGAAGATCACGAGCCAGCCGTGCGGCAGCAGTTGGCTCTGCCCGGCGTCCGGCTTGGTGTTGAGCAGGTTGGACGCGTGGAACCCGCCGCTCGCCAGCGACACGATGACGAAGAGCGCGAGGATCGCGAGCGCGAGCACCGACACGACGATGGCGAGCCGGAATCCGATCGCCGCGCCGAGCCAGTTGACGACCACGAATACCGCGTAGAGCAGCAGGTAGGCGAGCCATCCCGGCAGCTGGAAGTGGAAGAAGGCGTTCAGCGCGAAGTTCAGGTATCCGGCCGAGAAGAACACGACCACGGCGGTGGTGATCACGTACTCGATCGATTCGGCGAGACCGGTGATGAATCCGCCCCACGGGCCCATTGCCGCACGGGCGAAGGAATACGCGCCACCGGTGTGCGGCATCGCGGCCGCCATCTCACCGATCGAGAAGTACATCGTGAAGTACATGACGATCACGACGACGGTGGCGATCGCCATCCCGCCGAAGCCCGCGGCGTCGGTGCCGAGGTTCCAGCCCGAGAATTCTCCTGAGATCACGGCGGCGACGCCGAGGCCCCAGATGCCCCAGACGCCCGCGCTGCGCTTGAGGGTTCGCTTTTCGAAGTAACCGGCCCCGACATCCTTGTACTGGGCGCCGCCGATGGTCTTGGTATTACTCATGGGGGAAGAGTCCTTTCCGAGGTTGGGACTGAGAATGGCCGTCATTGGTACCTCATGTCTACCTTTGGATGTAAAAACTGTGTGACATGTTCTCGGTGGGGGCGGCGGGCCATAGTGTGTAATGGTCGGGTCGTCCCCGATCGCGCGAGCGTCGTCCCCCGATTCCAGCCCAGGAGAGTGCCATGGCCGTCCGCTCAGGGAACCTCACCAATGACGAGCTCGGCGCCCTCATCGCGACGGGCGAGATCGACACGGTGATCGTGGCGTTCTGCGACATGCAGGGCCGGCTGGTCGGCAAACGGACCTCGGCGCGGCTCTTCCAGGAGGACATCGCCGCCCACGGCGCGGAGGCCTGCAACTACCTGCTCGCGGTCGACGTCGAGATGAACACCGTCGACGGCTACGCGATCAGCAGCTGGGAGACCGGCTACGGCGACATGGTGCTCAAGCCCGATCTCGACACGCTCCGGCTGATCCCCTGGCTGCCCGGCACCGCGCTCGTGATGGCCGATCTGAACAAGATGGACGGCTCCCCGGTGCCGCAGTCGCCCCGCGACATCCTGAAGAAGCAGATCGCCCGGCTGGCCGAGCGCGGCCTCGTCCCGTTCGTCGGAACCGAGCTCGAGTTCATCGTCTTCGAGAACACCTACCGCGATGCCTGGGCTCGCAAGTACGACGGGCTGACCCCGGCCAGCGACTACAACATCGACTACGCGCTGCTGGCATCCACCCGCATGGAGCCGCTGCTGCGCGACATCCGCAACGGCATGGACGGCGCCGGCATGTACTGCGAGGGCGTCAAGGGCGAGTGCAACCTCGGCCAGCAGGAGATCGCGTTCCGCTACACCGAGGCGCTGGCCACCTGCGACAAC
>Ga0207695_10001281_pt1 | contig 42714 bp, 31 predicted proteins | sample KBSC54metaG_FD_184354 | JGI IMG/M metagenome (GOLD analysis project Ga0207695, IMG submission 184354) | Corn rhizosphere microbial communities from Kellogg Biological Station, Michigan, USA - KBS C5-4 metaG (SPAdes) (version 2) | ecosystem: Host-associated > Plants > Roots > Rhizosphere > Soil...
TCGTGATGGAAATGGTCGACGGCCATGCGCTGGTGATCTCGCTGATGGCCACCGCGCTGATCGCCTCGGCGGTCTCCAAGGTATTCGCACCGCCGCTGTACGAAACGCTGGCCGAACGTTATCTCAAGCACTGACGCTACACATCGTCGAAAGGCTGCGTCAATTTGACGCAGCCGCCGACACCCGCTCCCCGGGCTGCTGAGCGCCGCCTTCGTCATTCTGTCGTGCCGCGCGCGACAATATGTCGCACTCCATCGTCGTTTTGCTTGGCCATAATCGCCCGCTGTACTTGCCTGCACAGACAGGCAGAACAATAACGACAACCCTGGGGATTTCCATGCAACTCACTCCTTGTGCCTGCGCCATCGCGCTGGCGTTCAGCGCTTGCGGCCATGCCCTGGCCCAGACCACTTCTGATGCAGCCGATGCGCCCCTGCCGACCGTCACCGTACGCGGTGACAAGCCTGCCGCAACGGCCCCGCTCAACGCTGACAGCGCTGCGCTGCTGGCCGATCAACCCGGTTACGCCAGCGCCGCAGCGGGCGGCGTTTCGGCGCTGCCGGTCCTCAATGGCTTCGCTGCCGACCGCCTCAAGATCCGCCTGGACGGCATGGAGGTCACCGCCGCTTGTGGCAACCAGATGAACGCACCCATGTCCTACATGCCGCCCGCGCAGGTCGGGGTCACGCGCGTGATGGCCGGCATCACGCCGGTCAGCGTGGGTGGCGACAGCATCGGCGGCACCATCGAACTGGCGTCGCCGGCACCGCAGTTCGCGGCACAGCCCGGCGAGCTGTTGACCAAGGGGGGCTTCTCGGTAGCCGCACGCAGCGTCAATTCGGAAGTGTCGGCGTCAGTGGAAGGGACGGTGGCCAGTGACAGTCTCTCGGTGCATTACGTGGCCAGCCAGTCGCGGGCCGAGAGCTACGTCAACGGCCGTGGCGACAAGGTGCTGGGCAGCCAGTTCGAGAGCAACAACCACGCGGTGACGGTGGCCGCACGCGGTGACGGGCAGCAACTGGTGTTCAAGGCCGGGCAGCAATACATCCCCTACCAGGGCTTCCCGAACCAGTACATGGACATGACCGGCAACCGCTCCACCTTTGCCAACCTGGGCTATGAGCGCCGCTTCGACTGGGGCAAGCTGCTGGGCCGCGTGTACTGGCAGCGCACCGAGCATGAGATGGGATTCTTCAGCGCCGAACGCACCGGCACCATGCCCATGCAGACGCAGGGCCGTGATCTCGGTTACACGCTGCGCGCCGATATCGATCTCGCACCCGAGGGCCGCAGCGTACTGCGCGTGGGCAACGAGTACCACAGCTTCCATCTGGATGACGACTGGCCGGCCGTACCTGGCTCGATGATGATGGGCCCCCGGACCTATGTGAACATCAACGACGGCAAGCGTGATCGTTACGCCCTCTTCGCCGAGTGGGAAGGCAAGCTGAATGAACGTTGGAGCACGATCGTGGGTGTGCGCGACGAGCTGGTCAAGACCGATGCCGGCAACGTGCAATCCTACGGCACCAACATGATGAACATGGCTGACCTGACGGCGGCCAATGCCTTCAATGCCCGCGGCCACGCGAAGACCGACAACAACATCGACCTCACTGCACTGGCGCGCTTCACGCCCGACGCCGGGCAGACCTGGGAGGTGGGCTATGCCCGCAAGACGCGTTCGCCCAATCTCTACGAGCGCTACACCTGGGGCCGCGGCACCATGGCCATGACCATGACCAACTGGTTCGGCGATGGCAACGGCTATGTCGGCAACATCGATCTCAAGCCGGAAGTGGCGCATACCCTCTCGGCCACCGCTGACTGGCATGCGTCCGACAAGGAGGGCAACGAGCCACGCTGGTTCTTCAAGCTGACGCCGTATTTCAGCTACGTCGAGAACTACATCGATGCCGATGTCATCGGCCGCTTCAATCCCTACAGCGTCAGCACCGCATCCGGTGCGCTGCTGCAATTCGCCAATCACGATGCCCGTCTGTATGGCATCAACGCCTCGTGGAAGTGGCCGCTGTTGCGCACTGCCGGAATGGGGGACATCGCCTTCACCGGCAAGGCCGGCCTCACGCGCGGCAAGCGCGTCGATGGCGGCAACCTGTATCACATGATGCCCTTCAACGTGCTGGCCGCGCTGGAGCAGCAGCAGGGCGCGTGGACCAACCGCGCTGAAGTGAATTACGTCGCACGCAAGACATTGGTGGACAGCAACCGCCTGGAGCCCGTGACTGCCAGCTATACCGTCTTCAACCTGCGCAGCAGCTATCAGTTCAACCAGGCCATCAGCGTCAGCGCAGGCATCAGCAATCTGTTCAATCGCAACTATGCGGATGCGCTGGGCGGGGTGTACCTGTCGGGATTGGCCAAGACGAAGAGCGGCAGCCTGCAAGCCTTGCCGGGCTACGGCCGCTCGCTGGACGTGGGTGTGAACGTGCGCTTCTGAGCGACTGGGGGAGGGCCGGGCCCGGCCGATCAGAAGATCGGCATGGTCTCGGCTGCGCTGTCGCGCAAGGCTTTCTTGGCCGATTCGAATTCAGGGAAGATCGATTGCACCGTGGCCCAGAAGCGCGGGCTGTGGTTCATCTCGCGCAGGTGCGCCAGTTCATGCGCGATCACGTAATCGATCAGTGGCAGCGCGAAATGCATCAGCCGCCAGTTCAGGCGGATGCGCGCATCCGACGTGCAGGAGCCCCATTGCGTGGTGGCCGAGGACAGTGCGTAGGAGCGGTATTGCACGCCCAGCTTCTCGGCATAGATCATGAGCCGCTTGCCGAACAGTTCTTCGGCGCGCGCCTGTAGCCAGCCCTGCACGCGATCCTTCAATTGCTGCTCGCCGGCGTCGGCCGGCAGGCTGATGTTGAGTTCGCGCGTAACTTCGTCGAGGAACACCGCCTGGCGCTGGCCGGTACGGATGCGCAGCGTGATGTCCGCCCCCAGGTAGGGCAGGGTGGCGCCATCGCGCCATTGCATCTGCGGTTGCAGCCGGCGGGCCGAACGTTCGCGGCGTTCGTTGAGTTTGGTGAGGATCCAGCGCTGTTTCTCGCGGATGGCGTTGTCGATCTCGGCTAACGTAACCCACTTGGGCGCGGTCACACGCAGGCCTTCATCACTGACCAGGAAACCGATGGTGCGGCGCTTGGAACGCAGCAGTGCGAAATCGATGGTGTGCTCGCCCAGCTGGATGCGGCGCTTGCCATCGGCCGGACGGGCCGTGGTCGGCGGGGCCAGCAGCGGGCTGGGCGGTGCCGGTGGTTCGGGAATCAGGGGCGGCGGCAGCGGTGCCGCATGCACGACCGGATGCGGTGTCACGATGAGCGGCGGCTGCACCGTCGGCGACGGCAGCGCCGGACCCGGATCGACGGGCGCCGCTGCCGGGGCAGCGGCGGGCGCGCCAAACAAATCCAGTTGCAGCGAGAGCTGGTCGGGATTGGGTTTGGGTTTGCGGAGCAGTATCAAGGCAGTCGCGGCGTCCTGTGTTGCTGTTGGCTAAGGAGTTGGCCGCGCGGCATTACTGCGATGCAGTCGAGGCGGCCGGCCGGGGCGCGCTGTTTTTGTAGACGTCCGGCGAAATCACGCGCATCTCGGATTCTATCCAATTTTCGACGCGCTCGTTCAATTCCTGGGGATTCAGGCCTTCCGGCGAAATCGGCTTGCCGATCGAGACCGTGATGACGCCCGGCTTCTTGACGAAGCTGCCCTTTGGCCAGCACTCGCCCGAGTTCACCGCCACCGGCACCACCAGCGTATTGGTTTCCACGGCCAGGCGCGAACCACCGGCCTTGTACTTGCCCTGCGAGCCCACGGGAGTGCGCGTACCTTCCGGGAACATCATGATCCATTGGCCATCGCGCAGACGGCGGCGGCCATGCTCCAGCACCTGCGCAAAAGCGTCACGGCCTTTCTTGCGATCGATCGGGATCATGCGCAGCAGGGCGATGCCCCAGCCGAAGAAGGGCACGTAGGTCAGTTCCTTCTTGAACACGAACACCAGCGGACGCGGCATGTTGATGACGTAGAAGATGGTTTCCCAGGCCGACTGGTGCTTGGAGAGCAGGATCACCGGCGCATCGGGCAGGTTCTCGGTGCCGCGCATTTCGTAGCGGATGCCGCAGATCACGCGTGCGGTCCAGATCACGAAGACGTTCCAGCGTGAAGTCCACCAGTAGCGCTGGGCGTAAGGGAAGGGGGCCGACAGCAGGCAGGCGAAGGACCAGATGATGGTGGCCACGGCCATCAGGACCATGAAGACCACCGAACGCAGAATCAGGACAAGGCGCAAAATCGTTTCTCCCATGCCGAAGCATGTTGTTGTAATGAATGGGGTTGGCTGCGCGGTCGCAGTGACGGCACTATACCGAGACCCCGACCGGCGACTTCAGAATGAAATCAACCACTGCCGATAAATCCGGGAACACCAGTGTGCCCGGCGGCAAGCCGCCCTTGGCCTGGGTCTTCTCGCCCTTGCCGGTCAGCACCAGGTAGGGCGCACAGCCGGCCACATAGCCGGCCTGCAGGTCGCGCAGCGAATCGCCCACCGTCGCCACACCACCGCGCAGGCTGATGTTGAAGCGCTTGGCGATCTCGTGGAACATGCCCGGCTTGGGCTTGCGGCAATCGCAATTGTCATCGGCCGAGTGCGGGCAGAAGAACACCGCATCGATATCGGCACCGGCCTGCTGGGCCGCATTGTGCATCTTCTGGTGAATGGCGTTGAGGGTCTTGATGTCGAACAAGCCGCGCGCCACGCCGGACTGGTTGGTGGCCACCACCACGCGATAGCCGGCCTGGTTCAGGCGCGCGATCGCTTCCAGTGATCCCTTGATGGGGATCCACTCGTCGGGCGACTTGATGAAGGCATCGGAATCCTGGTTGATGACGCCATCGCGGTCGAGAATGATCAGTTTCATTCCTGCTTTCCTTCATGAATACCGCCGCGCCAGGACAAGCCCGTGCGCGGCGGATCGGTGTAGCGTGTACGACAGCCGGCAGCGTGATGGATTACGCCGCCAGCTTGGAAATGTCGGCCACCTGGTTGAGCATGCCATGCAGCGATGCCAGCAGTGCCTGGCGATTCTTGCGCAGCTGCTCGTCCTCGGCATTGACCATCACGTCGTTGAAGAAGGCATCGACGTTCTGGCGCAGTTGCGCCAGGGCCTTGAGCGCACCGGCGAAGTCACCCGCTGCGTAGGCCGCCTGCACCTGCGGACGCGTGGTCTGCATGGCGGCGAACAGGCCTTGCTCGGCGGCTTCCTGGAGCAGGTTTTCCTGCACGGCACCGTGGGCGTCAATGGCCACGCCTTCGATCTTCTTCAGGATGTTGGTGATGCGCTTGTTGGCGGCGGCCAGGGCCTCGGCTTCCGGCAAGGCGGCGAAGGCTTGCACGGCTTGCAGGCGTTCCACCACGTTGTCCAGCACGTCAGGCTGTTGGGCCACCACGGCTTCCACTTCGTTCTGCGCAAAGCCGCGCTCGCGCAGCAGGCCGCGCAGGCGGTCGTAGATGAAGGCCTGCACGTCGGCGCGCGGATCCTTGAAATTGGCGTTGCCGGCGAACAGTCCTGCTGTTGCATCCAGCAAGGCGCTCAGCGACAGCGGCAGGCGCTTTTCGACCAGCATGCGAAGCACGCCCAGGGCATGGCGGCGCAGGGCGAACGGATCCTTGTCGCCGGTCGGCTGCAGGCCGATGCCCCAGATGCCGACCAGGGTTTCCAGCTTGTCGGCCAAGGCCACGGCGGTACCGGTGGCGGTGGCAGGCAGGGCGTCGCCGGCGAAACGCGGCTGGTAGTGTTCGGACGCGGCCAGCGCCACTTCATCCGATTCGCCATCATGACGCGCGTAGTACGTGCCCATGATGCCTTGCAGCTCCGGGAACTCGCCGACCATGTCGGTCAGCAGGTCGGCCTTGGCCAGCAGCGCGCCGCGCTCGGCTTGCTTGATGTCGCCGCCCAGCAGGCTGGCGATCTTGCCGGCCAGTGCTTGCACGCGCTCGGTGCGCTGCAGCTGGTTGCCCAGCTTGTTGTGGTAGACCACGTTGGCCAGTTGCGGCACGCGATCGGCCAGGGATTTTTTCTTGTCCTGCTCGAAGAAGAACTTGGCATCCGACAGGCGCGGACGCACCACGCGCTCGTTGCCGCCGATGATGTGTTCGGGGCGATCGGTCTCCAGGTTGGAAACGATCAGGAAGCGCGAACGCAGCTTGCCATCGGCGTCGGTCAGCGCGAAATATTTCTGGTTGGTCTGCATGGTCAGGATCAGGCATTCCTGCGGCACGGCCAGGAATTCATCCTCGAACTTGCATTCGTAGACCACCGGCCATTCCACCAGCGCGGTGACTTCGTCCAGCAGCGAATCCGGCATCAGCACCTGGTCACCGCCGGCCTTGGCCAGCAGCGCAGTGCGGATCTTTTCGCGGCGCTCGGTGAAGCTGGCGATGACCTTGCCCTGCGTGGCCAGTGCCTCGACGTAGGCATCGGGCGAGGCGATCTGCAGCACACCTGAGGACAGGAAGCGATGGCCCAGCGTGGTACGGCCGGCATCCAGGCCCAGCGTATTGATCGGCACCACGTCGTTGCCCAGCAGCGCCACCAGGTAGTGCGCGGGACGCACGAAGTGCACCGTCTCGCCGGCCGCGCGGCCGAACTGGCGCTGGTAGCTCATGACCTTGGGGATGGGCAGCTTGGACAGGCTTTCGTCGAGCGCAGCCTGCAGGCCCACGGCCAGGGCCGAACCCTTGGCGGTATAGGTGTAGAAGAAGCTCTCGGCCTTGCCATCCTGGGCGCGTTCCAGCTGGTCCGGGGTGATGACGGTGGCACCGGTGGAGGCGGCCAGTGCGGCCAGCTTCTTCACCAGCGGAGCCGACGGGCGGCCTTCGGCGTCCAGTGCGACGGTCACCGGCAGCACTTTTTCGCGGATCGATTTGTCCGGCGAGGCGGCGCGCACTTGCGTGATGGCGACGGCCAGGCGGCGCGGCGTCGCGTAGGCGGTGGCGGCAGCGCCGGCATCGAGATAGCCGCGGCTTTGCAGGCCATTGAAGATGCCATTGGCGAAGGCATCGCCCAGCTTGGCCAGCGCCTTCGGCGGGAGTTCTTCGGTGACGAGTTCTACGAGGAGTGTCTGGTTCATGTTGTCTGTCTTGCTGTCTTGCTCGGGACACCGGTCAAGTCAACCGGTGCCGCATGATGTCGTGTTGCTGCGTCTCAGGCGGCCGCTTGTGCCGGTGCCTGGCCCAGCATCGGGAAGCCCAGGCGCTCGCGCGATTCGAAGTAGGCCTGCGCCACCGCCCGCGAAAGATTGCGGATGCGGCCGATGTAGGCGGCGCGCTCGGTGACCGAAATGGCGCCCCGGGCGTCGAGCATGTTGAAGGTGTGGGCGGCCTTGAGCACCTGTTCATACGCGGGCAGGGCCAGCGGCACTTCCATCAGGCGCTTGGCTTCGGCTTCGTAGTTGGTGAACAGCGAGAACAGGAAGTCGGTGTTCGAGTACTCGAAGTTGAAGGTGGATTGTTCCACTTCGTTCTGGTGGAACACGTCGCCATAGGTCAGGTGCTTCTTGACGCCGTTCTCGGTCCATTCGGTCCAGACCAGGTCATAGACGTTTTCCACGCCCTGCAGGTACATCGCCAGGCGCTCGATGCCGTAGGTGATCTCGCCCAGCACCGGCTTGCAGTCGAGGCCGCCGACCTGCTGGAAATAGGTGAATTGCGTCACTTCCATGCCATTGAGCCAGACTTCCCAACCCAGGCCCCAGGCGCCCAGGGTGGGGTTTTCCCAGTCATCCTCGACGAAGCGCACGTCGTTTTGCTTCAGATCCAGTCCCAGCGCCTCCAGCGAGCCCAGGTACAGGTCCAGGATGTTTTCCGGCGCCGGCTTCAGGACCACCTGGTACTGGTAGTAGTGCTGCATGCGGTTGGGGTTTTCGCCATAGCGGCCATCCTTGGGACGGCGCGAAGGCTGGACGTAGGCGGCGCGCCACGGTTCCGGGCCGATCGCGCGCAGGAAGGTTGCCGTGTGCGAGGTACCCGCGCCGACTTCCATGTCGTAGGGTTGCAGCAGTGCGCAGCCCTGGGCGTCCCAATATTCTTGCAACTTGAGGATGATTTGTTGAAATGTCAGCATCGTGTGTGGTGGCCTGGCGAACCGGCGGAGGAATTGCGAAAACCTTGAATTTTAGCGCCTTTTGGGGCGTTTGACCCGGTTTTGCCAGGGCGCGGCACTGCCGGGCCCTGGCATCGGAGATCAGTGGCGAATGCGCGGCCTTGTTGCGGCCCCAGGCCAGCAGCAGCATCAGCAGCGCCAGCCCGACGATGAGCTTGTTGCCCAGCAGAATGTAGGGAGTCTGGCCGCCATAGCCCTGCACCTGGCCGGAGAGCACGCCGCGCGTGTAGGGCGGCAGTTCGCTGACTACGCCGCCCGGCAGGATCACCGCCGTGGCCCCGGTGTTGGTGGCGCGCAGCATCGGGCGGCCGGTTTCCAGCGTGCGCATCTGCGAGATCTGCAAGTGCTGGGGCAGGGCGATCGAATTGCCGAACCAGGCAATGTTGGACAGGTTCAGCAACAGGCTGGCCTGTGGCTGGCCGGCGCGGTAGGCATCGCGCAACTGGCCGGCGATTTCTTCGCCAAACAGATCTTCGTAGCAGATGTTGGGAAGCACCCACTGGTCCTTCACGCCGAAGGGCGACTGCACCGGCGCGCCGCGCGTCATGTCGCCCAGCGGGATGTGCATCAGGTCGACGAACCAGCGGAAGCCCGGCGGGATGAATTCACCGAAGGGTACCAGGTGGTGCTTGTCGTAGCGGTAGGGCATCAAGGCCGATCCCACTCCGGGGCCGAAGCCCAGCACGGAATTGGCATACAGTTGCGGACCATCGGAGAGCGGAATGCCCAGCGCCAGGTGGCTGCCGCTCTTTTGCGCGAAGCGCGCGATGCGTTCCAGATAATCCGGCGGCAATTGCTGCGGCAGCAGCGGGATGGCGGTTTCCGGGGTGGCGATCAGGTCGGCCGGGGCGGCGCTGATCATCTGTTCGTACATGCCCAGGGTGGAGACCAGGGCATCGTTGGAGAATTTCATTTCCTGCGGAATGTTCCCCTGCAGCAGGCGCACCGTGATCGGCTGGCCTTGTGGCGTGGTCCAGTGCATCAGCCGCAATGTCACACCGCCCGCGCACAGCAGGGCCGCAGCACACAGCGGCAGCACGATGCGCTGGCCAGTGCCAGCCACGCCCTTGCGCGAGAGGCCCATCCACAGCAGCGCCAGGCTGCCCGCGATGAGCGCTGCGACCCAGCCGACGAAATAGACGCCGCCCACCGGGGCGAATCCTGCAAGTGGGCCAACCGTATGCGCATAGCCCGAAATCAGCCAGGGGAATCCCGTGAAGACCCAGCCACGCGCCCACTCCGACAGCGCCCACAGCGCCGGCAGCATGAACAGCGCCAGCACCAGCGGCGAGGACGACCAGCGATGGCGCAGCCAGCCTGCCAGCGCGGTAGCCGCACCCGCATACAAGCCCAGATAGAGCGCCAGCAAGCCCACGGCCAGTGCCGCCATCCAGCCCGGCATGCCACCGTAGTCATGCATGCTGATGTAGAGCCAGTGCACGCCCGCCGCCGCCCAGCCGAAACCGTACAGCCAGCCGCGCAGGAAGTGGCGGCCGGTGGAGGCTTGCGGTTGCGCCAGCACGCCATGGAACAGCCAGGCCAGGGCCAGGATCTGCAAGGGCCACAGCTTGAAGGGCGCGAAGGCGAAGACGTTGACCGCACCCGCTGCCACCGGCAGCAGCAGGGCCAGCGCCGTGCCGAGGCGACCGCGCGCAGCGGTCGCGCCGCGCGGCAGCGGCAGGTCTTGGGAGGAGGGGGAAGTCACGGTTGCAACTGCAGGCAGGTCAGGCAATTCACTCGTCGTCCAGCGGTGCCGCCGGCAGCTTGGACACCAGCAGCACGTGTACCTGGCGCGCATCGGCGCGCAGCACTTCGAAGTGCAGGCCATCGATGTCGAATTCGTCGCCCTTGCGCGGCACGCGGCCCACGTGATTGGCGACCAGTCCGCCGATGGTGTCGGCGTCTTCGTCGGAGAAGCGGCTGCCCACTTCGGCGTTGAACTGCTCGATCTCGGTCAGGGCTTTCACGCGCCAGCGCGCGCCGTGCGGGCCATCCTTGAGGGCCAGCACATTGTCTTCGGCTTCATCGAAATCGTATTCGTCCTCGATGTCGCCGACGATCTGTTCCAGCACGTCCTCGATGGTGATCAGGCCGGCCACACCGCCGTATTCGTCCACCACCACGGCCATGTGGTTGCGGTTGGCGCGGAAGTCGCGCAGCAGCACGTTCAGGCGCTTGGATTCGGGAATGAAGATGGCCGGGCGCAGCATGTCGCGCACGTCGAAGGATTCCTCGGCGTAGTAGCGCAGCAGGTCCTTGGCCAGCAGGATGCCGATCACCTTGTCGCGCTCGCCATCCACGGCGGGGAAGCGCGAGTGGGACGTGGCCAGCACTTCGGGCATCCAGGTTTCGATCGGTTTGGAAATGTCGATGGTGTCCATCTGCGAGCGCGGCACCATGATGTCGCGCACGGCCAGGTCGGAGACCTGGAACACGCCTTCGATCATCGACAGCGCATCGGCGTCGATGAGATTGCGCTCGTGTGCGTCGTGCAACACTTCGAGCAGTTCTGCCCGGTTCTCGGGCTCGGGGGAAATCAGTGCGGTGAGTCGTTCAAACAGGGAACGATGGGGTTTAGCGTCAGACTTGACGCTACTAGGGTGATCTTGCATGGCGTTAGGCGCGAGCCCGACGTAGTTTCGAAGAGCCATAGGATACAACAATTATGTGACAAGTCCACTAAAGGCCCGGCCACAGCGGGCCGCCGTCCCGCTTGCCTCTTGGAAATTCCGATGTCTTCACGCCATTTCACCGAGCAAAAAAAAGCCGGCATTCACGATGCCGGCAAGTACTACCTCAGGGAAAAACTTTCTGCCTGGTGCTCAGGCGTAGCTCAGGGCCGGCATCGCCGTGTCCTGGGAATATTGCACAGCGGCCTGCTGCGGGCCGCGCACTGCGGTCGGGCCAGCCTGCTCGGCCGTCAGCTTGAAGATGCTCACCACATCGGTCAGGGCCACGCTCTGTTGCTGCATGGAGGCGGCGGCCGCGGCAGCCTGTTCAACCAGGGCGGCGTTCTGCTGGGTGGTTTCGTCAATCCGGGCCACGGCGGTGTTGATCTGTTCCAGGCCGGCGGTCTGCTCGGTGCTGGCGGCGCTGATGTCCTGCACGATGTGGGTCACGCTCTGGATGCTCCTGACCACTTCGTCCATGGTCGAGCCGGCTTCGCTGACCTGCTTTTCACCGGTGGCGACCTTGGCGACGGATTCATTGATGAGCGCCTCGATTTCCTTGGCGGCAACAGCCGAGCGCTGGGCCAGCGAGCGCACTTCGGAGGCGACCACCGCGAAACCGCGGCCTTGCTCACCGGCACGGGCCGCTTCCACTGCGGCGTTCAAGGCCAGGATATTGGTCTGGAAGGCAATGCCGTCAATCACGCTGATGATGTCCACGATCTTGTGCGAGGAGGTGCTGATGGCGTGCATGGTTTCGACCACGCGGTTCACGGCGGCTCCGCCCTTGGTGGCCACGTCCGAGGCATTGTCGGCCAGGCGCTTGGCTTCGCGGGCATTGTCGGAGGTCTGCTTGACGGTGGCAGTCAGTTGCTCCATCGCCGAGGCGGTTTCCTGCAGCGAGCCGGCTTGCTGTTCGGTGCGGTGGGACAGATCCATGTTGCCGCGCTTGATTTCGTCGGAGGCCACGGCGATGGTGTCGGTACCATGGCGCACTTCGCCGACGATGGCCACCAGGCTGTCATTCATGCCCTTGAGCGCGGCCATCAGCTGGCCCAGTTCATCCTTGCTGGTGACCTCGATGCGGCTGCCCAGATCACCCGACTGCACGCTCTGCGCCACGCTCACGGCCTGGGCCAGCGGACGGGAGATCGAGCGGGTCAGCAGCCACGCGATCAGGCCACCCAGGACCAGGGCGGCCATGCTGGCTCCCATCATGGTCCACTTGGCCATGGCGTAGGCGGCTTCGGCTGCGTCCACATTGGCTGCGGAATTCTTGCGCAGCAGCTTGTTGAATTGCTCCACGTGGGCAATCACGCGATTGAGAATGGGCATGCAATCCTTGACCAGCGAAGTGCGCGCCGCTTCGTTCTGTTGCGAGGTTGCCAGCTTGACGATGTTGACGGCCACCGGCAGGTATTGCGCCTCCAGCTTGCGCAGTTGCTCCAGCATGTCGCGCTCCTGCGGGGTGGTCGCCGGGTCCTGCATCAGGCGGGTCAGTTCGGCCATGCCGGATTCGATATCTTTCTGCGCGCTGCCGACCAGGTCGAGATCGCCTTTCTGTTCAGCGGCCCCATTGACCAGCGTCAGGTTGCGGGCCGCAATGGCGCGCAGGCCAACGGCGAATTGCACTTTGGAAAGTGCTTCAAGCTTGCCCTCATCGACGGAGGTCAGGAAGACGATGCGATCGTTCAGGCGCGACACTTGCTGCAGGCCGAAGGTGGCAACCGCCACCAGCAAGACCAGTACGGCGGCAAAGCCAAGGCCAAGACGATGGCCGATCTTCAGGTTCTTCATGACATCCTCCCCGATGGGTGCAATTGGTGTGGAAGCATTCTCGTTCAGCTGAAGTCCGCTTCCCATCGGGCTTTTCCTGAATTGCCTAGTTAAATGTCAGCGGAAAATCACCGGCAAATTGTCACTCCATTACGAAACAGAAAAAATCGATGATCACATCGGAAAAACCGATTACTTTTTGGCGTGATAAAGCGGCAACGGCTTGAGACAAAGCAACAAAAATGAAACCTGGGCCGGAAACAAAAAACGGCCTGCAATAGCAGACCGTTGTTTGCGACATCAGATTGCGTTGCCGAAGCGGCAAGGCAGTCCCTGCTTCAGCGTGACTTGTAGGGATTGTCGTAGCCCAGGGTAGCCAGGATCTCGGTTTCCAGCGCTTCCATCTCGTTGGCTTCCTCGTCGTCCTCGTGGTCATAGCCCTGCGCATGCAGCACGCCATGCACCACCAGGTGAGCGGTGTGTTCTTCCACGCTCTTCTTCTGCTCGCCGGCTTCCTTCTCCAGCACGTCGGTACAGAAGATGATGTCGGCTTCGGTGACTTCGCTGTCTTCATCTTCCGTATAAGCGAAGGTCAGCACGTTGGTGGCGTAGTCCTTGCCACGATAGTCGCGGTTGAGGTCACGGCCTTCTTCGGAACCGACGAAACGCAGCGTCAGTTCGGCCGGCGCAAACAGGGCGGCCTGCACCCAGCGGCGCAGGAGAGGGCGGGTGATGCTGTCCTTGAGGCGGTCGTCGGCATATTGCACCGACAGCGTGAGTTTATGTTTTGGCATGGCGCGGCTTGGCGGATTTGGTCAGGAGATTGGTGGCAGTGCGGGCAGTGGCGCGCGCGGTATCGGGGCGCGGGTTGCCGGCGGCGTCATAGGCATCGACGATGCGTGCCACCAGCGGATGACGGACCACGTCGGCACTGGTGAAGCGCGAGAAGGCGATGCCGCGCACGTCATGCAGCACCGACAGTGCATCGACCAGGCCGCTCTTCTGGCCGTGATGCAGGTCGACCTGGGTGACGTCGCCGGTGATGACGGCCTTGCTGCCGAAACCGATGCGCGTCAGGAACATCTTCATCTGTTCCGGCGTGGTGTTCTGCGCTTCGTCCAGAATGATGAAGGCGTGATTGAGCGTGCGGCCGCGCATGTAGGCCAGCGGGGCGATCTCGATGGCCTGCTTCTCGAAGAGCTTCTGCGTGCGGTCGAAGCCCAGCAGGTCATACAGCGCGTCATACAGCGGACGCAGATACGGGTCGACCTTTTGCGCCAGATCGCCCGGCAGGAAGCCCAGGCGCTCGCCCGCTTCCACCGCCGGGCGCGTGAGCACGATACGCTGCACGGCGTCGCGTTCCAGTGCATCGACCGCGCAGGCCACGGCCAGGTAGGTCTTGCCGGTGCCGGCCGGGCCGACACCGAAGGTGATGTCGTGTTCCAGGATGGCATTGAGATACTGGCTCTGGTGCGGCGTGCGTCCGCGCAGGTCGTGCTTGCGGGTCTTCAGGATGGGGCTCTCGGGCAGCGGGTCCTGGCTGTCCTTGTCCTTGTCCTTGTCGTTGTCGGCAGCCGCAGCAGGCGCGGCCGCAGCGGCCTTGCCACGGCGCGCCGGCAGTGGCGGCAGGCCGGCTTCTTCATCGGCGGCGGCGTTGGCACGCTGCTCCACCAGGGCCAGCTGGATATCGTCCACAGCGACCGGACGGTCGGCCTTCTCGTAGAAACGTTCCAGCACTTCCACCGCGCGTTCGGCATTGGTGCCGGTGACCACGAAGCGGTCGCCACGGCGGAAGATGGTCACATCCAGCGCAGCGGAAATCTGCCGCAGGTTTTCATCGAGGGCGCCGCACAGGTTGGCCAGACGCCGGTTATCCAGCGGCTGGGGCGTGAAGTGATGAGGCTGATTGGGGATTTTTTTCAATGCACGATTCCGGTTAAGGGGATTGAATCATCAATGACGGGTCACGATCTCGCCGCGCAGCGAGAAGGGGAAGGCTTCGGTCACGCGGACTTCGATGATCTCGCCGATCAGGCGCTGGCCATTCGGGCCACCGTCGAAGTTGACCACGCGATTGCTCTCGGTGCGGCCTTGCAGTTCGTGCTCGCGGCGCTTGGAAATGCCTTCCACCAGCACCTTTTGCACCGTGCCGACCTGCGCGGCGCTGATCTTTGCCGCGTTGTCGTTGAGCGCGGCCTGCAGGCGCTGCAGGCGGGCCAGCTTGACTTCCTGCGGGGTGTCGTCGGCCAGGCTGGCGGCGGGCGTGCCGGGGCGCGGGCTGAAGATGAAGGAGAAACTGTTGTCGAAGCCCACATCGGCCACCAGCTTCATGAGTGCTTCGAAATCTTCCTCGGTCTCGCCGGGGAAGCCGACGATGAAGTCCGATTGCACCGTGATATCCGGACGCACCTTGCGCATGCGGCGGATCACCGACTTGTATTCCAGCGCGGTATAGCCGCGCTTCATCGCCGCCAGCGTGCGGTCCGAGCCGTGTTGCGCCGGCAGGTAGAGGTGATTGCAGAGCTTGGGCACCTTGGCATAGGTGTCGATCAGGCGCTGCGAGAATTCCTTGGGATGGCTGGTCACGAAGCGGATGCGCTCGATGCCCGGCAGCTCGGCGATGTATTCGATCAGCAGGGCGAAGTCGGCGATCTCGCCGTCTTCCATCACGCCGCGATAGGCGTTGACGTTCTGGCCCAGCAGCATGATTTCCTTCACGCCCTGGTCAGCCAGCCCGGCCACTTCGGTGAGCACATCCTCAAAGCGGCGCGAGACTTCCTCGCCGCGCGTATAGGGCACCACGCAGTAGCTGCAATACTTGCTGCAGCCTTCCATGATGGAGACATAGGCGGTCGCCCCTTCCACGCGGGCCGGCGGCAGGTGGTCGAACTTCTCGATCTCGGGGAAGCTGATGTCCACCTGCGGGCGGCCGCTGTAGCGCCGCTCGGAGATCATCTGCGGCAGGCGATGCAGGGTCTGCGGACCGAACACCATGTCCACGAAGGGTGCGCGCTTGATGATGGCGTCGCCTTCCTGCGAGGCCACGCAGCCGCCCACGCCGATGAGCAGGTCGGGTTTGTCCTTCTTCAGCGCACGCAGGCGGCCCAGGTCGGAAAACACCTTCTCCTGCGCCTTCTCGCGAATCGAGCAGGTGTTCAGCAGGATCACGTCGGCCTCTTCCGGACGATCGGTCTTGACGAGGCCTTCGGCGAGATGGAGCACGTCGGCCATCTTGTCCGAGTCGTACTCGTTCATCTGGCAGCCGAAGGTTTTGATGAATACTTTTTTCTGCATAAATCTTTATCAGGCGAAGAGCGCAGGAAGGACGCATGGAACATGCGCGCGCCGGCGAGGAGGAGGGCGGCGGGCCGCTTGAATGTGCTGCTGCAGCGGTGGTGGAGCCCATCCCCGGAGGTTCGCGATTATAGCACCGCAGGCCCCGTGCAGCCGCCGCCAGCGCCGGGCGGGCCTGTCCATGAGGCAATTCTCAGAGTTGCGCGCAGCAGTCCTGCAGCCATGTCAGCACGGCGCGCAGCCGGGGCAGGGTCTTGAGGTCGCGATGGAATACCGCCCACAGCTCGCGCTGCAGCTGTGGCGCGGACTCCACAGTCTGCAGTTCCGGTGCCAGCAGATAGCTTGGCAGCAAGGCCAGCCCGACCCCGGCGCGCGCGGCCATGCATTGCGCCACCAGGCTGGTGCTGCGGAAACGCACCGGGTTGCCGGCGGCATGGTCAGCGATCCAGCGCGTCTCCGGAATGTCCGGCACGCCGTCGTCATAAGCCACGAAGGGGGCCTTCTTGCGCGCCCGGTGCCATTGCGCGACGTTGTCAGCCGTGCCACAGAGGTAGAAGCGCACTGCACCGAGCGGCCTGGCAATCAGTTCGCCATCCTGGGGCTTGCCGAAGCGCAGGGCCAGGTCGGCTTCGCGCCGCGCCAGGCTCAGGGTCTGGTGGCCCAGTGCGAATTCCACATCCAGCGCAGGCCATTGCTCCAGCAGAGCGGGCAGGCGCGGAGCCAGGAACATGGTTCCGATGGCATCGGTGCAGGCCAGGCGCAGCTTGCCTTCCAGTCGCAGGTCCCCGCCCGCCAGGGTGCGCGCCAGTTGCCGCGTCTGTTCCTGCATGGCGCGGGCAGCCGTCAGCACGCTCTCGCCCAGGCGGGTCAGTTCCACATCCTCGGCGCGGCGCAGGTACAGCGGACCCTGCAAGGCCTCTTCCAGCAGGTGCAGGCGGCGGCCGATGGTGGCATGCGTGACGCCCAGCGCGCGGGCCGCCCCGGAGAGGCTGCCGGCCTCGACGAAAGCGACGAAGCTGCGCAGGCTTTCCCAGTCGGCATCCAGGGCGGCATGCATGGCTTGCGGGGAGGGCAAGGGCGCGGCCTTGCTGCGGGCTGTTAATTTTTTCACAGGCGGCTGGCGATTTTGGTGAATGGCAGTGCGAATTTTATCGGACTAAGATGGTCCGTCACTGTGCATTGACGTTCAGTTGCAGCGCTTTATCGACTTCTCTCGAACATTTTTTAACAAGGAATCGCGCATGTCCTCTCCCCAGACCTTGATCCAGATCGCCGGTGGCAGCGCCCGCGCCGCCACCTGGCAGGAAGCCGTCCTGCTCATCATCGACCACCAGACCGAATACACCACCGGCCGCGCGCCGCTGGCCGGCATCGATGCCGCGGTCGGCCAGATCGCCGAGCTGCTGCGCCAGGCCCGTGCCGCCGGTGCGCCGGTGATCCACATCGTCCACCACAGCAAGCCGGGCAGTGCCATGTTCGATCCGCAAGGCCCGCACGTGGCCATCATCGACGGCGTGCAGCCGCAGGGTGAGGAACTGGTGCTGCCCAAGGGTCTGCCCAATGCCTTCGCCGGCACTGCGCTGGACGAGGCCATCAGGAAGACCGGCCGCAAGTCCCTGATCGTGACCGGCTTTGCCACCCACATGTGCGTGAGTGCCACTGTGCGCTCGGCGCTGGACCATGGCTATGCCTCCACGGTCGTGGCGGCTGCCTGCGCCACCCGCGACCTGCCTGATCCTCTGGGCGGTGCGCCGGTCACGGCGGCCGAGGTCCAGCGTGTGGCGCTGACCGAACTGGCCGATCGCTATGCCACCGTGGTGGCAGATGCGGCGGCGTTGGCCGGGGCCTGATCTCATTGCATAACGCCTTTTTCGCACGGCGCGGAAAAGACAATCACAAGGACGCTACCACCGAGGTAGCGTCCTTTTTTCATGCAGTCTGAAAATGATCTGACTTATTCATAAGGGGATCGATATCGAAAAAATTCAAAGAAAATTTCATCACGTTGACGACGAGGAACTAGCAATAATTAGAAATAACGCATGAATATTCAGGAGTGCTGAAATTCAGGAGACAGAATCGCTTAGTTTGTCGGCTTTCCGCAATTCGCGCATATCCGCATCCGGTTGGCACGACAGCCGCCTGCCATGCGGCAGAAGGGCGAAGCAAGCACAACAGGAGAAGCTGCTGTTGTGCTGCATTTCAATAAAGAACGCGCAAGGCGCGTGTGGACGGTCTGACAGGCCGTCCTTAGAAAAAGGAATGAGTCGACCATGATTCCGGCCCCCTTCAGCGACCGGCTCGCAGCGCTGCTGGCCCGAGGCCAGCGCACCATACTCGGCATCGCCGGTCCGCCCGGCAGCGGCAAGTCCACGTTCGCCGCTGCGCTGCTGGCGCATGCACAGGCGCAAGGGCTGACGCAGTCCGTCATCCTGCCCATGGATGGCTACCACCTCGCCAATGCCGAGCTGGCACGCCTGGGCCGCGCCACGCGCAAAGGGGCGGAAGATACCTTCGACAGCGCCGGCTACGTCCACCTGCTGGCGCGGCTGCGCCAGCAGCATGCCGATGAAGTCATCTACGCACCGCAATTCCTGCGCGAGATCGAGGAAGCCATTGCCGGCAGCATCGCCATCCCTGCTGACACCCGGCTCATCATCACCGAAGGCAATTACCTGCTGCTCGACCGCGGCCACTGGTCGCGCGTGCCGCCCTTGCTCGATGAGGTCTGGTATGTCGATGTCGATCCTGCCGTGCGGCTGCAGCGGCTGATTGCGCGCCACGTACAGTTTGGCCGCAGTCCGGCCGAGGCTGAAGCCTGGGTGATGAACAGCGATGAGATCAATGCAGCGTTGATCGAGACCACGCGCAGCCGTGCCGACCAGATTGTTCGCCGGGACTGACCGTTCCGGCGTGTTGTATGCAGCAAGCAGCAAGCAGAAAAGGGCCACGACAGGCCCCAGCCATCCCCCTCGAACTTCCAACAAGAACGGAGACCAGCATGATCCAGAAAACCCTCGCCATCGCCTGCGCCACTCTTGCACTGGGCGCCGCCACGGCCACTGCCCAGGCCGCCGACAAGCCCCTGAAATCGGTCGGTGTCACCCTCGGCGATTTGGCCAATCCCTTCTTCGTGGCCATCGCCAAGGGCGCTGAAAGTGGCGCCCACAAGATCAATCCGGACGCCAAGGTCACGGTGGTCTCCTCCAAGTACGACCTCAACACCCAGGTCGGCCAGATCGAGAACTTCATCGCCAACAAGGTCGACCTGATCGTGCTCAATGCGGCCGACTCCAAGGGCGTCGGCCCGGCCGTGAAGAAGGCCAAGAAGGCCGGCATCGTGGTGGTGGCCGTGGACGTGGCCGCAGAAGGTGCGGATGTGACCGTCATGTCGGACAACACCATGGCCGGCGCCGAGTCCTGCAAGTTCATCGCCGACAAGCTGCAGGGCAAGGGCAATGTGGTCATCGTCAATGGCCCGCCGGTGTCGGCGGTGATGGACCGCGTCACCGGCTGCAAGGCGGAGTTCAAGAAATCGCCCGGCATCAAGATCCTTTCCGACAACCAGAACGCCGGCGGCAGCCGTGATGGCGGCATGACCACCATGTCCAATCTGCTGGCCGCGCAAGGCAAGATCGATGGCGTCTTCGCCATCAATGATCCGACCGCCATCGGGGCCGAACTGGCGATCCGCCAGGCCAAGCGCAGCGACATCAAGGTCATCACCGGTGTCGATGGTGCGCCCGATGCCGAGCGCGCGCTCAAGGACAGCAAGTCGCTCTTCGCCGCCTCGCCCGCGCAGGACCCGTATGGCATGGCTGCTGAAAGCGTGGCCATCGGCTATCAGGTCATGAATGGCCGCGCCCCCGAGAAGGCCGTCAAGCTGCTGCCGGTCAAGTTGATCACGCGCGACAACGTGGCGGATTACAAGGGCTGGGTCCCGGCCAACTGAAGCCACGCATCTGGTAGCTCACCTCACAGGTGAGCGTGCCCGATCCGCAGCGCCCGCAGTCTGGAGACCGTCCTGCTGCGGGACGCGCTTGCCGCCCTGCGGCTGCTTTCTTTGATTGCCATGACTTCCACTCCCATTCTGCAGATGACCGGCATCAGCAAGTCCTTCGGGGCCACGCGCGCGCTGTCGGACATGCACCTGACCATCCGTCCCGGCGAGATCCACGCCCTCATGGGCGAGAACGGTGCCGGCAAGAGCACGCTCATGAAGGTGCTTTCCGGCGTCCATGCGCCCGATGACGGCCAGATCCTGCTGGACGGCAAGCCGGTGTCGCTGCGCGACCCCGGTGCCAGCCGCGCCGCCGGCATCAACCTGATCTACCAGGAACTGGCGGTCGCGCCCAACATCAGCGTGGCCGCCAATGTCTTCATGGGCAGCGAACTGCGCACACGCTGGGGGCTGATCGATCACGCCGCCATGCGCGCGCGCACCGATGCCGTCCTCCGCCAATTGGGCGCCAGCTTCCGTGCCTCGGACCGGGCCGGACGTCTTTCCATCGCCGAACAGCAGCAGGTCGAGATCGCCCGTGCCCTGGTGCATCGCAGCCGCATCGTCATCATGGATGAACCGACGGCGGCGCTCTCCGAACGCGAGACCGAGCATCTCTTCGGCGTAGTGAAACGCCTGCGCGATGAGGGCCTGGCCATCATCTACATCAGCCATCGCATGGCCGAGGTATATGCCCTGGCGGATCGCGTGACGGTACTGCGCGATGGCAGCTTCGTGGGCGAACTGGCGCGCGAGGAGATCGATTCCGAACGCATCGTGCAGATGATGGTGGGCCGCTCGCTGGGCGAGTTCTACCAGCACACCCGCATGGCCCCGGAACGCGCGGCGGCCTTGCCGGTGGTGTTGCAGGTGCAGGATCTGGCGGGTGGCAAGGTCAGGCCGGCCAGCTTCGCGGTGCGTGCCGGCGAGGTGCTCGGTTTTGCCGGGCTGGTCGGTGCCGGGCGTACCGAACTGGCGCGCCTGCTTTTCGGTGCCGATGCCCGCAGCGGCGGCCACGTGCTGCTGGAGGGCCAGGTGGTGCAGATCGATGAACCGCGCGCTGCCATGCGTGCCGGCATCGCCTACGTGCCGGAAGACCGCAAGGGCCAGGGCCTGTTCCTGCAGATGGCCGTGGGAGCCAACGCCACCATGAACGTGGCGGGCCGCCACAGCACGCTGGGACTGGTACGCAGCGGCGCGCTGGATGGCGTGGCGCGCGATGCCATCCAGCGCCTCAACGTCAAGGTCGCGCATCCCGGCGTGGCAGTGGGCAAGCTCTCCGGCGGCAACCAGCAGAAGGTCCTGCTGGCGCGCTGGCTGGAGATTGCACCCAAGGTCCTGATCCTGGACGAGCCCACGCGGGGTGTGGATATCTATGCCAAGAGCGAGATCTATCAACTTGTCCACAAGCTGGCCGAACAAGGCGTGGCCGTTGTCGTCATCTCCAGCGAGCTGCCGGAAGTGATCGGCATCTGCGACCGCGTGCTGGTCATGCGCGAGGGCAGCATCACCGGTGAACTGGCCGGCGCGGCCATCACCCAGGAAGCCATCATGCATCTGGCCACCGATGCGGGTGGCATGCAGGGCGCGCATGGACAGGGCGCTCCGGCTTACGGCATGGCGCATTCGAGCTTGCCTTCTTCTCCTTCTTCTCATTCCTCCTAATCATGGCTCATCCAACTCCTCTGCACAACAACGCGGCTGCGGCGCGTTCCTCTTCCACGGCGTCGCAATGGCTGCTGCACCGGCTGGGCATGTTGCCGGTACTGGTGGTGCTGTATCTGCTGTTCTATGCGCTCACCATCTATCTCAGCGGCGACGGCAGTTCCAACTTCGCCACCACCGAAAACACCATGAACATCCTGCGCCAGGTCGCCATCAACCTGGTACTGGCGGCCGGCATGACCTTCGTCATCCTTACCGCCGGCATCGACCTGTCGGTCGGCTCCGTGCTGGCAGTGTCGGCGGTGCTGGGCATGCAGATATCGCTCAGTGCCGCGCCGGGCTGGTCGATTCCCATGTTCATCGTGTCGGGGCTGTTGATGGGCATGGTCAACGGGGCCATGGTGGCCTTCCTCAACATCAATGCCTTCGTGGTGACGCTGGGCACGATGACGGCCTTCCGCGGGGCGGCCTATCTGCTGGCCGATGGCACTACGGTGCTGAACAATGACATCCCCAGTTTCGAATGGATAGGCAATGGCGATTTCCTGCACGTCCCCTGGCTGATCTGGGTGGCGGTCGCGGTGGTGCTGCTGTCCTGGGTGATCCTGCGCAAGACTGTGCTGGGCATGCACATCTACGCCATCGGCGGCAACCTGCAGGCGGCGCGCCTGACCGGCATCCGCGTGGGACTGGTGCTGCTGTTCGTGTATTCGATCAGCGGCCTGTTCGCCGGCCTGGCCGGTGCCATGTCGGCCAGCCGCCTGTATGGCGCCAACGGCAACTGGGGCAGCGGCTATGAACTGGACGCGATTGCCGCTGTGGTGCTGGGCGGTACCAGCCTCATGGGTGGTGTGGGCACGATCTGGGGGACGGTGGTAGGGGCACTGATCATCGGCGTGATGAACAACGGGCTGACCATCCTCGGCCTGTCCTCGTTCTGGCAATACGTGGCCAAGGGCGCGGTCATCGTGCTGGCCGTGATCCTCGACAAATGGCGTCAGAAGGATGCCGCGCAATGACACTCTCTTCCCCATCCGGAGCCGGCATGTCCCTTCCCGATCTTGAAAGCCGCGCCTTCCTGCAGGCGCATGTGGCCGATACGCTGGCCTTTTACGACCGCCATGCCATCGATCCCGAGGGCGGATTCTTTCACTACCTGAAGGACGATGGCAGCGTCTATGAGCGCAGCCATCGGCATCTGGTCAGCGCGACGCGGCTGGTCTTCACGCAGTCCATGGCGTATCTGCATACCGGGCAATCACGCTATCTGGAACAGACGCGCCATGCCCTGGCGCATCTGGAACGCTTCCGTCATGCAGAGGGACCGCTGGCCGGCCTGTATGCCTGGACCCTGCGCGATGGCCAGATCGAGGACGGCACCGTGATGGCCTATGGCCAGGCCTTCGTGCTGCTGGCATTCGCGCAGGCACATCGCGTCGGCCTGTGTGATGCGCAGCAGGTGGCGCAGGCGTATGAACGCATGGAGAGCGCTTTCTTTGAGCCTGCGCATGAAGCGTATGCGGACGAGATCACGCCCTCCGGCGAGTTGATTCCGTATCGCGGCCAGAACGCCAACATGCACATGTGCGAAGCCTGCCTGGCTGCGCATGTCGCCACCGGGGACGCCGTCTACCTGGAGCGTGCGCAGTTGCTGATCGAGCGCTTCGTGTTTGGATTGGCACGGCAATCGCAGGATCTGGTGTGGGAGCATTATCGTCAGGACTGGTCCCTGGATCACGACTACAACCGCGGCAACCGTGACAACATTTTCAAGCCCTGGGGCTTCCAGACCGGCCACCAGACCGAGTGGGCCAAGCTGCTGCTGATCGCCCATGCACAGGAGCCGCGCCCGGCCTACGTGACGCGTGCTGCCGAATTGCAGGACGCGGCGTGGCAGCATGGCTGGGATGCTCTGTATGGCGGTTTGATCTACGGCTTCGATCCGGACCTGCGGCCGTACGACTCCGACAAATATTTCTGGGTCCAGGCCGAGTCCTTCGCCAGTGCATGGCGTTTGTGGCGCGTGACCGGGGAAGAACGTTTCCGCCAGCAGTATCACGCCATCTGGGCGTGGAGCTGGGCGCATCTGGTCGATCATCATCACGGGGCCTGGTTCCGCATTCTGGCCGCCGATGGCAGCAAGCTGGAAGACACCAAGTCGCCCGCCGGCAAGGTCGACTATCACACCATGGGCGCGTGCTGGGATGTGATGGAAGCGGGCGGCCTGCGCGAGTGAGCAACACGCTCAGGGAATCTTCAGGAACACCTTGTCATAGATCTTGCGGATTTCCGCCACCGATTCCGGATCGTGCCATTTCTCGACGATGGCGCGATACGATGGCTTGGCGCGTTCGGCCAGCAGGACCTTGTTGACCTGCTCCACCACTTGCCGGCCCCATTCGTTATGGGGGCACATCACACGATTGAAGACGACTTCATTGGCCTCCCGCATCGGCAGCGCCACCAGTTCGCCGGCATGGCCCATGGCGCGCGCCTGGTCGAAGGCCAGCAGCGGCAGCTCAACCATGTAGTCAAGGCGACCGGCCAGCAGCATGCCGATCGCTTCCATCTGTTCGGAATAATTTTCACGCGGCGGATAGGTGGCCAGCAGCTTGTCCACCGTCGGGCTGTAGGAGCGGTCACGCATCACCGATGTAGTCAGCCGTGGGTCTTGCAGCAAGCCCGTCAGCGAGGTCCGGTGCCTGAATTCCTCCACGCGATCACGCCGCACGATGATGCGCAGCGGCAGGAAGATCGACATCGGCAGCGAGAGGTAGCCGTAATGTTCGCGCTCCGGAGTCTTGAGCATGCCGTTGAAGCACCAGTGACTGCCCTTGCGGATCTCGCTGTTGATGCGCGGGAAGGGGGCCTCCAGTTCGACGTGCTCGTAGCCGGGCATTTCCTTTTTCAGCACGTTGAGGGTGAGATCGAAGATGCCCTGATGCGCGAATTCTCCGCTGCGAATCATGTAGGGCGGCACATTGTATTTGCCCCAGGTGATCTGGTCGGCTGCCATCGCGATGGGCAACATGGCCGCCAAGCACGCGCAGCACATCAGATGGGCGAGGGGTTTGAGCCAATGACGATGGAGCATGCACGACTTCCTTTTCAGATGGGGGCAGCGGAAGACGACGGCGGCAACGCCGCTGCCAGCAACACTCGATTGCGGCCATCGGTCTTGGCTTGATAGAGCGCCCGGTCGGCCGCTTGCAGCAAGGATTCCAGCCGCGCGTCGGGATGGGCCGGAACGCACCAGGCCACGCCGGCGCTGATGGTAATGCGGCCCAGAGCGGATCCGGCATGCGGCAGGTTCAATGCATGGATGGCATCGCACATGCGCTGCACGATGTGCTGGCCCTGGAGGCCATCGGTCTCGGCGAGGATCACCGCGAATTCTTCACCGCCATAGCGCGCCACGGTTTCACCGGCGCGGCCGATGGCGTGCTGCAGTGTCTGCGCTACCTGGCGCAAGACCGCATCCCCTGCAACGTGGCCGTAATGATCGTTGTAGGGCTTGAACCAGTCGACGTCGATGAAAGCCACCGTGAGCGGCTTGGCGTGGCGCAGGCTGCGCCGCCATTCGTGATCCAGTGTTTCGTCGAAGCTGCGGCGGTTGGCGATGCCGGTGAGGCCATCGGTGAGGCTGAGTGAACGCAGACGTTCGTTGGCCTGCGCCAGATCACGCGTGCGTTCGGCGATGCGCAGCTCCAGCGATTTGTTGAGGGCGCGCAGGGATTCCTTTTCCTGTTCCAGTTGCGCGTAGAGTGCGCGGTTCTGGCGTGACTGCTTGCGCAGGCTGGACAGCATCGCGTTGATGGCATCGGCCAGGAAGTGCAGCTCGTGGCGCGTGCGTCCTCGCAGCCGGATGCGTTGCGGATTGTCGGGGTGATCGGGCTGGTTCAGATCCTGTCCGCGCACGAAGTCCGACAACCGGGTGATGGGCCGTCCGAGCCAGCGATGGAAGACGTAGAGGAAGATGAACCACAGCACCAGCGTCTTGATGACCGAGTTGATGAGGATCAGGGTAAAACCGTAGGCCACCTTGCGGATCACCACGTGGCGGCTGGAATAGACGGTCCAGGCACCGATGTCGTGGGTGACGCCGTGTTCATCGCGATAGAGAATCGGGAAGCGATGGCTGGTGGCGGCATTGAAGAAACCCGGCTTGACGGCACTGCGCGCGCCGTCGGCGTCGACGTGGATCTGTTTGCCATCGTGATCGATGATATTGCCCAGGGCCATCACCAGCTTGCCTTGCGGGTCTTCGATCTTCACCCCGGTGATCACGGGCAGGTTGCTAATGCCGCGCAGGGTGGCCTTTTGCACGTCCCCCTGGAAGCGCCAGGTGGAGCTGGCCAGGCTGGCACCGAAGGTCAGGTCCATGGCCCGCAATTCGTTGTCCACACCGGATTGCGTGTGCTCATATTCAGCGCCAAGTTGCAGGCAGGTCACGATCAGCGTCACCAGAAAGTAACTGCCGAAGATGATGCGCAGCAGATGGACTGCCAGGGAATTCTTGGAGAGCAAATTCATGTTCTTGCGTGGCGGGTTGCCTTGCTCAGGAGTTCGCGCGTGCGTGCAGCGCAATGCAGATGCGGTATGCAGACATCGTGCCAGCGCGAGGGGTGCGGGCAACCGATGGCGAGACGCTGCGTGGCGTCATGGCGTGGTGTGCAGGCAGTGCGGCGACAGTAGTAGCCACGGCGGACCAGCGCGCGCAGTTGCGGATGCGCTGCTTTGGCATGGCGTGGAACTGCCGCATTGAATCTCCTCCCGCGGATGTGATGAGGGCCGTTAGCGGGCCGCTTAATTGCTGGTCACGTGCGGCGTAAATTCTAACGTCAGGTGTTGCTGAGATGTTGGTGAAAGCTGCTTGAACGTAAGCAAATTGTCCATCTCGTTCGCATCATTGCCGCCGAGGCAGGAGTGTTGGTGAGGATTGTGCGCTCGCCGTTGCCCTGCGGCATGAGCGAAGATCTTTCGCAGGTTTGATGCGCTGACTGCGCGGCGCAGGGTGCGCTTGAAATGAACAGCCGTCACCGCGATGACGACTGTTCGGCTTGCCGGGCTTGCGCGCGTACTTGAGTTGCAACTGCCAGGATGAATATCAACCGCGCGCTCGTTTCCATGAAAGGTAAGGATACTGCGTAGGGTGGCTTACTTCTTCAGCCAAGCCAGGCGATAGAGTTTCTGGTCGTTGAGATAGAACGCCTGGATACTGCTGCGCACTGCTTCCGAATTTTTGTAGATGGTGAGGAACCGGGCAATGCGCTGATCGTTTGTCTTGTCGCTGCGGGCCACGAACTGGATGGCCCAGGAATCATCCTCGTAGCTGGTATAGGCCAGTCCCTTGTGCGCATCGAAGGCTTTGGAGGCGATGATGAAATAGGGGAAGCCCTGCGCCAGATCCACATCGGGCGTCACGCGGACCAGTTGTGGTCCCTCGACCTCGACGAACTGCAGCTTCTTGGGATTGGAGACGATGTCGGCCTGGGTGCCGAGCAGCCCGGTGTCAGGGCGTAGCGTGATCAGGCCTGCGTGCTGCAGCAGGCGCAGGCCGCGGCCGACGTTGACGGGATCGCTGGCGATGGCCACCTTGGCGCCGTTGGGCAGATCGGCCAGGGAGTTGTATTTGCTGGAGTACAGGCCCAGGTAGGAGAGGATGCCAGCCTGCACGCTAGTGAGCTTGAATCCCTTGCTGCGCACGGCATTGGCCAGGTAATTGCTGTTCTGGTAGTAGTTCAGGTCGATGTCGCCGGCATCCAGCGCGATGTTGGGCGTGGCCCAATCGCTGAATTCGATGACTTGCACATCCAGGCCTTGTTTTCTGGCTTCCTTGGCGGCGACTTCCACGGAGTCGGCGAAGACGCCGGGGACTACGCCGATCTTGAGCGGTGCGGCCAGCACGGTGCTGGCGACGGTCAGGCCTGCCAGCAATGCGGTGAGTTTGGGTATCCAGCGTTTGGTGATCGAGGGGAAAGCAGTCATGGAGGGCGCGTTTGCAAGAAAGGTCAGAGGGGTGAGAAGCGGGAGCCCAGTATAGGCAGGCACCTTCAGCGGCCCAACAAACGATTTCGCATTAGCTTCTTGGGGATTCGAGTAAGCGCGGAGGTGAGGGTGGTGGGCGCAAGCGAATGATTTGAGGAAGTGGACTTCCCACCTTGCGCACAAGTGCTTGCTCAGAGGCCGGATTTGCCGGACAGAGAAGCAATGGACATACGGCAAAATGCAAAAGACGGCCCTTTTTCGAAGAGGCGTTTTTTGGGCGACGCAGTATAAACATGGAATATCCATGCAGCGATGTATATCTGGTGGTGATAGGTGGACCTGAACCATCGCCCCCAGCATTATGTGTGCTGTGCTCCACCTAATGAACCCGTAAATGGTCTACTTAGATCCGTGGTTTAGTTCAGTGCTATAAAATTGCATCCATTGAAAATACCAACCTGCAGGAAATTAATAATGACATTACTCGCAGAGATACTTGATGAACGAAACGAGGAGTCCACTACATGCTTCTTGGCTAAGGTTACGTTGGAATCATACATAGACAGCTTGCCCTCCGCATATCAATCCTACGATGTGCAGCGCGAGGTGGTTGCCAACGTTTACCTAGATCATCTCGTCAATACAGTCCTAGAGAAGAGACATATTCCTCCTATCGTCTTGGTTGTTGATTCAAAGGATTTCAAACGTCGGGGTAATCATTTGGATATAAGGACGTTCAAGATTCTTGACGGCCTTCAACGGACATTCCGGCTGAAGACCATTCGCGACACGATTCACTATGCAGTCAGTACGGACCTGGATCAGGTGGGCGAATACCTTGCGTGGAATCGATTCAAGTTTTCAAGATATTTTTCGGCTGAGCTTCGGGAGATTGATTCCAACACTGAGGTATTGCGTGCGGTATTTCAGAAGCTCCACGCCGACGGGGAAAAGTGTTTACTTGAAACACTTAGTGCCAATGGTCAGTGGTTTGAGATTTGGACCGGGCTGACCCCGGAGGATGAAGTTCGAAAAATGCTCACATTGAATGCTGGTCACAAGCCAGTGAAGACAAGACATCAACTTGAACTTCTGTTTCTAAACCTTCTTCCGCTTTTGCGGGAAGGGGAGGGGGAGAGGTTTCATATCGTCCGCGAAAAGGAAGTTGGATCTACGCAGTTCAGTAAAGGTAGAGAGGTAGGAAACTTCCATTTTGCTCACATCATCACTTCTTTGCTCTCCCTTTACAACGGAAAGCCCGTTGCTCCTTCTACCGATTTGATCCAAGGTATTCAAAGTAATGAAAATAGCATTGAGGAATACGGTGAATTGATGACGCCTGAATTTCTCAAACGGTTTGTCTCGTTCTTGGTGCAGCTTGATCAAGCTATATCGAAGAAGTACGGCGAGCTCGGAATCCGTTGGCTTGGGAGAGAAGTCTCTTTGGCGGGGCTATTCGGAGCAATCGGTGCCGTGGCGGATAAGGATGAGTCAGGGAGAGAGACAGTTATGTCTCGAATGCTAGTCCTGATAAAAAAGGATGCCGGTATTCTACGGTTAGACGAATTCGAGACCGTAAGAAATTCGGTCGAGTTAAGCAAAGTTAATATCGGTAACATAAATCGCGCAGCCGTTTATGCCGCTGTTGAATTGGTGCTGGAGAGCAGCGGAAAAGCCAAGATTGATTGGCGGAAACTTTTCGCGAAGGGCAGCCAATGAAGAAGATTGACATTCTTTATGATTGGCCAATCAGCGAGATAACCCGTATGGGAGATTCTGAAATAGCTGAGAGCTTTGCGGAAAGCTTGGATGAAATGAAAATCAATGCTTTCAGTTCGCTCACGGAAAAGCTACGAGAGCTCGGTGCTCGCCTCGAAAGTGCCAAAGCCAATAGAGCGCATTTCGCTGAGTGGCATCTTGTAGATAGCAGTATCAAGGAGTTTGAAGAACAGTTTTCCACGTTTCCTGATTCAACATTTAAAAAATTTAGAATATTTTCCACTCTTGCAGGAAAAATTTCTTCGTCGGGTGTCGCGTTAGACGATGAAGAAATTGATGTTGCGCAATTTCATTTGCGCCGGCTTGGCCAATCTTCCAATGCAAGTTGGTTTTCCCACGAAAACAATACAAATTTTGAGAATTCACTCGTCATCTTAGGCACCAATAATTTGGAACTTCTTGGTCAGGAATTCGAGCGAGATGTTCCGGACGTTTCTCCAAGTCTGGTGTTCCATACACTCGCCCAGATTTCAGAGTGTCAAGACTTTTCGGATGATTATCTTGTGTTGGTTAAGAGAACTGTACCGCCCATCTCTGGCGAGGCGATAGCAGCCTTTGCCAATTTGGCTGTTCTGGCGTCGGGTAAGTCAATCCATGTACCACGTCGATACAGGAATCCTCCGCATATTGCGACCAGAGAAAGTATTAATCCGGAAAATGATTATCATCAGTGGAACGAATTGCTGGGGGTCTTGAGCGAGTACAACAGCAGAGATGAAGTGCTGATGAAATTTCTTACGCTATATCACGTGTTCGAGAATCTGATGTTTAAGCGCCCGATCGTTCAATTGGAGCTACAGCAAAGTGGGCGGATGTTTTCAATCAGGGACTTTAGGCGACTATACGATCAAGTTAATATGGCCGAGGCTACTGCTTTAGGTAGACTATTCGCCAGTATTTTCAAAATTTCGGCGGGAGGTACGTCGACTTTCGAGCATCGCATTGTGCACAGGTGGAAGGGCTTGGTGCCTAATGTACGGGAGGTGGATATCGAGCACGCGCTCAAAGAAATGAAAATAAGCAAAAAGTATAGCGATTTCAAATTGAAGCATGCCGCTGGCTACTTCTCCGAAATCGTTTACGCACTTCGATGTGCGATCGTACACAACAAGGAGACGGAGTTTCATCTCACCTATGCTTCATTAACAGCAGGTTTTGCAGCGCTAATTGAGTCGTTCCTGCTCCCCTCTCTAGAGGAGTTATGCTTTGCAGTAATTTGCTCTCCTAATACTGAAGTTTGGTATCAGAATAAGCAAATATCCTTGTACTGATCAGTCGAGAGCGTATGGGCGGAGGTGGTTGTACATCGTGAGAGTTGAGTCAAGTCGTTACATCAAGCATAGGTTTAGAGTGAAAAGTTAAATGTTTTCGCAGTGATTCAGGGGGGGCAAGGCGCATCAGCTTTGCCATTGGCCAATTCGTGATGCATGGGTTGTCATCATTGTGCGGCTGAGAGAAGAAAAAGTATGAGCACGGTCAATAATGTTTTCAAAATGGCGGTCGTGGCGGGGGTTGAGAGCGCAGCTCAAATCCATATAGATCGCGGGGATGATGTCAATGCACGTGATTCGAAAGGAGCTACGTTGCTCATGCTGGCCGCTTCGCGAAATCGCGCTGCGATTTGTCGCATGCTGCTTGATGCGGGTTGCGACCCGTTTGCCGTTGATCATCGCGGCCAGACGGCCCGCAGTCTGGCATTGGCAGCGGGTGCAATGGATGCTGCCGAGATATTGGGAGCATTTGAGTCATCGCTTGCGGCTTCCTCTGAAGATGTGAAGCGCGGTTCGCCGAACGATGACATTGCTTCCTCGTCAGCTGAAATATCGGTGCGCGAGAGCGGCCAGGTTTTTGCTTCCTCCTCGTTACATTCGTCAGGCGAATCATCCGCTGACGGCGACAGCGCAGAATTGCTTGATTGGGAGCCAGAGGAGGAGTCTATTCCCCCACTAGCGGACTCTTCTGTACTATCCGCCGCTGCCGATGTGCAAGCGAGCATATCGGCGCACGAACCATTGGATACCGACGTTAGCTGGGAGGACGCTGACGCGTTCCTTCCGGCCATGGCGTCGCGCGGATGGAATCCGGGAGATGTCGAATTTCAGGCAGGTCTGCGGTCCGTTTTGTTGCGGGCATTAAGGGAGGGGAGCGTCCCCGAATTGAATCTGCATTCGCTTGCTGAACACAATCCGGAAAGTGCGAATTGGGATTGCGTGCGTATCGTTGGTATGGCGGTCAATGATCTTGGTGGAGAGATCGACGAGCGCTTTGAGTATTTTTGCCATCACGAAGATTTTACCGTTCATGTTGATGAGGCGGAGACCGATGTTGAACAAGAGCACTTGGATTCCATTCTGGAATTCATCGATCAGGTTCGCGGAAATGATGCAGATCCATTCCGGCGATATCTCAGAGAAATTCAGAGAGTGAGATTGATTTCTGCTGACGAAGAGGTGAGTCTCTCCAAGCAGATGGAATACTTTCGCGAATTGGCCAATGCGGCTCTGTCGAAATGGGAAAGAGGGATCGACCTTGTGGTGGCGGCCGGTGAACTTGTCCGATCGAAGCAGCGTTCTTTGTCTTCAGTTTCTGGTGCGACTTCGGAAGATCATTCAGACGGTGCAGTACAGGATGAATCAGTTTGTGAATTGGATGCGATATCACCTGACTTCGAGGAAGACGAAATTGTTGGATTTCCGTTGGAAGACACATCCAATGGCTTCCTGTCTTCCATTCTCAGTATCGCCAAATTACGGGAACGCCCATTCGCCGAAGGTCATGATGCTGATCTGATACGATTGCTCGGGAGCTTGAAACTCAGTACCGCATTTCTGTTTGAGCTATCTGACGCAGCTGAGAAGGACGGGTCCGCATCTGCGCTAAAGTTGGTTGAGGCCATGAACGGTTTCCTTCAATTTCGCGGACGACTGGCATCGGCGAATTTGAAATTGGTGCTGTATATCGCCAAGAAATATCTCTATTCTGGAAAACCGTTGGAAGACTTGGTTCAAGAAGGAAATATCGGTTTGCTGAAAGCAGCTGAGAGATTCGATTGGCGACGAGGTTACAAGTTTTCCACCTACGCAACATGGTGGATACGGCAGCAGATCGGGCGTTCCGTTGCAGACTCTGCTCGCATGATCAGGATTCCTGTCCATCTTTATGATCAGCTGCAGCGTTTGCACAAAGCAAGTAGAAGTTTTGAGGCAAAGAACAATCGTTCTCCATCCCGCGATGAGTTGGCAGCTCAACTCGAACTCTCCACAAATAAGGTTGCCAATCTGCTGGCCGTACCTCCGGAGCCAGAATCTATTGACTTCTGTTTTGATGATGATCTGATTGATTCGAGCGTCTATGGCAACTGTATAGCGCTGGATCCGTTCGATGTCATGGCCGAACACGATCTCTGTCGCACAATAGAAAGCGCGCTCTCGACCCTGAAACCAAAGGAAGAGAAGGTAATCCGGTTGCGCAACGGAATTGGCATTGGTAGCGCACATACCTTGGAGGAGGTTGGAGAGATTTATGAAATTACCCGCGAGCGTGTGAGACAAATTGAAGCCAATGCACTTGACAAGCTGAGACATCCAGGGCGATCTGAAGATATCTGGAATGCCTTCTTTGATTCCCTGCCCTACAGAAGGCCAGCAACCAGGAGTTCTTCGAAGGTCGATTCCAGGGCGCAAGATGGCGCACTCGATCAGGTACGATCCTGAGACTTCCGGTGCGAGACATTTAGACTTGGTAAAAGCCGCTTCATGGAAGAAATGAAAAAAAATACCCGTAGTGCACCTCCCCACGCGATCGCCATGCTTGAGTCTCTTCGCGGACTCGGATATTCGACGGCAACCGCTCTCGCCGACATAATAGATAACAGCATCTCGGCGCAGGCGACGGAGGTTCTAGTTGACTTTGTTTGGGATGGCTTGTCCAGTCGAGTTTCTATCAGGGACAACGGCAAGGGAATGTCGGATTCCGAACTTGAAGGAGCAATGCGGCTTGGCAACAAGAACCCGCTCGATGTCCGATCAAGATCGGATTTGGGACGTTTCGGGATGGGTCTGAAAACTGCTTCGTTGTCACAATGCAGGCGCCTTACTGTCCTGAGCGTACAGCATGGGATTAGTAGCTGCCTGCGCTGGGACCTGGATGAATTAGCCGCGAATCCACAGGATGGATGGATATTGTTTGAAAGCCCGGCTTCTGGCTCTGCACATTATCTGGATGCAATGCATGGAGTTCGTTCGGGGACGATCGTCTTGTGGGAGCAAATGGATCGAATCATCACTGACTCGTTCACCGTTGATAATTTCAACGATCTCATGGATGACGTTGAACGGCATCTCGCGATGGTTTTCCATCGCCTTGTGAAAGGGCCCAACGCACGATTGAAATTGATTCTCAATGGACACGCCATTGTCGGTTGGGATCCATTCATGTCAGGCCACCCGGCAAAGCCGTGGACTTCGCCCATCAGCAACCACGCCACATCTTACGGAAATGTTTCTATTCAGTGCCACGTACTGCCCCATCGAGATCGTCTTACTCGGGCTGAATATGATGAAAATGCAGGTCCAGGCGGATGGACTGCGCAGCAGGGATTCTACATATATCGAAACGAGCGCTTGCTTGTGGCTGGCGGCTGGCTTGGATTGGGCAATGGGCGTGCATGGAATCGAGAAGAGGCTCACAGACTCGCTCGAATACGCCTCGATATCCCGAATACTGCAGACGCGGATTGGAAAATCGACGTCCGAAAATCTTCCGCCAAGCCGCCGGTTGTACTCAGGTCATGGCTGATGGCGCTGGCTGAGGATACGAGGGAACGGGCGAGAAGGGTTTTTGCTTATCGGGGTTCTCCAGTTTCTCCAGCTGCGTCGAATGTGCCGGTCGAGCAGGCATGGTGTGTCCAAAGGCTCAAATCCGGCATGCGATACAGGATTGACGAAGGTCACCCTTCAATTGCGGCTGTGCTGGAGCGTTCTGGCGACCTCCTTCCGCTTGTAAGATCAATGCTCAGGGTCATCGAAGAAACCGTACCGGTCCAGAGGATTTGGCTGGATACCGCGGAGAACAAGGAAACGCCAAGAACCGGATTTGAAGGAGAGGCCACGTCCGCGATCATTGAGGTCGCCAATATTCTGTTTCAAGACTTGGTTGACCGGAAAGGCCAAAGTGTTGAAGAAGCACGCAAGACGATGCTTCGCACTGAGCCCTTCCAAAAATATCCATCGCTTGTTGCTCAATTGGGGGAACTGAAAAATGTCGGAGACTGAAGAGAATGTGTTGCAGAACGAGCTGATCGAAAATGTAATTGCCACGGCACAGCGCCTGATTCGGGCGGAAAAGGACAAGGCCAAGGTGACGCCGGCTTATATCTCCGACAGAGTCGACAAGGCAATTGCAATATTTTGTGATGAAGGGTTGTCAGAGCTCGATAAACAGCGCGTGATTACCGTGCTCATTCAGCGTTTCAGTCATTGGATCGGAAGATCAACCACCTTGAAGGATGAGACAAACCATCTGGAGTGGCTGAGTGCGTCGCGTAAACGAGAGTGGCACTACTGGAGACGATATCGGGACTTCCTGGAGTCAAAGCTTTCCGATTCCGTGGTTGATGGCTTGGATGAGGCGACGGATAGTATCTTGGGATTGTTGGAGGACCCGCGGCGCAGCGATGCTTGGGATCGCCGCGGACTCGTCGTTGGTCACGTTCAGTCGGGGAAGACCAGCAACTACTCTGGACTGATCTGCAAAGCAGCTGATGCCGGTTACAAGATCATCATCGTTCTGGCGGGCCTTCACAACAACTTGCGCTCTCAGACTCAAATGCGGCTCGAGGAAAGCTTCTTGGGGTACGAGACAACTGCTGATCGAGACCCGGGAATGCCCATCGGCGTTGCAGAGTTCGGCGAAGATTTGAAGCCAAATTCTGCGACGACGCGCGCTGACAATGGGGATTTCAGCCGCGCGATCGCCAAGCATTTTCACGGCATCTCGCCTGAGGAGCGCCCTTGGCTTTTCGTCGTCAAGAAGCAGAAGACCGTTTTGACGGCGCTGCTGAACTGGTTACAAACACGGGTTGCAGATTCAGCTGATCTCGAGAGTGGCCGCAAACTGGTCACAAAATTGCCTCTGCTCGTGATTGATGATGAGGCCGATAATGCATCTGTTGATACAGGAGAACAGATACTCGATGAAAATGGACTGCCCAGCGAGGAGTATAGTCCGAAGGCCATCAATAGCCTTATTCGCCAAGTTCTCCATGCATTCTCGCGCAAGGCATACGTCGGTTATACAGCGACGCCATTTGCCAATATCTTCATTCATCAGAAGGGCGTTACAAAAAAGGAAGGGCCAGACCTCTTTCCCCAGGCGTTCATCATCAATCTTTCAGCGCCATCGAATTATATTGGTCCAGCTCGGATGTTTGGTCGGGTCACCAAAGATGGCCGAATAGGTGCCTTGCCTCTGGCTCGGAATATTTTTGATCACTATGATGAGAAAACTGGTAAAGGTTGGATGCCTCCTAAACATGACAAGGAGCATGTCCCTCTGGCCATGAACGAGGGAGGGATTCCCAATTCTCTTCAGAAAGCGATTCAGAGTTTTGTATTGTCCTGTGCTGTACGTTCCTTGCGAGGGCAAGGACGCGAACACAGTTCGATGCTTGTTCATGTCACCAGATATGTCGGTGTGCAAGAGCAGGTCAGACGACAGGTGGAAGAGGTCGTCCGCAAGATGCGGCAGCGTATGAAGAGAAGGACGGATGTGGATGCCTTGCTCGCTCAGTTTCAATCGATCTGGCATGACGATTATGTTCCAACCAGTGCATTGGTCGCAGAGATGACTACGCGGGAGGAGAGACCTGCTCCTCTGCCTACTTGGAATGAGGTCTTGGCTGTATTGCCAGATGTACTGGAGGATATTCAAGTCCGTGAAATCAATGGTTCAGCCAAGGATGCACTGGATTATTCCGTTCCCGGTGCGGCCTTGAAGGTTATCGCGGTAGGCGGCGATAAACTTGCTCGTGGCCTTACCTTGGAAGGTTTGTGCGTAAGTTACTTCGTACGCACTACAAAAATGTACGACACGTTGATGCAGATGGGTAGATGGTTCGGATACCGACCAGGCTACCTGGACCTTTGCAGACTCTATACTTCGCCCGAGCTTGTCACATGGTTTGAACATATAGCCGATGCATCCGAGGAGCTGCGAGAAGAGTTCGATTTCATGGCTGAGACGAATCTCACGCCGGAGCAATATGGATTGAAGGTCAAATCTCATGAAGTATTGACGGTGACCTCTCCCCTCAAGATGCGCAATTCAGAGACACTTTCACTGAGTTACAGCGGAACCCGGCCACAAACCATTCTCTTTCACCGTGACTCTGTTATCCAGAAGAAGAATCTTGACGCAACGGACAGGCTTATCGCAAGTATGGATGCGCCTCCTGAGGTCGGCGTTAGCTATGCCCGAAATGGGGAGGCAGACACCTGGCAGAACTCAGGGCTATGGCGCGATGTTCAGGTAGAGAAGATACAGACATTTCTGAACGATTATGTTACTCATCCGAATGCTACCAGCGCCAATTCGGCGGTTCTTTCCGACTTCATTTCCAAAATGGTCGCTCAAGGTCAGCTGACAAAATGGAGCGTTGCTCTCATTGGTAGCGGAAGCTTCAAAGGCACGGCTCACGAATTCGGACCTATTACAGTAACCAGCTTTCCAATGCGCAAGTACGACATCGCCAAGGAGAGATTTTCCATCAAGGTTTTGACGGACCCGAAGGATGAAGGCATCGATCTCCGGGATGACGAATGGCGAATGGCATTGAAATTGACGAAGGAGGCTTGGAAGCCGGACCCTGCCAGAAACAGGCAGCATGGAAGTGAGCCGTCAAAGCCGAGCGGAAAAGGTTTTCGTGTGGCTCGCGAAGAGAGCGGGGGGGATGCCAATAGGGGTTTGTTGCTGTTGTATCCTTTGGCACCTTGCAACGTGGATGAGAACGGTCAAACTGAATACGTCATGAAAGGCTGGGATCAACCTTTCATGGCTTTCGCCATTGCGTTCCCTTCCAGCGATGAAGCCATTTCAGTTGAATACAAAGTGAATCGACTCTATTGGGAGCAGGAATTTGGTCCGGCATAGTAATGAATTCTTTATGGCTTGGTCGTCGCTTCAGGTTGGTCATTCTGACGTCGGCTGGCAGGCAATTCCCATCGCATCCACTCCGCCTTTTGAGTTGCGGGCCGGTCGTCGCGCGCCAGACAATGCGGAAGCTGTCTTGATCGGTTTTTCATCGGTTTCGCTTTCCAAGGGCTGGAAATTTCCTGAGGGGAAAGGTTTTGCCGTGGAACGGGTGGAGCTTGATGACGATAAACTTTGGTTAGCGCTGACCAGAAAGCCGGAAGGAAGCGAGGAACTCTTTTCAAGCATGGCCTCCGATGTGATTGGAGCATTGGACGACGCTGCGATTGCTGGCCGCGACGAACGTGGGCTACTTGCACTCTTCCTTGGTCGTGTCGGGGGATGGCAAGAATTCATGAAAAGAGGGTCGCAGTTACTTGCTCCAGAGGCAGAAATTGGCCTGGTAGGCGAGCTTTTCGTGTTGAGAAGCCTATTGGACAATGGACTTCCTTGCAGTATTGCGCTCGATGCTTGGCGAGGACCTTTGGATGCTTTGCAAGACTTTGAATTGGGGACTGGTGCGCTGGAAGTAAAGTCGACACTGTCAACGTCAGGTTTCCCGGCCCGTATCGGATCATTGTCCCAGCTTGACGACTCCATAAGGCAACCACTTTACTTGGGTGGAGTAAGGTTGGCACAGCGGCATGAGGGAAGGACGTTGTCAGACCTCATTGATGAAGTGCGGTGCGTTGTCAAAGGCGATGTCCAATCCGAAATTCTCCTCGCTGAGCGCATTCTTTCTGCTGGATTTTTTGACCAGCACGCTGAGAAATACGCCAGGAAGTTCGTCTTGGTTGAGTTACGTCTCTTCGAGGTTACAGACGATTTCCCCAGATTGACGTTGGGCCGCGTACCTAATGGCGTCACCAACGCCACTTATGACATTGACTTGGACAAGGTTGTAGGTCAGACCGTCGAATTGAAGGATGCATTAAATAAATTGGGAGTCATGACGATATGAATTTGCAAGAGTTCTTGCTGGAAATCCAGGCAAGCGTTCGAGCACAAATGAATGATGGTGCTTTGTTCGAAGAGCTGACCTTCACTGGACTGGTCATGGATCATATGGCTGAAATTGGGATGACCTCCGAGCCAGTTGAATGTCATTACGAAGGAAAGGTGAGGAATGCTAACCTGAGGCTCAGCGGGTACGCGATCTCCGATGATCATGAGCAGCTTGATCTGTTCGTCAGTCTCTACGCGGGTGTAGATACGTTGACTCCCATTCCTGATTCCGAGACTAAAACAGCGGTTGAACAATGCTTGCGATTTTTGACGCTCTGCGCGCAAGGAAAGATGGCCGATGAACTGGATCCGTCAAGCGATGTGAAATCCTTTGCGATTTCTGTTCATCAGCTTTATGACGAATTGGAACAGATTCGTGTCTATGTCATCACTGACAAGATTGCAAAATCCAAGAGCTTCAAAACGCGTGAAATCGGTGGCAAGGCAGTTCGATTGGAAGTGATGGATATCGAGCGCTTGTATCGCCATCTGTCTGAAGGGCGACCCCGAGATGAGTTGATCGCTGACTTCAACGATGTGTGCGGAGGGGCTTTACCCTGCGTTTACGTCCCAGGCGGAAATGATGACTACGATTACGCGTTGACCGCAGTTCCCGGAGAGGCGTTGAGATTGTTGTACGAGCGCTTTGGAGCAAGACTGCTTGAGGCAAACGTACGCTCATTCCTGAGCGTGAAAGGGAAGGGAGTCAATGCAGGAATTCAGAATACGTTGAGATCATCGCCGGAAAAATTCATGGCATATAACAACGGTATCGTAGTGGTGGCCGACGAAATAAGATTGAGCAAGACAAATGATGGCTCTGCGGGGATCGCATGGCTGAAAGGTCTTCAGATCGTCAATGGTGGACAAACTACGGCTTCCCTGTATTTTACGAAGAAAAAATATCCATCGGCTGATCTGAGCAGCGTTCGCGTGCCGGCGAAAATCATTGTGATGAAGGGGCGGGACGCTGCAAAAGAGGAAGTTTTGGTTTCCGATATCTCTCGGTTTGCGAACAGCCAAAATGCGGTCAAGCAGTCGGATCTTTCAGCAAACAAGCCATTTCACGTTGAAATCGAAAAGCTTTCAAGGACGGTTTACTGCCCGGACGGGATTGGGCAGTGGTTTTACGAGCGTGCCGCGGGAAGCTATAACACCTTGTTGAGTAGAGAAGGTACGACTCCCGGGAAGCTCAAAGCTTTGAAAGAAGCCATACCTCCGGCGCGCCGTATCACGAAGACGGATCTCGCAAAATATTTGGCTGCATGGGATGGAAAGCCGGATGTTGTCAGTTTGGGCTCTCAGAAAAACTTTGATCGATTCATGGCTGGCCTCACGTCTGTGGAGGGTGAAGAGCTCGCCTTGCCGACCGTTCAGGATTTCAAGAGCATGATGGCGAAGGCGAAGATATATCGTGAGGCCCAGAGACTTCTCAGGCCAATGTTCCCGGCCTTCCAAGCTAACATCACTGCCTACACTGTGGCACTGTTGTCTCAGAAGCTGGGTAATCGCATCGATCTTGATCGAGTCTGGAGCAAGCAGGCCGTTTCCACAGAGCTCCTTGCCCAGCTGAGTACATGGGCTGCTGAAGTCAATGTGATACTGCACAAGTCTTCAGCGGGGCGGATGGTTTCCGAGTGGGCCAAGCGACCGGAATGTAAAGAGCTTGTGATGGCCGCTAGCTACTCGCCGCCGGCAGAGGACATTCCTGAGGTCAGGCAAGAGGCGATTCAGGATTTCAAATGAGTTTGGTTGCTGGGCTGGCCCCAGCAATCATGTCATTGCCTAATTGGATATGATCTCGGCTCGGCGCAATTTCCGCATCGTTCATAACTGATTGAAAAGGTCTGTTCAGCTTCAGGTCTCTTCAATGCTCCGTGCTGTAGCGGCGCGTCTGGTCGCTCAAAGATCATCCAAAATCTTTTTAACTACATGTGCGATTTGCCTGGCAAGCATCGGTGGTACGGCATTGCCCACTTGGTGAAATTGTTCTGTTCGATTTCCTTGGAAGAAGTAATTATCTGGAAAGGTTTGAAGTCGAGCCGCTTCTCTCACGGTAAGGCTCCGGCACTGTGCCGGATCTGGATGGATGAAGTAGTGCCCGTCCTTGGCTATATGGCTTGTAATCGTTGTTGATGGTCCATGAGCAAGCTGAACTCGGAATCTGTCCGCGAATTTTCCGCTTTCCCAATTTTTGTGATTTGGACGCAAGCCTTTCAATGCAAACTCCGCGTGTCCTTTTGGAGAGGTGCCATATAGCTCGCCATAGGTTGCTGCATATGCATATCGAGACAAATCACTTTCCATGTGCGAGCGAGCTTCGTGATTCAACCACACCTCCAGATTGCGATCGGACAAACTTGCTGACAGGTCGCTGTTTGGTTGCCTCCGAGGAAGAAGTCGAGGATGTCTGAGCCCGCCGCTAGGTAACGTGCCATCTATCCGCCGAGCCGAATCATTGAGCGCATTGGCCAGTTCAGTCATGTTCTGCAGCTTGGCGTCGCTAGCGAGAGCCATCAGGTTTCTCTTGACGCAGGCTTCCCATTCCTCGCCGTCATCGGCGCGACGACTCAGTTGACTACGCAAGCTTGGTACATCTCCCAGTGCATCCAATACCGTAGTGGCGTTCTTCTTGGCAAGTCCTTGAAACGCCTTCGGGGAAATGTCGTCTCGGATTCCGACCAATATGACTCGGTGTCGAGCTTGCGGAATCCCATGGTTTTCGGCTTTCACGACGAAATCACGAGGGTCAATGGAGCCAGGATCCATCCCCATTTCAAAAAAGGTCTCTTTCACCAACGAGTGAATCCTGTATCCAGAGGAGGATCGTCCTTTGCCAACTGCTCGGTCCGGGTTGGCCAGGTCGCGCAGAATTCCTTCGAAAATATTGGTTTCGCCTACCCTTGAGGAAAGAATTCCCTTGACGTTCTCCATGACGAAGACTGTAGGCTTCCTTGATTGGATGATTCGGAGGTATTCCTTGTAGAGGAAATGGCGATGGTCATCCTCTGCTTTGTAATCCTTGATCCCTCGATTCCTTGAACGTCCCACAAGCGAATATGCTTGGCACGGCGGCCCACCGATAAGGATCCACGGCTTGGTTTGATCCAATCGCTCATCAAGCAACTGATCCAGCTTCTTGTTGTCTTCCTTCAGGCCCAAGGTCAGCTGATGTGCTTCTTCTCCAGCATCTGCCCAAGCGGTCGAAGAGATATCTTGCCAAGACTCCGCAGAGAATCCGTTGCAAACATTGTAGTAGGCACGCTTGGACTTTTGGTCTGCTTGGATCGAGCGAAAGAAGCTGCGCAATTTCAAAGTTGAATACGCCGACTTCTCCATCTCGGCTGATACGACGATCTTGAACGAAGAACCATGGTTGAGAGAAGAGAAGCCTTCACCAAGTCCCCCCGGACCTGCAAATAAATCTACTATCTGGATCGGCATAACAATCTTGAGGCGCGAACGGATTCTTCTGCGCTGAATTTAAGGGAAAGGAGATTATCTTTGGTTGATGTCGTCTCGCCAGCAGTTCGCTCTGCGATGATGTCCTCCATTCGAGGACGAGATACCAAACCGGAACTTGCGGTCAGACGATACCTGCACGGTCTCGGTTTTCGTTACCGACTGCACTTGAAGAGCTTACCAGGGAGTCCAGATATTGTCTTGCCCAAATACAGGGTCGTGATTTTAATACACGGTTGTTTTTGGCACAGGCATCGAGGCTGTAAATATTGCGCGACCCCATCGACCAATATTGCCAAATGGACAGAAAAATTCGAATCCAATATTGCTCGTGATGAGCGTAATCTCCAAAGGCTGCGCGAGCAGAATTGGCGAATGGTTGTCATATGGGAGTGCGGACTGAAACATGGAGATCCTGCCGAGGCGCTTTCCTGGTTGCCCGATGTAGTTCGCGACTTTGGGATCGAGTACGTCGAATGGCCATCGCTCTCTTGACGGTTTGGATGCGATGGCATTGATCGGTAGGCTGTGGGTCAATTTCACCTTGATTCGTTTGTGCTAACCAGCAAGCCGAGTTGATCACGGATATGAAAAAACAAAAAACCCGCCCTTCTTTCGAAGAGGCGGGTTTTTCGGACGGCGCCGCATACGCATGATTGCACATGCAGCGACGGGTATCTGGTGGTGATAGGTGGACTTGAACCACCGACCCCAGCATTAT
>Ga0207695_10001284_pt1 | contig 42684 bp, 46 predicted proteins | sample KBSC54metaG_FD_184354 | JGI IMG/M metagenome (GOLD analysis project Ga0207695, IMG submission 184354) | Corn rhizosphere microbial communities from Kellogg Biological Station, Michigan, USA - KBS C5-4 metaG (SPAdes) (version 2) | ecosystem: Host-associated > Plants > Roots > Rhizosphere > Soil...
GGTCTTGGCCAGGTTCTCGGCCGACAGGATGTTGCGGGTCTTGTCGGTGAGCGGGGTGTGCAGGGTGATGATGTCGGCGCGGGCCAGGAGCTCGTCGAGCTCGACCTTCTCGACGCCCAGCTCCACGGCGCGTTCCGGCGACAGGAAGGGGTCGTAGGCCACCACCTTCATCTTCAGGCCCAGCGCCCGGTCGGCGACGATGGCGCCGATGTTGCCGGCGCCGATCAGGCCGAGTGTCTTGGCGTAGAGCTCGACGCCCATGAAGCGGCTCTTCTCCCACTTGCCGGCCTGGGTCGAGACGTCGGCGGCGGGCATCTGGCGGGCCAGCGCGAACATCATGGCGATGGCGTGCTCGGCGGTGGTGATCGAGTTGCCGAAGGGGGTGTTCATCACCACGATCCCGGCGGCGGTGGCGGCGGGGATGTCGATGTTGTCGACCCCGATGCCGGCCCGGCCGATGACGCGCAGTCTCTTGGCCGCGGCGATGACGTCCTTGTTGGGCTTGGTGTCGGAGCGGACGACCAGGCCGTCATAGTCGCCGATGACCTTGATCAGCTCCTCCTTGGAAAGGCCGGTCTTCACGTCGGCGTCGAGGCCACGCTGCTTGAAGATCTCCAGGGCGGCGGGGCTCAGGGAATCGGCGATGAGGACGCGGGGCATGTGTGTCTCTGGGCTGGAGCCCCTCCCCCTTGCGGGGAGGGGTTGGGGTGGGGGTGCGAGCGGGGCGAGGGCGGTGTTTCACCCCCATCCCCGACCCTTCCCCGCAAGGGGAAAGGGGTGTGGATCAGGCCGCGGTCAGTTCGGCGCTGACGGTGGCGAAGGCCCAGTCGAGCCAGGGCGTGAGCGCGTCGAGGTCGGACGCATCGACGGTGGCGCCGCACCAGATCCGCAGGCCCGGCGGAGCGTCGCGGTAGCCGCCGACGTCGAGGGCCACGCCCTCCTTTTCCAGCAACGCCGCCAGTTTCTTAGCGAACTCCGCCTGGGCGTCATCGGAGAGCCCGGCGATCCGCGGATCGATGACCTTCAGGCAAACCGAGGTGTTCGAGCGGATGGCGGGGTCCTCGGCCAGGAAGGCGACCCAGGCGGTCTTCTGCGCCCAGCTTTCCAGCACCGCCAGGTTCGAGTCGGCGCGCCGCTTCATCTCGGCCAGGCCGCCGATCGAGGCGGCCCACTTCAGGGCGTCGACCGCATCCTCCACCGCCAGCATGGACGGCGTGTTGATCGTCGCGCCCTCGAAGAGGTCGAGGGTGACCTTGCCCCCCTTGGTCATGCGAAACAGCTTCGGCATCGGCCAGGCGGGCGTGTAGCTCTCCAGCCGCTCGACGGCGCGGGGCGACAGGATCAGCACGCCGTGCGCGGCCTCGCCGCCCAGGGCCTTTTGCCACGAGAAAGTCACCACATCGAGCTTGTCCCAGGGTAGGTCCTGGGCGAAGGCCGCGGAGGTGGCGTCGCAGATGACGATCCCGTCGCGGTCGGCGGCGATGAAGTCGCCGTTGGGCGCCCGCACGCCGGAGGTGGTGCCGTTCCAGGTGAAGACCAGGTCGGCGTCGGGGCGCACCTTGCTCAAGTCCGGCAGCTCGCCATAGGGGGCGTCCAGCACCTCGGCCTCGAGCCTCAGCTGCTTGACGACATCGGTCACCCAGTCCTTGCCGAAGCTCTCGAAGGCCAGCAGCTGCACGGGCCTGGGGCCCAGCATCGACCACATGGCCATCTCCACGGCACCCGTGTCGGACCCCGGCACGATGCCGATCAGGAAGTCGTCGGGGACCTCCAGCACCTCACGGGTGCGGTCGATGGCCTCTTTCAGGCGTCCCTTGCCGAGCTTGGAGCGGTGCGAGCGGCCGAGGACCGCGTTCTGGAGATTTTCGGGGGCCCATCCAGGACGCTTTGCACAGGGTCCGGATGAAAACTCGGGGCGCGCCGGCCGCATGGCCGGCTTCGGCCCCGCGAGATTGGGGGGGGTGGTCATGGCGATGTCTCCCATCCTTACAGATGGACTGCGCCCCGTTGGGAGGGCGTGGCCCGCGCGCCAAAGGCCCGGCTTTGCGCTGCAGTGCAAGGGGAAGTTTTCTGAGGACGTCTAGAGCGGGGCTAAGTCGCGGCGGCGCTATCCGCCAATCGGCCCCGCCGGCGCCACGCGAGCGCTGTGCCGACCGCCAGACAAAGGGTGACGGTGAAGAACAGCATGTTGTTGCCGACCATATAGAGGGCGTCGCGCTTCCGCTCGAGAACCATGTACCAAGCGTCGAGTGCGAACTGAAGCGCATAGAGGAGCATCACGCCGCCCAGCCAGAAGCTGGCGTAGCGCACGGCGACAGCCAGCAGCACAAGTGCGGTCACCCCGGCGATCACGAGATGCACTAAGTCAGCGCGCAACCATCTCTCGTTGACCGTGCCGACCAGGAGGTTAGCGATGATGATTCCCGCGCCGACCCGCTCAGCCTCGCCCCCTTTAATGAGCGCGCAGAGACATATAAGCAGGCTCAAAACCAGCAATATGGTGACGATCAGGAACGACATGCTACACCCCTTAGCTCCCTAAGGGGTGTAGCAACAGTTAAACTATCGACAGACGGGCTTTAGCCGACTTCCCGCATGTTTGTCTGAGCGGGGTTCGCCAGCAACGGCACCTTTATATACTCCGCCTTCGTGCGGATACCGAGGCGCAGCTGCGCTTCGTTCAGTTCATTGTGAACCGCGACCATCGCTGTGCGCGCTTCGCTGAGCGCCTTCATGGCGTCCATGAGCTTCACTTGCACGTCGTCCGCAAACACCAGCGAGGTGTTCACCTGCTTGCGAGCGGTAAGCACTTCGCTCATCAGTTCGGCGGCTTCCGACAGCGCGCCATCGACGGCGGCTTCGGTCACGAACAGCTTCTTCGCCACCCGCTGAGCCACAAACGCCTTTTCCATAGGAATATCCCCGACTTGGTCAACAACCACAATTCACGGTAAACGGAAGGTTAAGCTTCGCGCAACCGATTCATGGGTTGTTAACCATAATTTCCTCTCCCGCGGGTTGTACCTGTGGCGCCGGAAGCACAATTTACACTGTCCTATGTCGGGTATGGCGCTTAGCGACCTGGCCGCCCCGAAGCGAAACGTTAGGATTGTTCCGTTAGATCGGAGGTCCCCGCGGCCCTTCACGAGCGCCATGAACCAAACTTCAGGCCCTTCCGGCCCCGCGCCGACAACGACCTTCCACGCCCGCGTGGCGGGGGTGGGCCTCGTCACGACCCTCGTGGTGCTGATGGTGGCCTGCTCGGCGTTCATGCTGCAGCAGTGGGCGGTGGCCCGCACCCAGTCGCACCAGATGCACCTGGGCCTGGCGCAGATCACCGCCACCACCGAGGCGCCGGCGATGGCCAGCGGCGCGGCGGCCGCCCTGCGGGCCCCGCTCCTGGCGCTGGCCGCCAGCCGCAACGTCGAGGCCGCTCGCCTCACCGACCTGAAGGGCGCGGCGCTGGCGAGCTACCAGCGCGCGCCGGCGACGACCCCGGGGCCCACCGAAGTGATCCAGGCCGACGTGGTCAGCGACGGCCACAAGCTCGGCCGCGTGGCGCTGACGGTGCGACGCCCGACGCTCACCGCGCTTCTCCCACAGTTCATCGCGCTTACCGCCGCCCTGCTGTTCGCCGGCATCGGCGTGGCCCTGTTCCTGGCCCGCGGCATGGCGCACCGGGTGATCGCGCCGGTGCAGCGGCTGTCCGAGGCCATGCACGAGGTCGCCGGCGGCGGCAGCTTCGAGCCCATTGAGATCGAGGCGCAGGACGAGCTGTTCCGCGGCCTGACCTCCAGCTTCAACCATCTTCTGGGCAAGCTCGGCGAGCGCGAGGAGGACCTCAAGGCCGCCATGCGCGACCTCGAGAGCGCCCGCGATGCGGCCAACGCCGCCAACGTCCTGAAGACCCAGTTCCTGGCCAATATGAGCCACGAGATTCGCACCCCGCTGAACGGCGTGCTGGCCATGGCCGAGGTGATGTCCATGGGCGAGTTGGGCGACGTCCAGCGCGAGCGCCTGGGGATCATCCGCCAGTCGGGCAGCCTGCTGCTGGCCGTGCTCAACGACGTGCTGGACCTCTCCAAGATCGAGGCCGGCAAGCTCAGCCTCATCACCGACGATTTCGACCTCGTCCCGACGCTGTCGCCCACCGCCGAGACCTTCCAGGTCCTGGCCCAGAACAAGGGCCTCGATTTCCGCTTCGAGATCAGCGAGGCGGCCGAGGGCTGGTGGCGCGGCGACGCCGACCGTCTGCGCCAGATCGTCGGCAACCTGTTGTCGAACGCCGTGAAGTTCACCCCGCAGGGCGAGGTCGAGGCCTCGGTCGACGTGAACGCCGCCGGCGACGCCCTGCGCCTGATCGTGCGCGACTCCGGCGTCGGCATCGCGCCCGAGAAGCTGCCGGCGCTGTTCGAGAAGTTCACCCAGGCCGACAACTCCGCCACCCGCCGCTTCGGCGGCACGGGCCTGGGCCTGGCCATCTGCCGCGAGCTGACCCAGATGATGGGCGGTTCGATCGACGTCGAAAGCCGCGAGGGCCACGGCTCGACCTTCACCGTCGAAGTGCCGCTGGAGCGGGGCCAGGCGACCGGCGCCGGCCAGGCCGAGGCCGCGCAGGACAGCGGCGACCGCAACATCCGGCTGCTGGCCGCCGAGGACAATCCCACCAACCAGCAGGTGCTGGCCGCGGTGATGGAATCCCTGGGCATCGACATCGACATCGTCTCCGATGGCAAGCAGGCGGTCGAGGCCTGGCGGGTCGGCGGCTACGACCTGGTGCTGATGGACATCCAGATGCCGGTGATGGACGGCATCGACGCGGCGCGCGAGATCCGCAGCATCGAGGTCGCCGAACAGCGCAAGCGCACGCCGATCGTGGCCTTGACCGCCAACGCGCTCACCCACCAGGTGGACGAATACATGGCGGTGGGCATGGACGGCCACGTGGCCAAGCCGATCGAGATCGCCAAGCTCTACGAGGCGATCAGCGCCGCGCTCACCGCCGCGGCCACCGGCGCCTCGGGCCGCACCCCGGTCCAGGCCAGCCAGGTCGCCTGACCCCCTCCGATCCGCCTCCCCGATACTGAACGCCGGACAACGCGGGCCTCAGGTCCGGGTCAGGCGTCGCATGGTCTTTTGCCGCCGTGGCGACTGGAGCGCTACCCCGGCAGGCTCGCTGCGGCAGGCGCCCAAAGGCGACAGCCGAACGAGACGCCGGGCGCGGGAGCGCCCCGGGGCCTTGCGGTCCCGGGGCGTTTTCGCGCTTGGCCTCAGCCGCCGATGCGGAGCGTCCCGTCCAGCACCGTCACCGCGCGGCCGCGCAGCAGCACGCGCTCGCCGCGGTGCTCGCAGTCGAGGTCGCCGCCGCGGCCGGGATAGGCCTGGTGGAAAACCACCCGGGCGCGGCCGAGCTTCTCGGCGAACAGGGGGGCGAGGAGGGTGTGCAGCGAGCCGGTGGCGGGGTCCTCCGGGATGCCGGAGCCCGGCGCGAAGAACCGGTCGACCACATCGTAGGCCGAGCCGGCGTCGGCCAGCGCCGCCACGCCGACGTTGCCGCGCCCGCCCGTGGCGGTGCTGGCGACGGCCTCCAGGGCGACCAGGTCCGGCGCGAGGCCCCGCACCTGCGCCTCGTCCTTGAGCACCGCCACCAGATAGGTGGACGCCCAGACCTCCTGCGGCGCGACGCCGAGGGCCTCGGCGAGGCCGGCCGGCGGGTCCACGCGTCGCGGCGGCTGCGCGGGGAAGTCCATCTCGTAGCCGTCGCCGGCGCGGCGCATGGTCAGCGGCCCGGACTTGGTGTCGAAGGTGATGCGATCGGCCGCGACGCCCATCTCGGCCAACAGGGCGTGACCCGAGGCCAGGGTGGCGTGACCGCAGAGCGGCACCTCCAGCGCCGGAGTGAACCAGCGCAGGCCGAAGCGCGCGGGGTCGGAGGTCTTCAGCAGGAAGGCGGTCTCGGCCTGGTTGTTCTCGGCGGCCAGCGCCTGCATCCAGCCGGCGTCCGGCCAGGCGTCCTGGGGCTCCGTCACGCAGGCCGGATTGCCCCGGAACGGTCCGGCGGCGAAGGCGTCGATGGTCCACTGGCGCATGGCGGCGATCTCCCGGTCAGGCGATCCAGATAGCGACCCCTAGGAATTAGGCAAGTGGCTAATTGACAATGACGAGCTCCGGCCAGCGCGCCCTGGCCGAGGCGGCCGTGCGGGCGAAGCCGTTGGTCTTGCGGCTGGGGTTCGGCGCGAGCCGCAGGGCGAAGAGGTCGTCCAGCCCGAACGGCGCGGCGACGGTCAGGCGGTCGTCCGGCTCCAGCCGCACGCCCACCGCGAACAGTGGGCTGACGAACCGGGCGAGCGCGTCGGCGGTGCGCGCCAGAGGCTCGTAGGGTTCGCCGAACTTGCCCTCGAACCACAGGTGCACCCGGGCCTGGTTGCGCACCTCCACCATCTCGCGCAACGGCGGCTCGAAGGCCGCGGCGACCCGGCGGATCACCCGGTCCTCGGCGTCATAGGAGGTGTCCGGATCGAAGTAGCCCAGGTCGTAGTCCTTGATCCCGTAGTCGAGGTCGCGGCCGGTCAGGTGGTTGAGCACCCGCTGGTAGACCGCGCCGGAGAAGATCATCCAGTCCGGCAGGTCCAGGTCGCGCGCAGTGGTCAGTACGCGCATCAGGCTCGGCGCGGCGCGGACGATATCCTCCAGCCGGCGTTCCAGGGCCGCGGTCATGCCTTGCCTCTCAGCGGCCAGCCGTGGTCGATCGGGCCTTGGCCGGCGCCCAGGCCCGGCGCGCGCGCGATCGCCTCCTGCACATAGGCCCAGGCCCGCGCCACGGCGGCCTCCAGCGACAGGCCCTGGGCGAGGCCCGTGGCGCAGGCCGAGGCGAGCGTGCACCCCGTGCCGTGGGTGTGGCGGGTCTCGATCCGTGCGCTTTCGAAAGTGCTCTCGCCATAGGGGGTCATCAGCACGTCGACGACGCGCGCGCCCGGGACATGGCCGCCCTTCATCAGCACCGCGCCTGCGCCCATCGCCAGCAGGGCCTCGCCCGCCCGGCGCAGGTCGTCGGCGCTCTGCACGGAAAGGCCGGTCAGGGCCTCGGCCTCCGGGGCGTTGGGCGTCAGGAGGGCCGCGCGCGGGATCAGCAGGGTCCTGACGTACTTCGCCGCGTCGTCCGCCAGCAGCCGGGCGCCGCCCTTGGCGACCATCACCGGGTCGACTACCGCCGGGACCATGGCCGCGTCGAGCAGCCGGGCGGTCAGCTCCACCACCTCGGCGTCGCCCAGCATGCCGGTCTTGATGACGTCGGCGCCGATATCGTCCAGCACGGCGCGGGCCTGGGCCTCGATCAGCGCCGGGGGCAGCGGGAAGGCCGCCTGGACGCCCAGGGTGTTCTGCGCGGTGATCGCGGTGATGGCGGTGGCCGCATGGCCGCCGAGCGCGGTGACGGCCTTGATGTCGGCCTGGATCCCCGCGCCCCCGCCGGAATCCGAGCCGGCGATGATCAGGACTCGGCCGCGCGACGTCATGGCCCCGGATAGCGCGGGCGGACGGCCTTTGCATCGGCGAATTAAATTCCTTGACAGTTATATTTCTTATGAAGAATATAAAATCATGAGCCCGTTCGAAGCCATCGCCGAACCCAACCGCCGTCGCATCCTCGACCTCCTGCGGGCCGGAGAGCGGCCGGCCGGCGAGCTGGTGGAGGCCACGGGCCTCAGCCAGCCCGGGGTCTCGAAACACCTGAAGCTGCTGCGCGAGGCGGGCCTCGTCAGCATGCGCCCCGAGGGCCAGCGGCGGCTCTACCGGCTGGAGCCCGGCGAACTGGCCGAGCTCGACGCCTGGCTGAAACCCTTCCGCACCTTCTGGGCCGACCGTCTCGACGCCCTGGAAGACCATCTGGAGAAAGAGCAATGAGCATGACCCTGGACGCCGATCTCGGCCGGGTGACCGTCGCCGATGACGCCCTGCGGGTGGCGTTCCGCCGCTACTACCGCAAGCCCGTCGAAAAGGTCTGGGCGGCGGTGACCGTGCCGGAGCGGCTGGCCGACTGGCTGGCGAAGGCCGAGATCGACCCCCGGGTCGGCGGGACCGTGCGCCTGACCTGGTCCGACGCCAACTACGGCATCGAGGGCAAGGTCGTGGCCTATGATCCGCCGAAACGCTTCGCCTGGACCTGGCCGCTCGACGGCCGCGACACCGTGGTGAGCTTCGAGGTCGAAGCCGACGGCGAGGGCTGTTGGCTGACCCTGACGCACGCCGGCCTCAGCCCGACGGGCAAACAGGGCGATGGCGTGCGGGCCGGCTGGCATGCGCACCTGGAGGGCGTCGCCGACGCCATCGAAGGCCGCGCCACAGCCTGGGCCACCGTCGTCTCCCGCGAAAAGGCGATTGCGCCGAACTATCCCAAGCTGTCGGACTGAGGCCGGCGGCTCTCGGCGATCGCCTGCCAGACCCGCAGCGCCTGGACGGTCTCGCGCACGTCGTGGACCCGCACGGCGGCGACCCCGGCGGCTGCGCCGGCTAAGGCGCCGGCGATGGAGCCGCCGAGCCGCTGGTCCGCGGGAACGTCGCCGCCGTCCAGCGCGCCGATGAAGCTCTTGCGGCTGACGCCCAGCAGGACCGGGAAGCCCAGGCCCACGATGCGGTCGAGGCCCGCCAGCAGGGGCAGGTTGTGGCGCGTCATGTGCTTGCCGAAGCCGATGCCCGGATCGAGCCAGATGCGCCGGCGCGCCACGCCGGCCGCCATGGCGGCCTCTGCCCGCTTGGCCAGGAACTCGGCCACCTCGGCGACCACGTCGTCGTAGTGCGGCTCGGCCTGCATGGTCCCGGGCTGGCCCTGCATGTGCATCAGCACCACGTCGCAGGCGAGTTCGGCGGCGATGGCCAGGCTGTCCGGCGCGTGGCGAAGCGCGGTGACGTCGTTCCACATGGCGGCGCCGGCCGCCACCGCCGCACGGGCCACAGCGGGCTTCATGGTGTCGATGGAGATCGGGACCGGGCTCTCGGCGCGGATGGCGCGGATCAGCGGGACGACGCGGTCGATCTCCCGCGCCTCGTCCACCGGCGTGGCGCCGGGCCGGGTGGACTCCCCGCCGATGTCGAGCATGTCGGCGCCGTCGGCGATCAGCCGCCGGGCCTGCAGGATCGCGGCGGGAAGCTCGTCGAAGCGGCCGCCGTCGGAGAAGCTGTCCGGGGTGACGTTGATCACGCCCATCACGCGGACGGACGAAGGGGCGGACGTCGTCGGGTTCATCGGCCCGGTGGTATCACGCCTCGGCCGGCCGCCAGAGCCCTCCCCTCCTTTGAAGGAGGGCCATCGCAGATGGCCGCTCGCAGAGCGGCAAGATGAAACGCCAAGATCACCAAGGACACCAAGAGTCACCGGCGATCCGCGACGCTGCGGTCCGCCAAGGCGCCTTCGTCGTCTTGGTGTCCTTGGTGCTCTTAGTGTCAAAAGACGGCGCCTGCGGCGCGCATCCGCGATGCCTGTTCAAATGCGATAGCCCTGCCGCAAGGAGAAGGGGAACTCCGCTGCGCCAGCGCCAATAAAAAAGGGCGGCCCCGTCGCCGGAGGCCGCCCTTTGTCAGGTTCGAGTATCGCGCCGCCTCAGGCCGGTTCCGGCTTCGGCGAGATCGGCACGGCCACCGCCGGCCCGGTCGGGCGCTTGGCGTCGACGTCCTCGCGGTTGGGGGCGACGCCCTTCAGCGCGCCGATGATCTCGTCGCCGCTCAGGGTCTCGTACTCGAGCAGCGCCTTGGCCAGCGTGTGCAGGTCGTCGAGCTTCTCCGTCAGGATCCGCTTGGCTTCTTCATAGCCGTTGTTGACCAGCCGCTTGACCTCGGCGTCGATGATGTTGGCGGTCTCTTCCGAGACGTTCTGGGTGCGCGACACCGAGTGGCCGAGGAAGACCTCCTCCTGGTTGTCGCCGTAGGAGACCAGGCCCAGCTTGTCGGAGTAGCCCCACCGCGTGACCATGTTGCGGGCGAGGCTGGTGGCCGCCTGGATGTCGCTGGAGGCGCCGGAGGTGACCTTGTCCTTGCCGAAGATCAGCTCTTCGGCGACGCGGCCGCCCATCATGATCGCCAGGCGCGAAGTCATCTGCTCGAAGTTCATCGAGTAGCGGTCGCCTTCCGGCAGCTGCATGACCATGCCGAGCGCGCGGCCCCGCGGGATGATGGTCGCCTTGTGCACCGGGTCCGACGACGGGACGGTCAGCGCCACCAGGGCATGGCCGCCCTCGTGGTAGGCGGTGTTCTTCTTCTCGTCCTCGGTCATGACCATGGAGCGGCGCTCGGCGCCCATCATGACCTTGTCCTTGGCCTCTTCGAAGTCGCGCATGGTGACCATGCGGCGGTTCTTGCGGGCCGCCATCAGGGCGGCCTCGTTGACCAGATTGGAGAGGTCGGCGCCCGAGAAGCCCGGGGTCCCGCGGGCGATGACCTTGGTCTCCACGTCGGCGGCCAGCGGCACGTTCTTCATGTGCACGCGCAGGATCCGCTCGCGGCCGTTCACGTCGGGGTTCGGCACCACCACCTGGCGGTCGAAACGGCCCGGACGCAGCAGCGCCGGGTCCAGCACGTCGGGGCGGTTGGTGGCGGCGATCAGGATGATGCCTTCGTTGGCCTCGAAGCCGTCCATCTCGACCAGCAGCTGGTTCAGCGTCTGCTCGCGCTCGTCGTTGCCGCCGCCGAGGCCCGCGCCGCGATGGCGGCCGACCGCGTCGATCTCGTCGATGAAGATGATGCAGGGGGCGTTCTTCTTGGCCTGTTCGAACATGTCGCGCACGCGGCTCGCGCCGACGCCCACGAACATCTCCACGAAGTCGGAGCCGGAAATGGTGAAGAAGGGCACGCCCGCCTCGCCGGCGATGGCGCGCGCCAAGAGGGTCTTACCGGTGCCCGGAGGGCCGATCAGCAGGGCGCCCTTGGGGATCTTGCCGCCCAGGCGCTGGAATTTCTGGGGGTCCTTCAGGAAGTCGACGATCTCGACGACCTCTTCCTTGGCCTCCTCCACGCCGGCCACGTCGTCGAAGGTGACGCGGTTCTTGTTCTCGGTCAGCAGGCGGGCCTTGGACTTGCCGAAGCCCATGGCGCCGCGGGCGCCGCCCTGCATCTGGCGCATGAAGAAGATCCAGACGCCGATCAAGAGCAGCACCGGCAGGCTCTGCACCAGGAAGCCCACCACGGTGATGCCGCCGGGGGGCTTGGCCGAGACGTTGACGCCGTGGGCGCGCAGCTCGTGCACCAGGTCGCCCTGGTCGTTCGGCGTATAGGCTGTGTAGGACTTGTTCGCCTGGTCGGTGACGATCACCGCGCCCTGCCGCACCTCGGCGCTGCGGACCTGGCCCGCGTCGACCTTGCTCAGCATCTGCGAATAGGTGATCTCGCTGGCGTTCGCGCCCTTGCCGCCACCACCGGTGACCATCGAGTAGAGGCCGATCAGGACGACGACGATGACGCCCCAGATGGCGAGATTGCGCAGGTTCATCGGTTTGGACCGCCTCGAAAAGGGCTTCGCATCAGGCCCCAAGATAGGGCTCTGAACGCTGTTTCACCAGTTACCCGGACGTGGCGCGACCGAAGACCGCGCCTTGACCATAGAACAAAAGGCCGCGCCCTCGAGGACGCGGCCCTTAGATAGGCATGAATTTACTGAATTAAGCGCTACCGAGTGACCGGCTTCTTCGGCGCGGCGATCAGGCCTTCGCGCTGGGCGCGCTTGCGGGCCAGCTTGCGCGCCCGGCGCACGGCTTCCGCCTTCTGGCGGGCGCGCTTTTCCGAGGGCTTCTCATAGTGGACGTGCCGCTTCATTTCACGGAACGAGCCTTCGCGCTGCATCTTCTTCTTCAGCGCCTTGAGGGCTTGATCGACGTTGTTATCGCGGACGAAAATCTGAACCAGGGGTCTCTCTCCTGTTGGTCGCTAGGCGCCCGGCCCCCTTGTTTCCCGGCTAGGGGCGGCGGCGAGCGAACAATAAGAATAGGGGTCCCGAAGGCTTGCGGCCCACGGGATTGAGCGCGGCGAGATATCAGAACGGGCCGCCGATGTCCACGCCGCACGCGAGGCTTTTCGCCTTGGGGACAAGGTGGCGTAAAGAGGTGACATGGCCAGGACCGCCCCGAAAACCGCCGCCGCCCCCGGCCCCGCGCCCGATTGGGCCGATACCGCGGAGCAGCAGGTGCTGGACGCCGCCCTGAGGATCGCGCCCGCCGAGGGCTGGACCTCGCGCCTGGCGACCATGGCCGGCCAGGCTTGCGGCCTCTCGGCAGGCGAGACCGAGCTCCTCCTGCCGCAGGGGCCCGCGGACCTCGCCGCGCTCCTGTCGCGCCGCCATGACGCCCGCGCGTTGCAGAGGCTGGCGGGCGTCGATCCGGCGACCCTGAAGATCCGCGAGCGCATCGCCCGCGGGGTCGAGGCGCGGCTGGAGGCGGCGCTCGCCGACGAGGCCGCGGTGCGCCGCTGGACCGGCTTCCTGGCCCTGCCGCCGCACATGCCGCTGGGGGCGCGGCTGGCCTGGGAAAGCGCCGATGTCCTGTGGCGCTGGGCCGGCGACACCGCCACGGACGAGAACCACTATTCCAAGCGCGCGCTCCTGGCCGGCATCCTGACCGGCGCGCTCGCCATCCGCCTGTCCTCGGGCCGCGAGGCGGCGCTGGCCTTCACCGACCGGCGCATCGCCAACGTCATGGCCTTCGAGACCTGGAAACGGACCACCAAGCTCAAGCCCTCGCTGATCCTGGACGAGATCGCCGGCGCGCTCGGGCGGATGCGCTACCGCTGAGCTCAGCGGGCCTGGAAGTTCCCCACCCGGCGTTCCGAAACCGCGCGGACGCCTTCCTTGTAGTCCTCGGTGTCGCGCAGCCAGGCCTGCTCGGCCGCCTCGATGTCGGTCTGGACGCGGACGGCGGCGGCCAGGTCCCCGCGCAGGGTCTTGCGGGTGGCGACGATGGCCAGCGGCGCGTTCTCGGCGATCTCGCTGGCCAGGCGCAGGGCCGCGGCGCGCAGGTCCTCCAGGGGGACGACTTCGTCCACCAGGCCCCAGGCCAGGCCGTCCTCGGCCTTCACCCGCCGCCCCGTCAGGCACATCAGCTCGGCCCTGGTCGGCCCGATCAGCCTGGGCAGGGTATGGGTCAGGCCAAAGCCCGGGTGGAAGCCCAGCTTGACGAAATTGGCCGCGAACCGCGCGTCCGGCGAGGCGACGCGGAAATCGGCCATCACCGCCAGGCCCAGGCCCGCGCCGACCGCGGCGCCCTGCACGGCCGCCACGATGGGCTTCTTCGCCGAGAACAGCCGCACGGCCTGGTCGTAGAGCGGGTTGACCGCGCCCAGGCCGCCGGCGCTCTCGCTGCGCACCAGGTCGGCGCCGGCGCAGAAGTTCTTGCCCTGGGCCTGCAGCACCGAACAGCGCAGGCCGGGCTCGGCGTCGACCGCCTCCAGGGCGTCGGCCAGGTCGCGCATCAGCTCCACCGAGACGTGGTTGTGCGGCGGCCGGTCGATCGTGACGACGGCCACGTGGCCGTCGACCTGCACCGTCACGTGGTCTCCGAATTGGCCGTTCATCGTCTCGTCCCCAAAAGATTGCGGGCCACCACCCATTTGTGGACCTCGGTGGGCCCGTCGTAGATGCGCATGGTCCGCAGCTTCGCCTGCATCAGGCTGAGCGGCAGCTCCTTGGTCATGCCCATGGCGCCGAAGGCCTGCATGGCCCGGTCGACCGTCTCATAGGCCATCTCGGTGGCGTACCACTTGATCATCGAGATCTCGTTCCGGACGTCGCGGCCCTGGTCGAGCTTCCAGGCGCAGTCGTAGGTCATCAGCCGCGTGGCGTGGATCTTGGTCGCCGCCTCCGCCACCCAGAACTGGATCGCCTGGCGTTCCGACAGCGGAAGCCCGAAGGTCTTCCGCTGGGGGGCGTACTCGAGCACCATGTCCAGCGCCCGCTGGGCCATGCCCACCGACCAGGCCGCCATCTGGATGCGGCGGGTGCCGAGCCGGGTCTGCATCGGCGCGAAGCCCTGGCCCTCGGTCCCCAGGAGCTTCCAGCCCTCGACCCGGCAGTCCTCGAGCGCGATCTCGTAGGTGTAGGCCCCGCCGATCATCGGGATGCGCCGCAGCACGTTGAAGCCCGGCGTCCCCTTGTCCACCAGGAAGGCCGAGATGCCGCCGCGGGCCCGCTTCTCCGCGTCGGTCACCGCCATCAGGATGGTGAAATCGGCGTCGGCGGCGCGCGAGATCCAGATCTTCCGGCCGTTGATCACCCAGTCGTCGCCGTCGCGCACGGCGCGCGTGGTCATGCCGGCCGGGTCGGAGCCCGCGCCGGGCTCGGAGATGCCGATCGCCGAGACCGTCTCGCCGGCCACATAAGGCGCCAGGTAGGCCGCCCGCTGCCGCTCGTCGACGGTCTGCATCAGCATCCGAAGGTTCGGGCTGTCCGGCGGCAGGGTGTAGGGCGTGACGCAGCGGCCGATCTCCTCCTCGACGCCGACCATGGCGGTCATCGGCAGGTCCGAGCCGCCGACGTCCTGCGGCGCGTCCAGGCCGAACAGGCCCAGCTCATGGGCCACCTTGTCCAGGCGCGCGTGCTCGGCCTCGCCGATGCCCAGGCCCTTGCCGTCGGCCTCGCGGGCCAGCACGCCGGCCTCCAGCGGCATCAGCTCGTCGCGGACGAAGTTCGCCACCAGGTCCTTGAGCATCCGGTGCTCTTCGGCGAGTTCGAAATCCATGGGCCCTCCCGCCGCGCGCGCGATCTTGTGTAGAGTGATCATAACGACCGGAAACGGCGAGGGGAGAGTGAACGTGGCGGAACCTCGGGAACTGGCGGGCAAGGCGACGGGGCCGCTGAGCGGGATCCGCGTGCTGGACCTCACCAGCGTCGTCAACGGCGCCTACGGGACCCAGATCCTCGCCGACCAGGGCGCCGACGTGATCAAGCTGGAGGATCCGGGCTCCGGCCGCGGCGACGGCGGCGACATCATGCGCTGGGCCGGCCACGCGCCGGAGGGCAGCCCCCGCGGCATGGGGCCGATCTTCCTGACCATCAACCGCAACAAGCGCTCGGTGCCGCTGGACCTCTCGAAGGACAGCGGCAAGCGCGCGCTGAAGCGCCTCATCGCCTCCTGCGACGTGTTCGCGGCCTCGGTCCGCTACAAGGGCCTGGAGCGCCTGGGCCTGGCCTATGAGGACGTGGCCGCGATCAAGCCGGACATCGTCTATGTGCACGCCGCCGGCTACGGCTCCGACGGCCCCTATGCCGGCGAGCCCGCCTACGACGACCTGATCCAGTCGGCCTCGGGCCTGGCCGACGTCCTGCCGCGCACCGACGGCAACCCGGTCCCGCGCATCCTGCCGACCCTGGTGGCCGACAAGGTCTCGGGCCTGTTCATGGCCCAGGCGGTGACCGCGGCCCTGCTGCACCGCGCCCGCACCGGCGAGGGCCAGTTCGTCGAGGTGCCGATGCTGGAGTGCGTGACCAGCTTCCTGCTGGTCGAGCACCTCTACGACCAGACCTACCAGCCCGCGACCGGCCAGTGGGGCTATGTCCGGGTGGTCAATCCCAACCGCAAGCCGTTCCAGACCAAGGACGGCTACATCGGCCTCTTGCCCTACACCGACAAGCAGTGGGACCAGTTCTTCGAGGTGGCCGGCTACGGCGAGACCATCGCCAAGGACCCGCGCTTCTCCGACTACTTCACCCGCATGAAGCACATCAGCGAGCTCTACGGCCTGGTGCAGGAGGCGGCGCTGACCAAGACCACCCAGGAATGGTTGGACCTCCTGAAGCCGCTGTCGATCCCGGTGGTGAAGACCAACCGGCTGGACGACCTGCCGGACGACCCGCACCTGAAGGCCGTCGACTTCTTCCAGACCTACGAGCACCCGCAGGTCGGCCGGTACCGCCAGATGCGCCCGCCGGTGAAGTTCTCCAAGACCCCCTCCAACATCCGCCGCCATCCGCCGGAACTGGGCCAGCACACCGGCGAGGTGCTGGGCGAGATCGGCGCGGAGGAGGGCGAGGAGGCCTGAGTGCGGATCGTCGTCGTCGGCGCCTCCGGGTCGGGGAAGACCACCATGGCCAAGGCGCTGTCGCGGGCGCTCGGCCTGCCGCACGTCGAGCTGGACGCCATCAACTGGCAGCCGGGCTGGCGGGACATCTCGATCCAGGAGCCCGAGGAATTCTTCCGCCGGGTCGCCGAGGCGGCGGCGGGCGAGGCCTGGGTGATGGACGGCAACTACACCAAGGCGCGCGAGGCGCACTGGTCGCGGGCCACCGCCTTCATCTGGATGGATCCCCCCAGATCGGTGGTCAAGCGCCAGGTGATCTGGCGTTCCTTCAGCCGCGCCGTCACCAAGCGGGAGCTCTGGCCCGGCAGCGGCAATAAGGAGCTGTTCCGCAGGTGGCTGGACAGGGAGCATCCGATCCGCTGGGCCTGGGACACCTGGGCCCTGGTGCGGCCGCGCTATGCGGCGATGTTCGCCGGCGACGTCTTCGAAGGCCGGCCGGCGCACCGCGTCGGCAATGCGCGCGAGGCGCGGCGGCTGGTCGCGCGCCTTGTGGCGGAACAGCGGGCCCAGGCTCTTCCCATCTGACCCACGCGGGCTATCCTACAGGCTGCGCCGACCACAAAGAGCCGGCCTGGAGGACTTCGATGGGACACCGCCTGCTCGCCGCCGTTTCGCTGATCGCGCTCGCCGCGGCGCCCGCCCTGGCCCAGAAGGCCGCGCCCTATCACGCGCCGAAGAACGCCTGGGGCCAGCCGGACCTGCAGGGCACCTACACCACCGCGACGATCACGCCGCTCACCCGCGACGCGAAGTACGGCACGCGCAACGTGCTCACCAAGCAGGAGGCCGACGCCCTGGAGCAGGCCACCCGCGACCAGGTCGCCCGCGCCGACGCCCCGACCCCGCCCGAGGCCACCGTCAAGGACCTGAAGAACGCCGACTGCGGCCCCGACGGCATCTCCGGGTTCAACTGCGGCTACAACCAGGGCTGGAAGGATCCGGGCACGACGCTGATCGACATCAACGGCGAGAAGCGCGCCTCGATCATCACTTCGCCGGCCAACGGCCAGTTCCCGGCCCGCGTGGCCGGCGCCGCGCCCGCCCCGCGGCCCGGCGCGCCCGCGCCCCGCGGCCGCGGGAATCGCACCGACAATCCCGAGGGCTTCAGCCTGGGCGAGCGGTGCCTGCTGTCGTTCGGCTCCAGCGCCGGGCCGCCGATGCTGCCCTTGATGTACAACAACACCTACCAGATCGTGCAGTCCAAGGACGAGGTCGCCATCGACGTGGAGATGGTCCACGACGTACGCCACATCCGGCTGAACGCCCAACACCTGCCGGCCAGCATGAAGCTCTGGATGGGCGATTCCGTCGGCCACTGGGAAGGCGACACCCTGGTGGTCGAGACCACCAACATGCGCCCCGAGCAGGGCCTGCGCGGCGCCTCGCCCAACCAGAAGGTCATCGAGCGCTTCACCCGCATCGGGCCCAACAAGCTCTCCTACCGGTTCACCGTCGAGGACCCCACGGTCTACACCGCGCCGTTCAGCGGCGAGGTGGCGATGAACGCCACCAAGGGGCAGGTCTACGAATACGCCTGTCATGAGGGCAACTATGCGCTGACCGGCATGCTGGCCGGCGCGCGGGCCGAGGAGAAACAGGCGGCGTCCGCCGGGTCGTCGTCGAAGGGCGGCGGGAACTGACGCGCCTCGCCTAGCCGCGGGACCCCGGCCGATGCGGACCTGGACGCTGCTGGCCGCGGCCCTGGCCGCGATCGCGGGGCCTGCCGCGGCCGGTCCGGCTGACGGCGACCTCGTGACGAGCCAGCCGTGCGTGCGCCAGGCGCCGGACTACCGCGCCTATGTGGCGGGCTCGGTCAAAGCCTACCAGGGGGAAGCCGACCTGGGCGCGAGCCTGGAGACGCCGCAGCCGCCGGCGGCCGGCCTTCCCGCCGTCCTGATGACCGAGCGCGAGTACGAGGCGTCGCGGAAGAAGCCCACCGCCTGCCGGCGCATCCTCTACGGCTCCGACGGCCTCAAGGTGGCCGGCTATATCTGGGAGCCGCCTGCCCTTCGCCCCGGCCAGACGCTGCCGGTGGTCATCGCGCTCAGGGGCGGCAACCGCGACAACGGCCAGTACTCGGCCGAGAGCCAGCGCGGCATGTGGAGCTTGGTGAACGCCGGCTTCCTGGTGATCGGCGTCCAGTACCGCGGCGCCGACGGCGGCGAGGGGGCCGACGAGTTCGGCGGCGCCGACGTCCACGACGTGCTGAACGCCATCGCCCTGGCGCGCAAGCTGCCGGAGGCGGACGCCCGCAACGTCTTCCTCTATGGGACCTCGCGCGGCGGCATGATGGTCTTCCTGGCGCTCAGGCAGGGCGCGGCGGTCCAGGCGGCCGCGGCGGTGAGCCCCTTCACCGACCTGGCGCTGGAGGCCAGGCGCCGGCCGGAGATGGAGAAGAACGTCTGGCGCCGGATCATCCCCGGCTACGACGCGCACCGGGCCGAAAGCCTCGACCAGCGCTCGGGCGTGCGCGTCGCCCGCGAGGTCGACCTGCCGCCGATCCTGCTGCTGCACGGAACCGCCGACTGGCGCGCGGACCCGCGCAACAGCTTCGAGGTCGCCGAGGCCCTGCAGGCGCGCGGCCGACCCTACGCCCTGCACGTCTTCGACAACGACGTGCACGGACTGACCTGGAACTGGCGCGAGCGCGACCGCCTGGCGATCGGCTGGTTCCGCAGCCACATGCGCCGCTAGGAGGCGGCCGCGAGCTTCGCGGGCGCCGGCTCGCCGTGGGCCTGGGCGATGCGGGCCTGGAACCAGGCCACGCCGTGTTCGTGCTTCGGCGAGAGCACCCCGCCGCGATAGATCCCGGTCCTGAGGTTGCGCTGCACCTCCTCGCAGACCTGCTTGTCCTGGGCGGTCACGCGATCGGAAACCGCGAACATCTGGGCCAGCTCCTCGGTCCGCGCCGGGTCGAAGAAGTAGAAGTAGTCGAGCCGCGTCTCTTCCGGCCCCAGGGCGGTCATCCGCTCGATCATGTAGCCGTGGCGGTAGGTGTTGATGGCCAGGTTGGGCCAGAGCCACGCCCAGGTCCCGGCGTAGACCGAGGCGTCGCGCGGCGGCGCGGCGTGGAAGATCACCTCGCCCTCGATCTCCACCCGGTAGTCGGCGACCACCACGTCCTCGTCGAACTCGGGATGCACCATCGGCAGGTGGTAGCCCTCGAGGTAGTTCTCGACATAGGTCTTCCAGTTGCAGGCGAGCGCATGGCTGCGGCGCTCGACCAGCGGGAAGGCTGGCAGGGGCGCGGCCCCGGCCAGCGGCTCGAGCGTCCGCGCAAGCGGCGCGGCGTCCAGGTCGAGGTTGACGAACACCAGGCCCCGCCAGCTCTCCACCCGGATCGGGAAGAGCCCGTATTGCCGCGGATCGAATCCGGGGGCGGAGCCGAAGTCCGTGGCGCTGCGCAAGCGTCCGTCCAGGGCGTAGCGCCAGCCGTGATAGCGGCAGACGAAGGCCTCGCCGCAGCGTCCCTGACCGTCGGCGACCAGGGCGCCGGCGCGGTGGCGGCAGACGTTGTGGAAGCCCGCCAACTGGCCCTCGGCGTTTCGCACCACCAACACCGGCGCCCCGCCGACCTCCTCGGCCAGGTAGTCGCCGGCGGCCGGGATCATGGTCTCGTGGCCGATGAACTGCCAGGACCGCCGCAGGACCTCGGTGCGGTCGACCTTCAGGGCGTCCTCGCCGCAATAGAGATCGACGCGCAGCATGGCGCCTCCGGACAGTAGACGGGCGGCCAGCCTAACGCCGCGCGAGCCAGAGATACAGCAGTCCGGCCATGACGATGGCGCCCAGGCAGAAGGCGAGTTCGACAGGCTTGCCCGACGCGATGAGGATCGCGCTTGCGGCGATCGCCGCGAGCGCCGTGAGGCGGGCCGGCCACCGGCGACCGGGCGAGAGCTGTCCCGACAGGCGGATCAGCGAGCCTCCGGCCAGGGCGTAGTTGTAGAGGCTGAGCAGCACGGCGATGTTCGCCAGCCGGCTGAACTGCTGCCCAAGCGTCGGGGACACGGTCGTGATGGCCGCGAGGCTCATCAGGCACCCGGTGACCAGCAGGTTGATCGGCGACGCCCGCTCGCCGGGCCGGGTGCGGAAGAGGCCGGGAAACACCCCGGCGTCGGCGCCGCTGCGGCTCGTCTCGCTGGTCACCAGGATCCAGCCGGTGATGCAACCTTGCGCCCGCAGCAACGCGCAGATGGCGATCGCGCCGGCGAGGCCGACGCCCAGCACCGCGTGGCCGGCCTCGGCGAAGGGGGCCGCGGACCTGGCCAGCGCCGTCGCCGGCAGGATGCCCATCAAGACGCTGCAGGCGCTGATGTAGAGCGCCGCCACCACGACGATGCCGATCAGGCTGGCGCGCGGCACGTTGCGCGCCGGATCGCGCACCACGCCGGCCGCCGCCGCGGCGCACTCCACGCCCAGGAAGGCGAAGAAGGCGGTCAGCGCCGAGGGCCCCACCGCCGCGGACGTCGAGAGCCCCTGGGGGTTCCAGGACGCCAGGAACAGGGAGGGATGGAAGGCCAGCCAACCCAGGGTCGCGGCCACGGCGACGGGGGCCAGTCCCACGGCGAGCGTCGCGCCTTCCACCCGCGCGACCGCCCTTGGACCGATGTAGCCGGCGGCCACGCCCAGCCAGATCGAGGCCAGGGTGAGGAGCAGACGGGGCGCGGGGCCCGCCAGGGCCGGGACCAGATAGCCCGCCGCCCCGGCCACGGCCATGGCGATCGGAACCGACCCGATCCAGCAGCAGGCCCAGTAGGTGGCCGCTGTCTGCACCCCGAAGAAGGGCCCCAGTCCGGTCTCCACATAGCCTGGAAGGCCCTTGGCCTGCGGCGCCACGCCGCTCAGCCAGGCGAAGACGCCGGCGACCGCCAGGGCCGCGCAGGTGGCGGCGATCCAGCCCAGTATGGAGATCGAGCCGATGGCCCCCAGGCTCACCGGCAGCAGATAGATGCCCGAGCCCACCATGCCGCCGGCCACCAGCCCGATGGCCCCGAAGAGGCCGACGGACCCGTGATGGCTGGCGACATGCGGCGGCGGCCGGAGGTCAGCGGTGTCGGGTGCGGCCATGCGGACTTCCCCCCGGCCGAAACCCGCCCGCGCTCTAGGCCGGTGCGAACACCGGCGCCGGCGGCCCGCCTTCGGTCGGCTGGAACTTGACCCTGACCTTCATGCCGATGGCAAGCCCGTCGGGCGCCACGTCGACGAAATTGGTCAGCACCGCCGGCCCCTCGGCCAGGGTCACATAGCCGATGGCGTAGGGCCCGGTCGGCGAGCGGCGCATCACCGAATAGGTATAGATCACGCCCTCGCCGGGGCTCTCCTCCCAGACGGTCTCGGCCGACATGCAGAAGGGGCACAGGTTACGGGGGTACCAGAAGGCCTTCCCGCAATCCGTGCAGCGTTTGATCAGGAAGCGACCCTCGGCGGCGGCGTCCCAGAAGGGCTTGGTCTCGATACTGACCATCGGCGCGGGGATCGGCCGGTTCATGTGATCCTGGGCGTCGGACATGTTCAGCCCTCCCGTTCCATGATGACGGTGGCCGCGGCGTGCCGCGTGCCGAGCGAGCCGCCGGTGCCGTGGGCGATGGCCAGGTCGCAGTTGGCCACCTGCACCTTCGGGTGGGCCTCGCCGCGCAGCTGGCGCACCGCCTCGATCACCTTGGTGATGCCGCCGCGGTTGGTCGGGTGGTTGTTGCAGAGCCCGCCGCCGTCGGTGTTGAAGGGCAGGCGTCCGACGCCGGAGATCAGGTTGCCGTCGGAGACGAACCGGCCGCCCTCGCCCTTCTTGCAGAACCCCAGGTCCTCGAGCTGCATCAGCACCGTGATGGTGAAACTGTCGTAGATCGAGGCGTATTTGATGTCCGCGGGCGTGACGCCGGCCTCCTCGAAGGCTCGCGGACCCGACCAGACGGCGCCCGAGTGGGTCAGGTCGAGGTCGAGCCCGCCGCGCGGGCCCTTCGGCGCCTCGCCTGCGCCCATGACCCGCACCTTCGGCCGGTTGAGCGACTTCGCCACCTCCGGCGAGGTGACGATCAGGGCCCCGCCGCCGTCGGTGACCACGCAGCAGTCCAGAAGGTGCAGCGGGTCGGAGATCATCCGCGAGCCGACTACGTCCTCGACGGTCACCACGTCCCTCAGGAAGGCGTGCTCGTTCCATTGCGCGTGGTGGCTGGCGGCGACCTTGATCCAGGCGAGCTGCTCGGAGGTGGTGCCGTACTCGTACATGTGGCGCATGGCGCACATGCCGTAGGTGTTGTGGGTCGAGCCGCCATAGATGTTCTCGAAGCCGGCCTCCGGAGGGCCGTCGCTCAAGCCCCCGCCGCCGCCCGCCGCCATGCCCGCGCCCGGCCTTCGCCCTCCATGCCGGGGCCGTCCGGCCAGGGTGATCAGGGCCACCGAACACTTGCCCGCCGCGATCGCCTGGGCCGCGTGGCCCACGTGGACGATGTAGGACGATCCGCCGGTCTCGGTGGAATCCAGGTGCCGGACGTTCTTCAGCCCCATGTAGTCGATCATCGACAGGCCGCCGAACCCGGGCGCGTCGCCGGCGCAGAAATAGCCGTCGACGTCGTCCTTGGTGAGGCCCGCGTCGATCAGGGCGCCGCGGGCGCATTCGGCGTGCAGCTGCGGGGTGGAGGTGTCCGGCGCGTCGCGGAGCGGATGCTCGAACGCGCCCATCAGATAGGCCTTGCCCTTGATGCTCATGCCGCCGCCCCCGCCTGCATCCGCGCGTCGCGAAGCGCGCTCCGCCGCACCTTGCCCGCGTCGTCGCGCAGGGGTTCGTCGACGAACTCGTAGGATCGCGGCTGCTTGTAGCTGACCAGCCGGTCGGCCAGGTGGGCCTTCAGGTCGGCCTCGCTGACCGCGCCCTTGGCCTGGACGATGGCGTGGACGCGGCTCCCGAGGTCCTCGTCGGGCAGGCCGATCACCGCCACCGACTGCACCGCCGGATGCTCCTCCAGCGCCGCCTCGATCTCCGCCGGATAGACGTTGGAGCCGCCCACCAGGATCATGTCGGTGCGACGGTCGGCGAGGTAGAGATAGCCGTCCTCGTCGAACCAGCCGATGTCGCCCAGGCTCTCCCAGCCGCCCTCCATCACCTTGGCGGTCGCCCCGACATATTTGTAGGTCGGCGGCGCGCCCTCGGGCCGGCGCATATAGATCTCGCCGACCTCGCCGGGGGGCAGGTCGGCGCCGTCCTCGCCCACCGCCTTCATCTCGCCCACGGTCACCCGGCCCACCGAGCCGCGGTGCTCCAGCCATTCGCCGCCGGTGATGATGGTCACCGCCTGGGCCTCGGTGCCGGCGTAGAGCTCCATCACCACATCCGGGCCGATCCAGCGGATGAAGGCCTCCTTCAGGAAGGCCGGGCAGGGCGCGGCCAGGTGCCAGAGGGTCTGCAGGGACGACAGGTCGTAGCGTTCGCGCACCACGTCCGGCAGGCGCCATATCCGGTTCATCATGGTCGGCACGACGTAGACCCAGGTCGCGCGACGCTTTTCGATTTCGGCCAGCGTCGCCTCGGGGTCGAACCTCGGCATCACCACCAGGTGGCAGCCCTGGCTCATGGCCGCCATCATCATGCCGAAGCCGGCGTTGTGGTAGAGCGGCGCGGGCAGCACGGCGATGGAATTGGGCGTCAGGCGCCAGCCGCCGATCTCCGGGGTTTCGGCGAGCGTCTCGCCGGGCTGGCCCGACAGGATCAGCTTCGGCCGTCCGGTCGAGCCGCCGGAGGTGGGCGCCTTGGAGATCGGGGCGGTGGCGTCGGGCAGGTCGCTGTCGTCGTCGGACAGGGCGGCGAGCTCGGCGATCCCCACCAGCGGCCGGTCGATCTGGTGGTTGAAGTCGGCGATGACGATCGGCGTCTTCGCCAGCTGCATGATCGCCTCGAGCTCGCCCTTGGGCAGGCGGAACGACACCGGTTGCGGCGTGGCCCCCAGCTTCCAGATCGCATAGCAGGCCTCGACGAAGCCGACCCCGTTGGGCAGGCCCAGGGTCACCAGGTCCCCGTGCTTGACCCCGAGCGCCGAAAGCCCCCGGGCGATGCGGTTGGTCCGCCTGTGCAGCGCCGCATAGGTCAGCGTCTGCTCGCCACAGCTCACCGCCGGCGCGTTCGGCTGGAAGCGGGCGTGCTGGGCGAGCTTGGCGCCCAGGGAGATCATCTCCGGCCCGGTGGTCGCCCCGAAGCTCGCGGCCGCGGGATCGGTCTTTTCATCGGCCATGGCGTCGTTCCAATAGGTGCGGGGGCGGCGCCCGCTCGAATGTGAAATATGGATCGTCCGCCGCAATGACCGGCGGGCGGCCACCTTCCCCATCCGCGGCGGCGACCGCAAGGCCTTGGTTTCCGCGCGCCCGCCTCCTAGCTCTGTTGGCCCGACCCGGAGACGACGACGATGATGGACGGCAATGTGGCGGCGCACTTCGCCGAGCGGCAGAAGGGGACGCTGCCAGGCGAGCTCGGCATCGAATGGGACGAGGTGGCCACAGGCCGCGCCTCGGGCCGCTTCACGGTCGCCAAGGGGCACATGGCGCCCAACGGCTTCCTGCATGCGGCCTCGGTGATCGCGCTGGTCGACTCGGCCTGCGGCTACGCCTGCATCGCCAGCCTGCCGGAGGGCGCCACGGGCTTCACCACCATCGAGCTGAAGGCCAACTACCTGGCCACCGCCCAGGAGGGCGAGACCGTCGCCTGCACGGCCCGCCTGGCGCACAGCGGGCGCATGACCCAGGTCTGGGACGCCGAGGCTGTGAACCGGACCACCGGCAAGACCATGGCGCTGTTCCGCTGCACCCAGATGGTGCTCTATCCGCGCTGAGCTGGATCCTCCCCCAGGGCGGAGCCCGATTGAGGGGGAGGATCTAGAGCGCCTTACCGCGACTTCGCCTTCTTCGCCGGCGCCGCGGCCAGGGCCGCCATCGCCCTGACGATCCAGCCGCGCAGGGCGTCGCGGTCGGCCAGCACCGCCGGCGGGACCACGACGTAGGACTTGCTGGGCGGGTCGTCGGGCTCGTAGCGCAGCGGGACCGCCCCGGGCGCGGCCAGGAACTCGGCCATCAGCGCCGGCGGGGCCTTCAGCGCCAGCCCCACGTTGGAGAGCGAGGCCAGCGGCTTGCCGGTCGCATAGGCCATGATCCCGCCGAACATCGGCTTGAACAGCAGCTCCAGGTCGGGCGGGGCGGCGGCGGCGAACAGGATCTGCAGGGCCTTGGGATCGTGGTCCATCTCAGTGCCCCCCTTCAGTGTTCCGACCAGGCCGCGACGTCATAGCCGTCGAGGTCACGGAAGTGAAAGCGCCGGCCGCCCGGGAAGCTGAAAATCGGCTTGGTCACCGTCCCGCCCGCGGCCTTCACACGGGCCTGGGCGCCCTCCAGGTCGGCGGCCGGGAAGACCATCAGCGGGCCGCCGGCGCCGCCGGGCTTGCCGCGCGCGAACCCGCCGTTCGCCCCTTGCGTCGAGAAGCTGGCGTAGTCGGGGCCGTAGTCGGTGAAGCTCCAGCCGAACACCTCGCCATAGAAGGCCTTGGCGCGGACCGGGTCGGCGACGTTGAACTCGATATAGGCCGGCGTCGGCTGGGCCGGCGCGGCGGCGGCGCGGGCCTGCGGCCCAAGCGCGGCGGCGAGGCTGAGGCCGGCCATCAACAGGTAGCGGTGCATGGGGTGTCTCCCGGAGCGGTTGTCGATGGCGCCACCATCGCTCCGCCTTGTGACAGTTTCTGTCAGGAGGCTGCCGCCGCCTCCTGGGCCTCCAGCTGCGCGCGCCAGTCCTTCAGCAGCGCGCGCCGGTTGCGCGGATAGCGCTCCTCGGCGACCGCGCCCTCGACGATCCGGTCCACCCGGAAGTTGCGGAAACCGGTCCGCGTCTCGCACCAGGCGACCAGCAGGCGCACGCCCTCCGGATAGGCCAGCGCGATCGGCCAGACCACGCGGGCCGACTGCGCGCCTGCCGCGTCGCGGTAGACGATCGCCAGCTTGCGCTGGCGGCGGATCGCGTCGCGCAGCCGCTCCAGCGGCACCACGGCCGGCGGCGGCTCCGGGCTCGGCCCCACCAGCACGCCGCCGCCCTCGACCTCGTCGCGCCCCTCCGGCGGCAGCATGGCGTGGATCTTGGCCATGGCGTTGTCGGCGGCCCGCGCCAGCACCGGATCGGCGCGGCCCTGCACCCAGGACAGCCCCAGGACCAGGGCGTCGACCTCGTCGCGGTCGAAGCCCAGCGGCGGCAGGAAGAGGCCGGGCTGCATCACATAGCCCACGCCCGCCTCGCCCTGGATCGCGGCGCCCTCGCCGACCAGGGTGGCGATGTCGCGATAGACGGTGCGCACCGAGACCGCGAGCTCGGCCGAAAGCTCGTCGGCCGTCACCGGCCGGCGCCGCCGGCGCAGCGCCTGCAACAGGTTCAGGAGGCGGACCGCGCGGCTCATCGGGACCAAGCTTAACCTGCCTGGGGTCCCGCGCCACGCCGGCCTTGCACAGGCGGGGGTGGATGAGTAGGTTCCGCGCCTCGCTCAGCGGGCCCCCATTTCGGGCCCGGCGCCGGCTTCAGGAGAGGTGGCTGAGTGGTCGAAAGCACCGCACTCGAAATGCGGCGTACCTGGAAGGGTACCGTGGGTTCGAATCCCACCCTCTCCGCCGGGCGATGCAGGTTCTCAATCCGGCCACCCGCCTCAAGAAGGAATATATACACCGCCAGCGCATGCGGCCACTTCCTCACAAATGGGTTCAATCACCTCTCGTGGAAGACCGAATCCTCCCCCCGTTTCGCCGAAATGGAAGACAGTTTCGTGTATCTCACTCATTTCGACTGATCGCGCTACACTGCCAACAAATTTGCCGGTCGAGTCGTTGAACATGAATGTAGTTGTGCAAATCTCAGGCTTCCAAGTAGCCCAATGCTCGATAGCCGGCTTGATCGAGGAATTTTCTGCAATCATGTCCTGCAATATGAAATCGTGATAGCCACCACCCTCCGGGCTGATCCATACAGACACAATCCGCCCGTGATCTACGCCAGGGTCATAGGCTATGGCTCTTCCCAATGAGTTGATCGAAAATCGGCGATCGGATAACGGAGTCACTACATAAAACAAATTAAGTGTATTTGGTCCGCGGACCCATTCTTTTTGTCCTGGATCCAAGAAGGCCCACTCAATGTAGCCACCCCAGTCTTTTGCGCCCTGACCGGCAATCTCCCGCGCAAGTCGGATGCTGTTTAGTGATTGAGCAAATGCAATTGTTCGACCAATACTGCAATTGTCCTCAACAACTTGCTGATGCCGCGCAGCTTGCTGTTCGTCGAAATTCTTGGCTGTCTCGATTAGTTCCCGGGCCCCGGTTCCTGAAGCACCGCAACGTCCGTAATACTTTGTATCTGTCCGAACGGCACCTTGGAGAGAATTGACCCGGCCATCCATGGTTGGGCAGGCACCCATTACCACGATCCATTTGCATTTTGGCAGCATATCGTGCACGCGTATTGCGATATCCCCAATAAATCGCATTGGCCTCTCGCCGCTTCCCTCTCGCCAATCTGGCATGTGGATCTTGAGTTCGTTCAGCGCGTACTTAATCGTCTCTCCATGACCCGCGATCGCGACAGCGGCCTCCCCAAGAAGAGTCAATTTCCGAACGATCCTTACGGTAGAGGATTTTTCAGCCGTCACGTGATCTACGGTTGAGGGTAGTATCGGGATAGCTTCGGGTTCGGGTTCGATCAACGTGGCCATCGTATCTGCAAATAGAACGGCCAACACGCCAGCAGATGGATCGTTCAGGTCCAGCGGCGGACTGAGGTACATGCAACCAGTCATTACTTAGAGCCTCGCTGCTTTGGGCCATTTGGGTTTGAGGGAGTCATCAGTCAGCAATGCAACTCCTGTGACCTGCGCACAAGGAGCGAAGTGCAGGGTTGGTTGGATCAGCGTTGATAGCAGCATCCCCCGGATGCCACCCGGCCTTAGACCTCATGGATGAGGCGAGCCTTCGGGCCTGGGCAAGTCAAGGACGCGCTCTTCGGCGCGCCGCATCGCGGGCGGCCTTTGGCCGCTCCTTGAGTTGCCCAGGCCCGAAGGCAAACTGGCTGCCATGAGATTTAAGCCAAAGTCTGCCCGCGGCTCTCCTCAGCGGTAGGAGCCCAGCTAGCCGCCGCCCGCGCGCCTCACTGCGCCCCCCGCTCCAACACCGCCGCCACCTCCGCGCGTCCCGCGTGACGGGCCCAGTCGAGCGGGGTTCCGTTCCAGAGGGTGTCCTTCAGATCCGTCCGCGCGCCGTGCGCCAGCAGCACCTGGACCGCCTCGGCGTGGCCGTTCAGCGCCGCCTGGTGCAGGGGGGTGGAATGGGCGTGGGCGCCGACCGGGTTGTAGCGGTCGGGATCCTCGTCGGCGTCGAGCAGCAGGCGCAGGATCTCCGCGCGGCCGTGCTGGGCGGCCAGGGCGAGCGCCAGATGGCGCGCCTCGGCGTCGGCGGCGGCAAGGCGGGCCTGGGCCTGGCCCAGGTTCCCCAGGGCCGCAGCGACCGGCAGGGTGAGTTCCGCGCCGCGGGCCATCAGCGCCTGAGCCGCCTCGAGCTCGCCATGCGCCAGGGCGGCGAGCATGGCCGGGTCGGGATCGGCGCCGTGGCGGCGCAGGAGGTCGATCAGCTCGACCTGGACGCCGGCCTCGCGGGCCACACGCCCGGAGGCGACCAGCGCCAGGGTCTCGTCGATATCGCGCCGGTCCCGGCCGGCCCCGCGGTCGAGCAGCAGCCGCGCCACCTCGACGATCCGCGGCGGCAGGCCGTCGTGGCGGATGGGGTTTTCCGCCACGAACGCCAGCAGACCCGGATTGCGGAAGTAGTTCTCGCCTTCGAAGGCGACGTGGCGTCGGACGAGGTCCGGGTGCTCATCGAGCCAGCGGGCCAGGTCCTCCACATCGCCATCGTCGATCAGGTCGACGGCGCGCCGGAACACCGCGTCGTCGATCCGTTCATGGTGCGGGCGCTCGTCCCCGGCCGCGCCCGATCCCGCCAGGCGCGACTTCAGCCGGGCCCAACTGGCGAAGCCATATTCCCGGGCGATCGCCAGCAGGGCGTCGCTCCAGCCGAGCCGGGCCTCGGCGATCGCCCGATCGGGCGCCTGGCCGAACCTGGGATGGAATTCGCGAAGCCGCTGCAGGGCCGCCGGGTCCGCGGCGGCGTGCGCCGTCACGAGGTCCTGGGCCTGGCGCTTCAACTGATCGAGGTTCGGCCGCGCCGGGAGTCGCTTCGTAGGCATACGAACTTCCTCTCACCGCCCAGTATCCGCATCGTCGGGCGAGAAAGTTCGTGACCGTGAGCAGGCTTGGGCGGGCTCATCCCTTTCCGCGGACCGGAGGCTCCCCAAGAGCCGGGTTGCATTCTGCATCGCTCTCCGCCGGCTGTCGATGGCGGGCCGCCCTTCGCTTCGTCGCGGAGGGGTTCGCCGTGGACGGCCGGCGGCTGATGGGCCGGCAGGCGGCGAGCCATCGGTTCCTGCGCGCCAAAAGGCCGCACGGACTGCGACCCGATGACAACTGATGGGATAACGTCGGTCGGCTTAGATTCCCCGCATGTCCGACAGCCGCACCTACGCCGAGCAGGCCTGCTATTTCTCACAGCTTTCCAACGCCGCGCCGTCGGCGGAGGAGCGCGAGAGTTACCTGAGCATCGCGGCGGGCTACCTGGGCCTCGCCAAGCATGCCGCCCGGCCGGTGGCGGGCCAGGGTCTGGAGCCCCTCCGGCCGGCCCGGTTCGACCGGCGGTCCTGAGGCCGCCTCACTCGGTCCCCGACGCCGGTATCCCCGGCGACTCCTCGTTGGGCGCCTGGCGTTCGGTCTGGGCTTCGTCGGCCTGGATCTCGTCGCGCGGCGGGCCGTGGCGACCGGCGTCGGGCGCCTCGCCCGGCGCGCCGGTCCCGGTCATGGCTGACGGCTCGCGGGCCAAGTCCCGAGGATCCGGGCTACTGCTTCAGCGAGGCCATCAGGACGAAGACCACGGCGCTCATCGCGCCGACCAGGGCCGACAGGGGAAGGGCGAGACGTTCGACGCGGTCCGCCAGTTTCTCTTGATAGAGGTGCACGGGTCTTGGCTCCTTGGCCTTAAGTGGGGTCTCCGACGCTCGCCTAACGCGCGAACCGGCGGCGGGCTCCGCGCCCCGTCGGCGCTATTCGTTTTCCCCCTTCGCATCGGCGCGCCGCGGGCCCTAAGGTCGGCCCACGCGGGAGGGCGCCTGAGCATGGCCGATGTGGTGGTGGTGGGCGCCGGCAACGCGGCCTTCGCAGCCGCGCTCGCCGCGCGCGAGCGCGGCGCCACGGTGACCATGCTGGAGCGGGCGCCGCGCGACGCGGCCGGCGGCAACACCCGCTTCACCGCCGGCGCCATGCGCTTCGCCTACGACGGTGTGGACGACCTGCGCCGCCTGATGCCCGACCTCAGCGACGCCGAGGTCGCGGCCAGCGACTTCGGCGCCTATCCGGAAGGCCGGTTCTTCGAGGACATGGGCCGGGTCACCGAGTACCGCACCGACCCCGACCTTTGCGAGCTGCTGGTCACCCGCAGCCGCGAGACCCTCTTCTGGATGCGCGACCAGGGCGTGCGCTTCCAGCCGATCTGGGGACGCCAGGCCTTCAAGGTCGACGGCCGGTTCAAGTTCTGGGGCGGGCTGACGGTGGAGGCCTGGGCCGGCGGGCCGGGTCTGGTGGAGGCCTGGACCGCCATCGCGGCGCGCGAGGGGGTCGAGGTGCTTTATGGCGCCCGCGCGGTTTCGCTGATCGCCGGAGACGACGGGGTCACGGGCGTGCGGGTCAAACAGGATGGCCGCAGCCGCGACCTGCCCGCGCGCGCCGTCGTGCTGGCCGCCGGGGGCTTCCAGGCCAACACCGAATGGCGCACCCGCTACCTGGGCCCCGGCTGGGACCTGGCCAAGGTGCGCGGCAGCCGATTCAACACCGGCGACGGCCTGAGGATGGCGCTCGACATCGGGGCCATGCCGCACGGCCAGTGGTCCGGCTGCCACGCGGTGGCCTGGGAGCGCAACGCGCCGGAATTCGGCGACCTGGCGGTGGGCGACGGCTTCCAGAAGCACTCCTATCCCTTCGGGGTCATGCTCAACGCCCGGGGCGAGCGGTTCCTCGACGAGGGCGCGGACTTCCGCAACTACACCTACGCCCGCTACGGCCGCGAGATCCTCAAGCAGCCGCGCCAGTTCGCCTGGCAGGTGTTCGACGCCAAGGTCCGCCACCTGCTGCGCGACGAATACCGCATCCGCCAGGTGACCCGGGTCAGCGCCGACAGCCTGGAGGACCTCTGCGCGAGGCTGGAGGACACCGATGGCGACCGGGCGCTGGAGACCCTGCGCGCCTACAACGCCGCGGTCATGACCGACGTCGCCTTCGATCCCAATGTGAAGGACGGCCGTGGGGCGCGGGGCCTGGCGATCCCGAAGTCGAACTGGGCCAACCGCCTCGATACGCCGCCCTTCGAGGCCTATGCGGTGACCTGCGGGATCACCTTCACCTTCGGCGGCCTGCGCATCGACCGCGACGCCGCGGTGCTCGACGTAGACCTCGCGCCGATCCCCGGGCTCTACGCCGCGGGCGAGCTGGTGGGCGGCCTGTTCTACGAGAACTATCCGGGCGGCACGGGGCTGACGGCGGGCGCGGTGTTCGGGCGGATCGCCGGAGGTTCGGCGGGGGCGGCCGCGACAGGCCGACGGGAGGGACGTTGACCATGGGCAAGGAACGGCTGGCCGCGTTCAGCGACGCGCGACGCGTCATCGGAAGGCGCCTGGGCGGAGTCTGGCTTAAATCTCATGGCGGCCATGTTTGCCTGCCGGTCCAGGCGTCTCAGGGACGAGCGCGTCGCGCTCGCCGCCGCGCGGCCGGCCATGGGCCGGTCCTTGACACGCCTGGACCGGCAGGCTCGCATCTGACCATGGGGTTTAAGGGCGGGTGACATCTGACGATGCCGCCTGAAGGGGGCACATGAAAATCGTCCTGTGGATTGCGACGGGGTTGAGCGCGGCGCTTCTCCTATACGTCGGCATGCTAATCTTTGGATTGTCGACGAGCCGCGTCCTTAGCGCCTCCGTCCAATGGACCTATGTGGCGGCCTGCGTGCTCGTGGCGCTCTCCTGCATCCTTGGTCCAATCCCGGCTTGGCGGAGCTTTCGGCAACGCCAGTTCAAGCGATCGATCGTATTCGCGGCCCTGCCCGTTGCGATGCTAGCTGGCGCATTTGCGGCGCATGCCTTGAGCTTCGGGGGCGCCGCGAGGCCCCCTTCCTTGACCTCCCGCCCCTCTTAGGCGCATAAGCCCGCCCTTCCGGCGCCAACCTCGGTCAGCGCCCTCCACCGCCACGACCCCGGCTTGCCGGACGAGGGCGGCGAGGCCCCCCGTCGACGCAATCGTCCACGGGGGTCGATTGCGTTTGGACGACCTGCCGACAACATCGGCAGGAACTTTCACTTTCGGTTTTCGCAGTTCGCGAAAACCTGCGGGACCACGAACGACTTGTTTGACGCACTGACAGATCGGCTCTCCAGCGTCTTCGACCGTCTCGGCGGCCGCGGCGTGCTGTCGGAGAAGGACGTCGCCGAGGTGATGCGCGAGATCCGCGTCGCCCTGCTCGAGGCCGACGTCGCCCTGCCGGTGGTCCGCGACTTCATCGCCAAGGCCACCGAGGCGGCCACCGGCGAAGCGGTGATCCGCTCGGTCCGCCCGGCCGACCAGGTGGTCAAGATCACCTACGACGGCCTGGTCGAGATGCTAGGCGGCCCGGTTGACGGCAAAGGGGGGGAGCCTGAGGGCTTGAACCTCTCGCTGAACCCGCCGACCGTGATCCTGATGGCGGGCCTGCAGGGGTCCGGCAAAACCACCACGGCGGCCAAGCTCGCGCTCAAGCTGGTCAAGGACCGCAAGCGCGTCCTCCTGGCCTCGCTGGACACGCGGCGTCCGGCCGCCATGGAGCAGCTGGCGACGCTGGCCGGTCTGGCCGGCGCCGACAGCCTGCCGATCGTGGCCGGCCAGGCCGCGCCCGACATCGCGCGCCGCGCGCTGCAGTCGGCCAAGCTGCAGGGCTTCGACGTGGTCATCCTCGACACCGCCGGGCGCACCACGCTCGACGAGGCGATGATGAGCGAGGCGGCCGAGATCGCCCGCATCGCCAACCCCTCCGAGACCCTGCTGGTGGCCGACGCCCTGACCGGCCAGGACGCGGTGAGGACCGCCAAGGCCTTCCACGAACGCCTGCCGCTGACCGGCCTGGTGCTGACCCGCGCCGACGGCGACGGGCGCGGCGGGGCGGCGCTTTCCATGCGCGCGGTCACCGGCCTGCCGATCAAGTTCCTCGGCGTCTCGGAGAAGATCGACGGCCTGGAGACCTTCGACGCCGCCCGCGTCGCCGGCCGCATCCTGGGCCAGGGCGACATCGTGGCCCTGGTCGAGAAGGCCAGCGAAGAGCTGGACGTCGCCAAGGCCGAGGCCATGGCCAAGCGGCTCGCCAAGGGCCAGTTCGACCTCGACATGATGGCCGAGCAGCTTCAGCAGATGAAGCGCATGGGCGGCATGGAAGGCCTGATGGGCATGCTGCCCGGCGTCCAGAAGATCAAGAAGCAGATCGCCGAGGCCAACATCAACGACAAGATGGTCGACCGCCAGGCGGCGATCATCTCCTCCATGACCAAGGAGGAGCGCAAGAAGCCGGACATCCTGGCCGCCTCGCGCAAGCGCCGCATCGCCGCCGGTTCCGGCGTCGACGTGGCCGAGGTCAACCGCCTGCTGAAGCAGCACCGCCAGATGGCCGACGCCTTCAAGATGATGAGCAAGGGCGGCGGCAAGGGCTTCGCCCAGATGGCCCAGATGCTGGGCGGCATGGGCGGCGGCGGCATGGACCGCATGAAGACCATGGGCGGCGGAAAGATGCCGATGCCCAGCGAGAAAGAGATCGAGGAGATGGCTGCCAAGCTGCAAGCCGGCAGCGGCCCGAAATTGCCCGGCCTGGGCGGTCTGCCCGGCTTCAACCCCTTCAAGAAATAGCGATCACAAGGACCACCCCAATGCTGAAGATCCGTCTCGCCCGTGGCGGCGCCAAGAAGCGCCCCTACTATTCGATCGTCGTCGCCGACAGCCACTCGCCCCGCGATGGCCGCTTCATCGAGAAGGTGGGCTCCTACAACCCGCTCCTGAAGAAGGACGACCCCAACCGTGTCGTGCTGAAGGTCGAGCGCATCCAGGAGTGGATGGGCAAGGGCGCCCAGCCCACCGACCGGGTCGCCCGCGAGCTCGGCAAGCTGGACCTGGTGAAGTGGGAACACGGCAACAACCCCAACAAGGGCAAGCCGGGGACCAAGGCCCTCGAACGCGTCGAGGAGAGGACCAAGCGCGAAGCCGACCGCGCCGCGGCCATCGAGGAAGCCAAGAACAACCCGCCGCCGGCGCCCGAGCCCGAGCCGGTCGTGGAAGAGGCCCCTGCCGCTGAAGCCGCCGCCGAGGAAACCCCGGCCGCTGAAGAGGCGCCCGCCGCTGAAGCCGCCGCGGAAGAGCCCGCCGCGGCCGCCGAAGACGCCCCGGCCGCCGAAGCTGTCGCCGAGGAGGCTCCGGCCGCCGAGGCCGCCGTTGAAGAACCCGCCGCCGAAGCCGCCGCTGAAGAGCCGGCCGCCGAGGCCGCGGCCGACGAAAAGACCGAAGGCTAGGTTATCTGCCGCTCATCCCCGCGAAAGCGGGGACCCAGGCTTTTTCGTAGCTGCGATTGAGACTACCGAGGTTCTGCGGTTGCTGGCGCCGAAACACAAAAACACCTGGGTCCCCGCTTTCGCGGGGATGAGCGGATTGTTCGGGCTGACCCCGCCATGAGTGACGATCTCATTCTGGTGGGGCGCGTCGCCGGCGCGTTCGGGGTGAAGGGCGAGGTGCGCATCACCGCCTTCACCGCCGAGCCGCTGTCGCTGGTGGACTACAAGACCCTGCTGCGCGAGGACGGTTCGCCCGGCCTCACCCTGATGGGCGGGCGCGTCGCCAAGGGCGGCGTGGTGGCCCGCGCCCGGGAGATCGAGACCCGCGAGCAGGCCGAGGCCGCGCGCGGCCTGCAGCTCTTCATCCCGCGCGCCCTGCTGCCGCCGGTGGAGGACGAGGACGAGTTCTACATAGCCGACCTGATCGGCATGAGCGTGGTGAGCGCGCAAGGCGACCTGCTGGGCCAGGTGCGCTCGGTGCGCGACTTCGGGGCGGGCGACCTCCTGGAGGTGGCGCCGCCCGCCGGCGACAGCTGGTGGCTGCCCTTCACCAAGGACGCCGTGCCGGAAATCCGCGTGGGCGAGCGGACCCTCGTCGCGCTCAGGCCCGACGAGGTGGAGTAGCCTTTTCCCTCCCCTTCATGGGGAAGGTGGCGAGGCGAAGCCGAGACGGGTGGGGATGTGTGGGTCGGCGCGCCGCGCCAGCGCTTGATTGCGGTTTCCCCACCCCGCTCGCGTTCCGCGAGTCTCCCCTCCCCATAAAGGGGAGGGAAAAGGGCTATTTCGCCTTGCGCATCCGCATCAGGCCTTCCTGGGCCACGCTGGCCACCAGGGTCCCGTCGGCGGCGAAGATCGAGCCGCGGATGAAGCCGCGGCCGCCGGAGGCCGAGGGGCTGTCCTGGGCGTAGAGGTGCCAGTCGTTGAAGTTGATCGGCTTGTGGAACCACATGGCGTGGTCGAGGCTGGCCGACTGGAAGCCCGGCGTCTGCCAGTGGACCTTGTGCGGCCGCATGGCGGTGGAGAGCAGGTTCATGTCCGAGGCGTAGGCGCAGATCACCTGGTGCATGTGCTGGTCGTCGCCGATCGGCTCGCGGGCGCGGAACCAGACCTCGCTGGTCGGGTCCTTGGCCTCGCCGCCCTGGAAGTAGCTGCGCGCGTCGGCCGAGCGCATCTCGATGGGCCGCGGGCGCGACATCCAGCGTTTGGCCTCCTCGGGCATGTCCTTCATCTGGGCCATGGCGGCCTTCTGCATCTCCGCCTCGTCGGGCAGTTCGTCCCAGGTCTTGACCGAGGGCATCTGCGCCTGGTGCTCGAAGCCCTCCTGCGGCTCCATGAAGGAGGCGGCGAGGTTGAAGATCTGCTGGCCGTGCTGGATGGCGATCACGCGGCGGGTGGTGAAGCTGCCGCCGTCGCGGGACCGATCGACCTCGAAGACGATCGGCACGGTGGGGTCGCCCGGGCGGATGAAGTAGCAGTGCAGCGAGTGGCAGATCCGCCCCTCCACCGTCTCATAGGCCGCCAGCAGCGACTGGCCGATCACCTGGCCGCCGAAGATCCGGCCCGGCGAATTGTCCGCCGTGGTCCCGCGGAACAGGTTCACCTCGATCCGCTCCAGCTTCATGGTCTCGGTCAGGTTCTCGGTGTCCATGGTCGGTCCATGCTGCGGCTGCGAAGGCGGGTGGATTACGCCCGGCCAAGGTTGCGGGCAAGTCGTAGCGCCCGCATGCTCTGGCCATGGCGGGGACACCAGGATTTCAGACGCCGGTCTGGCGCACGTTGCTGGCGAAGACGCTGGCGGTATGGATGGTGATCGCGCTTGTTTCCTTCCTCGCTGCGGCGCGGCTCACCGAGCTCCTGCCCGTCTGGGCGTTCAGCGCGTTCATTGTGATGCTCTATCTGGTGGCGCCGGTAGCGTTGCTCGCCTGGAGCACCGCCATGCTCATTCGCCGCCCGCGGGTCAATTGGCCGGCGTTGGCCGCCTTGCTGACATGCTGCGTGGGGCTCTTCGCCTCCGAGCGGATGTTGTTCGATGCTGGCGTCCATCTGAATTTCCTTAGCCACCGGTCCGCCTACGACCGCATCGTCGCCGACGCCCGCTTCGGCCGGCTGGATGGCTCGCCAGACGCTACCGGGCGCATGTCAGGCGAGCGCGACGGGATCCGCTACATTGTCGACAGGCGCGCGCCGCTTGAGCTGGAGTTCGTGTGGTCCCGCGAGGACAGCATGATGCTGTCCGTCATCTACGATGAGCGGGGATGTCCCCGACCGCCCGCCCCGCCGCAGCGACCATCGGCCAAGGCGCCAACGGCGGTGCAGCGCGCTGGCGCTTCGCATCACCTCGCGGACCACTACTGCCTGATCCAAGGTATCGCCTGAGGCTTGACCTTCGCCGCCAGCCGCGCCCTTAGGACCGGCCATGTCCTTCGACGCCACCGTGCTGACCATGTTCCCCGAGGCCTTTCCGGGCCCGCTCGGCGTCTCGCTGATCGGGACCGCCTGGCGCGAGGCGGGGCTTTGGACGTTGGAAACAGTGGACATTCGGGCGTTTTCCAAAGATAAGCGCGGCTTCCTCGACGACACCCCCGCGGGGGGAGGTCCTGGACAGGTGATGCGGGCGGACGTGATCGCCTCTGCGCTGGACAGCGTGGAGCGGCGCGGCCGGCCGTTCTTGTACATGAGCGCCCGGGGCAGGCCCCTGACCCAGGCGCGGGTGCGCAAGTGGGCCCAAGGGCCCGGGCTGGTCGTCTTGTGCGGCCGGTTCGAAGGGGTGGATCAACGGGTCATCGAGGCTCGCGGGTTCGAGGAGGTCGCCGTGGGTGATGCGGTCCTGGCCGGTGGCGAGGCCGCGGCGCTGGTGGCGATCGAGGCGTGCGTTCGGCTGGTCCCAGGGGTCCTGGGGCAGGCCGGGAGCTTGCACGAAGAAAGCTTCGAGGACGGGCTCCTCGAGCATCCGCAGTACACGCGGCCGCGGACGTTCGAAGGGCTGGATATCCCCGAGGTCCTGCTGGGCGGCAACCACGCCGAGATCGGTAAGTGGCGGCAGGCCGAGCGGGAGAAGACCACGCGGGCGCGGCGGCCGGACTTGTGGGCGCAGCGATCCGCCAATCAACAGGCAAAGGGCGATTAAGCCCAGTAAGGACGAAGACCATGAACGTGATCGAGACCCTCGAGAAGGAAGAAGCCGACCGGCTTCTGGCCACTCGCAAGATCCCCGAGTTCCAGCCCGGCGACACCGTGCGCGTGAACGTCCGCATCAAGGAAGGCGAGCGCGAGCGCGTCCAGGCCTATGAAGGCGTCTGCATCGCCCGGGGCGGCCACGGCATCAACGAGAGCTTCACGGTGCGCAAGATCAGCTTCGGCGAAGGCGTCGAGCGGCTTTTCCCGGTGATGAGCCCGATGATCGAGTCCATCGAGGTCAAGCGCCGCGGCGTCGTGCGGCGCGCCAAGCTCTATTACCTGCGCGACCGCCGCGGGAAGTCGGCCCGCATCGCCGAGCGCTCCATGCAGGCGCGCACGGACGAGGCGGCCCCCGAGGCCGAGACGTCGGAAGCCTAAGCGGCTTCCTCCACGGATTTCGAGCGGCGGCCGCAGCGATGCGGCCGCCGTTTTCGTTTTGGGGATGGTCACGAAGCGGTGTCGGAGCCGCGGCTCCCACGGTGATTGCCCACATCCTCGTCCGTGGCGCGCGCACGCGTAACCACCCAGCCTTGCCATGTCGGCTCGACCGCGCCGCCACCGAGCAGCAAAAGGACCGCACTGCCTATCAAGGGAGACAGACCGGCTACGAATTCACCGACGATAAACTTCCCGGCGGCGTCCAAAACGCCCAGGCATCCGATCAGGAATGCGAAAATCTGCAGCTTCCAGATCAGCGGAGGGGTCGGCCGCGGCGCATAGGCCAGCGGCGATCGGCTTCCCGAACCGTCCGGCTCGACCGGCGGACCTCCCGTGCGGCGCGGATACCAGAGGATATCGCGGAACCTCGGGTCCTGGGCCAATTCCCTGGCGAACGCCTCAGCGAGCTGGGCATAGGTCACCGGCTTCTTCAGGGAAACCCTTCCGTCCGGAAAGCTATCGAGGCGTAACACAAGCATCGCAGGGACGGAGACGAGCCGACACACGAAGAGTTGCTCTTTGTAGCGCAGGTCAAAGGTCCATCGATCCTCCTGCGCGTCCGCGACGAACACCTCGGCGCCGCATCGGATGAAGATGCCCCGAATGGCCTCGCCAAGCTCACTGTTGGCGCCAAGGCCGCCTTTGGAGGCGCCGCCGGCGGAGCCCACCAAGTGAAACACGGCCCACGGTCGGACGCTCATCGCCGGCTCCAGTCGTCGAGATAGCTGTAGCCGGCGCTACCGGCGAGCTTGACCTTAGTCAAGAACAAAATAGGAACCAACGTCACGATCCGCTCTATCCATACAGCGTGAAGAACCGCCGGCAGACTTAGGCTTAAATCTCATGGCGGCCAGTTTGCCTTGGGGTCCCGGCTTCTCAAGGACGCGCCGAAGGCGCGCCGCGGCGCGGCCGGCCAGGGGCCGGTCCTTGACAAGCCGGGACCCCAAGGCTCGCATCATCCATGAGATCTAAGGCCGGGTGGCATCTCTGGGAGAGATGCTCCCGCTGGCTGGGCGCCGGGTCGTTGGGGGCGGCTCTCTTTCGTTCCGGACCGAGGAAAAAACCTGGGTCCCCGCCTTCGCGGGGATGAGCGTGTGGGGTGGGGTTTCCTCAGGCGCCTTCCGGATGCTGCGGCAGGCCGTCGTCGATCCGCACCCAGGGGAGCTTCCGGCTGACCCAGATGTGCATCTGCGGGGTGAGCGCGGCGGGATCGTCGAGGGTGGCGAGGGCGACGCCCAGCCGGGCGGGCGGGTCCTTGGGGTGGGCGAAGACCGGGGTTCCGCACCGCGCGCAGGACAGGCGGTCGACGCGCGGCGAGGTGGGCCAGCGGGTGGTCTCGCCGGTGCGTTCGATGTCGCCGGCGAGGAAGACGGCGCGGGCGAAGAACGGGCCGCCGGTGGCGCGCTGGCAGTTGCGGCAATGGCACAGGCGGACGTTGATCGGCGCCGCCGTGGCCCGCCAGCGCACCTGGCCGCAGAGGCAGCCGCCGGCATAGGGCCCAGCCTCCTCAGGCGGGGCGGCGCTCACCAGTCGCGGCCCTCGCGCACATAGGCGGTCACGCCCTCGACCAGGTGGTCGAACATCAGGCGCATGCGGCGGCTGCCGCGCAGGTTCTCGTGCATGACGATCCAGACGCCGAGCTGGAAGACCACGACATTGGGCATCACCCGCACCAGGCCGTGGCGCCGGGCGATGGTCGGCTGGCAGACGCCGATGCCGAAGCCGGCGCGCATCACCGCCAGCTGGGCCAGGTCGCTGTCGGAGCGGAAGTCGAAGGTCTCGCGGCTGACCGGGATGGCCATGCCGGCCAGGTCCTTGATGCTGCGCGCCGGCCCGTCGAAGCCGATGATGGTGTGGTCCTCGAGGTCGCTCATGCCGCCGGGCGCGCCGTGCCGGTCGAGGTAGCGGGGCGCGGCGTAGAAGCCGAGCTGCACCTCGCCCACCTTCTTGGCGACCAGGGCGTTCTGGGTGGGCGGCGCCATGCGCACGGCGATGTCGGCCTCGCGGCGCGACAGGTCGTCGAGGATGTCGGACATCATCAGCTCGATGACGATGCCCGGATGGGCTTCGCGGAAGTCGGTGAGGATCGGCGGCAGGACCTCGGCGCCGACCAGCTCGCTGGCGGTGATGCGGATCGAGCCGGTGAGCGAATCGGCCGAGCCCGAGGCGTCGCGCACCGCGGCGGACGCCGCGGCGGCCATGTCGTGCAGGTGCGGCTTCAGCTCGATGGCCAGGTCCGTCGGCTGCAGGCCGCGCGGGCTGCGCAGGAAGAGCGGCGAGCCCAGGCGCTGCTCCAGGGTCTCGATATGGCGGCCGAGCGTCGGCTGGGTGAGGCCGCGCAGGCGCGCGGCGGCCGAGAGCGTGCCGGCCTCCAGCACCGCGTGCAGGCTTTGGAAGAGATCCCAGTCGTTCGGTCCAGGCATACGCCGATGTATAGCCGGCCCAGAGATTTCGGCAATTCTGTTTGACGGCGCGGGACCGGCCGGTGCTGCTGGACAACGCGCGGCTGGTGGCGCGGCTGGGCGGGGAGCCGCACACGCCGATCGAGGTGGCGCTGCGGACGGCGCTGGCGGGGATGGGGGCCTTGCCCGCGCCGATCGCGATGGCGGCCTGAGCCCTACCTCCCCCATCGCGGCAGCGATGGCGGGAGGGGGACCGCTCGCCGACCCCGGCGAAGGCCGGGGGAAGAGCGAGGGGTGGAGGGGGCAAGCCCCATCAACGGAGTCCACGACCGCCCGGTCTTCCCGCCGAGCTTGCGGCTTGCCCCCTCCACCACGCCCTCTTCGGGGCGCGGTCCCCCTCCCGCCGCTTACGCGGGGGAGGTAGGAAATTGCGCGGGTCGGGTGAAATCTGCGGCGCCGCAGCACTAGACGTGCGCAGGGGTGCGGACCTACATGCGGCCCATGCCCGGCCAACCCTCTTCAGGCAAGACGCTCTACGACAAGATCTGGGACAGCCACCTGGTGGCCGACCAGGACGGCGAGGCGATCTTCTACATCGACCTGCACCTGATCCACGAGGTGACCACGCCGCAGGCCTTCGCGGGGCTCCGGGCCGCCGGGCGGCCCGTGCGCCGGCCGGACCGGACGCTGGCCGTCGCCGACCACAATGTGCCGACGCAGGGCCAGGCGCTCGGCGTCGAGGCGGTGGCCGACGAGGAGGCCCGCCTGCAGCTGCAGACGCTGGCCCGAAACGTCAAGGACTACGGCATCGAGTTCTTCCCGATGGGCGACGTCAGGAACGGCATCGTCCACGTGGTCGGCCCCGAACAGGGCCGCACCCAGCCCGGCATGACCATCGTCTGCGGCGACAGCCATACCTCGACGCACGGCGCCTTCGGGGCGCTGGCCCAGGGCATCGGGACGTCGGAGGTCGAGCACGTGCTGGCCACCCAGACCCTGCGCCAGAAGAAGTCGAAGAACCTGCGGGTGACCATCGACGGCGCGCCGATCCCCGGCGTCGGCGCCAAGGACTACGCCCTGGCGGTGATCCGCGAGATCGGGACCGCCGGCGGCACAGGCTATGTCATCGAATACGCCGGCCCGGCGATCCGGGCGCTCTCCATGGAAGGGCGCATGACGCTCTGCAACCTGACCATCGAGGCGGGCGCCCGGGCGGGCCTGATCGCCCCGGACGAGGTGACCTTCGACTACCTGCGCGGCCGCCCGGCGACGCCCAAGGGCGCGGCCTGGGAGATGGCGCTCACCTATTGGAAGAGCTTTTTCTCCGACCCGGACGCGCATTTCGACCGCGAGATCGTCATCGACGCCGGGACGATCGCGCCGCTGGTCACCTGGGGCACCAGCCCCGAGGACGTGATCGCGGTGAGCGACCGGGTGCCCGACCCGGCGAGCTTCGAGACCCCCGACAAGCGCGCCTCGGCGGTGCGCGCGCTGGAATACATGGGCCTCGCCGCCGGCCAGCCGATCACCGAGGCCAGGGTCGACGTGGTGTTCATCGGCTCCTGCACCAACAGCCGCATCGAGGACCTGCGGGCCGCGGCGAAGATCGTGGAGGGCCGCAAGGTGGCCGGCCACGTCCGCGCCATGGTGGTGCCGGGCTCGGGCCTGGTGCGGGCCCAGGCGGAGGACGAGGGCCTGGACGCGATCTTCCTGGCCGCCGGCTTCGAATGGCGCGAACCGGGGTGCTCCATGTGCCTGGCGATGAACCCCGACAAGGTGGGGCCCGGGCAGCGCTGCGCGTCCACCTCCAACCGCAACTTCGAGGGCCGCCAGGGCCGCGCCGGGCGCACCCACCTGATGAGCCCGGTGATGGCCGCCGCCGCCGCCATCGCCGACGTCAGG
>Ga0207695_10001285_pt1 | contig 42674 bp, 40 predicted proteins | sample KBSC54metaG_FD_184354 | JGI IMG/M metagenome (GOLD analysis project Ga0207695, IMG submission 184354) | Corn rhizosphere microbial communities from Kellogg Biological Station, Michigan, USA - KBS C5-4 metaG (SPAdes) (version 2) | ecosystem: Host-associated > Plants > Roots > Rhizosphere > Soil...
CTGGTCGAGGATCGCGACCACGCGCTCCGCGTATTCGGCCTCGGCGATCACCACCCTGGCGGTGCAGTCGTCGATCTGGGCGCGCAGGAAGTCGCCGCGGAAGCCGGTGTTCACCGGCGCGCTGACCGCGCCGATCTTGTTGATCGCCAGCCAGACCGCGACCGCGTCGATGTTGTTGTCGAGGATCGTGGCCACCGGCTCGCCCGGCTGCACGCCCAGCCCGAGCAGGCCGTGCGCCAGCCGGTTCGACAGCCGGTCGACGTCGGCGAAGGTGTAGGTGTCGCCAACGAAATCCAGGAACACCTTGTCCGGCGACGCCGCCACCGCCCGCGCCAGGGCGGCGTTGATGGTGTCCTGCGGAATCTGGGCTCCGCCCTGATCCATTGGCGCCTCCTCCCGACGGGAATCGTTAGCCCCGTTGGGGAGTGCAGGCAAATTCACACGGTCGGCCGCTCCTCGAAGCCGGCGAGACCGTCGTCGTGGGCGTCGAAGCGCTCGATGGAGGCCACCTCGGCCGAGGGCGGGCCGCGTCGGCAGGCCTCGATCAGGCCGGCGACCACGGCGGCGGGGCCGGCGGCGACCAGCTCGACCCAGCCCTCCCGCCGGTTCCGGACCCAGCCGTCCAGCTGCAGGCGTCGCGCCTCGCCCCGCGCCCACCAGCGGTAGCCCACGCCCTGCACCCGGCCGCGAATTTCCAGACGGACAACGATGCGGCTCATGCGCCCAGCCTGGAACCGGAGGCCCCTGTCCGCAAGGTTGCCGAGCCGCAACGAAATCGATCAGCCGCGTCCCCCTGTCGCAGGCAAAGCTGGAACGATCGCGGACGGGGGCAGGTTTCAGGTCGGGGTGAAAACGACGGCGCGTCTTTCACGAGGAGACAGTAATGCGACACCATCTCATGGCGTCGCTCCGGGCTTTCACCACCGGAGCGGGCCTCGCCATCGCTATCGGCGCCGCGGCTGCGGGTCCGAGCTACGCGAACAACTCCAGCCATGGCCAGCCGCCGCACAGCGACGGCGGCCAGAACGGCCACGGCGGGTCGTCGTCGGGCGGCCACGACGACGACCACGGAAGCCCCTTCGACCACAACGACGGCCACGGCGCGTCCGGCTCGGGCGGCCATGGGTTCTTCGAGGACTGGCGCCATGGCGACCATCGCTTCTTCCATCACATCCGGTTTTTCGACCATCACCATCACTGCGACTTCGATGATGGCGACGATGACGACGATGATGATGGGGACGATCACGGCCATGGTCACGACAACGGCCATGGCCATGCGTTCGGTCACGGCAACGGCCACGGGCACGGCCACGATCATGATCACGGCCACTGCCATCCGATGAGCCCGTAGAGCCAGGATGTGTTCCCCTCCCGCTGGAGGGCAAGGCAATCGCATGCGGACAGACGCCTTCCTCAGTGAGATCGCGCCGTCCGCGACAGCGGAAGTAAGGTCTTAACGCAGAGGTCGCGGAGGAGACGCAGAGGGCGCAGAGCTATTCTTCTCCGCGACCTCTGCGTCTTCTCTGCGCGCTCCGCGTTGGAGTCTCTCGAACCTTTCCGCCACTCAAAGCTCTCCCGGCTCGCGCCGGAAAGGCGTTCGAGGGAAATGCGATTGCCCTGCCCTCGAGGGGAGGGGACCAGTCGGGCCAGTCCAGAGGCGCCTCCCCCGCGTTTTTCGCTTGCGGCGGATTGAGCGCGGGACGCAAATCCCGGATCGATTGCGGGCTTGATGCGCGCGGCGGACGAGGGCCGCGCGGCGCCGCGTGAGGGACCGGGAGACGCCGATGGCCGCCGCCGTCGCAGACCGCCTGCCGCGCTACGACGAGCTGCCGGTGCGCCCTGGCGCGCCCGCGGGCTCCTCCTGGGGGCTGTGGGGCGACGACGACACCCTGGGGGCGCTCAACCTGCTGACTCCGGAGCGCGTCGCCAGGGCCGCGCAGCTGATCCGGCGCGGCGAGTCGTTCGGGCTGGAGTGGGACCTCAGCCTGCCGAACCCGCCGTTCTTCGGCCGCCCGCCGCTCGACATGAAGGTCATCGTCTCCGCCGCCCACGGCAATGGCGAGAACGACTTCCTGGCGTTCAATCCGCAGGGCTCCAGCCAGTGGGACGGCTTCCGCCACATCGGGGCAGGCGAGGGCGAGCATTTCGCCGCCCGCTACAACGGACTGACCAGCGAGACCCACGGCGTCCACCACTGGGCGCGCAAGGGAATCGTCGGCCGCGGCGTGCTGGCCGACGTGGCGCGCTGGCGCGAACACGTGGGCCGACCCCTGCAGATGGCCGCCTCGGACGCAGTGACTGCCGAGGAATTGCTGGCGACCCTGGCGTTCCAGAACACCGAGGTCGAGCCGGGAGACATCCTCTGCATCCACTTCGGCTGGCCAGCCTTCTACGAGGGCCTTGCCGACGAGGTGCGCATGAAGCTCTCGACCCTGCGGGCGCCGCGCGCGCCGGGCCTGATGGCCGGGCGCAGGATGGTGGAGACGCTCTGGAACCTGCACGTCGCGGCCATCGCCGCCGACAACGCCCAGGTCGAGGTCGCGCCGTTCAGCGCCGGGCTTTCCGAAGAGGAGGCCGCGGGGCCCTACAACAACCTGCACCAGCACCTCTTGCCGCTACTGGGCGTGCCGCTGGGCGAGCTCTGGAACTTCGGGCCCCTGGCCGAGGACTGCGCCCGGGACGGGCGCTACGAATTCTTCCTCGCCTCCGCGCCGATGAACATCCGCGGCGGCGTCTCCTCGACCGCCGCCGCCGTCGCCGTCAAATAGGGCCCGCCCGCATGCTGATCCGCCGCATCGACCATCCCATCGTCTGCGTCCGGGACCGCAGGGGCTGGGTCGACACGTTCAAGCGGGTGCTGGACCTGGAGCCGCTGGCGGCGCGCGAAGGCGACGAGTGGGGCTTCAGCAACGCCGAGATCGCGGTCGGGGACGGGCTGGTCGGCATCGTCGAGCCGGCCGGCGAGGGGTCGCACCTGACCAAGTTCCTGGCCGCGCACGGCGAGGGCTACTACGCCCTGTCGGTGGACGTCGGCGACCTGGACCGGGCGGCGGCCCACTTCCGCGCCCACGACGTCCCGTTCCGCGAGGCCAAACGCGACGGCCGCACCACATTGCTCTGGGTGGCGCCCCGGTCCGCCTGCGGGGTGCTCTACCAGATCAGCCCCGGCATGAAGATCCAGCCCGGGACCAACCCGCTCTACGAGGGCATCCCGGAGGTGGTGATCGGGGTGGAGAGCGCCGAGGCCGGGCGCGACCGCTACCGCACGGTGTTCGGGTTCGAGAACTGGGAGCCGGTGGAGAGCCACCACCTGGGCTACCGCGGCTACCGCATGCCGATCCCGGAAGCCAATTTCGAGGAGGCCCTGATCATGGCCGAGCCGACCTCCGACGAAGGTCGCCTCGGTCGGCATATGAAGGCGAAGGGGGAAGGCTTCTTCCAGTTCAGTATCGACGTGACCGATCTTGCCGCCGAGCTGCGGCGGCTACGCGACAAGGGGATCAAGGTCGAGACCGAGGGCGACAAGCTGGCGTGGGTCGCGCCGGAGGAGCTGAACGGCATCCGCGTCGAGCTGAGGCAGAGCTGACGGCTCGGCGCGTCGGGCCGCGTGACACGGTTGGGGCAGTGCCGGTCAGGACGCCCCAACCGCCAGCGGGGCGCCGGGTCGCGCCGGGCGGCGCTTTGCCGCGACCGCAACGACGGCCGACGGCGGATCGACCGCCTCGTCGCGGTCGGGAAGGCCCGCCTCCAGCCGGCGATGCAGCTGGCGGCTGAGCAGCTCGGCGAAGTCCTCGTCGCGGGCCAGGATGGCGCGGATGATGTTCAACCGGTCGCGGCGCCAGGCCTCGCAGTCCTCCAGCGTCCGGCCGGCGCCGGCGGCTTCGCCGTCGGCGATCAGCCGCCGCGTCACCAGGATCATCAGCTCACCGAGCGGATTGGCCGCCAGGCGGCAGACGGCCTTCACGTGGGCGAGGTCCAGGGCCGCGAGCTCGCCCGGCGCCCCGGTGAACACCGCCGCCTCGATCTGGGCGCCCACCTCGCGCAGCGCCGCCCGGCCCGCCTCGTCATGCGACCGGGCTGCGAGCCGCGCCATCTCCATGTTGAGCACGCCGGCCACAGGAAAGGCTTCGCGGTGGCCGCTGTGGCGGGCGCGCAGGTAGGCGCCCACCGCCTCCGCCACGCCACCTTCGTCCGGGGAGCGGGCGAAGTAGCCGCCGCGCACGCCCCGTCGTACGAACAGGAGGCGCTCGCGCTCCAGCAGGCGGGCGGTCTGCTGGAGGGTGACGCGGCCCACCTCGAGCAGGCGGATCAGATCCTCCTGCGAGCCCAGGTAGGCGCCGTCGCCACGTTGCAGAATTATTTCGCGAAGCTTGGCCGCCGCCGCGGTCACCGCCGAGGCCTTGACGGCGCGGTCCTTCCGGCGCGGGCGAGTGATGAGGGGCAGGATTTCGCTCCCGATGCTTTGCGTCCGTCCTATCCGATTGGAGGCTATCTTTGCAATGATGACATATGAGCCGTGTTGTCGCCATTGAGCGCACTTGTTGCGCGGGTCACGCCGGCCCATCGGTTGACAATAGCCATTGCCCCGGGCTTCGGTCGCCAGCGGCGGGACACCCACAGCTCACGGACGTCGATGCGCCACCTCATCCTCTTCGCCGCACTCGTCGCCGGCGCGTTCGCCTTCGTCGGCGCCGCCGCGGCGGCGCCCACCGTCACGCCCGTCGCCGGCGCGCCGCAGTTCGCCCTCGGCGCCACCGACCTGGCCACCGCCGGCTACGTGATGGAGGAGTTCTTCCTCGCCGGGACTGCGACATCATATCGCCGCGCCGGTCCGCTGGGCGCCGACGGCAAGTGGGACGCGGTGGCCGCCGATTCTGCGCCCTACGTCACCCGCATCGTGGTCATCCGGCCCGCCGACGCGGGCGCCTTCAACGGCACGGCCCTGGTGGAGTGGCTCAACGTCAGCGGCGGCATGGACGCCGCGCCGGACTGGATGGCCGCGCACCGCGAGATCCTGCGCGACGGCTACGCCTACATCGGCGTCTCGGCCCAGAAGGTCGGCGTCGAGGGCGGCGGCCGCAGCCTGACGCCCGGCCAGCCGCTGAAGCAGCAGAATCCGGCGCGCTACGGCCAGCTTAGCCATCCGGGCGATGCCTGGGCCTTCGACATCTTTTCCGAGGCCGGCCGGGCTGCGCGGGGGCAGGGCAGCGCGCGGGTGCTGGGCCCGCTGACCGCGCGACGCGTGATCGCCATGGGCGAGTCGCAGTCGGCGATATTCCTGACCACCTACGTCAACGCCGTCGACCCGCTGGCCAGGGTCTACGACGGCTTCCTGATCCATTCGCGCTTCGGTAGCGCGCCGAGCGTGGAGGGGGTCAGCAACCTGGGCGGGGCGCAGACCGACACGCCGCCGGCGGTGCGGTTCCGCGACGACCTGCGCGTTCCGGTGCTGACGCTACTGACGGAGACCGACGTCCTGGGCGGCGCCCAGCTCGCCGGCTACCTCGGCGCAGACCAGCCGGACGGCGCCAACCTGCGGGTCTGGGAGGTTCCCGGAACCGCCCACGCCGACGCCTATCTGTTCGGCGGCTGGGCGCTCGACACCGGCCTCGCCTCGGCGCCGCGCGTGGCCGAGGCGTTGAAGCCGTCGCGGACCGTGGCCGGGACGGTCGTCGCCCTGCCGATCAACACCGCGCCCCAGCATCACTATGTGCTGGAGGCGGCGATCAAGAGCCTCGACTTCTGGATCCGCGCCGGCGAGCCTCCGCCCCAGGCCGCGCGTCTGGCGATGCTGCCTGCAGGGCCGGCCGGCGCGGTCAGGTTCGACGTCGACGCCAACGGCAACGTCAAGGGCGGCGTCCGCACGCCGTGGGTCGACGTGCCGCTGGCGCGGCTGAGCGGCGTCGGCAATTCCGGCGGGCCCTTGGGCTTCCTGGTCGGGGTCACCGAGCCCTTCGACGCGACGAAGCGCGCCCAGCTCTATCCGGGGGGCAAGGCCAACTACCTGGCGAGGTTCGACGTCGCCCTGCGCGCCTCGATCCGGGCCGGCTTCATCCTGCCGGCCGACATGGAGGAGATCCAGGCGTTGGCGGCGGCGATGTACCCCGAAACCCCATAGGTCGCGCGGCCGGGTCTGCTTGACTCGCTCCGCCCGCTGGCGCGAAGCAATCGGGCAAGAACACAGCCAGGAGAGGACCCAGGGCATGAGCGACGTCGCCGAACAGGACAAGCCGAAGGGCGGCTACGGCATCCTCACCGACGAGGGCATCGAGCGCCTGCGCCAGCGGGTGGGCATCCAGGTCAACAAGGCGACCCCGCCGCACAACTACGAGGTCACCTTCGACAACTCGCGCCGGTTCGCCTCCGGCTACGGCGATGACAACCCCCTCTGGTCCGACGAGGACTACGGCAAGTCGACCCGTTGGGGCGGCCTGATCGCGCCGCCGAACTTCCTCTACACCATGGGCGAATCCGACGCCCCGGCGCTGACCGCCGAGCAGAAGGCTTTGCTCAAGGGCGATCCGCTGGTGGGCCTCGGCTCCTACCAGGCGGTCATGGAGTTCGAATACTGGCGGCCGCTGAAGATCGGCGACCGGCTGCGCCAGCGCTCGGCGCTGATCGGCGTGCAGGTGAACAACAACAGCAAGTTCTCCGGTCGCACCGTCGGCGAGATCAAGGGGATGATCTACCGCAACCAGAACGACGAACTGACCTCGATCCAGCGCGGCACCTGGCTGCGCGCCGAGCGCCACGCCTCGGCGGAGCGCAAGAAGGAATACGACCTCCCGCAGCCCTATACGCCCGAGCAACTGGCGGCCATCGACGCGGCCTATGCGGCCGAGAAGATTCGCGGGGCCAACACCCTCTACTGGGAAGACGTGCAGGTGGGCGAGGATCTGCCCACCATGGTCCGCGGCCCGCTGCGCACCACCGACCTCATCGCCTGGCACATGGGGGTCGGCTTCGGGATTACCCCGCCGGGCGCGTTCAAGGTCTCCTACAAGGTCCGCGCCAAGCTGCCGGGCCTGTTCACCCCCAACAAGCTGGGGATTCCCGATACGGTGCAGCGCCTGCACTGGGACATCGACTGGGCCAACCAGCTCGGCATCCCGATCAGCTATGACTACGGCGCGATCCGCGAGGCCATGCTCACCAACATCGTCACCAACTGGATGGGCGACGACGGCTGGCTGTGGAAGCTGTCCTGCCAGCACCGCAAGTTCGTCTACACCGGCGACACCTACTGGGTGAAAGGGCGGGTGCGCGACAAGGCGATGACCGACGCCGGCGGCGAGGTGCGGCTGGACATCTGGGTGGAGAACCAGTGGGGCGCCACCACCAGCCCCGGCGAGGCCACGGTGCTGCTGCCGACGCGCAGCGCCCCGGTTACCCTGCCACGCCCGGCCCAGGAGGACATCGACGCGATGTACGCCTCCGAGGTCGAGCGCTACCGCCAGCAGACGTCGCGGTAACCCGCGCGTGGACCTCAACGGCAAGGCCGCCATCGTCACCGGGGCGAGCCGGGGGATCGGCCGGCAGATCGCGCTGGAACTTGGCCGGCGCGGCGTGTCGGTGGCGGTGGCCGCGCGATCGGTCGAACAGAAGGGCCGCCTGCCCGGCACGGTGGGCGAGACCGTCGGCATGATCGAGGCGGCGGGTGGACGGGCCATCGCGGTCCAGGCCGATGTGACCCGCGAGGCGGACATCGGCCGCCTGGTGGACGAGACCGTGCAGGCCTTCGGCCGGCTGGATATCGTGATCAACAACGCCGCCGACACCCGCGGCGTCACCACGCCGATCGAGGCCTATCCCCGGGACGTCTGGCTGCGGCAGTTCGACTCCAACGTCCACGGCCCGTTCACGATGATCAGCCTCGCCGTTCCGCACCTGCGGGCCCAGGGCGGCGGCGTGATCGTCAACCTGACTTCGAGCTCGGCGGAGCTGACCGAGGTGAAGCGGGAGCCGGGCGGCGGCGCGCACCACCAGCTCAACCTGATCGGCTACGGCGCCACCAAGGCGGCGCTGAACCGGCTGAGCAACGCGGTGGCCCCCTACCTCGTGGCGGACAACATCGCGGTGGTCTGCCTCGATCCCGGCGGCACCCGCACCGAGCTGATGGAGATGATGGGCGAGCGCGGCCTGATCGACCCCAGCCACGCCCACCCGATGGCCTGGCCGGTGGAGGACGTACTCACGATCCTCACCGCCGACGACCCGTTGCAGTACGCCGGCCAGATCCTTCGCACGGACGAACTGCACGCGGGGTAGCCCTCCCTCCCCTTCATGGGGAGGGACAGTGACGCGCAGCGTCGCAGGGTGGGGATGTGGGACCCAGAAGTGATAGTCGCCGGTCAGCGAGTGTGTCTTCAGACTCCCCCACCCTGACCGCTTCGCGGTCGTCCCTCCCCATGAAGGGGAGGGAGGCCCCTCAGTCGATCCGCCAGCTCGGCGCCCGGGGCAGGTACTCGGCGGGGCGCTTCTCGGCGAAGGCGCGCAGGGCTTCCTTGGAGTCGGGGTGGCCGCTCATCTTGACGGTGTAGCGCTGCTCGAACTCGTAGCCGGGCTGCAGGTCCATCAGCTCGATGCGGTTCAGGATCTGCTTGGCCAGGCGCACGGCCGTGGGGCTGAAGCTGGCGGCGCGGCGGGCGTAGGCCCTGGCCTCGTCCAGCAGCTTGTCGCGCTCCACCACGATCACGCAGGCGCCGGCGGCGGCGAACTCGGGCGCGGTGAGGTGGGCGCCGGTGAAGTACATCCGCCGCACCAGCGGCTGGGGGGCCATCCGCGCCAGGTGCCGGGCGCCGCCCATCACGCCCACGGTCAGCTCCGGCAGGCCGAAGCGCGCGTCGGTTGAGGCCACCACGTAGTCGCAGGAGGCCGCGATCGCCAGGCCCGTGCCCAGCGCCACGCCGTGCACGGCCGCGATCACCGGCACGGCGCAGTCCTGGATCGCGAAGAAGCTCTTGCGCACCCGCCACATCCGCTCGGTCCCGTTCTCGGGAGTCATGCTGGCGAACTCGTCCAGGTCGTTGCCGGCGCAGAAGTGCGGGCCTTCGCCGGCCAGCACGATCGCGCGGATGTCGGGCCCCAGCTGGTCGGGGTTCTCGAACACGTCGGCGAGCTCCTTGTAGAGCACCTGGTCGACCGCGTTGGCCGGCGCGCGGTTCATCTTCACGACGGCGACGCCGCTGTCCTCGACGTCGATCAGGAGGTGCTGGAAGGCGGTCATGGGCGTTTCCTCGATGGTTCGGATGCGACGGCTATAGCCCAGGCCGGCCAAGGGGCAACCGTGTGGGCGGCATTGCTTGACGCTCCCCGCGCCCCGGGCGAACACAGGGGCTGACAGGGAGGGAACGGCATGAGCGGCAGCGCGGCCTACATCATGGGCGCCTTCGAGCATCCGACCCGCAAGGCGGTCGGGCTGAGCCTGGGCAGGCTGCATGCCGACGTGGCGCTGGGCGCGCTGGAGGACGCCGGCCTGAAGGCCCGCGACGTGGACGGCTACTTCTGCGCCGGCGATGCGCCGGGCGGCATCTTCGCCATGACCGAGCACCTGGGGCTGAAGCCGCGCTACCAGGAGAGCACCGAGACCGGGGGCTCGTCCTACGTCGTCCACCTGCGCCACGCGGTGCAGGCGATCCAGGCCGGCAAGTGCGACATCGCCCTGATCACCATGGCGGACAACATGGTGGCCAGCGGCGGCGGCCGGCCCGGCGGCAATCCGCGCCTGCCGCCGAACCTGGCGTTCGAGGCGCCCTACGCCGTGCCGGCCGGTCCGGTGACCAGCTACGCCCAGGCCGCGCGCCGCCACATGCACGAGTTCGGCACCACCAGCGAGCAGCTCGCCTGGGTCAAGGTGGCAGCTTCGCACCACGCCCAGCACAACCCGCGGGCCCTGCTGCCGCAGGTCGTGACGGTGGAGGACGTGGTGAATTCGCCGATGATCTCCGATCCGCTGCACCGGATGGACTGCTGCGTCGTCACCGACGGCGGCGGGGCGGTGGTGATCGCCCGCGAGGAGATCGCCCGCAGCCTGAAGCGGCCGCTGGTGAAGGTCCGCGGCCTGGGCGAGGCCGGGAAGTACAACCACGCCGGCAAGGTGGACCTGACCTACGGCGCGGGCCGCTGGTCGGCCCCGCTCGCCTTCGAGGAGGCCGGCGTGACCCCCGCCGACATCAAGTACGTCTCGATCTACGACAGCTTCACCATCACCGTGGTGATGACGCTGGAGGACATCGGCTTCTGCGAGAAGGGCCAGGGCGGGCGCTTCGTCTCCGACGGCAACCTGATCTCCGGCGTCGGCAAATTGCCGTTCAACACCGACGGCGGCGGGCTGTGCAGCAACCACCCCGGCAACCGGGGCGGGATGACCAAGATCCTCGAAGCGGTGCGGCAGGCGCGCGGCGAGGCGCACCCGGCGGTGCAAGTCCCCAATTGCGACCTGGTGCTCGCTCACGGCACCGGCGGCTACCTCGGCGGCCAGCACGTCTGCGCCACCGCCATCCTGGAAAGGGTCTGACCATGGCGCTGCCCGAGATCAAGCTGCGCGCGCCGCTGGTCGAGCCCGAGACCGAGGCCTTCTGGCAGGCGGCCGAGGAGGGGCGATTCCTGCTGCGCCACTGCAACGCCTGCGGCGAGCTGCACCACTACCCGCGGTTCTTCTGCCCGTTCTGCATGAGCCGCGACCTGGACTGGCGGGAGAGCACCGGCGAGGGGGTGATCTACACCTTCACCGTCAACGGCCGGAACATGGTCCCGTTCGCCCCGGGCATGGTCACTCTGGACGAGGGGGTGACCGTCCCCGCGGGCTTCGTCGACTGCGACTTCAGCCAGCTGCAGGTCGGCCAGCGGGTGAAGGTCGTCTATCTGCCGTCCGAGGGCGGCGCGCCCATCCCGTTCTTCAGGCCGCTCTGAACAGGTCCGCCGGCGGCGCGGTCCGGTGGGCCGCGGCGCCCGCCTGATGTAGCATCCGCGCCTGCGCACCTCGCGGCGGCAACGGCCGGCGGCCGGGTGCGTTTGACGCCTGAACGAGGAGCCGCCCGCATGCGCCTGGACGACCTGCGCGAGAGCAGCAACATCGAGGATCGGCGCGGCGAGGGGGGCGGCGGGGGGTTCGGCTACGGCCGGCCGGTGATCTGGGGCGGCGGCGGCCTCGGGCTGGTGTTCGTGGTCGTGGCCATGCTGCTGGGCGTCAATCCGGCCGACATCCTGGGGGGCGACGGGACGACCGACCAGGTCGACCGGCCGGCCGCCAGCGCCCCGGCGGGCCCGCGCGCCGACGACTCCCTGCTGCATTTCTCCGCCAAGATCGTCGGCTCGACCGAGGACATCTGGACCAAGATCTTCGCCGCGCGCGGCCAGACCTACCGTCCGCCGATCTTCGTGCCCTACACCGACGAGACCGAGACCGCCTGCGGCGAGGGCCAGTCTGCGATGGGGCCGTTCTATTGCCCACGGGACCAGAAGGTCTACGTCGACCTCGGTTTCTACCGCGAGCTGAAGGACCGCTTCGGCGCCGGCGGCGACTTCGCCCAGGCCTATGTGATCGCCCACGAGATCGGCCACCACGTGCAGAACCTGCTGGGCCAGATGGACCAGGACAGCTTCGGCCCCACCACCGGCGCAAACGGGGCCTCGGTGCGCACCGAGCTGCAGGCCGACTGTTACGCCGGGGTCTGGGCCAACCAGGCCAACAAGACCCAGCACATCCTGGAGGCCGGCGACGTGGAGGAGGGCCTGACGGCCGCCAACGCCATCGGCGACGACACCCTGCAGCGCGAGACCCGTGGCCGGGTCGCGCCCGACACCTTCACCCATGGCACCTCCGCCCAGCGAGTGCGCTGGTTCAAGCGCGGGCTGGAGCAGGGCGCCATCGAGGCCTGCGACACGTTCCACGCCGCGTCGCTCTGACGCGCTCGCGAATATCGTTGGCCGCTGCGGGGCCGCCCCTCTAGGCTGGCGTCGCACGAGCGGATTCCGGACGCGGAAACGCGGCCGAAACCCGTTTCCCGGAGACCCGATGCCGAAAGCCAACGCCCGGCCTGCGCCAACGCGGCAGCCACGACGAGAGGCGGAACCGGCGCGCCGCCAACCGATTCAGAGCCGCTCCAAGGCAACGGTGGCGCGGCTTCTCGACGCCCTGGGCCTGCACCTCACCCGGTTCGGCTTCCGGGCGCTGAACACCAACGCCATCGCCGCCGAGGCCGGGGTCTCCGTCGGGACCATCTACAACTACTTCCCCGACGTCGTGGCGATGCTCGAAGCCTATGCGGCGCGCTCGCTCAGCGGCTGGCTTGAGCTGTGGGCCAGCGAACCGGCCTTCGAGCCCAGGTCCGACTGGCGAAACTCACTGCGGCGTTCGTTCCGCAAGACCGTGGAGCGGGCCCGGACGGACTACGCCTACGTCCTGATCGTCAACGCCTACGGCACGATCCCGGAATTCGAGGACACCATCCTTCGCATCCGCGAACGGCAGATCCAGGCGAGCACCGTCATCCATCAGCGCATCAGTCACGAGCTCAGCCCGAGGCAGGCAGAGATCATGGCGACGGTCATGCTGGACGTCGGCTGGGCGGCGGTCATGCATATCGCGCGCGACGAGGAAAACCTCGACCTCGAGTTGGAATACGAGAAGCTGCTGATTGCATACATGGCGCAATACCTGGATGCGCCGGGCGGCTAGCCTGCGCCCCTTCCCGCGGCGCGACGGCCTTCACGGATACGTCCGCCCACCCCGGGCGGAGCGGCGCAGGGCTGCGCAGACCTGGGGCCCGACAAGCCGTCCCGAGCTGATTTCGTCCTTGAACGGAGGGGCCGGCCCGGCCCGGCGGCCCGTCCGGGGTGACGGAGGGAAGGCGGCAGGGCGCCGCCGGACTTCGCGCCCGCCCTAGAAATGAGCGCGGAGCTCGAACGTGACCATTCGCGGCGGGCCGTAGGAGTCCGACTGGACCCCGAAGGCGATCGAGGTGGTGTCGCCGCGCGAATAGGCCTTGTTGGTGAGGTTGGTGACGTTCACCGCCGCGTCGACGTTGCTGCCGAACATGCGGTTCCATTCGAACCGCAGGTTGACCAGCGTATAGGCGGCCACGGTGTCGCCGCCATGGGCTTCGGAGTTGTAGTCGAATGGCAGGCCGAGCCAGGCGGTCTCGCCCTGCGGCAGCAGGTGCGCGTCGCCGATGGTGTACAGCTTGTCCTGGTAGCTGACGTTCGGCTGGAACACGAGCTCGCCGATGTTGTTCGGCAGCTGCGCGTGGAAGCGCGCCGTGACCGAGAACTTGTTCGGCGAGACGAAGGCGACCGGATTCTGCGACAGATCGAGGTGGTGGTTGACGCAGCCGCCGATCGGGCAACCGGGCGCCCCGATGGTGGCGCCGAAGGTCGGATCGGGCCACTCGTTATACTTGGCGTCGATGAAGGTGTAGATCGCGCTCAGCTGCAGCCAGGCGGTCAGGTCCACCGTCAGGTCGGCGTCGAAGCCGCGGTAGGTGGTCTTCGGCACGTTGATGGTCACGGTCGACAGCGAGGCGTTGGCGCCGGCGCCGGTCAGCGTCAGGTAGCTGGCCTGCTTGTCGTGGTAGATGTCCCAGAAGCCCTCGATGTTGAAGCGGCCGGCGATGCCGCCGACCTCGAACTGCGACTTCAGGCCGATGCTGAAGTCGTCGACGCTTTCCGGCGCGAACACCTGCTCGTCCGGCTGGCTGGGCGGTGAGGAGACGTTGAAGCCGCCTTGCTTGAAGCCGTGACGGTAGCCGCCGTAGACCATCAGCGCGTGGGATGCCTGGTACTGGAGCCCCACGTTGTAGGAGTCGCCCTGGAAGCGGGCGCTGTGGTCGAGGTGGGTGACGACGCCGGGCGGATAGGCCGCGATCACCATGCCCGGATTGGCCAGGTATTGGGTGATGTTGGTCGAGGCGTTGTCCTGGACCACATGGATGTTGATCCAGCTGTGCCGGTATCCGGCGCTGACGCCGAGCTGGTCGGTGATCTTGAAGGTCCCCGACCCGTAGACGGCGTAGTTCCGGAACGAGTTCTGCTGGAAGTAGGTGTTCACGCCGGGCAATGCGTTCATCACGTTGATGATCGGGCCTTCGCCGGCGCCTCCCGGCTGATGGGTCTGGTCGATCAGGCCACCCGCGATCCAGGTCAGACGGTCGTCGAAGGCGGCGCCCTGGAGCTGCAGCTCGTCGGTGATCTGGGTCTGCTTGTTGACGCGGCCGACCGGCGGCAGGTCGATGGCCGGGAGCGGCGTGCCGTCGACGTCGGAGGCGACGTTGCCGAAGCCCTCGGCGTGAATGAAGCCGAAGGTGTTCTTCAGGGTCAGCGCCGGGTTCAGCCTGAACGTGGTGGTGTTGAACACGCCCCAGTTGTGGCTCGGGATCTTCGTCAGGTTCGTGCTGATGTCGGACAGGTGGACCGGCAGCTGGGTGATGCCGGGGTAGAGAAAGGCCAGGCCGCCCCCGAGCGCGGTGTTCGGGTCGATGACCGAGGCGTGGCCGGTGTTGCGGTTGTCGTCGCGGTGGTAGGTGACGATGGTCGAGTTCTCCAGGCCCTCCATGGGCCGGACCAGCAGGGTGCCGCGCAGCTCGAAGACGTCCTCGTTGTCGTAGGTCTGGACCGGCAGCGGCCGGCCGGCCAGATCGGTCCGGCCCGAGGTGGTGGTTCCATAGCCGCGGCGGCTCCAGCGGAAGCCGGCGATCCGCGCCAGCACCTTGTCCTGGACGATCGGGATGTTGATCGCGCCCTCGGCCTGGAAGTCGTTGTAGTCGCCGACCTGGACGCGTCCGTAGCCGCCGAAGGTGTTGGTCGGCGCCTGGGGCACGATCAGCACCGCGCCGCCCGTGGTGCTGCGCCCGAACAGCGTGCCCTGGGGTCCCTTCAGCACCTGCAGCGACTGCAGGTCGAAGAACGGCGCGCTCATCGCCGGCTCCTGGAAGGGACCGCTGAGCGGCACTTCGGCGAAGTAGGTCTCCACGCTGCCGGCGGCCGCGCCATATTCCGGGCCGACGCCCCGGATGGCGAACGACGGCTGGTTGCCGCGTCCGGACTCGGCGGTGACGGCGAGGCCCGGCGCCTGGTTGCCCAGGTCCTGCGGACTGTAGATCGACTTGGCGACCAGCGACTGCTGCGAGAAGGCGGTGACCGCCACGGGCACGCGCTGCAGGTTCTCCGCGCGGCGGGTGGCGTTGACGATGACTTCCTGCGTGGCCGTCACCGGCCCGCTGTCGGGCGCCGCGGGCGTGTCGGCATAGGCGCCGCCGGCGCAAGCCGCGGCAATGATCGAAGCGCTGCCGAGCAGCAGTCGTCGCGAAAGCATGTGTTTCCCCCGGCTTTGGTTTCTTCGGGGGGGCTGGCTGCGTCTGCGCCCCTCCCTGAAACGCTGTTACTGAGTAATTGCTCAATTATCTGAACCGATCTTGATGAGCAAGTGCTCATGTTCGTGGATCCGGCGGATACGGGCCTGACAAGCGGGCGCGTTCACGGGGATACTGGCCGGCCCGCCGACGGCCCGAAGGGGATGGCCGGCTCAGGAGAAAGCGTCGCATGAACCGCTATTGGACACTCTCGGGTCGCCCGCTCGGCGCCCTGCCCGAGCCCGGCGACTTCGAGCTCCGCACCGCGCCCCTGCCATCGCCGGCCGAGGGGCAGGCTTTGACCCGGACCATCTACATCTCGCTCGACCCCTACCAGTGGGGCTACCGCAAGCGCGGGATCGAGACCCCGGGCCAGGTCTGCCACGCCCGCACTGTCAGCCAGGTGGTCGAGAGCCGGATGGCCGGGTTCGCCGCCGGCGACCTGGTGTTCAACGTCGGCGGCTGGTCAGAATATTCGCTGATGGGCGAGGGGGTCGAACGGCCCGCCTACATGATCCCGCGGGTGCTCGACCCGGCGGTGGGCCGCATCTCGCAGGCGGTGGGCGTGCTCGGGATGCTGGGGCTGACCGCCTATTCCGGCATGACCCTGCTGGGCGCGCCGAAGCCCGGCGAGACCGTGGTGGTGTCGGCGGCGTCGGGCGGCGTCGGCCAGATCGCCGGCCAGCTGGCCAGGATCGCCGGAGCGCGCGTCGTCGGCATTGCCGGCAAGGAGGAGAAGGTGCGCTTCGTCGTGGACGAGCTGGGTTTCGACGCCTGCGTCTCGCACCTGTCGCCGACCCTGGCGGCCGACCTGAAGGCCGCCTGCCCGGACGGCGTCGACGTCTACTTCGAGAACGTCGGCGGGGCGGTGTTCGAGGCGGTGCTGCCGCTGTTCAAAGAGGGCGCCCGGATGACCATCTGCGGACTGATCGCTCAGTACTCGGACGAGGCCGAGGCGGACGCCCGAACGGCGCTGATGCAACTCGGCGAGCCGGTGTTCCGATCGCGGAACGTCACCGTGAGCGACCTCTTCGTCGGCGACTTCGTCAAGGACCACCAGGCGGAGTTCCTGGCGCGAATGGGGCCGTGGGTGAAATCCGGTAAGGTTAAGTACCGTGAAGATATCCGCCAAGGCTTCGAGGCGGCGCCGGACGCGTTCGGAGAGATGATGCGCGGCGGAAACTTCGGCAAGATGCTTGTCCAGATCAGCAATGACCCGACAATCTGACCCACTTGAACGGGATGTTCCGCCCACTGCTAACGGAAGATTCAGATCGCTACCTCATAAGAGGGATGATCAGGGTGGGGCCAAGTGATTCCATGCGTGAGGAGACGGGCGAAGCCCGCGAGACGGCGGCCACAGATGCGCTGCCGTTCATTCCGCCCCGAGGGCGGGTGCTGATCGTCGACGACATGCGCGAAAACCGGCTGATGCTCGGTCTGTGCTGCGACCAGTTCGGGCTGGCGCACGAGGGCGCCGACAGCGGCCGCGCCGCGGTCGAGGCCGCCCGCTCCGGGCGGTTCGACGTGATCCTGATGGACATCTTCATGCCCGGCATGGACGGCATGGGCGCCACCATGGCCATCCGCGAACTGCCGAGTCCGGTCTCCGCGACCCCGATCATCGCGGTCACCACCGCCGCCTCGCCGGGCGAATGCCTGCGCTACCGTTCGTGCGGCATGACCGACGTGGTCGCCAAGCCGGTGCAGATCGCCCGCCTGGCCGAGGCGCTCTCGGCGGCCTTCATGGCCACCCGTCGCGCCCGCCGCTTGTCGCGCAACCGCCCGGTGGAACGGATCCGCGCCAGCGCCTGAAGCTGCCGGTCGCTTCGCCTCTCGGCCGTCATTCAGCCCGGTCGCCGAACCGGCCTGACGCGTAGCGGTATAGACCACAGGAAATCGGTCTGGGCGTACGCCAGCGGCTCGCCGAACAGCGCCGGGTCGGGGATGCCCAGGTCCGGGTTGTCCACGTCCGCCACGGGCGTGTGGCCGTCGCCGTCGAAGTAATAGGAATCCGCCTTCAGGTGGACGAGGCCGCGCGGTCCGAAGCGGACGGCGGCGCGGGCGTGGCAGGTCATGCAGGAGGTGTGCTCGAACCCGGCCTCGATCACCTCGCTGGAGAGGACCGTCGGTGCGCCACGGGCGTCGGTGAATCGGGTCTGGGCGCCCGTCAGGTGGTAGTAGGCCCACTTCGTGCCGGCGACCTCACGGGGTGCGTCGGCCGCTGGCGTGTTCAGCCGCTGGAAGTCGGCCCAGAACCAGTCCGGCAGGTCCTTGGTGGTGAGGTGCAGGGCGACGAGGCCCCAGTAGTCCCTGCCGATGCGTCGCCAATGGTAGGTGGCCAGCACGGACGCCGCGGGCGCCGGCCCCAGGTTGCTCCAATGCGCCTTGATCTCCTGCGCCGCCAGCGGGAAGGCGATCGGCTGGGGGTTGGTCGTGGCGACCGCGCGCTGGAACGCCGTGTTCAGGCCCTCGCGGTTGTACAGGCCCTGGGCGCGGATGAACTGATAGGCCGCCTCGTTGAGCCGGGTCTCGGCGACGGCCGGCTGGAACGGGAAGGCGAGGGGCGAGGAGAGGATCTTCGGTGCGCGGGCGGGGCGGGGCCACCGGCCCCAGGGTCCCGGGTCGGCGCCGTCCTCGCGGAACACTTCGCTGCCCTCCTGGGTGGCGCGCACTCCGGAGGCCAGCGCCCAGCTTTCCCAGACCACCGGCGTGTCGGGGTCGTAGCGGCCGATGGGCCGGCTCGGATCGGCGAAGCCCGGCCTCGCGGGGTCGGCCTGCCGGCTGAGGTAGAGGAAGACACGCCAGGCGAAGGCGTCGGGATGATTGGCCGCCAGGGCCACGTCGTCCGCCGCGCCGCCAGGCGGAGGCGCAGGCGCCGCCACCGTGTGGACCGGCGGCGGCGAAGGACGCTCTGACTTGGCGGGAGGGCGCAGGAAGAGCGCCGCCCCGCCCGCCGCGAGCGCCAGAAGCGCCGCTAGGCCAAGCCAGACCCGCCTGGTCACGCAGAGCAAGTCCCGCGAAGCGACGTCGGCCGGGCGTCCTGGACTCAGTATCCGCCGTGAGACGAGGCGTGGCGGACGTGGCCGTGGTGCACGGGGGCCCAGGCCACGCAGTGGTGATGACGCATCTTCACGCAGACGCGGCGCGCTTCGGCTGGGCTGGCCAGGGCGACGGTCGCGGCGACGGCCGCTACGAGGGTCATGATCTTCAGCATGTGGTTTCCTTTTCCTGCGATCCGCCCGCCAACAAGCTTCGCAACATAGGGCCGCGCCGGCGGATTCGCGACACCTTGTCGCGGCGATCTGTGACACGCGTGTTTCCGCGGCCTCGAGCTCGCAACATGCGAACGGCGGATCGCCACGCTATCGGTCGAGCAGATCGCGGATGCGCCCGGCCAGCTGGTCGTAGGTGAACGGCTTGGTGATCAGTTGGACGCCCGGGTCGAGGCGGCCGTGGTGCACGATGGCGTTGCGCGAGTAGCCGGTGGTGAACAGCACCTTCAGGCCGGGACGCAGCCTGCGCGCCTGGTCCGCCAGCACCCGGCCGCTCTGGCCGGGCAGCACGACATCGGTGAACAGCAGGTCCACTGGCGCGTCGGAGCGCAGAATGACCAGGGCCGCGTCCGCGTCGTGCGCCGCCAGCACCCGGTATCCGAGCTCCGCCAGCGTCGCCATGCTGTAGCTGCGGACGTCGTCGTTGTCCTCGACCACCAGCACGGTCTCATTGCTGCTGGCCGCCGGCGTGGCCGGCGCCGCGGCCACCGGACGCGCGACCTCGCCCAGGTAGCGCGGGAAGTACAGCTTCACCGACGTGCCCTGGCCTTCCTCGCTGTAGACCGTGACATGGCCTCCGGATTGCTTGACGAACCCGTAGACCATGCTCAGCCCCAGGCCCGTGCCGCGTCCGAACTCCTTGGTCGTGAAGAAGGGCTCGAACACCCGCGACAGCACCTCCTTCGACATGCCCTGGCCGGTGTCGCTGACCGCGATCACCACGTACTGGCCGGGGATCACTTCCGCGTCGAGCGCGACATAGCTCTCGTCGAGGGCGGTGTTCGACGTCTCGATGGTCAGCTTGCCACCCTCGGGCATGGCGTCGCGGGCATTGACCGCCAGGTTGAGGATCGCGCTCTCGAGCTGGTTCTGGTCCGCCTCGATGGCCCAGAGGCGCGTCGCCAGCACGCATTCCAGTTCGACCTGCTCGCCCAGTGTGCGGTGCAGCAACTCGCTCATGTCGCGGACCAGGGCGTTCAGCTCCAGCGGCTTGGGATCCAGCGGCTGGCGGCGGGAGAAAGCCAGCAGGCGCGAGGTGAGGCTGGAGGCGCGCTGGGCGCCCTGCAGCGCCATGTCGGCCGCTCGCCGGATGCGCGGCGCGTCCTCGGGGCGGCTGCGGCGGATGGTGTCGAGGCCGCCGATGATGATGGTCAGCAGGTTGTTGAAGTCGTGGGCGACGCCGCCGGTGAGCTGGCCCACCGCCTCCATCTTCTGGGCCTGGCGCAGGGCCTCTTCGGCCTTGGCGCGCTCGGCCACCTCGTCGGCGACCCGCTCCTCCAGGTGGGTGTTCAGGGCCTGCAGCTGCGCCTCGGCCCGCCGCCGCTGTTCCAGCTCGGCCTGGGCGGCGCGGAACAGGCGCGCATTGTCCATGGCCACCGCCGCCTGGCTGGCCAGGCCCACCACCCGGTCCTCGGAGAGCTCGGTGAAGACGCCCGTCTGGGAGTGGCCGAAGAACAGGCCGCCAAGCACCTCGCCGCCGCGCGAGCGCACCGGCACGGCCAGATAGCTGCGCACAGGCAGGTGGCCCTTCGGCATGCCGTGGTGCGGGGCGGCGTGGCCGTAGCGCGGGTCCTGGGTGATGTCGTCGGAGCGCAGCACGGCGGCGCCCGAGAAGGTGGGTTCGAAGACGGCGGTGTTGCGGGGCATCGGGAATTTCGAGAAGGCTTCGCGCGGCGCGCCCGACAGCGTGTAGAGCGCGTAGGATTCGCCGGCCTCGTTGACGACGTTGTAGAAGAAGGCCCCGAACTGGGCGCCCGTCACCTCCACCGCCGCGTCGGTGATCGACTGCACCAGCCGCTCCAGGTCGAGGTCGCCCGAGATCGCCGCGGCCGCCCGATTCAGGATCTCCAGCGCCCGGGTCTGTTCCGACAGCGCCGATTCGCGGCGCGTCTCCTCGGTGACGTCGATGACGACGCCGGTCATCCTCTGCTCGCCGCTCGGGCCGGCCTCCATCCGGCCGCGTGCGACCACGCAGCGGTCCCCGCCGCCGGCCGTCAGGCGGTAGGTTTCCTGGTAGGGCTCACCGGTCGCCACCGACCGCTCGATCGCGCCCATCACCCGGGGTCTGTCGTCCGGGTGGATGCCGGCGACGAATACCTCGAGCGGCAGGCCCTCCTGCGCCCTGGTTTCTGGCACGCCGTAAGCCTCCACCAGCGAGCCCTGGATGGTCAGGCGGTCGGCCCCCACCGCCCATTCGAACACCGCCACCCGGCCGGTGGAAAGCGCCAGCGACAGCCGGTCCTGGGTCATCAGGAAGCGCTGCTCGCTCTGGAACACCGCCCGGTTGGCCTCGCGCCGCAGCTCCGCCATCTGGATGTTGACCCCGACCCGGGCGAGCAGCTCGCGCGCGGCAAAGGGCTTGATCAGGTAGTCGTCGGCCCCGGCGTCAAGGCCGTCGACCTTGGCCTCCTCGCCGGCGCGGGCCGACAGCATGATTACCGGCGTGCCGGCGGTCTTCGGTTCCTGGCGCACGGCCCGCAGCAGGCCGAAGCCATCGAGCCGCGGCATCATCACATCGGTCAGGATCAGGTCCGGTACGGTGTTCGCCAAGGTTTCCAAGGCCTCGGCCCCATCCGCCACGGCGTCGACCGCGTAGCCCTCCGCCTCCAGCAGGCGGCAGACATAGGAGCGCATGTCGGCGTTGTCGTCGGCGAGCAGGATCCGCCTGCCGGCGCCGACGCCGACGGTTGCGGCCTCGAGGCCGTGGTCCGAGGGTGTCGCGGCGCCTGGATCTGGCTCGACGTCCGGCAGCCAGCGGAGCGCTTCCTGGACGTACTCGTCGGCGCGGGCGCTGGCCGACACCGATGCGGCGGGACGGTCGTGCACGGCCTCGGCCGGCAGGTGCGCACGGCCGAGCGGCAGGGTGACGGTGAAGGTCGTCCCGCGCCCCAGCGTGCTCGCGGCCTCGATCCGCCCGCCGTGCAGCCTGACCAGCTCGCTCACCAGCGCCAGGCCGATGCCGCTGCCTTCGAAGCTTCGGCCATGGGCGCCTTCGACCCGGTGAAAGCGCTCGAACAGCTTCGGCAACTCGGACTCCGGAATCCCGATGCCAGAATCCCTGACCTCGACCACTGCCGCGCGGCCGTCGTCCGAGGGCCCCACGCTCAGCGAAACGCCCCCCTTCAGGGTGAACTTGAAGGCGTTGGAGATCAGGTTCAGCAGCACCTTCTCCCACATGTCCCGGTCCACGTAGACGGGCTGGGCCAGGGGCGGGCAGCGGATGTCGAAGCTGAGGCCGGCTTTCTCCAGGGCCGAGCGGAAGCTGGAGGCGACCTCGGCGCTGAACCCGGCCAGGTCGATCGGCTCGAAGCTTGCCCGCGCCCGGCCGGCCTCGATCCGGGAGAAGTCGAGCAGGCTGTTGACCAGCCGCAGCAGTCGCACGCCGTTGCGGTGCGCCAGCGCCACCTGCGCGCGCAGCTCGCCGTGCGCCGCGTCGCCCTCCAGCGCGTCCTCCAGCGGCCCCAGCATCAGGGTCAGGGGGGTGCGGAACTCGTGGCTGACGTTGGAGAAGAAGGCGGTCTTGGCGTGGTCGAGCTCGGCCAGGGCCTGGGCGCGGCGCCGCTCCTCCTCGTAGGCGCCGGCGTTGGCCACCGCGGCCGCGATCTGGCCCGCCATCAGGGTCAGGAAGCCGAGGTAGTCCGCATCAAGCAGCCGGTAGGGGTTGAGGCCCACGACCAGCATCCCGGAACGCCCGGACTCGCCGGAGGGCGCGATCGGCAGTGCGGCCGCGCGGGCGGCGGGTCGGTCCCAGGCGCCGGCAGGGGGCGCGCCGCCGAGGCGCGCGGCGGGATCGTCGATCTCCCGCACGGCGTGGTCGCGCAGCACGTCGGCAATCGGCCAGGGCCAGTCGGCCTCCAGGGCCAGCTCCGTCGGCGCCGCGCCGTCGGGGACGCCCATGGCGGCGGCCAGAGTCGCGGTCCCGGACTCCGGCTCGGCCATGTAGAGCAGGGCGAAGGTCAGGTCCTGCGGGTTCCGCTGCATGGCCCGCACGCTGCGCTCGCAGGCCTCGCTCCACGACCGGGCCTCGGCGGTTTCCGCGGACAGGTCGCGGAGCAGGCCGAGCTGACGCTCGCCGATCACCCGCTGGGTGTCGTCGGTGTTTGCGCAGATGATGCCGCCGGGCCGGCCGTCGTCGTCGGGCACCGGGCTGTAGGAGAAGGTGTAGTAGGTCTCCTCCGGATAGCCGTTGCGCTCCATGATCAGGAGCTGTTCCTCGACGTAGGTGCCTTCGATCCCGCCCATGGCGGTGTCGAGCATCGGCCCGATCTCGGACCAGATCTCCCGCCACACCTCGCCGGTCGGGCGGCCGAGCGCCCAGGGGTGTTTGCCGCCGATGATCGAGTGATAGGCGTCGTTGTAAAGGTAGGTCAGGTCCTTGCCCCAGCCGACCCAGATCGGCTGGCGCGAGGTCAGCATGATCCGCACCGCGGTGCGCAGCGACTGGGGCCAGGCGGCCGCCGGTCCGAGCGGCGTGCCCGCCCAGTCGAACGCCCGGATCAGCGCGCCCATCTCCCCGCCGCCGGCGAGGAAGCTGAGGCCGGTAGCCGGCGATCCTACGTCGGTCTCGAGCATTGGTGACGCAAGCCCCGATCCAAGAGCGCCAATCCCTGACGGCTGTCGCCGACACCGGCCACGGAGCCGTATTCGACGGCGCCTGCACAACCCCGGAGCCGCCAACGCACGAGGAGAAAGCACGTTCCAGGGGGCTGACGGTGACGTGACCGCCCGCCCCTGGATTTGACCTGCAGGCTCGGCTAGGGCGGTCCGCATGAAAGCTGTGCGCAAGGCTGTGCTGCCCGTCGCCGGGCTGGGGACGCGGGTGATGCCGGGGGCGAAGACCACCCCCAAGAACCTGCTGAACGTGTTCGACCGGCCGATCCTGGCCTACGTCGTGGCCGAGGCGCGCGCCGCCGGGATCGAGCACATCGTGGTCGTGCTGGGCCGCGGCCAGGGCGGCATCGAGGACTATTTCGACCGCCACGTGGAGCTGGAGAGCTACCTGGAGGCGCGCGGCAAGACCGACATCCTGGCCGAGGTGCGCGCCGAGCTGCCGCGGCCCGGCGAGATGAGCTTCGTGCGCCAGATGTCGCCGCTGGGCCTCGGCCACGCCGTCTGGTGCGCCCGAGACATCGTCGGCGATGAGCCGTTCGCGGTCATCCTTCCGGACATGCTGATGGACGCGAGCCCGCCGACCATGCGCCAGGCCATGACGGCCTATGATGCGGTGGGCGGCAACATCGTCGTGGTCGAGCCGGCCGCGCCTGGCGAGGCGCACAAGTACGGCATCGTGGCCCTGGGCGAGAAGGCGGCCGGGTTCGACGGCCGGCTGTCGCGGATGACCGGCATGGTGGAGAAGCCGCCGCCCGGGACGGAGCCCTCCAACCTGTTCATCTCCGGGCGCTACATCCTCCAGCCGGAAGTCTTCGGCCTGCTGGCCGCCCAGGAGAGGGGCGCCGGCGGCGAGATCCAGCTCACCGACGCGATGGCCAAGCTGATGGCGAGCCAGGATTTCCACGCCCTGGAGTACGAGGGCGTCACCTACGACTGCGGCGACAAGGTCGGCCTGCTGCGGGCCACGGTCGCGTACGCCCTGAAGGACCCGGAACTCGGCGGCGCGGCGCGAACGGCAATCGCAGCGCTGTTGGCGCGATGACGCGTTCCCCTCGCCTTCAAAGGGAGGGGAGTTACAGATCCTCGATCTCAAACCCGCACTTCGTCGCCAGCAGGTCGGCGACGATGCGGCGGTGGCAGGCGGCGGGGTCGGCCTCGTAGCAGAGCAGGGCCGACTTGCGCCCGGCGGCGATCTCGCCGGCCTGCGCCAACTGCGCCTGGGCGGCGGGCTCCTCGAGGTGGGCGCGGTAGATGCGATGCATCTCGGCGACGCGTCCGGCGCGCGCCGCCTGTCGGCCGGCCTTCGGGGTGCCCAGGTCGCGCAGGTGCACATAGGCGATCCCCGCCTCGCCCAGGCTGGCGGCCAGCAGGGTCTTTGAGAAGCCGGCGCGGCGCGACGAGGCCACCGCCCGCACGTCGATCAGCGTCTCGACGTGGGCGGCCTTGAGCTTGTCGATCACATGAGCTTGGGTGTCGTGTTCGTAACCGATGGTGGCGAGCTTCATCCGCGTCTCCGTCAAACCGCCCTCGCCCGACGGGCGGGTGTCAGCGCTATAGTGCCGCCAAAGGGGGGACCCCACCATGAGCGACGCCATCACGCCCTTCACCCTGGATATCGCCCAGGCGCAGATCGACGACCTGAACCGGCGGCTGGACCTGGCCCGCTGGCCCGAGCGCGAGACGGTGGACGACTGGTCCCAGGGCGCGCCGCTGGCCAAGGTGCGCGCCCTCTGCGAGCACTGGCGCAGCCGTTACGACTGGCGCCGCTGCGAGGCGCGACTGAACGCGCTCGGCCAGTTCAAGACCGAGATCGAGGGCCTCGGCGTCCACTTCCTGCACGTCCGCTCGCCGCACCCGAACGCCCTGCCGCTGCTGATCACCCACGGCTGGCCTGGCTCGGTGATCGAGTTCATGAAGGTGATCGAGCCGCTCACCAATCCCACCGCCCACGGCGGCTCGGCCGACGACGCCTTCCACGTGGTGGCGCCGTCGCTCCCCGGCTACGGATTCTCCGACAAGCCGAGCAGGGCGGGCTGGAACCTGCAGCGCATCGGCGAGGCCTGGATCGCGCTGATGGCGCGGCTGGGCTACGCGCGCTGGGTGGCCCAGGGCGGCGACTGGGGCTCGGCGGTGACCACCACCATCGGCCACATCCGGCCGGCCGCCTGCGCGGCGATCCACGTCAACATGCCGGTGGTGCGCCCGAGCGCCGAAGAGATCGCCGCGGCGACGCCGCGCGAGCAGGCGGCGCTGGCCGCCATCGCCCACTACTCGGACAAGGACAGCGGCTACGCCAAGGAGCAGAGCACCCGGCCGCAGACCCTCGGCTACGGCCTGGCGGACTCGCCGGTGGGGCAGGCGGCCTGGATCTATGAGAAGATGTGGGCCTGGACCGACAACCGGGGCCAGCCGGAGGACGCGCTCAGCCTCGACGAGATGCTGGACAACATCATGCTCTACTGGCTGCCGGGCGCCGGCGCCTCGTCGGCCCGGCTCTACTGGGAGAGCTTCGCCGCGCCGCGGGCCGGCAAGCTGGAGCTGCCGGTGGGAGTCAGCATCTATCCGAAGGAGATCTTCCGCCCCTCGCGGCGATGGGCCGAGAAGGTGATGACCAACATCATCCACTGGAACGAACTCGACCGGGGCGGCCACTTCGCCGCCTGGGAGCAGCCGGAGCTGTTCGTGACGGAGCTGCGCGACTGCTTCCGCCAGGTGCGGTGAACGCCTGAAACTTGGCGTTGGCGGCGGACGTTTCCTTCCGATGCAGGAGGATGCCGCATGGACAAGCCGCTGATCGAAGTTTCCAAAACCATGGATGCGACGCCTGACGAGGTATGGAGCGCCCTGACCAGCCCGCAGAAGCTGAAGCGCTTCTTCTTCGGCTCCGACGTGGAGAGCGACTGGAAGGTGGGCGCGCCGATCCGCTTCCGTGGCGAGATGAAGGGCAAGCCCTACGAGGACCACGGCGAGATCCGCTCCTTCGCGCCGAAGAAGAAGCTGGAATTCACCCACTACAGCCCGCTGTCCGGGAAGCCGGACAAGCCCGAGAACTACAATGTCGTGGCGTTCGAGCTGACGCCCCGCGGCGACAAGACCGTGGTCACGCTGAGCCAGGGCAAGGCGAACGGAGATCCGACCGAGGCCGACCTGAAGCAGAAGGCCGAGTTCGAGAAGAACTGGCGCGGCGTGCTGGACGGGTTGGAAAAGACGCTGGCCGGCTAGATCGCTGACAACTCGGCTACGGCGGCCACCAGCCGCGCCAGGTCCTGGGGCCGGGACAGGCGGTGGTCGCCGTCGCGGATCAGGGTGAAGACGACGTCATCGCTGTTCAGCGCGTTCGCCAGTTCGAGCGCGTGCGGCCAGGGCACGTCGGGGTCGGCGCCGCCCTGCAGGATGCGCACGGGCGCCGCGATCGGCACGGGGCCGGGCAGGATCGACCAGCGCCCCCCGTCCTCCAGCAGCGCCCGGGTGATCGGGTTGCCGGCCGGATCGTAGGGCGAGGGCTCGCGCCAGACCCCGTCGCGCGCGATCGCCGCCAGGGCCTCCGGCGGCAGGTCGGGCGTCATCAGCTTGTCGGTGAAATCCGGCGCCGGGGCGATCAGCACCAGGGCCGCGACCCGCTCCGGTCGCGCCATGGCCGCCAGGCAGGCCAGCCAACCGCCCATCGAAGAGCCGACAAGGACCAGAGGTCCCTCGGTGAGCCGGTCGATCATCGCCAGGGCGTCCTGCCGCCAGCGGGTGATCGTGCCGCCCTGCTCGAAGTCGCCGCCGGACTCGCCGTGGCCGAAGTAGTCGAAGCGCAGGAAGCCGCGCCCCGCCTCTTCCGCCCAGGCGGCCAGGGTCTCGGCCTTCGTGCCGGTCATGTCGGACCGGAAGCCGCCCAGCCACACCACCGTCGGCGGGCCGCCTGGAACGCGTCGCCAGGCGAGTTCGACGCCATCCAAATCGAGCCGTCCGGCTTCCTCGGTCATGGCGTCCGCGCCCGCCTTTCGCTACGTAGGGTGCGCTTCCCTTAGTCCCATCCTGCCGCCGGAGCGACGCCGATCCTCCCACGTCCGACCATTGGAGCCAGATCGTGAAGCCGGTGGCGAGGGCCCTGGTGATCAAGCTGGGCGGTGTAGGCGAATTCGTTCAGGCCTTCCCCGCCTTCGAGCGCATCCGCGAAGCCCATCCAAAGGCCAAGATCACCCTCCTGACCACCGATCCCTTTCTGGCCCTGGCCAAGTCCAGCCCCTGGTTCAACGCCGTCGAGATCGATGGACGACCGAAGGGGCCGGCCGCCTGGCTGTCGCTGATCACCCGCATCCGCCAGGCGCGGTACGACCGCATCTACGACCTGCAGAACGACGCCCATTCCGGGACCATCTTCCAGGCGCTGCGGCCGTTCGCGCCGGAGTGGTCGGGGGCCGCCGCCGGCGCCTCCTTGCCGTTTCGCGACCCGGGCCGCGCCCGGATGCATCCCCTTGAACGCAACGCCGCCCAGCTCGGCGCCGCAGGCATCTGGCCCGACGCGCCGACCCGCCCGCTGTCCGCGCCGCCGCCGCTGATCACCTGGCCGCTGCCGGGCGCAGGCCAGACCCGGACTCTCGCCGGCAGCGCCCGCCAGCGCCCCCTGGTGCTGCTGATCCCTGGGGGCGAAACCAAGCAGGCCGAGAAGCGCTGGCCGATCGAACGCTACGGGGCGCTCGCCAAGAAGCTGCAGGACGAAGGGTTCGACATGGTGATCCTCGGCGGACTCGACGAGAGCCCGCTGGCGCACGCCATCCAGCGGGCGGCGCCGCGGACGCGCGACCTGACCGGCCGTACCGACTTCGCGCAGATCGCGTCGTTGGGGGCGCGCGCCGCGCTGGCGGTGGGCAACGACACCGGCGCTCTGCACCTGGTGACGGCTGCCGGCGCGCCCACCATCGGCCTCTTCTCCGCCGCGTCCGATCCTGACCGCAACGGCCCGCGCGGCCACGTGACCGTTCTCCAGTCACCAGACCTCAAGAACCTTGCGGTAGACACCGTGACGCGCGCCGCGCTTGCATTGGCGCAGCAGGAGCCTTGATCGTGACAGGCGCCTTGGTCATATTTCAATCTGGTTGGAGGAGCATCGTTCCGCCAACCGTGTCTGCAACAGCTCGAGGAGCATAAGCCTATTCGTCGCCCCATGTCCGCGCCCCCGTCCAAGGACGGACCGCGCATCAACGAAGATATCCGAGTCCCCCGCGTTCTGCTGATCGATCAGAACGGTGAAAAACAGGGCATCATGCCCACGTCCGCCGCCCTCGAGGCGGCCGAGGAGGTCGGCCTGGACCTCGTCGAAGTCTCTCCCACCGCCGATCCGCCGGTGTGCAAGATCCTCGACTTCGGCAAATACAAGTTCCAGGAACAGAAGAAGAAGAACGAAGCGCGGAAGCGTCAGAAGCTGGTCGAGATCAAGGAGATCAAGCTTCGTCCCAACATCGATCACCACGACTATGAGGTGAAGGCCAAGGCCATGCACCGCTTCTTCGAGGAAGGCGACAAGGTCAAGGTGACCTTGCGATTCCGCGGCGGCGAAATGCGCCACCCCGAACTGGGCGTCAAACTCCTCGACCAGGTCCGCAACGACTTCGAACCCGTGGCCAAGGTGGAGCACGAGCCGAAGATGGAGGGCCGCCAGATGATCATGATCCTCGCCCCGAGGTAGGGCGCGGCCTTTCCTGGTGACCTTCCCGTCCTGCGTCCTTCGAGACGGCCGCTTCGCGGCCTCCTCAGGATGACGGAGGTGGGGGGACACCGAAAATCCTCGTCGTGCTGAGGAGCGCTCGCTAGAGCGCGTCTCGAAGCGCGCACGGTCGGGCAGCCTCGCTCGCCTCCTTGCCCCTCAAATCGACGCGCCCTATCACCCGCGCCCATGAGCCGGGGAGCGGACGGGACTGCGGACGGCCGGGGCGGCGCCGCGCTCTACACCCTGCTGTCGGTGATGTTCATCAACATGCTGGGGTTCGGGGTGATCGTGCCCCTGCTGCCGTTCTACGGCCAGTCGTTCCACGCCCCGCCCTGGGCCATCGCCCTGGTGTTCTCGGCCTATTCGGTGGGGGCGTTCTTCGGCGAGCCGTTCTGGGGGCGGCTGTCGGACCGGATCGGCCGCAAGCCGATCCTGATCAGCACCACCGCCGCCAACTGCGCCTGCTACCTGGCGCTGACCTTCGCCCCCAACATCGAGACCGCGATCCTGGTGCGGGTGCTGGGCGGCCTGTTCGCCGGCAACGCCTCGGTGGTCCAGGGCTACATCGCCGACGTGACGCCCGCCGAGCATCGCGCCGGACGGATGGCGATGCTGGGCGCGGCCTTCAACCTGGGCTTCATCGTCGGCCCCTTCGTCGGGGGCGTGCTGGCCAAGCCGTCGGCCGGCCCGATCGGTTTCCAGATCCCGCTGTTGCTGGCGGCCGGCCTGTCGCTGTCCTGCTCCGCCGGCATCGCGCTGGCGGTCCCCGAGAGCCGCGCCCGGAGCGTCGCGGAGACCCACGGCTCCAGCCGCTGGAAGATGTTCCGCATCGCCTTCGCCCACCCGGTGGTCGGGCGTCTGATGGCGCTCACCTTCGCGGTCGGATTCGCCTTCAGCGGCATCGAGAGCGTCTTCGCGCTCTGGACCCACCATCGCTTCGCCTGGGAGCCGCGCGACGTCGGCCTCGCCTTCGGTCTCTCCGGGGTGATCTCGTCGGCCAGCCAGTTCCTGCTCACCGGACCGCTCTCGCGCCGATACGGCGAGGCGAACATGCTGGCGGTGGGCATGGCCGGCTCGGTGGTCTGCAACGCGCTGCAGCCCTTTTCGGACGGACGCGGCTACACCGTCGCCCTGCTCGCCCTGATGGCGCTCTTCACCTCCATCGCCTTCCCCAACGCCGGCGCGCTGATGTCGCGCGCCGTGCACGAGGACCACCAGGGCCAGGTCATGGGCCTGAACAACGCCGTGGCCGCGCTCGCCCGCATCACCGGCCCGCTCTGCATGGGCTTCGCCTTCGCCGGCGTCTCGGTGAATGCGCCGTTCGTGATCGGCGCCCTGATCACCGCCCCCGCGATAATGCTGGCGCTCGGCGCCGGCCGGGCGGCGCATCGCCAGGAGACGCCGTTTGTTGGCGGACAGGGGACGCGTTAGATATCGCGGACGCGGGACCGCTGGCTTTGAACCACGAAGGACACGAAGGACACGAAGTCTGGACCGGCTCGATGGCTGAGCCGGCTGAAGCGCTTGCCCGAGTCGTCGTCGATGCCGGCTTCAAGGTTCACAAGGGGCTTGGGCCGGGTTTGCTTGAATCAGCCTACGAGCATTGTCTCGCGTTCGAGTTACAGTCGCGTGGGATCTTGTTCGAGCGACAGGTTGCCTTGCCTATTGTGTATGAAGGTAACAAATTAGACGCGGGATATCGTGTCGATCTTCTGGTCGAGAAAACACTTCTCATTGAGATCAAGGCGGTAGATGCGATCCTGCGCATCCACCACGCCCAGGTCCTTACCTATCTGAAATTGTCGGGCGCTCGGATAGGCTTCCTAATGAATTTCAACGTGGAGCTCTTCAAGCAGGGTGTGAAGCGCTTTGCGCTTTGACTTCGTGTCCTTCGTGGTAAAATTCCTCCCCTGCGGAAGCCGACGCATCCTTGCCTTTCCCAGCCGTTTCCCCTAGACAGCCCGGCTTCCATCGAACCGCCTGGCCCAAGGCATGCCATGGCGGTTCTTGTTGCTATCCCAGAGGACGGGGCTTTCGGGCTCCGATGCGAAATGCCGAAACTGAAGACCAAGTCAGGCGCCAAAAAGCGCTTCAAGATCACCGCGACCGGCAAGATCAAGGCCGGGGTGGCGGGCAAGCGGCACCGGCTGATCAGCCACAGCGCCAAGTACATCCGCCAGAACCGCGGCACCAAGGTCATGAGCGCCTCCGATACGGCGACCATCAAGACCTACATCCCGTACGGCCTGCGGTAGGAGGCTGACAGATGGCTCGCGTTAAGAGAGGCGTCGTCGCCCACGCCCGGCACAAGAAGGTCCTGGAGCAGGCCAAGGGGTTCTACGGCCGCCGCAAGAACACCATCCGCGCCGCCAAGGCCGCGGTGGACAAGGCCGGCCAGTACGCCTACCGCGACCGCAAGGTGCGCAAGCGCTCGTTCCGGGCGCTGTGGATCCAGCGGATCAACGCGGCGGCCCGGCTGGAAGGCTTCACCTATTCCCGATTTATCCACGGCCTTGAACAGGCCGGGATCGAGATGGACCGCAAGGTGCTCTCCGACATCGCGGGGTCCGACCCGGCCGCGTTCAAGGCCATCGCCGAGAAGGTTCGCGCCGCGCTGGCTTGAGGTCGGGACGTGACGTCCCAGACGATCACAAGGCCCTCCGGCGGGACCGTCGGAGGGCTTTTTGCTGCTTGTGACCAGATGATGAAACGCCACCCCTTTCACGTCATCGCCGGGCGTCAGTCCCGGCGACCCAGGAACGCCTTCCGCAAGCCGGGGGTGCGCCAGCGCTCCGATGGCCCGTGCTGTGTTCATGGATGGCCGGGACTGACGCCCGGCCATGACGTCCGTGTGGAGGGTGGCTGCAGGGCTACGCACAAATGACCGACCACTCAGAGCTCGAAGCCGACCTTTCGGCCCAGATCGACGCCGCGCCCGACCTGGACGCGCTGGAGCAGGTGCGCGTGGCCGCGCTCGGCAAGGCCGGCGTGGTGTCGGCGCTGCTGCGCTCGCTTGGCCAGATGAGCCCGGAGGCGCGCAAGACCGAGGGCCCCGCCATCAACGGCCTGCGCGACCGGCTGACCCAGGCGATCGCCGCCCGCAAGGCGACGCTGGAGGCGGCGGCGCTGGAGGCGTCCCTCGCCGCCGGCCGGCTCGACCTGTCGCTGCCGGCGCCGCCGCGCCGCCGTGGCGTGGTCCACCCGACCATGCAGGCGATGGACGAGATGATCGCCATCTTCGCCGACATGGGCTTCGGCGTCGCCGAGGGGCCCGACATCGAGGACGACTTCCACAACTTCACCGCCCTCAACTTCCCGCCCAGGCACCCGGCGCGGGAGATGCACGACACCTTCTTCCTGGCCCCCGACGCGGAGGGTCAGCGCAAGGTGCTGCGCACCCACACCAGCCCGGTGCAGGTGCGGGTGATGCAGAAGACCAACATGCCGGCGCCCGCCCCCTGGATCGCCGCGGGCCAGTCGCCGCCGATCCGGGTGATCGTGCCCGGGCGCACCTACCGCAAGGACAGCGACCAGACCCACACCCCGATGTTCCACCAGGTCGAGGGGCTGGTGATCGATCGCGACATCCACATGGGCCACCTGAAGTGGACCCTGGAGACCTTCATCGCCCGCTACTTCGAGGTGGACGGCGTGGTCGCCCGCTTCCGCCCCCACCACTTCCCGTTCACCGAGCCGTCGGCGGAGATGGACATCCAGTGCGACCGCTCCGGCGGCGAGGTGAGGATCGGCCAGGGCAGCGACTGGCTGGAGATCCTGGGCTGCGGGATGGTGCACCCCAACGTGCTGCGCAACTGCGGCATCGACCCGGACGAGTGGCAGGGCTTCGCCTTCGGCCTCGGCGTCGACCGTCTCTCGATGCTGAAGTACGGCATGCCGGACCTGCGGGACATGTTCGCCGCCGACGGGCGCTGGCTGGCGCACTACGGGTTCAGCGCCTTCGCGGCGCCCAACCCGGCCTCGGGGCTCAGCTGATGTCCGGTGAACCAAAGATGTGGGGCGCGATGGAGGCGTTCGCCTTCGGCAATACGCCGAAGATGGCCGACGAGCTTGGCGCGCTGGTGGCGGCGGGTCGGAAGACCGCGACCTGCTGGGCGGCGGTCGATGGTCAGCAGACCGAGGTGGGCAAGCGGATGGTGATGCTGGATGGCCGAGGTCGCGGCTGGGCCGTGATCGAGACCGTGGAGCTGACGATGAGACGCTTCGACGAGGTCGACGACGCCTTCGCCCGCGACGAAGGCGAGGGCGACCTGACGCTGGCCGATTGGCGCGAGGGGCATCGCCGCTATTTCGAGGCGGAGGGGGTGTTCGCCCCCGATATGCTCCTTTGGTGCGAGCGGTTCCGGCTGATCGAGGTCCTGGAACGGGGAGTGGCGGCATGAAGTTCACCCTCTCCTGGCTCAAGGAGCACCTCGACACCGACGCGGACGTGGCGACGGTGGCCGAGGCCATGACCATGGCCGGCCTCGAGGTCGAGCACGTCGACGATCCGGCCTCCAAGCTCGCGGCCTTCTCTGTGGCCCGCATCGTCGAGGCGGCGCAGCACCCCAACGCCGACCGCCTGCGCGTCTGCCAGGTGGACACGAAGGACGGCCGCAAGGAGATCGTCTGCGGCGCCCCCAACGCCCGCGCCGGCCTCTACACGGTCTATGCCCCGATCGGGACCTACGTGCCCGGGTCCGGGATCACCCTGGAGGCGCGGCCGGTGCGTGGCGTGGTCTCCAACGGCATGCTGTGCTCGGCCGCCGAGCTGCAGACGGCAGAGGAGTCCGACGGCATTCTCGAGCTCGCCGAGGCGCCGATCGGCACGCCGGCGGCCCAGGCGCTCGGGCTGGAGGCGGTGATCGACTTCGAGGTCACGCCCAACCGGCCCGACTGGCTCGGCGTCGCCGGCATCGCCCGCGACCTTGCCGCCGCCGACGTGGGCGGCTTCCTCGATCAGGCGCCGAAGCCGGTTGCCGTCGCCTTCCCATGCCCGATCGAGATCCGGGTCGACGGCTCCGACGCCTGTCCCGTGTTCGCCGGCCGGCTGATCCGGGGGGTGAAGAACGGTCCCTCGCCGGCGTGGCTGCAGCAGCGCCTGCGCGCCATCGGCCTTAGGCCCATCAACGCCCTGGTCGACGTCACCAACTTCATCTCCTACGACCGGGCCCGGCCGCTGCACGTCTACGACGCGGCGAAACTCGCCGGCGGCTTCATCGAGGCGCGGCTGGGCCGCGCCGGCGAGCGGCTGGCGGCCCTCGACGGCAAGACCTACGAGATCACGCCCGAGGTCTGCGTGATCGGCGACGGCTCCGGCGCGATCGGGCTCGGCGGGGTGATGGGCGGGGAGGGCACGGGCTCGACCGAGGCCACCACCGAGGTCTTCCTGGAGAGCGCCTGGTTCGACCCGATCCGCACCGCCCAGACCGGCCGCGACCTCGGCATCCTGTCCGACGCACAGTACCGGTTCGCCCGCGGCGTCGACCCGGGCTTCGTGGTCCCCGGCCTGGAGCTGGCGACGCGGATGATCCTGGACCTCTGCGGCGGAGAGGCGTCCGAGGTGGCGGTGGCCGGCCAGGTCCCCGCTCCGCCGCCGCCCGTCGACTTCGATCCCGCCTATGTGCGGCGCCTGTCCGGGATGGAACTGCCGGCGGACCGTATACGGACGATCCTGGAAAAGCTCGGCTTTCGCATCGACGGCGGCCAGGTGGTCCCGCCCAGCTGGCGGCGCGACGTCGACGGGAAGGCCGATCTGGTGGAGGAGGTGGCTCGCATCGCCGGCTACGGCGCTCTGCCGGCCGCGCCGCTGCCGCCGCTGCCGCGCGCCGCCAGCGGCGTGCTGACGCCCCGCCAGGCGCGGCTGCGCGCGGCTCGGCGGGCCCTGGCGGCCGCCGGCTACGCCGAGGCGATCACCTGGTCGTTCGTCAGCCGCAAGGCCGCGGAGCTGTTCGGCGGCGGGGCCGATGCGCTGATGCTGGCCAACCCGATCGCCGCCGAGCTCGACTGCATGCGGCCCTCGGCCCTGCCCGGTCTGATCGAGGCTGCCGGCCGCAACGCCCGGCGCGGGTTCGCAGACTGCGCCCTGTTCGAGATCGGTCCGGTGTTCGCCGGCAGCGAGCCGCAGGACCAGCGCACCGTCATCTCCGCCGTCCTGGCCCCGCACCCGCCCCGCCACTGGGACAAGGCCGCGGGCGAGGCCGGCCTCTACGCGCTCAAGGGCGACCTGCTGGCCCTGCTGGAAGAGCTGGGCGCGCCGGTAGCGAACCTCCAGACCGCCCAGGACGCGCCGCGTCCCTGGTGGCGGCCAGGCCGGGCCGCGCGACTGCAGCTGGGGCCGAAGTCGGTGCTGGCCGAATTCGGCGAGATCCATCCCAGGGTGCTGGCCGCGCTGGACGTGGCCGGGCCGGTCTACGCCTTCGAGATCTGGGTGGAGACCATCCCCGAGCCGAAGAAGCGGGCGGTGAAGACAAGGCCTGCGCTCACGCTGTCGCCCTTCATGCCGCTCAGCCGCGACTTTGCCTTCGTGGTCGCCGCCGACCTCGCGGCCGGCGATGTCGCTCGTGCGGTGCAGGGCGCCGACAAGGCCCTGATCGCCGGCGTACGGGTGTTCGACGTCTATGAGGGGCCGGGGGTGCCCGAGGGAAAGAAGTCGGTGGCCGTCGAGGTCACCGTCCAGCCCCGCGACAAGACCCTGGAGGACGCGGAGATCGAGGCGCTGTCGGGCAGGATCGTGGCCGCCGCGGCGAAGGCGACCGGGGCGGTTCTGCGGGGCTGAGGTCTCAACTGGCCTCTCCACGTCATGGCCGGCCTTGTGCCGGCCACCCAAGATCGCCGCCGCCTGAGATTGCGGCTGATTTCTCGCCCCTGCGGCCGATGGCCCTTCCGGTTGGGTACGGCTAGTGATCGAGTTCATGGATGGCCGGCACGAGGCCGGCCATGACGTGAACGGGTGGCGCCTCACCCCGCCAGACGAGGACCCGCATGCCTTCGACGCTGTTCAGCGACCTTCTGGTGATCGACTGCGCCAGCTTCATCGCCGGGCCGGCGGCGGCGACGGTGATGTCCGACTACGGGGCGCGGGTGATCAAGATCGAGCCGCCGGGGCTCGGCGACGCCTACCGCAACCTGATCCGGCTGCGCGGCGCGCCGGGGGTCATCGACTACTACTGGACCATGGACTCCCGGAACAAGGAGAGCCTGGCGCTGGACCTGAAGCAGCCGGCGGGGCGCGAGGCGCTCTACCGGCTGATCCGCCGGGCCGACGTCTTCATCACCAACCACCCGTTCCCGATCCGCGAGAAGCTGCGCATCCGGGCCGAGGACATAACCCCGCTGAACCCGCGGCTGATCTACGCCTCGTTCAGTCCCTATGGCGAGGTCGGGCCGGAACGCGACCGCACCGCTTACGACAGCACCGCCTGGTGGGCCCGGTCGGGCCTCATGGACATGGTGCGGGCCACCGGCGACACGGAGCTCGGCGTTTCCATGCCAGGCATGGGCGACCATCCCACGGCCATGGCGGTCTACGGCGCGATCCTGACCGCGCTCTACCGTCGGCAGATCACCGGTGAGGGCGGGGTGATCACCACTTCGCTGCTGGCCAACGGCCTCTGGTCGAATTCATGCCAGATCCAGGCGGCGCTCTGCGATTTCGAGCTGCTGCACCGCGCCGAACGGGGCGTGCGCAGCGCCATCAACGAGACCTACGCCACGGCGGACGGCCGTCAGTTCCTGCTGGCGATGTCGAACCCGGAGCGCGAGTGGCCGCTGCTGGCGCCGGCAGTCGGACATCCGGAGTGGACCCACGATCCCCTGTTCGCGACGCCCGCGGCCAGGCTCCAGAACGCCGCGGTGCTGACCGCCATGCTCGACGAGCTGTTCGCGTCGGAGCCCTGGGAACACTGGAACGCGGTGCTTTCCGCAGCGGGCGTGACCTTCGGCATCGTCGGGCGGATCACCGACCACGCCGACGACCCGCAGGTGAACGCCAACGGCCTGCTGCCCGAGTTCGTCGACGGCTTCGGCCTGAAGACGGTGGACAGCCCGTTCCAGATATCCGGCGAGGAGAAGCACCAGCCCCGCATGGCGCCCGACATCGGCCAGCACAGCCGCGCGATCCTGGAGGAGTTCGGCTGCACCGAGGCGGAGATCGCGGCGGCGATCGGGGAGACGTAACCCCCCGCCGCTTCCGGGATGGCGCGGCTGGGCGGAGGCATTGGTTCCTCCATGCCGTCCGCTCCGCCGCATTTGGCATCGGCCCCGGCTTGCCCTCCGCGTGATATGCACCTCGAAACGACCTGAGGGAGGAACGCCATGGAGATGAGCCGCGACCAGTATGTGCTGGAGGGCAAGGTCGCCCTGATCACCGGCGCCACCAAGGGCATGGGGCTGGGCATAGCCGAGCGGTTCGCCGCCAGCGGCGCCAAGGTGATGATCACCAGCCGCACCGCCGATGAGGCCGCCGCCACCGCCGCCGACCTGAACGACCGCTACGGCGCCGGGACCGCCGCGTCGGTCCGCTGCGACATCGACGTCAAGGCCGACAACGCCGCCGCCCTGCAGGCGACGCTGGACGCGTTCGGCAAGGTCACCACCCTGGTCTGCAACGCCTGCGGCATGTCCTGGCTGGGCGCCATCGTCGACATGCCCGACGACGAGCTCGACCGCACCTTCACCACTGTGTTCAAGAGCAAGTTCTGGCTTTCCACCATGTGCGCGCCGCACATGGCGGCCGCCGGCGGCGGCTCGATCATCTACATCTCGTCAGGTTCGGCCTGGGAGGCGGCGACCGAGCGCGCCGTCTACGCCTGTATGCGGGCTGCCGAGATCCACTTCATGAAGAACCTCGCCGCCGAGCTGGGGCCGCAGAACACCCGCGTGAACGCCATCTCGCCCGGCCTGATCCGCACCTTCTCCTCGGCGCCGCTGTTCGCCGCCGGCGAGGCCGCCAACACGCTCGGCCGGAACATGCCGCTGGGCCGCACCGGCGAGCCCGAGGAGATCGCCCAGGCCGCCGCCTGGCTCGCCAGCGACACCAGCAGCTTCACCACCGGCGCCGTGATCCCGGTCGACGGCGGCCGCCTGCTGCACGCCCAGCCGAACCGCCTGAGCTCGGTGTACGGGACCGGGCCGCGGGCGTAGCGACCTTCTCCTCCCCCGCGACGCGGGGGAGGGGGACCGCGAAGCGGTGGAGGGGGCGCGGGGCAGGGGCGCTGAGCCGGCGATCTCGGCCGCCGCCTTGCGCCCCCTCCGTCACGGCGCTTCGCGCCGCGCCACCTCCCCCGCTTCCGCTGCGCTACGCAGGGGAGGAGAAGGTCATTTCCGGCACAGCCACCGGCCGCGGTGGTGGTCCACGGCGTTGTCGACCCAGCCCGTGATGGCCGGGTTCACCAGGTTGCGGTTGTCGCCGAAATAGGTGGGGGCGATGGTGGCGTCGTCCAGCATCAGGGTCTCGGCGCGACGCAGGTCATCGGCGCGGCGGCGCACGTCGGGCTCGTGGTCGGCGGCGTTCAGCAGGGCGTCATAGGCGGGATTGCGGTAGTCGCCGTAATTCTGTTCGCCCGTGTCTGACCTCTCCAGGCCCAGCCAGGTCATGGCGTCGTCGAAGTCGGCCACCCAGCCGGCGTCTGCCACCTGGAAGTCGCGCATCCGGTAGGCCTGGTAAGCGATCTGCACCTCGTTCTGGGCCAGGGTCGCGTCAACGCCGATGGCGCGCCAGTCCGCTTGGATCGCCGGCATTACCAGCATCGGGTCCGGCGAGTTGCGGTGCTTGATCTCGATCTTCAGCGGGTGGCCCGGGCCGTAGCCGATCCGGCGCAGCAGCACGCGCGCGGCGGCCTGCCGGCGTTCCAGCGGCCAGGCGGCCCAGGCCGGCGGCTGCGCCGGGGCGTAGTTGGCGACATAGGGCGGCACCATGGTCACGGCCGGGACCTGACCGCCGCGCAGCAGCTTGTGGGCGATGAAGTCGCGGTCGATCGACATGGCCAGCGCCACCCGCGCCTCCCGGTGGGCAAGGCCCGGATCGTGGATGTTGAAGGCCAGGTAGCTCACCACCAGGTAGGGGTGGGTGCGCACATAGGCCGGCATGGTGCGCCGAACCAGTTGCACCCGGTTCGACTGGATGTCGGCGTTGATGTCCAGCTCGCCGCGCGCCACCCGACGCTCGGCGGAAATCGCGTCGGTGGTGGGCAGGTAGTCGATGCGGTCGAAGCAGACCTTGCCGGCATCGTAGAACCGAGGGTTCTTAACCACCCGCACGTAGTCGCCGAGCCGCCAGGCCTGGAGCGTATAGGCGCCGTTGCCGACGAAGTGGCCGGGCTGGCTCCAGGCATCGCCCCAGCGCTCCACCACATGGCGCGGCAGCGGCAGCATGGTGGTGTGCTTGGCCAGCTCCGGCAGGTAGGGCGCGGGGTGCTCGAGTCGGATCTCCAGGGTGCGCGCGTCGATGGCGCGCACGCCCAGCGCCGTGACCGGCAGCTTGTTCTCGTTCACCGGCTCGGCGTTCTTGATGAAGTAGAGCAGGTAGGCGTACTCGGACGCCACCCCCGGGCTCATCATCCGCCGCAGCGAGAACACGAAGTCGTCGGCGGTGACCGGGACGCCGTCCGACCACTGGGCCGCGCGCAGGTGGAAGGTCCAGACCAGGCCGTCCGGGCTGGTCTCCCAGCGCTCGGCCATGCCCGGGATGGTGGTCGCGTCCGGGGCGTCCTGGGTCAGGCCCATCAGCAGGTCGCCGATGATCCGGTCCTCCCAGGTGCCGGTGGACCGGTGCGGGTCGAGGGTCAGGGGCTCTGACCCGTTGCCGAGTTCCAGGCACCGCTGGCCGGCGGGGCAGGCGGGCCGCGACGGCTTGCCGGCGCAGGCGGCGAGGGCCAGCGTCGCCAGAAGGCAGCTTGCGAGCCACGCTGCGCTGGCTGCCCTAGCCATTCCACGGGTTGACGAGCAGGACGCCGCAATCGGCAAAGTCTGCCGTATTGCGCGTGGCGATCCGGGCGGCCCGGGATCGCGCGATAGCAACGATCTGGCCATCGAGCTGGCTAATCGGATTCCCGGCGGTCCGCCGCGAGGAAACGATCATGGCGTATGCCTTTGCCGCCTGTGCGTCGAAGGGGAGGACACGCTCCTCAAGCAGCTCATCAAAGATCCAGTCCAGCGCAGATTGCAGGGCTTCTCGGCGCTGTCCCGCCGGCATGACAGCCACGCCGTACCGCATCTCAGCTTCTGTGACCGCGGTGGTGAAGAGTTCGCCCTTCGCCTGCGAGTCGAGCCACGCGCGCACCTCGGACGCCGGCCGAGCACGGAGGGTTTCCGACAGAACGTTCGTATCCAGGATCACCATCAGTCGAACGTGGGCGGCTCTCGAGGGGGCTGCCGCACGGGTATGTCGAGATCGACGCCGCCGAGGGGTTCGATGCGCCTCCGGATGGCGTCGAAAAAGCTGACCTGCGGACTCGTTGTCTCCGACAAGGCGGCCCGAAGAATATGACGCGCTTCCTCTTCCATCGAATGCCCGCGCCGCGCCGCTCGCAGGCGAAGCTTGGCTTTGACCTGATCGTCGAGATTGCGAATTGTGAGGGTCGCCATTCGGTCTGCTCGCTTGCAATGCATTCAATGTATGCATTGACAGCGCATACATCAAGTTGAGCTCACCGATCCTTCGGGTCGATGGCGTCGCGCAGGCCGTCGCCGATGAAGTTGAAGCACATCAGCGTCACCGCCATGGTGATCGACGGGAAGATCAGCAGCCAGGGCGCCAGCTCCATGTCTTGGGCGCCGCCTGAGATCAGCGTGCCGAGCGAGGCCATCGGCGGCTGCACCCCCAGGCCCAGGAACGACAGGAAGCTCTCGGCCAGGATGATTCCGGGGATGGTGAGGGTGACGTAGACCACCACGGGCCCCAACAGGTTGGGCACGATGTGGCGCGCGATGATCGCGCTGCGGGTCAGGCCGGCGGCGCGGGCGGCCTCGATGAATTCCTTCTGCTTCAGCGACAGGGTCTGGCCGCGCACGATCCGGGCCATGGTCAGCCACTCCACGGCCCCGATGGCCAGGAAGATCAGCACGATGTTCGACCCGAAGGTCACCGTCAGCAGGATGACGAAGAAGATGTAGGGCAGGGAGTAGAGCACATCGACGATGCGCATCATCACCTCGTCCACCGCCCCGCCGATGTAGCCGGCGGTGGCGCCCCAGGCGACGCCGATCACCAGCGAGACGGCCGTGGCCACCGCCCCGATCCCGAGCGAGACCCGCAGTCCCCAGAACAGGCGCGCCAGCTGGTCGCGTCCCAGCGAGTCCGTTCCCAGCAGGTGATTGCCGGTGAGCGGCCCGACCCAGACGTCGTTCTTGTTGATCTGGTCGTAGGCGTAGGGGACCAGGAAGGGCCCGATCAGCGCCGCCAGCACCAGCAGCGCCAGCACCGCCATCCCGGCGACGGCGGCCGGGTTGCGCAGCAGGCGACGGCGCGCGTCGTCCCACAGGCTGCGCCCCTTGACGGCGCGCTGCATCAGCTGCGCGGTCTCCGGTGACGTGGGCAGGAGGGTCATGGTCATGCCAGCCGCACCCGCGGATCGAGCACGGCGTAGAGCATGTCGGTGAGCAGGTTCAGCAGCAGGATCAGCGTGGCGTAGAAGATCACCATGCCCATCACCACCGTGTAGTCGCGCTGCAGCGCGCTGGTGACGAAGAACTTGCCGAGCCCCGGCAGGTTGAAGATCTTCTCCACCACCAGCGAACCGGTCATCAGGCCGGCGAAGGCCGGGCCGAGGTAGCTGACCAGCGGCAGGATGGCGGCCGGAAGCGCGTGTTTCACCACGACGCTCAGTTCCGGCAGGCCCTTGGCGCGGGCCGTCCGGATATAGCTGGAGTGGAGGGCCTCGATCATGCCGGCGCGCGTCAACCGGGAGATCACCGCCACATTGGGCAGCGTCAGGATCGCCACCGGCATCACGAGATTCAGCAGCGCCCCTCCGGACCAACCGGCGATAGGCAGCCAGCCGAGCTTGCTGCCCAGCACAAGCTGCAGCAGTGGCGCGGTGACAAAGCTCGGAAGGCATATGCCGACGATGGCGACTCCCATGACCACATAGTCGACAACGCCGTTCTGCCGGAGCGCCGCAACGATACCGAGCGTCACTCCGAGGCAGACCGAGTAGATCAGAGCCAGGAGGCCGATGGTCAGGCTGGGGCGGTAGTTTTCCGCGATGATCTGCACCACGGTCTTGTCGCGGTACTTCAGCGACGGGCCGAAATCGCCGTGGGCGACGCCCAGCAGGTAGTCGCCGTACTGCACCACCAGCGGCTTGTTGAAGCCGAACTTGGCCTCGACGTTCCGCTTGATCTCCGGCGGCAGCTTGCGGTCCATGTCGAACGGGCTGCCCGGCGCCGCGCGCATCATGAAGAAGGCGACGGTGATCACGACGAACAGGGTGGGGATGGCGATGGCCAGTCGGCGGAGGAGGTATCGCAGCATCGCTTGCGAACCTTCCATCCACCCCCGATGATGTCAACGAAGGGCGCGCACCCCGAGGAGGCCCAAGGCCCGATGACCCAGTTCCGCAAGGTGACCGACGCATTGTCGGTCAGCCCCCAGATTACCCCCGACGAGGCCCAGACCGCGGCCGCCGACGGCTTCGTGCTGATCATCAACAACCGGCCTGACGGCGAGTCGCCCGACCAGCCCTCCGGCCGCCAGATCGAGTCCGCCGCCCGCGCGGCCGGAGCCGACTATCTCTACATCCCGAT
>Ga0207695_10001288_pt1 | contig 42577 bp, 43 predicted proteins | sample KBSC54metaG_FD_184354 | JGI IMG/M metagenome (GOLD analysis project Ga0207695, IMG submission 184354) | Corn rhizosphere microbial communities from Kellogg Biological Station, Michigan, USA - KBS C5-4 metaG (SPAdes) (version 2) | ecosystem: Host-associated > Plants > Roots > Rhizosphere > Soil...
TTCACCCCTAGGCCGAGGGCGGGTACTTTTGAGATCACTCCCTCGCACGGCATATGATCGGGAGTATTCTGCGGCCCATGAAGGACAAACCAAAGATGCCCCGCGATCCCACTCAGCTCGCAAAACGAATTGTCGATCTGGCGACCGTGGATGAGGCTGAGCGGGCCAAGATTCAGAAGAATGTGGCGGCGGCAAAGAGGACGCGCACCCAAAAAACCTAGAGGCCGGGAAGCATCTGGACGGCCGGATCGGGTTCCGCACTCATCATCGGACGGCCCTTCATCGATTGCCGGACAATCTCATAGGGATCGGCGATGTTGTGGGGCGTCCGGGAAGCCCTCCGGATTTCGATCAGTTCTTTGCCGGGACCGTAACGCCGTCCACGATTTTCGCCTTGCGGCTCCAGTAGGCCAAGTTCGGTAAGGCGTTTTAGATCGCGCGACGCAACGAACTCGGAGACTTCCGTCTCGCCGCGATATCGCGTGTTCGTCATCTTTGAGCCCAGGCAAACGTCGAAGACCGGAAGCTCCATTCGTTCGGGCAGTCTTTCGCGGGCGCAGATCGTCCGGATATGCTCGTAGATCACGCCATACTCTTCATTTCGGCGAATGAGTTTGGCGCACTGCTGGAAGTGCGCCCGCAGGCAGAATCGAACCCAGGGCAACGCATCGTTTTGCGGGTTCCAGCTTCCCTGTCCAACATTGGCCAGCACCTCGTAGTAATCTTCGGTGTTCGCGCCCAACCACTCTTCGATGCTGCAAAACTCGGGGGTTAGCATCCCGTCTTGCGCGATCACAAGAGTCTGCAACGCGCGCGCCATGCGCCCATTTCCGTCCTTGAACGGATGGATCATGGTGAGGTTCAGGTGAGCCATTGCACCGCGGATAATGCTAGGTTCATCAGCGTTGGCTTTGAGGTAGGCGACTAGTTCCTCGACAAGCGGGTTCACCAGCTCGACGTCCGGTGCCTGATAGACGGTGTCACCGCTGCCCATATTGACGATGAAGATGCTACCGGGTCGCCATTGGCCTGGATGTTTGGCCATCTCGTGGCCGATCATCATGAAGTGTAGACTTTTCAGGAACTGCTTGCTGAACTCGAAGTAGGGGTCCTGCGCCGCTTGCATGATGTAGGTAAGCGCATCGCGATAGCCCTTGATCGCCCACCACGTCTCGCTGACCCCATCGACGGGCGGTTCATTGTCCACCGCCGCAATCGCTTCGTCCACGCTCGCGTGATAACCCTCAATGCTATTCGAGCCTTGGATCGCGCGGGCCAACGTGCTCCTGCGCAGAGAGCCATGCCAGCGACGGTTCCCCGCCTGCTCAAAGATGCGCAATCGCTCGCGCTGTTGATGGATCATCGACAAGACGACCTGATCGATGGGCTCCAGCTGAGGGGCTGCGTAGATCATGCTGGATATATAGATTGAAGTTGCGGATTATGCAAATTCAATTTGCGCTTTCCGCAAGAGCTATCTATATATCCAGCACGAATAGAATGAACCCGGAACCCCCGTCGGGGTCCTACTTCGGCTTCCTGAACCGGTAGAGGAACTGGTCCGTCTTCCCCAGGATGGCGGTCTCCAGCACCATCTTCGTGTGGTCGTCGCTCGGGTCGGCCAGCACCTTGCTCTCGCCGTCGAAGCGGAAGCCCGCCGCCTCCACCTCGGCCTTCACGGTCGCCGGGTCGATGCGGTGCAGCCGGTTCGACGCCGCCGTCACGTCCATGCCGGCGGGCGCGGCGTGGTCGACGATCACGAACACCCCGCCGGGCTTCAGCGCGGCGAAGACCTTGGCGTTGAAGGCCGGCACGTCGGCCGGGCCCATGAAGCGCACATGCAGGTCGTGGTAGTTCTGGCGGATGAACACCGCGTCCAGCCCGCCGGGCAGGGCCATGTCGTTCATCGGCGCCGCGAGCGGGACCACATTGGCCCAGGCCGGGTCCTTGGCGCGGGCGGCCTTCAGGTCGGCGATGCCCGGGTGCACCTTGACGATCTCGTCCGGCATGAAGCCATAGACCTTGCCCTTCGGCCCCACGGCCTGGGCGAGCGCGGTGGTGAAGCGGCCGGGGAAGATGTCGGCCACCTTCCAGCCGGGCCTGACGCCGATGAACTTCAGCACCTCCGGCCCGTGGTAGGCCGGGTTGGAGAGCGCGTCGCCGCGCGAAGGGTCGATCGGCGCGTGGATGTCGAACTTCGGCTGCGCCAAGGCGCCGCCCGCGGCCAGCGCCGCCCCCGCCAGACCCAGAGCCAGAGCCAGCCCGGCCCGTTTCAGACGCCGCATCGTTCCGCCTCCCCCGATCCGGCGCCCATCCTAGGCCGGCGGGCCCGGCCCCGCCACCGGCTCACCCCTTCGCGGGCTTCGCGGGTTTCGCCGTCTTCTCCTTGGGCGGCAGTCCGGCGGTGTGCGCCAGGCCCTTCGCCAGGAAGTCGGCCAGCGCCGCCTCGTCGGCCATCACCTCGTCCGGCGCGCGGACATAGGCCTGCATCGGCCGGCCGGCCATCGGCTCGAACGGCAGCGGCCCGTGGACCGCCTCCAGCGCCGCCTTCTCGCCCGGCGCCAGGCGCGCGAACACCTGGTCCTGGAAGACCCCGGCGAACATGTTGCCGTTCACGAAGGCGGCCGGGTAGCCGAACATCTTGCGCCGCTCGACGCCGGGCGCGTCGGGAAGGGTCTCGGCGAACAGCTCGACCAGCGACTGCGGCGCCTTCGTCCAGGCCATGGGGGCACTCCTCCGCGCCATGGTAGCGGCGGCGCGGCGCCGCGTCACGGGCGCCCGCCACGCCCGGCATTTGAAGCTGCAACCGAAAGATCCACACGTTCAGATTGCCGAACGACGGGATATCGTGGTTCTCTGGCGGCGGGTGCGCGACGGGGGGTTGGAGATGCCCGACTTAAGGCAGAGCTATGAATGGTCGGTGGGCGTCCTGCGCGCCTACCTCTCGGCCGTCCTCCTGTGCGTGGTCGGCGGCGGCGCGGGCTTCATCGGCGGGGAGTTCCTGACCGGGCCGCTGGGGACGTCCGCACCCGTGCAGCTGGGCCTCCTCGGCCTGGCCGTCGGCGCGCTGGCGTCTTCCAGCCCAGAATGGATGTCGCTCGAGCGCAAGCTTCGGCGGCTCGCGCGGCTGCGCGAGGCCCAGGCCGCCGACGCGGCGTCGGTTCTCGACGGGATCAACAAGCTGCCGGCCGGCGCGAAGCCGGAGATCCGCGACGCCCTCGTGGCGCGCTACGGCGACATCTACCTGGCCGCGGCGACCGCCCAGCAGCAGATCCACGGAGTCGGCCAATGATGCGCCTCGCGCCCGCCCGCCTCGGCCGGATCGGCCTGGCGCTGAGCCTCGCCGTCTGGGCCCTCGCGCTGGCCCCCTCCCGGGCCGCCGACGCACCGGCGCCCGCGCCCGCGCCCGCCGACAAGGCTGCGGCCGACAAGGCCGCCGCGGAGAAGGCCGCGGCTGAGAAGGCGGAGGCCGCCAAGAAGCCGGCGGCCACGACGCCGACGCCCCCGCCCCCCGAGGCCAAGACCGGGGCCAAGACCGCGCCGGCCGCCGACGCGACGGCCGTCACCTGCCCGCGCGCCGTGCCGATCCACCTGCCCGCCCTGCACAACGCCGACATCCGCCAGATCCTGCCGCTGGACCAGACGGCGATCCCCAGCGGCGACAGGGCGCACTTCACCGTGGCCGGCCAGATCGAGAGCAAGACGACGGCGGCCGCGCCCCTGGTCTTCCGCGTGTTCACCTACGCCAAGCCGGTGCCCTACGACGGCGCGTCCGTGACCGTCAGCGGCCAGTACTTCGAGCAGGTCCCCACCAGCGTGACGGTCGCCAATCCCAACACCAGCGGCGAGACCCACGACATCAGCTTCATCCTGCACGACTTCGACGCCGCCTCAGGCGCGCCCGGCGCCGCGGCGGAGAGGTTCGACTGGACCCACCTGAAGACCGACCGGGGCATCCTCTATGTGGCCTGCCGCGGCGACGACCTGGCCGCCTGGGGGTTCCGCGGGATCACCACCTCCTCGCGGCTGGTGGCCCAGGTCTGGGCCGCGATCCTGGTCGCCGCGATCTATGTGCTGGGCGCGTCCTTCGTCTATCTGCGGCGCAGCAAGGCGGCCCAGAAGACCGTCACCGGGCAGAAGCTCTACCGCATCGAGACGGTGAAGAAGTGGAGCTTCCTGAAATGCCTCAACCCGATCGCCATGACCGCCGACAACTTCGACCGCGGCAGCCTGTCGAAACTGCAGATCCTCGGGTTCACCCTGCTGGTCGCCTACAACCTGGCCTATCTGGTGCTGTGGCAGAACCAGCTCTTCGCGCTCAGCACCTCGGTGGCCTTCCTGCTGGGCATCCCGGCGCTGGGCACCCTGGGCACCCAGGTCGCCACCACGACGCGCGACCGCTTCAGCGCCGATAACTGGGCCTGGATGGTCAGCAAGCACGTGCTGCCGCTGAACGACCCCGGCGCGGGCGCCGGGCCGACGTTCTCGGACCTGGTGATGTCGGACTCCGAGCTCGACCTCTACAAGCTGCAGGCGCTCACCTTCAGCGTGATCGTCGGCGTCAGCCTGATGGCCGCCGGGCCCAAGGGGTTGGGCCAGTTCCAGGTGCCCGACACCCTGCTGCAGGTCCTCGGCCTCTCGCAGTTGGTGCTGGTCGGCGGCCGGTTCGCCAAGCCCGCCACCATCGGCGACATCGACGACATGGTGACCGAGCTCCGCGCCCGCCTGGCCGTGGTGATCCGCGCGGCCACGACCGGCGTCGACGTCGATGAAAACGGCAAGCCGCTGGCCCAGACGGTGGACGCCACCGGCAAGGCCATCAATGTCCCCGCCTCGCCGCCGCTGCCGCTGCCCGCCACCCTCGCCGACGCCTACCCGACCGTGCCCACGGCGGTGAAGCGCTATCGGGACACCGCCGCCGAGGTGCAGGTGCTGCTGGAGGCCATGTCCCACCGCTCGGTGGAAAGCGACAAGCTGCTGAACCCGGCGCTGTCGACCTGACCGCGGCGCCGCGCGGGAAGCCGGCCCCTAGGCCTCGGCCTTCGCCGGCGCGAGCTTGTCCTGCGTGCGGGTCTCGAAGTCGCTGGCGTCGTGGCGTTCGAGCAGCTGGCTCGAGGGATCGCCGAAGGCGCGGTTGACCATGCGGCCGCGCTTCACCGCCGGCCGCTTGGCGATCTGGTCGGTCCAGCGCTGCACGTGCTTGTAGTCCGCGACCTGCAGGAACTCGCCGGCCCCGTAGAGCACGCCCTTGGCCAGCGCCCCGTACCAGGGCCAGGTGGCCATGTCGGCGATGGTGTAGTCGGGCCCGCCCAGGTACTCGCTCTCCGCCAGCCGGCGGTCCAGCACGTCGAGCTGGCGCTTCACCTCCATGGCGTAGCGATCGATCGGGTATTCCATCTTCGAGGGCGCATAGGCGTAGAAGTGGCCGAAGCCGCCGCCCAGGAACGGCGCGGCGCCCATCAGCCACATCAGCCAGGACATGGTCTCGGCCCGCGCCGCCGGCTCGGTCGGCAGGAATTCGCCGAACTTCTCGGCCAGGTGGACCAGGATCGCGCCGGACTCGAACACCCGGATCGGCGTCTCCCCGCTGCGGTCCAGCAGGGCCGGGATCTTCGAATTGGGGTTCACCGCCACGAAGCCCGAACCGAACTGGTCGCCCGACCCGATGTTGATCAGCCAGGCGTCGTACTCCGCGCCCGCGTGGCCCAGCGCCAGCAGCTCCTCCAGCATCACCGTCACCTTCACCCCGTTGGGCGTGGCCAGCGAATAGAGTTGCAGGGGATGCTTGCCGACCGGCAGGTCCTTGTCGTGGGTGGCCCCGGCGATCGGGCGGTTGATGTTGGCGAACCGCCCGCCGTTCTCCTTGTCCCAGGTCCAGACGGTGGGCGGCGTGTAGGCGGCTGGTTCGGACATGGATCGGGGTTCCCGCGACATCGGTTGGACCTGGCCTGCGCAGCGGCGCGGGCGCTCAGGCCTACCGATGTGGGGGATGCAGGCGGCTTTGGCCAGCCCGCCCCCGAGGGTTCGCCGGGTCTAGATCGTCCCGGAGTCCCGCAGACGCACGAGGTCGTCGATCTTCAGCTTGCCGCCGAGCGCCTTGGCCCGGCGCAGCGATTGCGGCGTCACCCCGTGGTCCCGCAGCCGGACGATGTCCGAGGGCGCGGCCTCGCCATAGCCCAGGGCCACGATCTCGCGGACGAAGTCGGAACTCACCCCGTGCTCGCGCAGCAGGATCAGTTCGTCCGGCGCGAGCGGGCGGTAGCCCGAGCGGTGAAGCGCCTCGACGTAGTCGGCCGGAATGCCGCGGTCCTGCAGGCTGACCAGCTGGTCGACCGTCAGCGCCCCGTAACCGGCCTTCTGCAGCGCCGCCAGCCAGTCCGTCGAGACCCCATGCTCGTGCAGCCGGGTGATCTGCTCGGCCGGCAGGCCGCGATAGCCCGCCTCGCGCAGCCCCGAGACATATTCGCCCGGAACCCCGTGCTCGCTCAGCCGCACAACGTCGTCCACCGGCAGGGCGACGTAGCCGGCCCGCTGCAGGGTGGCGAGCCAGGCCGTCGAGACGCCGTGGTCGTACAGCCGCTGGACCTGCTCGACCGGCAGCCGTCCGTAGCCCGCCGCCCGCAGGCCCGCCATGAACTGCGGCGAGACGCCGTGGTCGTGCAGCGCCACCAGCGCTTCGGGGGTGAGGGCCGGATATCCGGCGTCGCGCATGGCGGTGACATAGGCGACCTCGACGCCGTGGTCGTGCGCCAGGATCATGCTGTCGATCTTGCCGAACTGGATGCCGGCGGCGGCCATGTCGCGAAGGTACTTCACGCTGACGCCGTGCTCGCCGGCGCGGGCCAGCTCGTCGACCGTCGGCGTCTCATAGTGCAGGCGGCGCAGTTCCTCGAGGTAGTCGCCGCCGACATTGTGCACGCTCATCCGGTAGAGGTCGGCCTCGCCGGCCCGCCCGACCCCGCGCTGCTGCAGGTTCTGGGCGAAGGACTGGCTTCCGTGGAAGCGGCATACGCCGGAGGCGTGCCGGGCCAGCGCGGTCCCCTGGCATTCGAATTCGCCGGCGTCGCGCGAGACGCGGAAGGCGACCTGCCGCGGCGCGCCGGCCTGCAGCTGGGCCGCCGTCAGCCCCACCAGGACGTTCAGCGACGCCGGGCTGCTGGTCATGGTGTGGCCGCTGGCGGTGTCGCCGGTCAGGGTGAACTGCACGACATCGGGGCTGTAGCCGCGGTCGGCGTCGATCTCCCAGCGGACCGTCTCGGAGGCGCCCGCGGCGGCGGGCAGGACCGCCAGGACCGTGGCGGCTGCGGCCATCGCCGCTGCGGCGGCGCCCATGCGAAGCGTCTGCGCGCCCATCGGACTCTCCTTCGTCGACCCTGATGGTCTCCCGGCCCCAGCGTCGGCCACAACCGACCGGGCGTAAACCTCTGGCAGGATTAAATTTCTGATAGATCGCCCAGCCCGGGCCGCTGGCGAAGGCGTCAAACGCCCGCCGCCCGCCCGCGTTGCCGCGGCCCCACATGACGTGTGCGCTGCAGCACGCTAGTGTGCTGGATTTGAAGCTCGCCTCATTCTCGGACAAGCTCCGAGCGAACTTCAAGATCCAAAGAAGCACACTAGAAAACATAGGCTTGCTAGTGTCCTCATCGATTCCGAAGTTCGTCCGGCGCCTGCCGCAAGCGCTTGCGAACTTCGGAATCGGGACACTAGAACCGCTCCATGGCCCTCGACGTCTTCCTGAACACCTTCGCCGGCAATCCGCTGGACCGCGCCAGCGACCGGCGCGCCAAGCCCGAATGGATCGCCGAACAGCTCGCCGCGCCGGACTCCCTGGGCCTGGCGATGTGGAACGGCCGGCCGTTCGTCGAGCCGTCGCCCAAGACTGAAGGGGGGGACGGCGGAATGCAGATCGCCTACCTGCCCGCCAAGCTGGTGGGCGAACTGGCTGGCGGGCCGGAGCGGCTCCTGTTCATGGGCCTTTGGCAGGGGACCGCGGTCTTCGCCGTCGACCTGGAGGACGCGGCCGACCCGGCCTCCGGCCCCCTGGAGGGCTTCGGCAAGTTCGAGGACCTGCGCGCCGTCGCGCTCAAGGTCCCCGCGTCCGACGCCGCCATCCTGGCCACCGCCAAGCAGATGTTCGAATGGCGCCGGCGCCATCGGTACTGCGCGGCCTGCGGCCAGGCGAGCGAGCCCATGGACGGCGGCTGGAAGCGCAAATGCCCGGCCTGCGAGACCGAGCACTTCCCGCGCACCGATCCGGTGGTGATCATGCTGCCCTTCCACGGCGACCGCTGCATGCTGGGCCGCCAGGAGGCCTGGCCCAAGGGCATGTTCTCGGCGCTGGCCGGCTTCCTGGAGCCCGGCGAGAGCATCGAGGAGGCCTGCGCCCGCGAACTCCACGAGGAGGCGGGCCTGCGCGCCCGCAAGGTGCGCTACCACTCCACCCAGCCCTGGCCCTATCCCTCGTCCCTGATGATCGGCCTGATCGCCGAGGTCGAGGACGACGAGGGCTGCCCCGACCAGACCGAGCTCTCCGAGATCCGCTGGTTCACCCGCGCCGAGGCCCGCGACCTGATCGCCGGCAAGATCGAGGGGACCTTCGCCCCCCAGCGCCTGGCCATCGCCCACCAGCTCATCAAGGCCTGGGTGGACGAGGGGTAGGCGAGGCGAAGTTCCCCTCCCCTGTGGGGAGGGACAGATCGCGAAGCGATCAGGGTGGGGAAGTGTGGGCCGGAGAGCTGACTCGGCGCTTGAACCAGACTCCCCCACCCGTCTCGCTGGCGCTCGCCACCCTCCCCATTAAGGGAGGGAAGTCATCCCCGCGTCCGGAACGGGTCGGCCGGATAGACCCCCAGGATCTCGAACTTCTCGGAGAAGAACCGCAGTTCCTCGAAGGCCAGCGCCAGGCCGCGGTCTTCCGGCCGGCCGTCGGCCTCGGCGTAGAAGAAGGTCGCCGTCCAGGCGCCGCCTTCCATGTAGCTCTCCAGCTTGGAGATGTTCACGCCGTTGGTCGCGAACCCGCCCATGGCCTTGTAGAGCGCCGCCGGCAGATTGCGGACCTTGAAGGTGAAGCTGGTGATGCAGGGCGCGGTGAACGGCGGCGGGGTCGGGCTCTTCTCCGCCGTCATGATCAGGAAGCGGGTGGTGTTGTGGTGCTCGTCCTCGATGTCGCGGGCCAGGATGTCGAGGCCGTAGATCTCCGCGGCCAGCGCCGGCGAGATCGCCGCCCGCGTCGGGTCCGGGTGCTGGCTCAGCGCCCGCGCCGCGCCGGCGGTGTCGCCCACCGACTCGGTCTTCACCTTCAGCCGCCTGATGGTCTTGCGGCACTGGGCGAGCGCGATCGGCATGGAGGCCACCGTCCTGACGTCCTCCAGCTTCACGCCGCGGTTGGCCATCAGCTGGAAGTGGATCGGCTTGAACCGCTCGCCGACGATCTTCAGGCCCGACGACGGCAGGAGGTGGTGCACGTCGGCCACCCGGCCGGCGATCGAGTTCTCCACCGGGATCATGCCCAGCTGGCAGTCGCCGGCCTTGATCGCCTCGAACGCCTCCTCGAAGGTCGCGTGCGGGACCGGCTCATGGTCGGGGAAGGCCGCCGTGCAGGCTTCATGGCTGTTGGCGCCCAGTTCCCCCTGGAAGGCGATGCGTCCCCTGGTCATCGAAGAGTCCTAGCATGGGCGCGGGCCCGTTCGAGGTCCGCGGGCGTGTCCACCGAGATCGGCGCCTCGTCGATCACCGCGGCCCACACCGACATGCCGAGCTCCAGCGCCCGTAGCTGCTCCAGCCGCTCGCGCTTCTCCAGCGGCGACGGCGGGGTCGCGCAGAACCGCTCCAGCGCCGCGCGCCGGAAGCCATAGATGCCGTGGTGCAGCCAGACCGGCCCGTCGCCATAGAGCACCGAACGGGTGAAATAGAGCGCGCGGCCGGAACGGCCATCGGCGTCCATGGCGGCCACCACCTTGGGGATGTCGGGATTGCTCCGCTCGGCCGGATCGGCCTCGGCGACCATCACGGTGGAGAGGTCGCAGTCCGGTCGCGCCGCCAGCAGCTCGGCCGCCGCCGCCACCGCCTCGGGGCGCACGAAGGGGATGTCGCCCTGCAGGTTGATCACCACGTCGTGGCGCCGTTCGGGGTCAAGTTCGGCGAGCGCGGCGACCAGGCGGTCGGAGCCCGAGGGCAGGTCCGGATCGGTCAGCACCGCGCGGCCGCCCGCCGCGGTCACGGCCGCCGCGATCTCGGCGTCGCCGGCCGCCACGGCGACCGGTCCGACCCCCGCCGCCTGCGCCTGCCGCAGCACGCGGACGATCATCGGCAGGCCTGCGATGTCGGCCAGCGGCTTCCCGGGCAGGCGGGTCGCGGCCATGCGCGCGGGGATCAGGACGATGGGGTTCATGGGATTAGCTGGGGCGGGGCTCAGAGCGACGCTTGGGCGGTTGCGCGAGCGCCGGTAGCGTGTAAGAGAGCCGGACGCAACAAGGGGCGGGATTCCCGCGCTTGCGCCGGCCAGTTCGCCGGCTGGGAAGAGGGCCGATTTCGGGACGATGAGCGACCTGACCTTCAATAAGTACGCAGGGGCCGTGCTCGCGACGGCCTTCGTCATCGCCGGCCTCGTCCAGTTGTCCGGCGGGGTGTTCAGCCAGGAGAAGGTCGCCAAGCCCGGTTTCAAGGTGGAAGTGGCCCAGGAGGCCGGCGAGGGCGCCGCGGCGGCCGATGTGCCGCCCGACTGGGGCACGGTGCTCAAGACCGCCGATCCGGCGGCCGGCCAGGCGGTCTTCGCCAAGTGCCAGTCCTGCCACAGCCTGACCGCCAACGGCACCGGCCCCAACCTGACCGGGGTCGTCGGCCGCAAGCCGGCCAGCGAGCCGGGCTTCGCCTATTCCGACGCCATGAAGGCCTTCGGCGCCAAGACGCCGATCTGGGACTACGAGCACATCTACGAGTTCATCAAGAGCCCGCAGGCCTACGTCAACGGCACCAAGATGACCTTCGTGGGCCTGAAGCAGCCGCAGGACCGCATCAACATCATCGCCTACCTGCACACCCAGGGCTCGACCCTGCCGATCCCGGCGCCGAACCCGGCCGCCGCCGCCGCCGCGGCTCCAGCCGCCCCGGGTGCGGCGCCTGCGCCGAGCGCGCCTGGCGCGGCGCCCGCCCCCGGCGCCACGCCGGCCGGCAAGCCCGCCGCCACCGGATCGACCGCCACGCCGGCCACCGGCGCCGGCGGCCCGACCGGCCAGGCGCCCGCTCCGGCGGAAACCCCCAAAAAGTAAGCCGGCTTACGCCCGCACGCCGCTACTTGGCGTATTTGTCGGCGCCGCTGAAGTGCAGCGAGACATAGGGCTCGTCGCCCACCACCCAGCTGTCGTGCGGGGTGGGCGGAATGTAGAAGAGTTCGCCGGGCCGCAGTTCCACCACCGTGCCGTCGTCGAAGGCCGCGGTGGCGACGCCCGAGACCACCAGGCCGACATGCTCGACCGAACAACGTTGCGCGCCCACGGCGGGCCCGACGTGCGTCGACCATCTCCAGCCCGGCTGATAGGTCGCCCGCCCGATGGTCATGCCGCCGAGCCTCACGACCTCGAACCGGCCGTGATCCAGTTCCCGGACCTCGTCGGGCTCCTCGAAGCGTTTCAGGATCACGCCGACGTCGACCATCGCCTCTGCCCCTCCCGCCTATAGCCGCCGGAACCCCGTCGGCTGGCCCACGCCGGCCGCGCCGATCCGCGCGATCGCGGTGTCCAGCGGCTCGATCGCCACCATCATATGATGGCCGTTGGCGTGGACGATGCGCTGTTCGTCCAGCCCGATGGCCACGTGCCCGTTCCAGAACGCCAGGTCGCCGCGCGCGAACTCCTCGCGCGGAATCTCCCGCCCGAGCTCCGCCTGCTGGTCGGTGTCGCGCGGGCAGGCGCGGCCGCAGGCGAACAGCGCGGCCTGCACCAGGCCCGAACAGTCGAGGCCCAGGCTCTCGCGGCCGCCCCACAGATAGGGCGCGCCGATGAACCGCTCGGCGACCTCGGCCCAGTCGCTCTCGAAGGTCCCGATGGGCGCAAGGTGGCCGGTGGTCATCCAGCCCGCCCCGGCCACCTTGCTGAGCCGGTCGTCCTCGGCCTCGACGGTCACGAGCGCGTTGATCGAATAGGGGCCGAGCGCCCGCGACTTGATGCTGGGCTCGGCGAAGGCGTAGGTGCGGATCGCCGCGATCCGGTGGGTCGGGGCGCGGACGGCCGCGTCGGGCGCCAGCGGCGCGAGCGCCGCGGCGTCCACGAAGCCCACATAGCCGTCCCGGCGCGCCTGGCCCCAGAAGAAGCCGCCCTCCTCCTCGACGGCCTCGAAGGCCTCGCCGAACAGCAGCTGGTCCAGCTGTTCGGACGCCGCGTCGGGCGCCCGGTGGATCCCGGCCGCCGGGACCGCGCAGGTCATGGTCCTCGGCTCGAGGTAGACCTCGGCGCGCACCATGCCCTCCAGCGCCCGGCTGGCGATCCCGTCGCGCATCGGCGTGATCCGCATGTCCATCAGGCGAACCGCTCGCGGATCATCCGGTAGAGACCGCGGATGGCTTGCGCCTCGGCGCCGGTCGGATGCCCCGGCCGGTTGCGCGGGTTCCAGGCGTAGATGTCCAGGTGGACCCAGGGGCCGGACGGGGCGAACCGCTGCAGGAACAGGGCCGCGGTGACCGAGCCGGCCTGCGCCCAGCCGTCGGGGTCGTTCTTGATCTCGGCCACGTCGCTGTCGAGCGCGTCGACATAGCCCTTCCAGAGCGGCATCCGCCACAGGGGGTCGGCCTCCGCCTTGGCGGCGCGTTCGATGTCGGCCGCCAGGTCCTCGTCGTCGGTGTAGAACGGCGGCAGCTGCGGCCCTAGCGCCACCCGCGCCGCGCCGGTGAGCGTGGCCAGGTCGATGGTCAGGGCCGGCGCGAGCTCGCCCGCCCGGGTCAGGGCGTCGGCCAGGATCAACCGGCCCTCCGCGTCGGTGTTGCCGACCTCGATGGAAAGCCCCTTGCGCGACGCCAGCACGTCGCCCGGCCGCATGGCGTCCCCGGAGATGGCGTTCTCCACCACCGGGGTCAGCACCGCCAGGCGCACCGGCAGCTTGGCGGCCATGATCATCCGGCCGAGCGCCAGCGCGTGGGCGGCGCCGCCCATGTCCTTCTTCATCAGCCGCATGCCGGCCGAGGGCTTGATGTCGAGGCCGCCGGTGTCGAACACCACGCCCTTGCCGACGATGCAGACCAGCGGGTGGGCCGCCTCGCCCCAGGCGATCTCGATCATCCGGGGCGCGCGGGCCGGATCGGCGGCCCGGCCGACCGCGTGGACGGCCGGATAGTTGGCCTCCAGCAGACCCTCCCCGGCGATCACCGTGACCTGGGCGCCGTGCTGTTCGGCGATCTCGCGCGCGATGGTCTCGATCTGCAGCGGGCCCATGTCGTTGGCGGGCGTGTTGACCATGTCGCGGGCCAGCGCGCAGGCGTGCGCCACCTGCCGCACCTCGGCCACGTCGACGCCCTCGGCCAGCAGCCGGGCGCGCTCGGCGCCATGGGCCTTGTAGCGGTCGAACCGGTAGCTCCCGAGCGCGAAGGCCAGGGCGATCTGCTCGGCGGCCAACCCCGTGGGCGCGCGCGCGATGCGATAGGTCCCGGCCGGCAGCTTGGCCGCCAGGGCGCGGAAGGCCATGGGATCGCCGCCCTCGCCCAGCCCGAACAGCACATGCGCCAGCGCCCCGTCGGCGCCGGGGACCAGCAGGAGCTGGCCCGCCTTGCCCTTGAAGTCGGAGATCGCGGCATAGGCCTTGGCGCCGGCGGGGATGGCGTCCAGCGCCGCGCCGGTCTCGGCCTCGGTGAGCGCCTGCACCGGTATCACCGGGCCTTCGGCGGCGTCGAGGATCACGTCGGTCATGATGGGCGCCTTCGCGGGGCTGGTGACAGCCCTTCTCCTAGGCGCATCTGCGCGGGCCCTGCAACCGCCTCAGAGGCGTTCGACCAGGGCGCAGGCGGGGAAGGCGAAGAGGGCGCCGACCGCGATGGCCACGCCGTAGGGCACGTTCTCGCCGGGCTCGGCCAGGCGGACGAACCACGCCGGGCCCGCAGGCACGAAGGGCCGCACATAGGCCGAGCGCAGGCCGAGCAGGCCCACGGCCAGCGCTCCGCCGCAGATGCCGGTCATCGCCAGATAGGTGATCGAGGCCGGCCAGCCGATCCACAGCGCCGCGGCGGCGAACAGCTTGGCGTCGCCCCCGCCGATCCAGCGCAGGGCGAACATCGCCATGCCCAGCACGAGCGCGCCGGCGCCGACGCCGAGGTTCAGGCCGATGACGCTCAGCGGCAGGCCAAGGGCCAGGGCGACCACCGGAAAGGCGGCCGCCAGGGCCAGCGAGATCCAATTAGGGATGGTGTAGCTCGTGGCGTCGCGCAGGGCCGCGGCGATCACCAGGACGGGAAAGATCAGCAACAGCAGGGTCTCAAGGGCGTGGATCATCGCAGGCTCCGAACGGCGGCGACCATAGCGAGCGCGGGTGAACGGAGGGTTTCGCTGCGCAGCCGGGACCTTGCGGACAACAAAAACTCCCCGGCGGTCGCCCGCCGGGGAGTCTTGTTGGTGCGAACTTGGTGTTCGCTTAGGCTGGCAGGTCGTCAGTGACCTTCTGGAAGGTCCCCGACAACTTGGTGCCCATCAACCCGAGCGCGGTCACCAAGGCGACAGCGACCAGAGCCGCGATCAGGCCGTACTCGATGGCCGTAGCGCCCGAGTCGTCCTTGATGAAGCGGGTGACGAACTTCGACATGGAACTAACCTCCGTAGGCTTCGATTTTCGATTAGGCCGGCAGGTCGTTGGTGACCTTCTGGAAGGTCCCCGACAGCTTGGTGCCCATCAGACCGAGCGCCGTCACCAGGGCGACAGCAACCAGAGCCGCGATCAGGCCGTATTCGATGGCCGTAGCGCCCGACTCGTCCTTCATGAAACGCGTCATGAACTTCGACATGGAATAACCTCCGTACGTTTCAGTTAGGATTAGGCCGGAAGATCCGTGGTGACCTTCTGGAAGGTCCCGGACAGCTTGGTGCCGAGGGCGCCCAGCACGGTGACCAGGGCGACGGCGACGAGCGCAGCGATCAGGCCATATTCAATGGCGGTGGCGCCGGATTCGTCCTTGCAGAAGCGCGAAACAAACTGGGTCAAAACTCTTCTCCTTCTTGGCGAGCTGTGGGCCTCAAGCCGTCTTGGCCTGCTCGCCCGAATACAGCCTCAATTTCGCAGGGTTCACTTAATCGGCAGTAAATATCGCGGCATTCAAGGCAATTTTCTTTGGTAAACCGATGTTAATGAATACTTTGCGTTAACCAGCCGATGGATATCAGCAACGTCACTTTCTTTTGTTGCTAATCATCGCGCTTAAATCTTGATTAGCCACGGCGATGTACATTGTTCGCGAGCTAATAGAGAGACTCCCGTGCGCAAGCCCCCCTCTTCACGCCTCGTCCGGTTCGCGGCGCGGTTCGCCCGCACCGAACGCGGCGCGACCGCCGTCGAGTTCGCCCTGGTCAGCCTGCCGCTGCTGGTGATGGTCTTCGGCCTCCTGGAGCTGGCCCTGGTGTTCATGGTCGGCACCACCCTGGACCAGGCGACCGAAGCCGCCGCGCGCCAGATCCGCACCGGTCAGTTCCAGAACGGCGCCGCGGTCACGCCGGCCGCCTTCAAGGACCTGGTGTGCGCGCGCATGACCTGGCTCGCACCCAAGTGCGGCGCCCAGCTGTCGCTCGACGTGCGCACCTTCCCGAACTTCGCGGCCATGGCCGCGGTCCCGCCGGTCAATCCCTCGGTGTTCAATCCGGCCTCGACCTGCTTCTCGCCGGGCAATCCGACCGACATCGTCCTGGTGCGGGCCTATTTCTCCTGGAACCTGTTCACGCCGGTGCTGAGCGCGCCGCTCGAGAACATGGGCTCGGGCTCGGGCAAACGGCTGCTGACCTCGACGACGGCCTTCCGCAACGAGCCCTACAACGACACCCCGCCACAGGGAGCCGCCGCATGTCCCTAAAGACCCTCCGCAAGGACCAGCGCGGCAGCGCCGCCGTCGAGTTCGCGCTCATCGCGCCGGTCGCGATCCTGCTCTATTGCGGGTTCGCCGAGCTCACCATGGCGATGATGGCCGAGCGGCGCGCCGCGCATGCGGCCTCCGTCGTGGCCGACCTGGTCTCCCAGACGACCCAGGTGACCACCAACGACGTGACCGACATCTTCCGGATCGGCGGGTCGATCATGCATCCGTTCCCGTCCGTGCCCCTGAAGATGCGGGTGACCAGCGTCACGGCCGACGTCAACGGGGTGCCGAAGGTGACCTGGAGCCAGGGCGGCGGCCTCGGCCCGCTGACCGGCGGCACGGTGGTGAGCGGCTTCCCGCCCAACCTGCTGGCGGCCGGCGACAGCGTGATCAAGGCCGACGTGCAGTACGCCTTCACCTCGCCCCTGCAGATGACGCTGCCCAACGCGCTGACCTTCAACGACACCTTCTACCTGAAGCCCAGGCGCTCGGGCTCGGTGGCGCTGCTGCCCTGATGATCGGCGGTCAGGGTGTCGCGACCACCTCGCGGCCGCCGCCCTTCACGAACATCAGGCCGATCAGCCCGATGATCAGCAGGCCGATGATCGAGGCGAAGCCGCCCTGCTGGCTGTGGGTCAGCCGCGTGCCGATGTTCACCAGGGTCGGGGCGAGCCACAGGGTGGCGACTCCCGAAAGCGCATAGACCCCGAAGAAGGCGCCCGTCTGCTCCGGCGGCGTCAGCCGGGTGAGCAGGGTGCGGCTGGAAGCGTATTGCCCGGTGATGACGATGGCGTTGACGAAGCCGATGCCGATGAACACCAGGTCCGGCAGGTGGCGGAACACCGGCCCATTCCACAAGGGCGCGTGGGCGGCGGGGTCGTAGGCCCACAGATAGAAAATGCGGTCCGGCGCGATGCCCAGCATGGCGCTCAGGCTGAGCGCGGTCACCGAGATCTGGATGCGAAGCGCGACCTTCGGCCCGAGCGCGCCGTCCGTCCAGCGGGCGACGAAGCCGCCGAAGACCGCCACGATGCTCAGCAGGATGCCGTAGACCAGCATCTCCAGCGGGCCCCACTTCATCACCCCGATGGCGTAGACCCCGGCGTAGATCAGCACCGCGTTCATGCCGTCGACGAAGAACATCCGCGAGGCCAGGTAGACCACCGCGTCCTTGTAGCGGCGCACGGTCTTCAGCATCCGGCCGAGCTCGGCGGCGCCGTCGCGCCAGGCGGTCAGCACCGGGACCCCGGTGCGCGGGGCGTCGGGGGTCAGGAACATGAGCGGCAAGGTGCCCAGGGCCAGCAGCGCCGCCGCCATCAGGGTCACCACCCTTTCCGGCTCGTGGGTGAGCGGATCGAGGCCGAACAGCGGGGCCGCGGGCACCCAGCTCCAGTGGACCTTGCCGGGCAGGGCGAACGCCCAGGCGGTGAAGGCCAGCGCCACCACCGAGGCTCCGTTGCCCGCGGACAGCGCCAGCGCGGAGGCCTTGTGCGCGGCGCCCAGCCCCGCCGCCCGGATCAGCATCGAGTTGTGCAGCACCTCGGCATAGACGAACAGCAGCCGCGCGCCGATGTAGAGCGCCGCCACCGTCGCCAGCGTCATCGCCCCGCCCGGCCGGGCGAACCACAGGGCCGCGATCATCGGGACCATCAGGCTGACGATCATCCCCAGCCAGGGCTTGCGGGGCCCGAGCTTGTCGATGGAGGCCCCCAGGAATGGGGCGGTGAACACCACCACCCAGCCGATGATCTGGTCCCAGCTGGAGATGGTGGCCTGACCCCGCACCGGGTCTCCGACGATCACCGAGGCCACGTAGGGCATGAAGATGTAGATGGTCACCAGGATGATGAACGGGTCGCGGCCGCCCTGGTGGATGGACCAGGCATAGCCGCCGCGGCTCAGCTTTCCATCGCCGCCGAGGGTGGCGATCATCGGCGGCTCCACGATGGCCGACGGGCCATCGGCGTCCAGGGGTGTGGACTCGGTCAAGGTGCGCCCTCCCAGGCTCCGCTTTTGGAAACTGCGGTTTGCGGGACGTTGCCGGATAATCCAGGCGCGCGCTAGGCGACTGCTAGATGCTCCCCCACAGGGGGAGCTGTCAGCGAAGACTGACTGAGGGGGTTTCCTCTCCGGCGTTCAGGATGTCGCGCATCCCGGACTCACGGGCTGAAACCCCCTCCGTCTCGCGGCTGCGCCGCGATCCACCTCCCCCTCAATCGCGCTTCGCGCTGGGGGAGGATCTCTAGGCCAGCTTCGCGTCGGCCGCCGCCAGGGCGGCCCTTGCGTCGGCGGCGAAGCCCTGGGCGGCCAGCGCCTCGCAGAGCGCGGTCAGGCACAAGCGCACGTGCCAGGCGGTGGCCGAGGCGCCCATCAGGCCGATCCGCCACACCTGGCCCTTCAGCGGCCCAAGGCCCGCGCCGATCTCCAGGTCCCAGGCCTTCAGCACATGGGCCCTGACCGCCGCCTCGTCGACGCCGTCCGGGACCCGCACGGTGTTGAGCTGCGGCAGCCGGTGGGGCTCGGCGACCAGCATCGAGAGCCCCGCGGCCTCGATCCCGGCCACCAGCGCCTCGTGCATCCGCGCATGCCGCACGATCGCCGCCTGCTGGCCTTCCTCGAAGATCGCCACCAGCGACTCGTGGAGCCCGTAGAGCGCGTTGATCGGGGCGGTGTGGTGATAGGTCCGGCCGCCGCCCCCACTTCCATCGGGGCCGCCCCAGTAGCTCATCAAGAGGTTGAAATCCAAAAGCCAGTTGCGGACCTTTTCCTTGCGGCCGCTGATCGCCGCCTGCGCGCGCTTCGAAAGCGCGATGGGCGACAGGCCCGGCGGCGCCGACAGGCACTTCTGGGTCCCCGAATAGACCACGTCGGCGTCCCAGCCGGCCACGTCCACCACGATGCCGCCCAGCGAGGTCACGCAGTCCACCACCGACAGGGCCCCGTGCCGGCGGGCGGCCGCACAGAGGCTCGCCGCATCGCTGCGCGCGCCCGTCGAGGTCTCCGCATGTACGAAGGCCAGGACCTTCGTGGGCGCCTGCGCCAGCGCCGCCTCGACGCGGGCGACATCCACAGGCTGGCCCCAGTCGTGATCGACGGTGACGACGCTCGCGCCCGCCCGGCCCGCCATGTCGGCCATCCGCCCGCCGAACGCCCCGTTGACGGCGATCACCGCCCGGTCGCCGGGCTCCAGCAGGTTCATGATCGCCGCCTCCATGCCGGCGGTGCCGGGCGCGGGCAGCGGCACGCAGGCGTGATCGGGCGCGTTGAACAGCCGCTGCAGCGCGCCCTTGATCTCCTCCATCAGCCCTTGGAACTCGGGGTCCAGGTGGCCGATGGTCGGCCGGGCCAGCGCGCTCAGCACCCGCGGGCTGACGTCGGAGGGCCCCGGCCCCATCAGGATGCGCCGCGGCGGCTGGAAGCTCTGCATGGTCGGTCCCTTCAGGTCAGCAGGCGGGCCTGCAGCTGCTCGCGCAGGCGCTCGTCGACGCCCAGCACCTCGGCCAGATAGGCGTCGATGGACCCGTGCGCCTCACGGATCGCCGAGAAGGCGGTTTCGAGATAGGCGGGATTGACCGACACCGCCACCTTCAGGCCCGCCTCGTCCACGGTCTTGCCCACCGTGTCGCGCAGCCAGGGGCCGAGGAAAGCGATCTTGCGGGCCATCCGGGTCTCGTCGTTGGTCAGCAGGTAGTCGGCCATGATGTCGTCGGCGTGGACGCCCAGGGCATGATGGGTCAGGGCGCAGATCAGGCCGGTGCGGTCCTTGCCGGCCGCGCAGTGCACGACGATCGGCCCGCTCGCCGAGGCCAGGGTCTGGAAATAGCGGCGGAAGAGGTCGAGGTGCCTGGGCTCGAACGCGGCGCGGCGGTAGTAGGCCATGCCGTCGGCCAGGAACCAGGCGGCGTTCACCTCCACGTCCTTCATCGACTCGATCCAGTCGGCGTGGTCGGAGAGGATGTCGTTCTCGATCACCGCGGCCCCGAACCCCGGCCAGCGCTTGGAAGGCTCGCGCGCCCGCTCCTCGCTGCGGCGCAGATCGATGATCGCGGCGAGGTCCAGCGTCCGCATCCGCTCCAGGTCGGCGTCGGAGGCGTAGGCGTGGTTCGCCGACCGGTAGAGCAGCTCGCGCCTCACCTGGCGGCCGGAGGCGGTGTCGTAGCCGCCGAAGTCGCGGAAGTTCTCGATGCCGTCGAAGTCGATGTGCCGGGTCATGGCGGCTGATCTAGCGAGCTTTGGACGCCGGATCGAGAACTCTGAGCACACTTGGCGAACAGGCGAAGCATCAGCGTTCTGGTGAGGATTTCCGACCATAGTCGCCGGATGAGGATCTGGTCCCTTCAGGCGCTGAGGTTCTGGGCGGCGCTGAGCGTCGTGCTCTACCACGCCTATATCGCGATCTTTCAGACCTCCCATCACATGGGCGTTCTCGGCGAGGCCGGGATGGTGTCCGGGCGCGCCGGCGTGGACGTCTTCTTCGTGCTCTCCGGGGTGATCATCGCGCTCACGTCCAAGGGGCTGTCGTCGGGTGAATTCATTGCCCGGCGGGCCCGGCGCATCCTGCCGCTGTACGGCCTCGTGACCGCCATCTACCTGGCCGGCGGCGCGATCGCCGGCTCGGCTGGCTGGCGCGAGTGGGTCACCAGCCTGACCCTCTGGCCGGCGCTCGATCGCGTCGTCGCACCCGCAACGCCCGTGGCCTGGACTCTGTGTTTCGAGGTGCTGTTCTACGCCGCCGCGGCGCTCGTGCTCTGGCGGCAGCGCCTTGTGTGGCTGATCCTCGCGGCCTTCGGGACCGCGATCATGATCCGCTCAGGGCCGGTGCTGAGCTACGTGGGCAACCCGATCATCGTCGAATTCCTGCTGGGCGTGGCCTTGAGTCGGCTACCGAAGTGGCGCGGCGGCGTGTGGCTGATACCGGCCGGCGTGGCGTCGATCTGGCTCTGGGGGGCGAGCGGCTATTCGACGGAGCTCGAGGTGCCGGACTTCCTGAGCGGCGCCTTCGCCTGGCGGCGGGTTCTCTATCTCGGTCTTCCGGCCGCCATGATCGTCTATGGCGCTCTACAGATCGAGGGGCGCAAGGGCCTGCTCACCTATCTGGGCGACGCCTCTTACGCGCTCTACCTCGTGCACCAACCGGTCGTGTTCGCCATAGTCTGGGCCTTCGGCGCCTTCACCGCGGCCCCGCCGGACGTCGTCGCCGTCGTCGCGGCGGGCGCCAGCATCGCCCTGGCCTGGCGGGTCCACGAACTGTTCGAGAAGCCGATGCTGAACTGGCTGCGCCGGCCCGCCTCGGCGGTGCAGGTCGCCCGCGCCTAGCGGAACGGCGGCTCGTCGAAGCTGCGCAGCTTGCGCGAATGCAGCCGCGGGCCTTCCTGGCGCAGCAGGTCCATGGTGGCGATGCCGATCTGCAGGTGCTGGCCGATCGCCCGGTCGTAGAAGGCGTTGGCCTGGCCGGGCAGCTTGATCTCGCCGTGCAGCGGCTTGTCCGACACGCACAGCAGCGTCCCGTAGGGCACCCGGAAACGGTAGCCCTGGGTGGCGATGGTGGCGCTTTCCATGTCGATGGCCACCGCCCGGCTCTGGTTGAACCGTAGCGCGCTCGAGGAATAGCGGAGCTCCCAGTTGCGGTCGTCCGTCGTCACCACCGTGCCCGTGCGCAGGCGCCGCTTCAGCACCTCGCCGGTCTCGCCGGTGACGATCTCGGCGGCGCGGTTCAGCGCCACCTGCACCTCGGCGATCGGCGGGATCGGGATCTCCGGCGGCATGACCTCGTCCAGCACATGGTCGTCGCGCAGATAGGCGTGCGCCAACACATAGTCGCCGATGGTCTGGCTGCCGCGCAGGCCCCCGCAGTGGCCGATCATCAGCCAGGCCTGGGGCCGAAGCACCGCCAGGTGGTCGCAGATGGTCTTGGCGTTGGAGGGGCCGACGCCGATGTTGACGAGCGTGATCCCCGCGCCGCCCTCGGCCATCAGGTGGTAGGCCGGCATCTGGTGCTTGCGCCAGGCCGCGGCGTTCACCGTGGCCTCGGGCTCGGGGGTGTCGGCGGTGATCATCACATTGCCCGCCGCCGACAGGGCCGTGTAGGGCCCGCCTTCCTTCAGCTGGGCGCAGCCCCAGCGGACGAACTCGTCCACATAGCGGTGGTAGTTGGTGAACAGGATGTACTGCTGCACGTGCTCGGCCGGCGCGCCGGTGTAGTGGGTGAGCCGGGCCAGCGAGAAGTCGGTGCGAAGGCCGTCGAACAGCGCCATGGGCCGGGGCTCGCCGGCGTCCTGCGACCAGGACCCGTCGACGATCTCGTCGCCGATGAAGGCCAGCTCCGTGGTCGGGAAATGCCGGGCGATCTCCGCCGAGCCGATGTCGGCCAGGGCCGCGTCGGCCTGGCCGTCCAGCACATAGGGGAACGGCATCTCCTGGCGGGAGCGGCCGACCTCGATCTCGACCTTGAAGTCCTGCATCAGGAGCGAGAGCTGCTCGATCAGATAGGCGCGGAACAGCGCCGGCCTTGTCACCGTGATCGCATAGTGGCCCGGCGCCCCGATCCGGGCGTAGGCGCGCCCGATCCGCGGGAACGGCTCGCCGGCCGGCCAGTGCAGCCGAAGCTCGGGATAGGTGAAGGCGCCGGCGGCGCGGACCGCGGGGTCCGGCGGCGGACCTCCGGCCAGGAATTCCTTCAGCGCGCCCCTCAGGGCCTCGACCGTCTTGCGGTACTCGTCTTCGAGCCGGTCCACGATGCCGGCCGCGTCTGTCTTTGATGTCATCGCCCCCTTATAGACGCCCGCGCCCAAGCTTGGCGAGCGCGCGGGATGGACGAGACTTCGCTTCCCGGCGACAAAGGCCGCCGAACAGCCTCGTCGGGACCTCCATGAATCGCCTTTTCACGATCCTCGTCGTCGCGGCCATGGTGCTGGGCGTGGCCGTCGGCTGGGGGGTGCATCAGTACGCCAGCGCCGCCGAGGCCAAGGCGATCGCCGGCAACCTGTCGATCGTCACCGACGTCTTCCTGCGGCTGATCAAGATGATCATCGCGCCCTTGGTGTTCTCCACCCTGGTGGCCGGCATCGCCCACATGGAGAACGCCTCCACCATCGGCCGGGTCGGGGCCAAGACGCTGGGCTGGTTCATCTCGGCGTCGCTGGTGTCCCTGACCATCGGCCTGATCATGGTCCACCTGATCCACCCGGGTTCGGGCATGCACCTTGTGGCCGAGCCCGCGGCGCCGGGCGCGGCGGTCGACATGAGCAAGTTCAACCTCAGGGACTTCGTCAGCCACATCTTCCCCAAGTCCATCGTCGAGGCGATGGCCAACAACGAGATCCTGCAGATCGTCATCTTCTCGATCTTCTTCGGGACCGCCGTGGCCGCCATCGAGGACCGGGCGCCGGCCGTGGTCGCCCTGGTCGAGCAGGTCTCGGCGATCATGCTGAAGGTCACCAGCTACGTCATGAAGACCGCGCCGCTGGCGATCTTCGCGGCCCTGGCCGCCACGGTCTCGACCCAAGGCATCGGTGTGCTGGTGACCTACGCCAAGTTCGTCGGCGGCTTCTATTTCTCGATGCTGCTCCTCTGGGGCCTGCTGATCGCAGCCCTGCTGCTGATCGTCGGGCCCCGGGGCCTCAAGCTGATCGCCGCGATCCGCAGCCCGGCCCTGCTCGCCTTCTCCACCGCCTCCTCCGAGGCGGCCTACCCCGGCACCCTGGAGGCGCTGCAGGAATGGGGCGTCTCGCGCCGGGTGGCGAGCTTCGTCCTGCCGCTGGGCTACTCGTTCAACCTCGATGGCACGATGATGTACTGCACCTTCGCGACCCTGTTCGTCGCCCAGGCCTACGGCATCGAGCTCTCGATCGGCCAGCAGATCACCATGCTGCTGCTCCTGATGATCACGTCGAAGGGCGTGGCCGGCGTGCCTCGGGCCTCGCTGGTGGTGATCTCCGCGACGCTGACCTACTTCCACCTGCCGGAGGCGGGCCTGCTGCTGATCCTGGCCGTCGACAACCTGCTCGACATGGGCCGCTCGGCCACCAACGTCGTGGGCAACTCCGTCGCCGCCGCGGTGGTCGCCCGCTGGGAAAACCAGATCGAGCTCCCGAAGACCGAAGACGAGGTCATCGCCGAAGCCGCGACATGACGCCCGTTAGGCATGTCGCTTAACGGGGCGTTCGCCTCGTGGGCGCTAACTGGAGGGAGCATCCTCCAGGCCCAAAGGTTCCGCGTCCCCGTGTCCGACCGCGCCCAGACCCTGAGCGACCTTGTGGCGCGCGTGGCCGAGCTGGAAAGCGAACGCGAGCTGACGCTGAGGCTCGCCCAGACCGATTCCCTGACCGGCCTCATGAACCGCGGCGCCTTCACCGCGGCGCTTTGCGAGCGGCTCGAGGCCGCCGCCGCCGAAGGCCGCCGCCTCACCCTGTTCGTCGTCGACCTCGACCGCTTCAAGCACCTGAACGACACGCTCGGCCACCACGCCGGCGACCTCTTCCTGGCCGAGATCGGCCGGCGGCTGCGCGACGACGCCGAGCCTGGCGAGCTGGTCGCCCGGCTGGGCGGCGATGAGTTCGCCCTGATCTCCGAGGCGCCCGACGCCACGGCCCGCGCCCACCGGCTGGTGGCCCTGCTCACCCGGCCGCACGCCATCTACGGCCGTGCAGTCTCGCCCGGCGCCTCGGTCGGCGTCGCGGGCTTCCCCGACGACGCGCCAGAGGCCGGCGACCTGCAGCGGTTCGCCGACATGGCGCTCTACCGCGCCAAGCTGCAGGGCGGGCGCCGCTGGTCGGCCTTCGACGCCGAGCTGCGGGCCGAGAACGAACGGCGCCGCACGCTCGAGGCCCAGCTGCGCCGCGGCATCCCGGCCGGCGAGATCGAACCCTGGTTCCAGCCGGTGGTCGACGCCAAGGACGGCCGGATCGTCGGCGTCGAGGTGCTGGCCCGCTGGCGGCATCCCGACCAGGGGCTGCTGCTGCCCGGCGCCTTCGTGCCCATGGCCGAGGAGCTGGGCCTGATCGGCCGCATCGACGAGGCGGTGTTCGCCGCCGGCTGCGGCCACGCCGCCGCCTGGGTCAAGGCCGGCCTGATCGAGCAGGTCGCCTTCAACGTCTCGCCGCGCGACCTCCTGGACCCGGCCTTCTCGCGCAAGCTGATCGGCCGCCTGGCCGAGACCGCCCTGCCGGCCACGGCGCTGACCGTCGAGATCACCGAGACCTTCCTCCTGCAGGACCTGGCGCTCTCGCGCCGGCACATCGAGCGGCTGAACGCCAAGGGCGTGTGCATCGCGCTCGACGACTTCGGCACCGGCTATTCCAACCTGCGCGCCCTGATGCACCTGCCGATCCAGACGGTGAAGCTCGACCGCTCGCTGATCTGCGACATCGCCAAGGACGGCCGGGTGGCCAAGCTGGTGAACTCCATGCTGCACGCCGCCCGCGCGCTCGGCATCCGCATCGTCGCCGAGGGTGTCGAGGAGGAGGCCCAGGCGATCATCCTGCGCGCCGCCGGCTGCGACCGGATGCAGGGCTACTGGTTCGCCAGGCCCATGCCCGCCGACCAGATGGACGCGGTCCTGCGCGAGTCGGCCGCCGAGACGCCGCGGACCTTCACGGCCGAGCCTCTCCGCCGCCGGGCCAGGGGCGCCTAGCGCGCCTTGAAGACCGGCGGCTTGGCGAAGGCCGCCGCGCAGGTCCGGGTCAGGACCTCCAGCTCGGCGAGCAACGCCGGCTCCAGGACCTTGAAGTTGAAGCACGCCTTGCCCTGCTTGCGCCGGGCCAGCGCCGGGGAGACCTGCGCCTGCAGGCCGGCGTTCATGTAGAGCGGCAGCAGGTGGTAGCTGACATAGGCCCTGCCCTGCCGGACCATGCCGAACCACATCGGCGTCTTGGGCTTGCGCGGATGCGGCCAGGGCGCAAGCATCTGGAGCTCGCGGGGGATGTCGGTCGCCGGCCTCATGTCCGTCGCCGCGCGCAGCATCAGGGCGCGCAATTCGGCGTAGACGGCGTCGAAGTCGGCGGTCACGGCGAGCCTCCAGCAAGCGCCATGGTGGCCCGCTCCCGCACCGCCCACAAGCCGCCTGCGCGGACTGGCGCCGCGAAGGGTCTTCAGCGCGCCCAGCCCATCCTCGTCCTGCGGGTTCAGGGCCTGGATTGCCAAAAAGACACGTGGCGCGGGGCGCGATCCGGGTAAGTCTGGCCGCAGTATCCTCGCGCGTGCTCGGCCGGACGGCGAGCGGAGACCTGAGTGCCTGCAGCCGAAAGACAGTTGGGCCACATCTTCGGCGTAGCCGAGGAACTCGGGCGCGCCTCCATGGCGCTGGCCAGCCTGACGGCCCTTGGCGCGGACGCGCGGGTCGCCGACCACACCCACACCAACCCCTATCTCTCGCTGCACGTCCTGGGCGGCTATTGCGAGCATGGCGAGGACGGCGACGCCGCCATCGCGGGCCCGGCGGCCATCTTCCATCCGGCCGGCTCGGCCCACCAGATGACCATCGGCCGCCAGGGCTTCGCCTCGGTCATCGTCGAGTTCGATCCCGCCTGGCTGCGCCGCACGCTCGGCCCCTGGGCGCCGCTCGACCGGTCGCGGCAGTGGGTGGGCGGCGCGTTCGGCCGCCGCGCCGCGGAGCTCGCGCGCGCCTGGCTGAACCCGCGCGCGCCGCTGGAACGACGCCTGGCGCTGACCGAGGACCTGCTGAGGTCGCTGGCCGTCCCCGAGCCGCCGCCGCCGGCCCCGCCCTGGCTGGAGCGCCTGCAGCGCCTGGGCGAGGCGGACGGCCCACCGCCCGCCCTGGCCGAGGTCGCGGACCGCTGCGGCGTCGGCCGCCCCTGGATGGCCCGCGCCTACCGCCGCCGCCAGGGCGAGGGCCTGGGCGAGACCCTGCGCCGGCGGCGCGTCGAGGCCGCCGTCCTGCTGCTCGAATCCACCGGCCTGCCGCTGGCTACCGTGGCGGCGGAGGCCGGGTTCTGCGACCAGAGCCACATGAACCGCGGATTCAGCCAGGTGCTCGGCCGCACGCCCGCGGCCATGCGCCGGATCCGGCTCGGCCTCGCCGGCGCACCCGCCCGCTGATCGCCGACGCCGGCCCGCTTGTCTCCGCCGATGACGGATGGGAAAAGAGAGCGGGGGGATCCAACGATGCCAGATCAGACGAGCCGCAGCGCCATGGGGATGCCCGGTCCGAACCGGTTGCGCCGCTGGGCGTTCGCCGCAGGCCTCGCCCTGCCGCTGATCTTCGCCGCTGGCCTGACCGCCTCGGCGCCGGCCGCCCGCCAGGCCGCGGCCCATGCCATGGGCGCAGCCGCCGTCGACGCCGCCCGCCAGCTGGCCGCCGACCGGGAGCCGGGGACCTGGATGTCCGCCGGACGCACCTATTCGGAGCAGCGCTACAGCCCGCTGACCGGTATCAACAAGGCCAACGTCAGGCAGCTGGGCCTGGCCTGGTACGGCGACATCGACACCGAGCGCGGCCAGGAATCGACGCCGGTGGTGGTCGACGGGGCGCTCTACATCACCACCGCCTGGAGCAAGGTGAAGGCCTATGACGCGCGCACCGGCGCCAAGCTCTGGGACTACGACCCCAAGGTCGATCCGGCCAACGGCGCGGTGGCCTGCTGCGACGTGGTCAACCGCGGCGTCGCGGCCTGGAAGGGCAAGCTCTACCTGGGCGCGCTGGACGGCCGCCTGATCGCGCTCGACGCCAAGACCGGCAAGGTCGCCTGGAGCGTCCAGACCACCGACCCCAAGCAGCCCTACACCATCACCCAGGTCCCGCGGATCGTGCGGGGGCTGGTGATCGTCGGCAACGCCGGGGCGGAATACACCTGCCGCGGCTACGTCTCGGCCTACGACGCGGCCACCGGCAAGCTGAAGTGGCGCTTCTACACCGTGCCCGCGAAGCCCGGCGATCCGACCAACACCCCGCAGCTCGCCTCGGCGCTCGCGACCTGGCACGGCGACTTCTGGAAATACGGCGGCGGCGCCACGGCCTGGGACACCATCCTCTACGATCCGAAGACCGACCTGATCTACTTCGGCACCGGCAACGGCCTCTCCTGGAGCCAGGACGTCCGCAGCCCCGGCGGCGGCGACAACCTCTTCGTCTCCTCGATCATCGCCGTCAGGGCCTCCACCGGCCAGTACGTCTGGCATTTCCAGGAGGTGCCGGGCGACGAGTGGGACTACGACGTCACCAACCCGCTGATGACCGCCGACCTGACGATCGGCGGCCGGGTCCGCCACGTCCTGATGCAGGCCCCGAAGACCGGCTTTTTCTACGTCTGGGACGCGGCCACCGGCAAACTGATCTCCGCGGAGAAGTTCGCGCCCGCCAACTGGGCCTCGAAGATCGACTTGAAGACCGGCCGACCGGTCGAGAACCCCGAGGTCCGCTACACCGCCGAGAAGGCCGCCATCGTCCAGCCGGCGCCGCTGGGCGCGCACAACTGGCACCCCATGGCCTTCAGCCCCCGCACGGGCCTCGTCTACATCCCTGTCACAGAGAGCACGACCGGCTTCCAGAGCGCCAAGGCCGAAACCTTCCAGGTCAAGGACCGGGTCTACAACACCGCCACGGTCTCCTTCTCCGACAAGATCACCGAGCTCTACGGCAAGCCGGGCGCCCTGCCGCGCGGCAACATCCGCAGCTACCTGGAGGCCTACGATCCCGTCGCCCAGAAGATCGTCTGGAAGGCGCCGGACAAGGACTACGGCGCGCACGGCGCTATGGTCACCGCCAGCGACCTGGTGTTCTCCGGCGACTGGAGCGGCCAGTTCAACGCCTATGACGCCAGGACCGGCGAGAAGCTCTGGTCGGCCCCGACCCAGGCCGACGTGGTCGCCGCGCCGTCCACCTATACGATCGGCGGCGAGCAGTACGTGGCCCTGCTGGTCGGGGCCCGCGGCCTGCCGCCCGGCCAGGCGCGGACCAACCCGCTCAGCGCCAACAACTCGCGGCTGCTGGTCTTCAAGCTGAACGCCAAGGCGACCCTGCCCTCGACCCCGGTCGCCGGCTCGGTGGCGGGCAAGGTGCTCGACCCGCCGCTGCTCACCGGCACCAACGAGCAGGTGATCGACGGCGAGGGCGCCTACGGCCGGTTCTGCGCCGGCTGCCACGGCGCGGGCGGGACGGCCGACAAGTCGATCCCGGATCTGCGCTACGCCCAGGCGCTGCGCAGCCTCAACGCCTGGAACCAGATCGTCCTGGACGGCGCGCGGGCCGACAAGGGCATGGCCTCCTTCAAGACGGTGCTGGCGGAGGGCCAATCCGAGGCGATCTACCACTACATCGTCAGCCAGGCGAACAAGGCCAAGGCGTCCCAGCAGGCGGCCGCGAAGACCGGCCGCTGAGCGCCCTATTGCCGACACGCTGGAAGGCTTTGCCTCGCCGCGCCATGACCCCGCGCATCCGCACGCTTGCCTGGACGCTCAGCCTTCTCGCAGCCTGCGCCGCCGCGTCCGCCGTCCAGGCCGAGGCGCGCGTGCAGGGCTATTCCCGCGCGGCGCAGAAGGTGCTGGTGCAGGCGCGGACGGCCAGCGGCGGGGCGGGCTGGAACTTCCTGCGTGGGTGGCACGAGACCGGCCACGAGGGCGGGCTGGCCTACGAGGCCTGGCTCGACCCGCTGCGCTATGGCCTGAGGGTCGAGGTCCACGAGGCGGCGGGCGGGGTGCGCGCCCACGGCTTCAACGGCCAGGGCGCCTGGCAGATCGCGCCCGGCGGGGTCAGTTCCGGCGGCGGCGAAGGGCCCCTGGTGGCCGCCGCCCGCACCGAGGCCTTCTTCCGCGTCGAGGGCTTCCTCTATTCCGGCCGCTTCGACGCCGCCGGCCGCTACATCGGCCTGCGCAATGCGAAGGGTCGCAGCTTCGACGTCCTGGAGGTCAAGCCCTGGGGCGGCCAGGCCCGCGAGCTGTGGTTCGACCGGAAGAGCCACCTGCTCGCCCGCATGGTCGACCGCTCGGGGGCGAGGCCAGTCACCACCGAGGTCTCCGACTACCGCCGGGTGGGCCCGGTGCTGGTCGCCTTCCGCTACACGCCAGACAGCCCCGAGGCCGCGGCCCGCACCGTCGAGGCCATCACCTTCGTCCCCGCCGACCGCGCCCTCTTCAGCCTGCCCCGCCCGGCCGAGCCGCCGGCGCCCTAGGCGCCAACCCGGAGCAGCACCACCGCATGCGCCGGCACGACCGCGTGGTGGCTCTTGACCTTGCCGAGGTCCTTGGCGCCCCAGACGTCGCGGGCCTTCACCGGCCCCTTGAAACCGAGCTCGGCGAAGCTGACGTCCATGTTGGCCGGCTGGTCGGAGAGGTTGAACAGGCCCACCGCCTTGCCGCCGCCCGCCAGCGGCTTGGCCCAGACCTCCAGTGGCCCCTCGGACCTCACCCGGTCGCCCTGCCGCCCGGCGGGGTCCTGGTCGATGGCGATCACCTCGCGGTTGGTCAGGATGGCCTTGGTCTCGTCGCTCATCTTCGAGAGGTCGTTGCCGGCCAGGAGCGGCGCGGCCAGGATCGCCCACAGGCTCATGTGGGTGCGGTACTCGAGGGCGTTCATCCCGCCGTTGCCCACCTCCAGCATGTCCGGATCGTTCCAGTTCCCGGGCTTGGCGTATTTCGAAAGCCCCGCCTGGCCGAACCCGATGGTCGCCATGCGCGCGAACTTGTCGGTGATGTCGCCGGTGGTGCGCCACAGGTTGCCGCCCACCGAGCCGCCCCAGCGCCACACCTGGTAGAAGCCGTACTGGCAGAGGCTGTAGACCATCGGCCGCCCCGTCGCCTTCAGCGCGGCGTCCATCTTCCTGTAGGCCTCGACCTCGATCGCCTGGGCCTTCTCCAGCGAACCGGCCTTCAGCATCGGCGCCGACAGGCTGCAGAGGTCGTACTTCAGGTAGTCGATCCCCCAGGCGGCATAGGTCTGGGCGTCCTGCGCCTCGTGCCCGAAGCTGCCCTCGTAGCCGGCGCAGGTCTTGGGCCCCGGCGAGGAATAGATGCCCAGCTTCAGCCCCTTGGAATGGACGTAGTCGGCCAGCGCCTTCATGTCGGGGAACTTGGCGTTGGGGTGGATCACCCCCTTGGCGTCGCGCTCGCCCTCCCAGGTGTCGTCGATGTTGATGTAGCGGTAGCCCGCGTCGCGCATGCCGCTCGCCACCATGGCGTCGGCCTGGGCCCGCACCGTGGCGTCGTCGATCTTGGCCTCGAAGTGGTTCCAGCTGTTCCACCCCATCGGCGGCGTGGGCGCAGCGCTCGGCGCCGCCGCCGCGCCGCTCGCCCAGACCGCCGCGCCCATCGCGGCCACCGCCGCAGCTGCCATCAGACCCTGCCTCATCGTCCCAGCCTCCCCGCTGTTTGGCCCAGCATAGCGCCGGTTTCGCCCGGCGCGTGAAGGCCCCGTCGCCCGGAATGGACAGGGCCGTCGGATCAAGCGAAGCTTGCGCCATGCCTGACGAACGCAAGAAAGACCGCTTCACCGTCCGGTCCGACACCTCCGGCTGGACCGTCTTCGAGATCTGGGCGGGCAAGCCGGCCGTGGTCGCCGGCGTCGCCCAGACCGGCCTCTCCGAGGCCGACGCCCAGCACATGGCCAAGATCCTCAACGAACAGGCCCGCCGCGGCGACAGCTCGATGCGGAAATAGGGGGCCCGCCTATTTCCCCGCCTCGGCATAAAGCCCGTCCAGCCGCGCGCCGTTCCAGAAGGTCGGTTGGAAGGTCCACAGGTCGTCCAGCTTGAGGGCGGCGATCAGCTTGTCCTTCGGCGTGCCGGCCTTCACCTGCTCGCGGGCCCGCTGCAGCAGGGTCGCGAGCTTGCCGCGGAAGGCGCTCACCTCCTCCCGCGTCATCGGCCGCTCGCCATGGCCGGGGATCGCCTGGTCCCAGTCGAGCTTCATCACCTGGTCGAGCGAGTTCAGCCAACCCGCGATCGAGGCCCCGCCGGCGTAGTCGAAATTGGGGCTGATGGCGTTCAGCTCGTCGCCGAGCGCCACCACCTTCAGGTCGGGGAAGTAGACGATCGTGTCGCCGTCGGTGTGGGCGGGGCTGTAGTGCATCAGCCGCACGGTCTTGCCGCCCAGCTTGATCTCGTAGGTCCTGTCGTAGGTGACGTCCGGCGCGGCCGGCGAGGTCAGCGTCGGGTTGTTCGCCGGCGGCACGAACCTGGCCAGCTCCAGCGGCAGGTTCTTCTGGCCCACCACCTTCACGCCCGCCGCCAGGAAGCGGCCGTTGTTGCCGGTATGGTCGGCGTGGTGGTGGGTGTCGACCAGCCAGCGCACCGGCTTGCCGCCGCTGGCCTGCGCCACGTCGGCTGTGAGCTCGTCATAGATCGCCTGGCCGGGGTTCTTGCTGTCCACCAGGATCACGCCCGCGTCGGTCACCCGCACGCTGGTGTTGCCGCCGGCGCCGACGATCATGAAGAGGCCCGGCTTCACCGGCTTGACCGCCAGCGGCGGCCGCGGCGGCGGGGCGGGCGTCTGGGCCGCCGGGGTCTGGGTCGCGGGGGTCTGGGCCGAAGCCCCCAGCGCCACGCCCCAGGCCAGGGTCACGGCGAGCGAAAGGCGGCGGGCGGCGGGTTTCATGGCGGGGCTCCTGCCGCGTGCGGCGGCTCACGGCCAAGCTCGTCCGGCCGCCGGGAATTGTCCAGCGCAAGCCGGCCGCTTGAGTCCCCTCCGCCAGGGCCTAAGCTGGCCCCACGGGTTCGGGAGGGGACTTCACCATGTACGGACGGATTTCGACGACGCCCCATCGCCGGGGCCTGATGCTGATGGCCGGCGCCGCGGGCGTGGCGCTGGGCGCGCCGGGCCGGCTGCTGGCTGCGGCGCCGCGCGCGCCGGACCTCGCCCCGGTCCGCGCCGCCATCGAAAAGCAGCGCCCCGAGGCCATCAAGCGGCTGCAGGACTGGATCGCGCTGCCCTCCATCGCCGCCGAGGGCCGCAACGCCCAGGAGGGCGCGAAATACATGGCCGAGCTGCTGCGCGACGCCGGCTTCCAGAGCCAGACCATCATCCAGACCGACGGCCGCCCCGGGGTCTTCGCCACCCTCGACGCCGGCGCGCCGCGCACCGTCGGCATGTACTTCATGTACGACGTCAAGCAGTTCGACCCGGCCGAGTGGTCCTCCCCGCCGCTGGAGGCCCGCATCGTCGAGCGGCCCGGCCTGGGCAAGGTGATGATCGGCCGGGGCGCGGTGAACCAGAAGGGTCCCGAGGCGACCTTCCTGGCCGCCCTCCACGCCCTGCGCGCCGCCGGCCGCAAGCCGCCGGTCAACATCGTGCTGGTCGCCGAGGGCGAAGAGGAGATCGGCTCGCCGCACTTCCCGCAGGTGGTCCGCCGGCCCGAGGTCCTAGCCGCGCTCAGGAAATGCCACGAGGTGTGGATGCCCTTCGCCGCCCAGTCGCCGGCCGGCGCGGTGGAGGTCGACCTGGGCGCCAAGGGGCTGATCGAGGTGGAGCTCACCTGCACCACCAAGGCCTGGGGCCGCGGCGCGCTCGACGACATCCATTCATCCTTCAAGGCCGAGCTCGACAGCCCCGTCTGGCGCCTGGTCAAGGCGCTCTCCACCCTGGTCTCGGAAGACGGCAACGACCCGGCCATCGACGGCTGGTTCGAGAACGTCCGGCCGCTGACGGCCCGCCAGAAGGAGATCGTCGCCGAGGAGGTCGCCCACACCAGCGAGGCCGAGCGCAAGACATTCATGGGCGTCCAGAAGTGGGTCCGCGACCTGCCCTACCGCGACGCGCTCGAGCGCCTGGCCTCGCAGCCGACGGTGAACATCGAGGGCATGTACGCCGGCTACACCGGCCCCGGCGGCAAGACCGTCCTGCCGTCCAAGGCGACCGCCAAGCTGGACCTGCGCCTGGTGCCCGACCAGACGGCGGCGGAGGCGGAACGCAAGCTGAAGGCGCACCTGGCCAAGCGCGGCTACGGCGACATCGCGGTCAATGTCACCGGCGGCTACGACCCGACCCAGACCGAGGAATCCTCCGCCCTGATCCAGGCCTCGCTCGACGTCTACCGCAGGGGCGGCCTGGAGGTCGGCCTGTCTCCGCGCCTCGCGGGCTCCTGGCCGGGCTACATCTTCACCGGCGCGCCGGTCAGCCTGCCGGCCGGCCATTTCGGCTTCGGCCACGGCTCACGCCAGCATGCGCCGGACGAATACTATGTCATCGAGGCGGAGCACCCGAAGCTGCGCGGCATGGCCGGCGCCACCGAGGGCTACGTGGAATTCCTCTACGCCCTCGCCCGGACCTGAGGGGAGGGCGCGGGAGGCCCGCCGGAGCGGACCTCCCCTGGTCGTCTCTAGTGGTCGAAGGTCCGCCAACGGCCGTGCGAATAGTAGCCGTGGTCGTCGTCGCGGTCATGGCGCCAATGGTAGTGGCGCCGATGCGCCTCGCGCCAGGCGTCGTCGTGGAAGGTGACGCGCAGGTTGCTCGGGTAGGTCGTGTAGCGCTGCGTCACGCGCCAGCATTCGCCGTACCGGTTGCAGGCCACGTCGGCGGAGGCCGAGGTCGCCGAGAGCGCCAGGGCGCCGGCGGCCAGCGAGCCGATCAGGGCGCCCGCGGCCAAGGCCTTGTGCAGGGTCTTCATGGGGTTTCCTTTCGTTCAACCCCGACCCAACGGGCTGGCGAAAGGCTTGTTCCAGCGCGCGCCGGGACGCCTCAGCCGGCGTAGATCGCGCCGGTGAGGGGCGGTCGGCCGCTACCTGACCAGGGCGTCGTAGATCCAGGCGCGGTTCTTGCGCTGGTAGTCCATGGCCAGGTCCCGGCTCTGCACCATGAAGACCATGAAGACGTCGTTCTTCGGATCGACCCAGAACTCGGTCCCGGCGATGCCCCACCAGGAGAAGGTCCCCTCGCCCGGCCGCTGGACCTTGTCGTCCTTGACCAGGCTGAAGCCGAGCCCGAAGCCCATGCCGGGGCCCGGGAAGAACAGGCCGGCCTTGCGGATCTCCGGCGTGGTCTCGTCCTGCCGCATCCGCGCCAGGGTTTCGGGCTTGATGATCCGCACGCCCTTGTACTGGCCGTTGCCCTCGAGCATCAGCACGAAGCGCAGGTAGTCCTCGGCGGTCGACGAAATCCCGCCGCCTCCCGACAGCAGCGACGGCTTCTTGGCGTAGTCGTAGTAGATGGTCGCATCGCCCTTGGCCGGCTCGGCGAAGCGCTTGCGCTGGGATTCCGGCTGCGAGAAGCCGGTGTCGGTCATGCCCAGCGGGCCGGTCACCCGCTCCTTGACGAGCACGTCCAGCGGCTTGCCGCCGGCGACCTCGACCACCGCGCCCAGGACGTCGGTCGAGCGCGAATAGTACCAGGCCGTGCCGGGCTCGGAGCGCAGCGGCAGCTTGGCGATCACCCGGGCGTACTCGCGTGTGGTGACCTTGTCGTTGTTCTCGCCGCCCGCCGCCCAGGCCTTGGAGATCGGCGTCGTCGGCTGGATGAACCCATAGATCAGCCCCGAGGTGTGGCTCATCAGGTTGCGGACCAGCATCGGCCGGGTCGCCGGGACGGTGGTCCCGTCCGCCTGCCACACGCGGAGGTTCGCGTACTCCGGCAGGTACTTCGAGACCGGCGCGTCGAGGTCGAGCTTGCCTTCCTCGACCAGCGTCATCGCCGTCACCGAGACGATCGGCTTGGTCATCGAGAACACCCGGAAGATGGTCTCGTCCGTCATCGGCGCCGTCTGGCCGGGCCCCTGGACGCCGAAGCCCTCCTGGAAGGCGACCTTGCCGTGGCGGCCGATGATCAGATAGGCGCCGGCGATCTTGCCCGCGGCCACGTCGGCCTTGAGCCCCGCCCGCGGCGCCTCGAACTTCGCCGGGTCGAAGCCCAGCGCCGCGGCGTCGCCGCGCACGATCGACGAGACCTTCGGATCGACGACGCCCCTCGGCGCTCCGGTCGCCTGTCCCATCGGCGCCACCGCCAGCGCGCCGGCCAGCACGACGCCCATGGCGCGCCCGCTCAGAAAACCCCTGGTCATTTGATCTCCCTCCGTCGCCGCAGTTGGCCCGGTTCGGGCCCGCCTGGCAACGGTCAGCGGGGCGGGGGCGGCGCCTGGCGCTCGGCCAGCGGCGCCGGGGCCTTGGAGCCCGGGACCGTGGGGCCCGGCGGCGGCGGGGTCTGCGCCGGACAGGCCATGGCCAGCCGCAGGCCCTTCAGGAAGCCGCGCCGCGCGGCGCCGGCCATGATCGCCTGGCGCAATTTCCGGTCCTGGTCGGCCGCCCCCGTCATCCAGCGCAGCGCCCAGCGATAGGGGATCGCGCCCCGCAGCACCGAGCCGAAGGCCTGGCCCGCCCGGTCCTCGAGGCCGGCGCCGGCCTTGGGGTCGGCCAGGATGTCCACGTCGGGACCCAGCAGCTCGTCGAGGCCGGCGATCTCGCGGTCCAGGGCGGCGCAGTCGACGGCGGTCGGCAGGGCGTAGGGCGCGGCGGCGACCGTCCTCAGCGCCGGCGGCGTCTCGGCCCCGGTGACGCCAAGGCCGCTCTCCTCGCCGGACACCATGTCGCCGGACCGCCCGCGGGGCGCCTCGGCGTGAGCCGTCCCGGCCGGCTTCGAACCGGAGGTGGTGGCGCAGGCCGAGGTCAGCAGGGCCAGCGCCAGGACGGCCGGCGCTGCGACGGCGCGGGCTGGCGAACGAGTCATCTGGGCGTAAACGCCGATCGCTCGCGCATTTCCGGTCCTCCCGCCAGGCGATCGGAGTTATCCCGGCCGCTGTGGGGACGCTTTGAGATCGGTCAACGGACGCGGCGACCCGAAGCCTCAGTCCGGCGACAGCATGCCCAGGAGCTTGATGCGGAACACCAGCACGCTGTTGGGCGGGATGGGCCCCGCGCCCTGCGCGCCATAGCCGAGCTCGGGCGGGACATAGAGGATCCACTCGTCGCCGACCCGCATCAGCGGCAGCGCCTCCATCCAGGCCGGCACCAGCCCGTCCAGCGGCATCAGCGCGGGCTTGCCCCGGGCGAAGGAGGAATCGAACACCTGCCCGTTGGCCAGCGCCCCCTCGTAGTGGACCTTGATGACGTCGCCCGTCTTGGGGCTGGGCCCCGGCGGCCCCGAGGCCACCACCTTGTACTGCAGGCCCGACGGCAGGGCCTTCACCCCGGTCGCATGGATGTTCTTGGCCATGAAGTCGGCCGCCACGCCCGCGGCGGCGGCCGGCGGCGCGCCGGGCGTCTGGGCGCGGGCGTGGCCGCCCAGGCCGGCGAACGCGGCGAGGGCCAGGGTGAGGAGGGCGGCGCGGCGCATGGCAGGCTCCGGAAGGTTCGAGTGGGGGTCCGCCCCCAGCCATACAGGGCGTGCGCCCCGCGGGCCAATCGCCCGGCGCCCGCTCTAGAGCTGGAAGTCCGCCGCGCCGCAGGCGGCGGGCTGGAAGGCGTAGTCGGAGAACACCCGCGTCGGCTTGCCGGCGGGTGTCTCGGTCACCAGCATGCGCCAGCGTCCGCCGGGCAGCAGGGTGATCTCGTTGCGGGTCGGGCCGTCGGGATAGGCGAAGTCGGTGACCACGCGGGTCGGCGTCTCGGTTCCGCGCCCGGGGTATTGCGAGAACTCTGCGCCCAGCGCGTCCAGCCAGTGGACCAGCACCGCCCCGTTCGCCTGGCGGCCGAAGAAGATCGCCGCATTGTAGGGCCTGGCGCCCGGCGGGGTCTTGAGCTGCAGCAGGAAATAGGCGCCGTCGAGGATCCACCGGCCCTTGGCGAAGTTGGTGACCGGCCGGCCGCGGACCGTCCCTTCGACCGACCAGCAGCCCGTCAGATGGTCGAAGATCCGCGCAGGCCTCGCCGGCGCCGCCCCGCCCGGTTCGGCCCAGGCGCCGCCCGCCGCACACAGCGCCCCGGCCAGCGCCGCGCCGGCCATGATGGTCCGCAAGCCCATGACATCCCCCGTTCCCGACCGCCTGAGCTTGGCGCCTGCGTCGCGGTTGTCGAGACCTTCGAGTCTCGCACGGACCGCGCAGCCCCCGCCCCGCTATCCGAACCAGCCCGCCTTGGAGAGCGGGATCTCCGCCACCTGCTCGATGACGTCGCCGCTGCGGCATTCCAGCTGCAGGGCCTCGATGTGGCCGTGGATGTCGATGACGTCGTTGTTCAGCGCGAACGCCAGGTCGCGGGCCGAGGCGTGGTCCGCCATGGTGGCCACGGTGATGTGCGGCAGGTAGGGGCTGTCCTGGCGCAGCGCCGCGCCGATCGGCCCGGCGTGCAGGGCGTCGTGCAGCCGCAGGATCGCGCCGAAACCCTCGTCCGGGATCAGGAAGACGTGGAAGCGCCCCACCGTGCGTTCCGGCACCACCAGGGCCGAGCGCAGGCGGAAGCGGATCGGATGGATGGCCTTGGCGTTGGCCCGGACCGCCTTGATGAACCCGGCGCGCGTCAGGCCCAGCGTGGCGAACACCAGGGTGAAATAGGGCGCGCCCCGGCTGCCGGCCCGCCGCGAGCGGATGTCGGTCAGCCAGGCGAGGTCCGCCTTGTCGAAATGCGGCCGGGCGATCACCTCCAGCGATTCCATCGGCCCTCCCCGCCGCGCGGGACCGCGGCGACCCAAGCCCATGGAACCTAGGCGCAAACCGGCCCGCGGACGACACTCAATCCGACGCGCGCCCCTCCCCCCGCGCCCGCGCCCGCTTCCACCCCGGCCGCTTGGCCAGCTGGTTGACCCGCAGGCGCAGCGCCGCGGCCTCGCGCTGGGCGGCCGCCAGGCCGCGCGCCCTGGGGCGCGCGCAGATATCGATCATCCGCTCGGAGAGCATCCAGTCGCGGAAGTCGCAGGCCTGCTGCACCTCCTTGGCGAACTCGGGCCAGCGCGCCGCCCAGGCATAAAGCGTCTGGGCGCAGGGCATGGCCGGATCCTGCCCGACCCCGCGCAGCGACGCCCCCGCGGCGATCCGGCGGACGATCTCCTCGACGAGCTCGGGCGTGCAGCGCGTCCCGGCCGGCGACCGGCTCCGCGCCCGCCGCCCCGCCTCGAAGGCGACCCGCATCGCCCGGTCCCACGCCGGGTTCTGGAGCCGCCAGCGCGCCGCCGCCTGCCGGTCTGGCAGCGACGGATCGCTCGCCAGCATCCGCACCCAGCCCTCGCCCCGCACCACCCGCACGAAGATGCGGTCCGCCACCGCCGGATCGAATTCGCGCCAGCGCACCCGGGACTGGTTCTGCGCCTTGAGCCGGCCGTAACGCGCCTCGCGCAACCGCCACAGGGTCGCCTGGAATGCGTACTGTGTCCGCCGCCAGTATCGATAGGTCGCAGGGCCCGGCATCCCCGGCGCGCCCACCAGGTCCGTGATCCGTTCCCCCGCCGCCACCCGCGCCAGGAACGCGGCGGCCTTGGCCTCGTCGAAGACGAACCGCCGCATCCAGTCTCCCCGCCGCTGCGCCTGGGTCAGCTCCGCGTGGAACAGGGGATCGCGCCGCGCCCAGATCGAAACGCTCTCCGCGCACGGCATCGCCGCGTCCCCCGCGCAGATCGCCTTCACCGTCTCCCCCGCCGCCACCCGCGCGACGATCTGCTGTTTCAGGAGGGCGCGGTTCGCATAGCCGTAGGGCATGGACGGACCCTACCACGGAATCGTGGAAATGAGAACAAAAAGCGAACAACGACCCCTCATCCTCTGGGAAAGGGGGACTCAGGTGTTTTGTGTTCCAGAGCCCTCGCCCCCGGAAACATCGCCAAATCGAACGCCGCCACGGAAAAGGCCTGGGTCCCCGCTTTCGCGGGGATGAGCGGATTGTGCGGGAGGGCGAGTAGGAAGGCGTCGGCCGGACAGACCGAGCCATAGATCTCATGGCAGCCATTCTGCCTTCCGGTCTCGGCGCCTCAAGGACCGGCCCCAAAGGCCGGCTGCGCAGCGGCGCGCCCTACCTCCCCTGTCGCGAAGACGACGGGGGAGGGGGACCGCGACGTGCGCCGGCCTTGACTTGCCGAGACCGGAAGGCTCGCATCCACCGTGAGATTTGTGCGCGATCCTAGGCGCCGCCGCGACGGCTTGACCTGTCCCCGAATGGATCGCGCGGGCCCGATCCCATGCCGCGGCTTCCCATCGCGGCCCGAGGGCGCGTAACCTCCGCCGGAGGCCTCGCAACGCGCCGGCGGGGCGCGAAGATGGCGAGGCCGCGGAGGACGTTGCGATGACCAGAGGCGCGATATCGGCGGCCGCCATGCTGGCCGTGCTCCTCGCCGGCCCGGTCGCCGCCCAGCCACAGCCATTGGCCCGCAATTTCGAGGGGGTCTGGACGAACGCGACCGTCACCCGGCTGGAGCGGCCCGCCGCCTTTTCCCAGCTGGTCGTCTCGAAGCAACAGGCCGACGCCGTGGCGAAGGCCACGACCGCGCGCCTCGCCGCGGCGAACGGGCAATCGGACCTCAGCAAGGGCGCCTTCCAGGATGAGAACGCCACGGCGGGCTACAATTCGTTCTGGATCGATTCCGGCGACGGCCTGATGCGCGTTCGCGGCGAGGCGCGGTCCTCGTTCATCACCCGACCCGCCGACGGCAAGATGCCGTTCCGCGATCGCGCGAAGAGCCTGGCCGTGATGACCCGGGACGGGGCCGAGTACCAGTCCGGAAAGGGCGCCTATGTGGGGCCGGAGGATCTTCCGCTCCGCGAGCGGTGCCTGATCGCCCAGAGCGACGCCGGCGGGCCGGTCATGCTCAACGCGCTCTACAACAACAACTACAGCTTCGTCGTCACGCCCGGCTATTTCGTCATCGACCTGGAGATGAACCACGACGTCCGGATCGCCCCGATCTTCGCCTCCGCGGAAAAGGCCCGCGCGTCCCACCAGCCGCCCACGATCCGGCCCTGGCTGGGCGACACGGTGGCCTGGTGGGAGGGCGACACCCTGGTCACCGAGACGAAGAACGTGAACCCCATCCAGGAAGGCCGCACCCTGACGCCGGTGTCGGCCCAGGGCGCGGTGACGGAACGCTTCACGCGGATCGCCAAGGACGAACTGCTCTACCAGTTCACGGTCGACGACCCGGTGCACTACACCCAGGCCTGGTCGGGCGAATATTCCTTCAAGCCCGCCAAGGGGCAGATCTACGAATACGCCTGCCACGAAGGCAACTACGCCATGGTCGGCATCCTCCGCGGCGCCCGGCTCAAGGAATCGGAAGCCCAGGGCGGAAGGTAGTCGCGGGCGGGGCGCCCGGCCGGCGTTGACCTGTCCCCGATGTCTTGAGCCTCCCAAGATACCCGCTCATCCCCGCGAAAGCGGGGATGAGCGGATTATGGGAGAGGGCGAGTAGGAAGGCCTCGGTCGGACAGACCCCTCGCCAAAATCTCATGGCGGCCATTCCGCCTGCCGGCCTCGGCGCCTCAAGGTCCGCCAGAGGCCGGCCGCCCCGCGGCGCGCCCTACCTCCCCTGTCGCGAAGACGACGGGGGAGGGGGACCGCGAAGCGGTGGAGGGGGCGTGCGCGTCCTTGACTTGCCGAGGCCGGCAGGCTCGCATCCACCGTGAGATTTGAGGGCGGGAGGCACTTGGCGATGCGCCTCAATGGGGTCGATACAAGCCGAGGCCCGGTCGCCATCCGCGGCGTGTTCATCGCCATGACGATCGTCGCCATCGGGTTCGCGTTCGTCGTGGGCAAGCTCGCGGCGGCCAGCGTGCGGTATTTCCCGCTCTCCTACTCGGCGCCCTCCTTGGTCTGTGACAAGAGCACCGTCCCGCGCGAGATCGTCAGCGACATCGAGGCCGACTGGTATTCCGGTCAATGGCGCGCCGCGGAAGAACCATCGCTTTACCTCGCCTCGCAAGCCCCGTCCGCCGCCCGTGCGATCACCTATCGGTTCACGTGGCTCCGCAGCTTCCATCATCCCGTGATCGTTCGCGTGGACGCCGTGGAGGGCGGCCGTATGCGCCTGACCGCCAAGCAGCTCTCCGGCGCGGGCGGCTACGATCCAGGCGGGATCGAGAAGCAGGTGGTGAGAACCCTCACGCCGGACGAGCAGGCCAAGCTGCAGGCTGCGCTTACCGCGACCCAGGTTCTGAGCCTTCCGGCGATCGACTGTCATTGGGGCGCCGACGGTTCCCAGTGGATCGTCGAGGCGAACGCGCACGGACGCTACAGCTTCGTGAACCGCTGGACGCCGGACGATGGCCCCGTTCGGACCTTCGGCCTGCTCCTGTTGAGCTTCACCGGGTGGCGCTTCGACCGGCTCTACTAGAGCGCCTCGCGCCCCCACTCCACGACCGTCATCCCCGGGCTTGTCCCGGGGATCCATGGACACCGAGGCCGGCAGGTTAGCCCCAAACGCGCGGTGCGTATGGATGGCCGGGACAAGCCCGGCCATGACGATCAGGAGGGCGGAAAGAGTCCGCCGGACAGACCCCTCACCAAAATCTCATGGCAGCCATTCCGCCTGCCGGCTTGGTCAGCGGCCCCTCCCCCATTTCAAGATCGTCATCCCCGGGCTTGTCCCGGGGATCCATAGACGCGGCGCCCATAAGCAAACCCCCAACGCCGGCGTGTCTGGATGGCCGGGACAAGCCCGGCCATGACGAGCAGTTGGGGAGGGAATCAGGGAGGTGTCCGCCGGACAGACCCCCCGACAAATCTCATGGCAGCCAGTTTGCCTGCCGGTCTC